>ERZ780218.1362-NODE-1362-length-16010-cov-4.298715_pt1 | contig 16010 bp, 15 predicted proteins | sample MGYA00510975_ERZ780218 | MGnify/ENA primary metagenome ERZ780218 (study PRJEB29588, sample SAMEA2152063) | human gut metagenome | biome: human gut; feature: human-associated habitat; material: faeces | place: Denmark | collected 2008/2010 ...
TCGCCGATGAGACGGCGCGCGATGTTGCGGCAGGCAATCTCAGCGCTGCTCTCGCGGGAGAATACGGTCAGGGCGCTGCGCCCCAGCGCGATGGGGATGCCCTCGTCCTCGGGGATCACGCCCAGCAGCGGCAGGCCCGCCGCGTCGATGGCGTCGTCGATGTTGCTGCTCAGCGCCTTGAGCAGTTTGCGCCGCACGCGGTTGACCACCAGGTGCAGCCTTCCGTTCGGGTAATCGCGCAGCTCCATCACGGTCCGCTGCGCGTCGCGCAGGCTCGTGGGATCGGTCGTCGCGACCACCACCGCGCGGTCCGCCGCGCAGGTCGCGAGCCGGAAGGCGTCGCCCAGCCCCGCGCCGGAGTCAATGAGGCAGTAGTCGAATTTCTCGCGCACCTCGTCGAGCAGCCTTTTCATCTCGCTCGTGCGGATATCCTCGTGCAGCCCGATCGGCGCGGTCAGCAGATACAGCCGGCAGCCGTACGGATGCCGCACCGCAGCCTGCTCCAGCGTCGCGCGTCCGGCGATCACGTCGGTAAAATCCATCAGCGCGCTGTCGCTCATGCCGAGCGCCAGGTCCAGATTCCGCAGACCCACATCGCAGTCGAGGCACAGCGTCCGGTGTCCCATCTCGGCGAGCGCCGACCCGACGAGCGCGGTGAATGAAGTTTTTCCCGTGCCGCCCTTTCCGGACACCACGGCGATGACCTGTCCCATAGAAAACTCCCGTCAGCCGCTCACAGCGGCTGCTTTTTGATCTTTGCGAACGTCCTCGGATACCTCGGCGGGGTAGGGGAGACCTTCTCGATCACCACCGCGCGGTGCGTGACCCCACTCGTCGGGATGGTGTAATCCTCGACCTTGACGATTTTTCCGCCGAGCGTTCTGATCGCGCCCTTTGCCGCGGCGATCTCCTCCTCGGTGTCCACGCTCTTCATCGCGAGGAATTGCCCACCGACCTTCACAAGCGGCAGCGCCAGCTCGCAGAGCACATTGAGCTGTGCGACGGCGCGCGACACCGCAAGGTCATAGCTTTCCCGATGTCCGGCGGCAAATTCCTCCGCCCGCGCGTGAACGCATTCCACGCGCTTCAGCCCCAGCGTACCGCAGACCTCGTCGAGCCACACGATGCGCTTGCCGAGGCTGTCGAGCAGCGTCAGATCGAAGTCGTCCTTGAGAATACGCAGCGGCATCCCCGGGAAACCCGCGCCCGTGCCGACGTCCACCACCGTTTTCCCCGAGAGGTCAACGAACCGTGTCAGCGCCGCGCTGTCGAGCAGATGCAGCTGCGCGACGGCCTCCGGCTCCGTGATGGCGGTGAGGTTCATCACCTCGTTCTTTTTTAGCAGCAGCGCGGCGAAGCGCTCAAGCGTCTCCGCCCGGCTCTCGTCCAGCCCCAGCTCCCGCAGTCCCTCGCGCAGCAGCGCGGTCACTTGCTCTGCTCCTTCAAAAGGTCGCGGATCTCGGCGAGCAGCAGCTCCTCATTTGTCGGTTCCGGTTCCTTTTCCGGCTCCGGTTCTGCGGCCGGTTCGGGCTTGGAAAGCTTATCGTGCATATTGTTGATGGCTTTGACGATGCAGAACACCACAAAGGCCATGATGAGGAAGTTCAAAATGGCATTGATGAAATTACCCAGCATCAGTTCACCGCCGCCCGGCAGGGAAAAGGAGAGACCGGAAAGGTCGGTGTGGCCGCCGGTAAAGACGCCAAGGGCGGGGTTGATGATATCGTTCACCAGCGAGGTCGTGATCTTGCCGAACGCGCCGCCGATGACAACGCCGACGGCCATATCCAGCACGTTGCCGCGCATGGCAAACGCCTTGAATTCTTCCATAAACTTCTTCATAAGAAGTCTCCTTTGTCTGTTTTTGAAAACAAATAGTATTTTATTATTGAAATACTACGACTTGTTATCAAAAATCAATGCTTCGGCACCAGCTTGTCCTTGCCGCCCATGTAGGGGCGCAGGACCTCGGGAATGAGCACGCTGCCGTCGGCCTGCAAATTGTTCTCCAGGAACGCGATGAGCATACGCGGCGGCGCGACCACGGTGTTGTTGAGCGTGTGGGGCAGATACATCCTGCCGTCCGCGCCCTTGACGCGGATCCTGAGCCGTCGCGCCTGCGCGTCGCCGAGGTTGGAGCAGGAGCACACCTCGAAATACTTCTGCTGGCGCGGGCTCCACGCCTCGATGTCGCAGCTCTTGACCTTCAGATCGGCGAGGTCGCCGGAGCAGCACTCGAGCTGGCGCACGGGAATGTCCATGCTGCGGAACAGCTCCACGCTCCACTTCCACATCTGCTCGTACCACTTCATGCTGTCCTCGGGCTTGCAGACCACGATCATTTCCTGCTTTTCAAACTGGTGGATGCGGTACACGCCGCGCTCCTCGATGCCGTGGGAGCCCTTCTCCTTGCGGAAACAGGGGGAGTAGGAGGTCAGCGTCTGCGGCAGGCTCTCCTCGGGCAGGATCTCGCCGATGAAGCGGCCGACCATCGAGTGCTCGCTCGTGCCGATCAGATAGAGGTCCTCGCCCTCGATCTTGTACATCATCGCGTCCATGTCGGTCTGGCTCATCACGCCCTCGACCACGTTGCCGTGGATCATGAACGGCGGGATGCAGAACGTAAAGCCCTTGTCGATCATAAAGTCGCGCGCGTAGGCGAGCACGCCCTCGTGCAGCCGCGCGATGTCGCCGAGCAGGTAGTAGAAGCCCGCGCCGGACACGCGGCCCGCGGCGTCCATATCCACGCCGTCAAAGCGCTCCATGATCTCCGTGTGGTATGGAATTTCAAAATCCGGCGTCTTCGGCTCGCCGAAGCGCTGCACCTCGACGTTATAGCTGTCGTCGGGGCCGATGGGCACGCTGGGGTCGATGATGTTCGGGATCTGCAGCATATCCTGGTGCAGCTTCTCCTCGTACTCGACCTCTAACTTTTCCAGCTCCGCCAAACGCTCCGCCTGCGCCTTGACCTTGGCCTTGATGGCCTCGGCCTCCTCGAGCTTGCTCGGGTCCTTCTTGGCCTGTCCCATCAGCATACCGACCTGCTTGCTCAGCGTGTTGCGCTGGGCGCGCAGCTCGCTCGCCTCGGTGATGGCGGCGCGCTTCTTCTCGTCCAGCTCCAGTACCTCGTCCACGAGGGGGAGCTTGGCGTCCTGAAACTTTTTCTTGATGTTTTCCCGCACAAGCTCGGGGTTTTCACGAATAAATCGAATATCCAGCATGATTTTCTACCTCGCTATCATAATATCGTATGAAAGGGTGCGTATACCGGTGAAGCGCGGCTTGCCGTCAGGGCGTTCCGCTTTCCTCGCCGGCAAGCTCCTCGTAGAGCGCACGGTACTTTTCCGTCTCTTCCCGCGCCGCGCTCAGCGCGTCTTCGGTTTCGGCGAGCGTCTGCTCCAGCTCCCCGACCTGCGTTTCCAGCGCCTTGACCTCGTCCTCCAGCTTGGCGTTCTGTTCGAGCGTAGACTGCATCATGCTCGTGCTGCCCTTGAGCTGGTCGATGACCTGCTGGTTCGAGCGGTGGTTCGCTAAAAACGACCACAGGATAAGGATGAAGGCGACGGTGAACAGCACGGCAATGTAAGCGTAAACGCGCTTCTGCCGCTCCTTTTCACTGGTCGGCTTTTCGGGAGCCGCCGGCTTCGGGTTCTCCGGCGGCGGTGCTTCGTGAATGAAATCGGTCACTTTTTGGTTCCTCCATTTTTGCGCTGCTGCAGGGTGCCGAGCGCGTCGAGCAGATCGTTCAGGTCGTCCATGTCGTAATAGTCCAGCTCGATGCGGCCTTTCTTGCGGCCCGCCACGATCTTTACGCCGCGGCCGAGCGACTGGGCCAGCTCCTCCTCCGCGATGTGGGCATGCAGCTTGTGTGTGATCTCCTCGATGGACGGCTCGCGCTCCTTCTTTTCCGCCGTCAGGCGCTTGACGAGCGCCTCGGTCTGGCGTACGCTCAGCCCCTGCGCCGCAATGGCCTCCGCGGCCTCACGCTGCCTGGCGGCAGGGAGGGGGAGCAGTGCGCGGGCGTGGCCCGCGGACAGCCTGCCGTCCTTCACCGCCTCGCGCACGCTCTCGTCCAGCGTGAGCAGGCGCATGGCGTTGGCGACGGCGGGGCGCGACTTGCCGACCGTCGCGGCGGCGTCCTCCTGCGTCATGTGATAGGTCTCAATGAGCGTTTTGTAGCCCTCGGCCTCTTCGATGGGGTTCAGGTCCTCGCGCTGCAGGTTTTCAATGAGCGCCAGCTCCATTGCCTTGCGGTCGTCCGCCTCAATGACGATGGCGGGCACCTCGCTCAGCCCTGCCATGCGGGCGGCGCGCCAGCGGCGCTCGCCGGCAATGATCTGATAGTAGCCCGAGGCGAGCTTGCGTACGGTCAGGGGCTGAATGATGCCGTGTTCGCGGATGGAGTCCGCCAAATCGGCGAGCGCAGCGTCGTCAAAATGCTTGCGCGGCTGACCGGCGCAGCTCTCCACCTGCGAAATGGGGAGGTAGAGGCTGTCGGCGCTTTCGGTCTGCAAGGCGGCGTCGCCGAGCAGCGCGCCAAGCCCACGGCCGAGCCCGCGGTTTGCGTTTGCCATGAAAATTCTCCTTTCTGTCGGGGTGCGATGATCGGAACAGCCCGGGCGTCCCGCCCGCGGCTGTCTTTTTAATAAGGTTGGGCTGCTGCGAAGCGGAGCCGTCTCCGACTGCTTTTGCCCGTGCCGCCGCTCAGCCGTTCTTCTTCAGGAACTCGTCGGCGAAGGCGCCGTAGGCCTCCGCGCCGCGGGAGGTGCGGTCGTAGGCGTTGATGGGCTTGCCGTGGCTCGGCGCCTCGGAAAGGCGCACATTGCGCGGAATGACCGTCGCATACACCTTGCCGGGGAAGTAGCGCTTGACCTCCTCGGCGACCTGCATGGCGAGGTTGGTGCGCCCGTCGAACATCGTCAGCAGCACGCCCTCCAGCTCCAGCCGCGGGTTCATGCTGCGGCGCACGATGCGCACGGTGTTCATCAGATCGGAAAGGCCTTCGAGCGCGTAATACTCGCCCTGCACGGGCACGAGCAGGGAGTCCGCCGCGCACAGCGCGTTGAGCGTCAGCAGCTCGAGCGAGGGCGGACAGTCGATGAGAATGTAGTCGTAGTCGGGGGCGAGAACGTCGAGCGCCTGCTTGAGCCGGAACTGGCGGTCCGGCAGGTCGATCATCTCAATGCCCGCGCCGGCCAGCGCCTTGGAGGAGGGCAGCACGTCGCCGTAGCGCGTGGCGACGACGGCGGACTTCGCATCCGCGCCGTTGATGAGCACGTCGTAGACGCCCTGCGACACGGTCTTGTCCACGCCCATGCCGGAGGTGGAGTTCGCCTGCGGGTCAAAGTCGCACAGCAGCACGCGCTTGCCGCGCTCGCGCAGCACGGCGGTCAGATTGACGCAGGTGGTCGTCTTGCCGACACCGCCCTTTTGATTGACGATCGCTATGATTTTTGCCAAAAACGACACCCGCCTTCTGCCGGAACGGCTTGATCCCGGCCATTCATGTATAGTAGAAAACAGTATAGCACAAATCAGACTGATTTCAACCGGAAAGAGAAAAAATTTTGCACGAAATTTCTGCGCGATATGCAAAAACGGGGAGTGATGTTTCACGTGAAACATCACTCCCCATAAAACGAGGGCGATGACCAAAGTGTAAAGCGAGGCAAAATGTTTCACGTGAAACATTTTGAGACTGTGCCGCGCAGTTCAGCGGAAAAGAATCGGCAAAGCGCAGATGAGCGGCGGCACGGAGAACCGAACGGAAGAAGGCGATCTACTCCGTCAGCAGCAGAGCGTCGTAGGGGGCGAGGGTGATATGCAGCCGACCGCCTTCGGCCAAAAACGACTGGCCGCTGAGCGCGTCGTGCGCAAGCGGCGCTGCCCACGGCAGGTCGACCGAGGCGCTTTCCGCGCCGGCGTTGACGGCGCAAAGGGAGACCTCATCGCCCGCGCGGCGGGCAAAGCAGAGCACGCGGCCCGCAGCAAGAGGATAGGTGATGCCGCCGCTTTGCAGCGACTCCCGTTCGGCGCGGAGCCGGCCGAGCGTGCGGAACCAATCGAGCAGCGCGGTATCCTCATGCCCCCAGGGGTAGGTGCAGCGGTTGAACGGGTCCTCAAAGCCCTCCATGCCGGCCTCGTCGCCGTAGTAGACCGTGGGCGAGCCGGGGAAGGCGTAAAGCACCAGCGCGGCGAGCTTGAGCAGCGCCGTGCCGCGCTCGCGCTCGGCGGGGGAGAGGCGGTAGTGCGCGCGCGCATCGCGGTCCGCCGGCGGCTGCTCACAGCCGAGAAGCGTCAGCAGACGCGGTGTGTCGTGCGTGGAGAGGAAGTTCATCGCGCCGTAGAAGGCGGGGGAGGGGTAGTTCTCACGGATGGTCTCCATCGCGTCGCGGAAGTCCTCCGCGCCGGACGTGCCGGCAAGGTAGGACAGCAGCGCGGTGCGGAAGGGATAGTTCATCAGGCCGTGCAGACCGCCGCCGAGCAGGTAGCGGCGACGCTTGGAGTAGGCGACCTTGGTGGTGCCGTCCTCCCACACCTCACCGAGAAGGTAGGCGTCGGGGAAGTCCTGCTGCATGACGGCGCGGATGGCGAAGATAAATTCGTCGGGCAGCTCGTCGGCGACGTCGAGCCGCCACGCGCTCGCGCCCGCGCGGAGCCAGCGGCGGACGATGGAGTTCTCGTCGGTGATGATGTAGTTGACATAACTTTCGTTCCGCTCGTTCACGGCGGGCAGATTCTTGATGCCCCACCAGGCATCATAGTCCGTGGGGAAGGGGTGGAAGTTGTACCACGAATAGTAGGGGGAGATGGGGCCCTGCGCCGCGCCGGGCGAGGGGTAGAAGCCGTCGGCGTTGAAGTAGCGGCTTTTTGCGCCGGTGTGGTTGAACACGCCGTCGAGCATGACGCGGATGCCGCGCTTTTCTGCCTCCGTGCAGAGGGTGCGGAAGTCCTGCTCGTCGCCGAGGAGCGGGTCGACCGTTTCGTAGTCGGCGGTATCGTAGCGATGGTTGGAGGCGGCCTCGAAGATCGGGTTGAGGTAGAGCGTGGTGACGTGGAGCGAGGCGAGGTAGTCGAGCTTTTCCGCGATGCCGGCGAGGTCGCCGCCGAAAAAGTCCTCGCAGTAGTCGCCGCGCTCGTTGGGGCCGCAGAGCGGCGTTTCGTCCCAGCGCTCGTGAAGCGTGCGGCAGCCGATCAGACCGTCCACGCCGCGCGCCTTTTTGCGGTAAAAGCGGTCGGGAAAAATTTGATAGGTGACGCCGCGGCCGAACCAGCCGGGCGTTTTGGCGCGGCCATCGTAGACGGTCAGCTGCCAGGGCGTTACCTTATCCCAGCTTTGGAAGCCGTCCTTGCCATAGCAGCTCTCGCCGCCGTCCGCCCAGCGCAGGCGGAAGTGGTACCAGATCAGCTCCGGCTGCGAGGGGGCGAAGAAGGTGCCGGAAAAGGCGGGGGCGCCGCCCTCGTCCGTGGTGGGGAAAAGCTCGGTCTCCGTCCAGCGGTCGGAAAATTCGTGGTGAGCGAGCAGCGTGCAGCCGGTGACGGCGTGCCCGCGCGGGTAGAAGGTGAAGTCCACCGCGGCGGAGGTCGTGACCGCGCCGAAGGGGGACTTGCAGCGCGCGTCGCGGGGATCAAAGAGAATGGACATGGTGTTGCTCCTTTTTTTGCCGCCGAGGGCGGCGGAACTCACCGCACTTCGTGCGGCACATTTCGCAAGGGCGATTCTCTTTCCGAAAGAGAACCGCCCTTGCGCGACCCCAAGAGAACGCAAGGGGCTGTCGCCTCTTGCCCCCCGAACTGCGGCGGTCAAATTACCGTTCAGCAACCGTATGTGAGTGTATCGGCGCGGCACAGCCGCGCTTTCTGCCGCTTTCGATCTGGTCTGCGTCTATGTCCGCTCAGCCGCTGCTGCGGCGGGGTTTCGGTGGGATGTGCAGGGATCATTCCTCCGTGTTGATCTTGCCGTGCTGCTGCTCGTAGGCGTCAATGCACTCCTGCGTCAGATGCTCGAGCTGGGCGTTGAGGGAACGGTGGTTCTTTTTCGCGATGTAGGTGATCTTCTTGAGCATCTCTTCGTGAAAGCGTATGCCGGTCTGGATCTTGTCCGTTGCCATGATAACACTCCTTTAGCATGATGCAAACATTTTAACGAAAGAAAGGTTGACTTTCCACAAACGAAGTGTTATTGTAACGATAACACTTATGGAAAAACGGAGAAACGTGCATGGACTGTGGGGACTGCAAATTTTTTCGGCAGCACTATGTGATATCGTCGGGGCGGTATATGGCACTTGATTATGGGCATTGTGTTGCGCGGTGCAGAAAGAAAATGTATGCCGCGGATACGACAGCCTGTGAGCGGTATGAGCAGTCGACCGGCGAGACGCTGCCGCCGGAGAGCGAATTTTATATAACCGTGCAGGTTTACCCAAAAGCGACGGAATAAAACGTCTCCGAAACCCCGCAGCAGCAGCGGCTGAGCGGACATAGGCGCAGACCAAATCGAAAGCGGCAATAAGCGCGGCTGTGCCGCGCCGGTGCACTCACATACGGCTGCTGAAATGAAATTCAATATTGGAAGTTCGGGGGTCAAGGGGCGACAGCCCCTTGCGTTCTCTTGGGGTCGCGCAGGGGCGGTTCTCTTTCGGAAAGAGAATCGCCCTTGCGAAATGTACCGCACGAAGTGCGGTGAGTTCCGCTGCCCTCGGCGGCAAAAATTGTAAATTTTTAAAATCCCTCTTTTATCCCAATGCACTTTGTGTTATATTAAAAACTGTATTATTACGTCTGCTCCCGGGGAAGAGAAAGGAGAACATACGATGGAAAACCGCGTTACCGTCAGCATCTGCGGCGAGGAGTATACCTTTGTCGCCGAGGAGGCCCCCTCTTATATGCAGAAGGTCGGCGCTTACGTCGGCACGAAGATGGACGAAATGCTCACCGGCGCGAAGGTGGGGCGCACCGACGCCGCCGTGCTCGCCGCGGCGAACATCGCCGACGAGCTCTTCAAGGAGCGCGAGGCCAGCGAGGCGCTGCGCCGCCAGCTCAAGCAGTACATCGACGACGCCGCGCAGGCGAAGAACGAGGTCAGCGAGCTCAAGCGCGAGCTGTTCAAATTGCAGAACAAGAAATAATGACGGAGCTGCTCTCTCCCGCGGGCGGACGCGAGGCGCTGGCCGCCGCCGTGCAGAACGGCGCGGACGCCGTGTATATGGGCTTTGGCAGCTTCAACGCGCGCCGCAGCGCCAGAAACTTCAGTGATGAGGAATTTCTGGCGGCGGTGCGTTATTGCCATTTGCGGGGCGTGAAGGTCTATCTGACGCTCAATACGCTCGTGACTGACCGCGAGCTGCCCGCGCTTGCCGAGACGGCGCGGCGGGCGAGCGAATACGGCGTGGACGCGATATTGGTGCAGGACTGGGGCGTTTACGAGACGCTGCGCGCGGTGATCCCCGATGTGCCGCTGCACGCGAGCACACAGATGGCGCTGCACACGCTCTCGGGCGTGGAGGAGGCGGCGCGGCTCGGCATGACGCGGGCGGTGCTCGCGCGGGAGCTGTCGGGCGAGGAGATCCGCGAGATCGCGGAGCGCGCGCCGATCGAGATCGAGACCTTTGCGCACGGGGCGCTTTGTATGTGCTATTCGGGGATGTGCGAGATGTCCGCGGTGATCGGCGGGCGGAGCGGCAACCGCGGCGCGTGCGCGCAGCCCTGCCGTCTGCGCTATGGCTGGCACGGGAAGGCGGACGCGAATCCGCTGTCGCTCAAGGACGCGAACCTCGCGGCGTATGCCGGCGAGATGGCGGAGATGGGCGTGGCTTGCCTGAAGCTCGAGGGGCGCATGAAGCGGCCCGAGTATGTGGCGGCGGTGACAGGCATCTATGCCGCGCTGCTGCGCGAGCACCGCGCACCGACGGCGGACGAGCAGAAAAAGCTCGCGCTGGCATTCTCACGCGACGGGTTCACGGACGGCTATTACCGCGGCCGGCGCGGGAAGGAAATGTTCGGCGTTCGCCCGGAAAATGCGCGCTGGCCGGAGGAGTGGTTCGGCACGCTGCGGGCGGCCTATGAAAAAGAGGATATGCGGCTCGTGCCGGTGCGCTTCCGCGCGGCGCTTCGTTTGGGCGAGCCGATGGTGCTGACCGCCGAGGACGGCGACGGGCATTGCGTCACGGTCACGGGGGCCGCGCCGGAGGCGGCGCGAAGCCGCGCGGTGACAGCCGGGGAGGTCGAGGCCCGTCTGCGCAAGACCGGCGGGACGGCGTTCACGGTGTCGGACTGCGCGGTGACAGCGGAGGACGGGCTGTCCGTTCCGGCGAGCGCGCTCAACGCGCTGCGGCGCGACGCGCTATCGGCGCTGGAGACGCTGCGGACGGAGATACCCGAGCGGCGCGAGGGGACGTTTGTCCCGGCTGAGAGGATCAAAAACCCGACGGAGCCGCCGCGCTTCACGGCGTCGATCTACCGTGCCGGGCAGCTTACCGATGCGCTGGTGAACGAGGGCGTGGAAACGGTGTATGTGCCGCTGGAGCTGCTGCCGTCGGTCGAGGTGGAGAAATACCGTGGGCGGACGAAATTTGCCGCCGTGCTGCCGCGCGTGTGGCGGACGGCGGACGAGGAAGGTCTGCGCGAACAGCTTCGCACGGCGAAGGAGCGTGGCGTGGAGTGCGCGGTGCTGGGGAATCTGGGACATTTCGCGCTCGTGCGCGGGCTGGATATGGAGCTGCGCGGGGACTTCGGGCTGAATGTGTTCAACTCCGCGGCGCTGCGGTTTTTGAAGGAGCAGGGGCTATCGGGCGCGACGCTGTCGTTCGAGCTGCGGCACGAGCAGCTGCGGGACATCAGCAAGTGCATCCCCTGCGAGGCCATCGTCTACGGGCGGCTGCCGCTGATGATCACGGAAAACTGCATCGTGGCGAACGAGTTCGGCTGCCGGCACTTTAAGGGGCGCTGCGGCGCTCTCTGCGCGGACAGCGCGTGCGCCGGAGCGCCGGAGCTGACCGACCGCGTGGGCGAGCGGTTCCCGGTGCTGCACGCCTACGGCTGCCGGAGCGAGCTCCAGAACGGCAAGACGCTGTGGCTGGCGGACAAGCCGGAGTACCGGAAAATCGGTTTGACCTACGCGCGGCTGCGCTTTACGACCGAGTCGGCGGAGGAGTGCGTGCGCGTGCTGCGGGCCTACAAGGGGCGGGAGGAATACACGCCCAAGGACATCACGCGCGGGCTTTTCTACCGCGGCGTGGAGTAAAAATGAAAACGAAACGTAGTTTTTCTGCGTGATATTACGATTTGTATTGAAAAGAGGACTGAGATCATGCCGCATATCGTGCTGGCTTCCAAGTCGCCGCGCCGCCATGAGCTGCTGCGGCGCATGGGCATCACCGATTTTTCCGTGGTCGTTCCCGATGTGGAGGAGACCTATCCCGAGGGACTTGCGCCGCAGGAGATCGTCGCGCACATCGCGCGACTGAAATCCGACGCGGCGGCGCCGCTGGTCGGGCCGGAGGATATTCTCATCACGGCGGACACGATGGTGTTTTTGGAGAATGACCGGCTCGGCAAGCCGCGTGACGAGGCGGACGCGCTGCGGATGCTCACGGAGCTGGCGGGGAACCGCCACACGGTCTGCACGGGCGTGACGGTGCGGAAGGGCGGCAAGGCGGAAGCCTTTACGGTATCGACGGACGTGTATTTCCGTCCTTGCACGGAGGAGGAGCTGCGCGCCTACATCGCCACCGGCGAGCCGATGGACAAGGCGGGCGCATATGGAATTCAGGGGAAATGTGCGATTTTTGTTGACAAAATTGATGGCGACTATAATAATGTTGTAGGGCTTCCGGTAGCAGCCATTTACCGGGAATTAAAGAAGCTTGGAATTGATATCTATTTATGGTAAAATAAAACGTTGGCGGAGGAAAAGATATGTACGATGAAATGTGCCTGGATACATTTTTGGCGCAGCAGGAGAAGCTGTTTCGGGAACCTGTGGCAGAAAGCAGGGAAGAGGCAGAGGAATTTCTTTCGGACTGTTTTGCAACGATCTGTAAGAATCTGAAAGAAGTGCGGGCGTACTTTAAGGAAGAGGGCGCGGATATTGCCGGAATGAGCAGCGAGGAACTGGCGGAGCAGGCAGAAGTGTTCGCACTGCCGGACGGAAGATACCTGATCGTGGAAGCTTAAGCCGTCTGCTTTGGAGAACGTAGGCAGATACATAACAGAATGGTAGAATATATAGAAAGAACGAGGGAATGTAATGAAGAATTATGATGTGATCATTATAGGAGCCGGTCCTTCCGGAATTTTTTGCGCGTATGAGCTGATTCATGCGAAAAAGGATCTGAAAGTGTTAATGATTGAAAAAGGAAGACGGATTGAGAACCGTGAATGTCCGAAGCGTAAGACCAAGGTGTGCGTGGGGTGTAAGCCGTGTTCCATCACGACCGGATTCGCCGGTGCGGGAGCTTTCTCCGATGGCAAGCTGTCCTTATCGCCGGATGTCGGCGGTAACCTGCCGGAGATTTTAGGCTACGATAAGACCGTGGAGCTCTTAAAGGAATCGGATGACATCTATCTGAAATTCGGTGCGGATTCCAAGGTGTACGGTGTGGATAAAGAGAAGGAAATCCGCGAGATCCGCAGAAAAGCGATCATGGCGAACTTAAAGCTGATCGAATGTCCGATCCGTCATCTCGGCACGGAGGAAGGCTACAAGATCTACTCCAGACTGCAGGAGCACCTGTTAGAGGAAGGTGTGGAGATGGAGTTTGGTACTATGGTCAAGGACATCATCATCGAGGACAACCAGGTCAAGGGTATCATTACCGACAAGGATGAGACATACACGGCGACAGAGGTCATCTCCGCTGTGGGACGTGAGGGCGCAGACTGGTTCTCCCATATCTGCAATCAGCATGATATTGAGACGAAGGTCGGCACCGTGGACATCGGTGTGCGCGTCGAGGTGCGCGATGAGGTGATGGAGTTCTTGAATGAGAACCTCTACGAGGCGAAGTTAGTGTACCATACGCCGACGTTCGATGATAAGGTGCGTACCTTCTGTACCAACCCGTCCGGCGAGGTTGCAACCGAATACTACGACAACGGACTGGCGGTAGTCAACGGCCACGCCTACAAGTCCAAGGATTTAAAGACCAACAATACCAACTTTGCCATTCTGGTGTCGAAGAACTTCACAAAGCCTTTTAAGACGCCGATCGAATACGGCAAGCAGATCGCACAGCTCTCAAATATGCTCTGCGACGGCAAGATACTGGTGCAGACATTCGGAGACTTTAAGCGTGGCAGAAGAACGACGGAGGAGCGCCTGTGCCGCAACAACCTCATCCCGACCTTAAAGGATGCGGTACCGGGAGATCTTTCCCTGGTATTCCCGCACCGGATCATGGTGGATATCGAGGAGATGCTGATGGCTCTCGATAAGGTAACGCCGGGTATTGCAAGTGATGAGACGCTGCTCTACGGTGTGGAGGTCAAGTTCTACTCCAATAAGGTAGTGGTGAACTCTGACTTTGAGACGAGTGTCAAGGGACTCCGTGCGATCGGGGACGGCGCGTCCGTGACCAGAGGACTGCAGCAGGCATCCGCGAACGGAATTTCCGTGGCGAGAAGTATCTTGAAAAATATCATGTAGATGTTGAGATAAAGGGTGTTTCACGATGAGAAAAAGATGGGCGATGGGAATGACAGCGTGCGTATGCGCGCTGTCAATGGCTCTTACGGGATGCCAGATTGGCAATAAAGATATTGTGGTCTCGGGAACGCTAAGCAGCAGGCAGGTGTTTACACTGGACAAGTCTGCATGCAGCTTAAAGGAGGCAAAGGTATATCTGGCAAATTATCAGAATATCTATGGAACAGCATATACGATTGACCTCTGGCAGCATGACTTTGGAGACGCATCCCTGCTTGACTATGTGAAGGACATCACGCTGGAGGAACTTACCCGTGTATACACGATGGATCTGCTGGCACAGTCGCAGGAAGTGACGCTCTCGGAGGATGAGACTGCGAAGGTGGCGGAAGCGGCAAAGGAATATTATGCATCCCTCTCGGAGGATGAGACCGCCTATATGGACGTCGCTGAGGCGGATATTGCAGAGTATTATACGCACTATGCGCTGGCGCAGAAGCTGTATCATTCGCTGACGAACGGTGTCAACGAGGAGGTCAGCGACGATGAGGCGCGCGTGATGGAAATCATGCAGATTTATGTCACGGACGAAGACCGGGCGCACGAGGTGGAGCAGAAGCTGGCGCAGGGGGATGATTTTGCCTCCGTCGCCAACAATTATAACGAATTGTCGGCGATTCAGGTGACGGTATCGAGGGATGATCTGCCCGACGAGGTGGAGGAGGTGGCGTTTCAGCTGGACGACAATGCTGTCTCCGGAATGATCGCTGCCGGAAATGGATACTATTTTATCAAGTGCCTGAATAAATATAATGAAGAGCTGACGGAAGCGAATAAGTCCAACATTGTGGAAAAACGTGAAAAAGAAGCATTTGACGATGTCTACAATGAATTTGTCGCATCGTTATCCTCGAGGCTGAACACGGATCTGTGGGATGGAATTGAGCTTACCACGGATGGCAGTATTCAGACGAACAGCTTTTTTGCGGTATTTGAGAAGTATTGCGGTGAGATCTGAGATACAGTATGAAATGAGGTAGATTCTATGACGAAAGATATGACAAGTGGTTCACCGATGAAGCTCATTTTAGGATTTTCGGTGCCTCTGTTGTTTGGATTTTTGTTTCAGCAGTTTTACAATCTGGTGGATACCCTGATTGTTGGAAGATTTCTGGGCGTGGATGCACTTGCGGCAGTGGGATCGACCGGTTCGCTGAACTTTCTGATTATTGGATTCTGCATGGGAGTGTGCAACGGTTTTGCCATTCCTCTGGCGCACCGGTTTGGAGCCGGCGATTATAAGGCAATGCGTGCGTTTATGATGAATGCCGTCTATCTGGCGGTGATCTTTGCGGCGGTCATTACAGTGTTTACGGTGGCATTCTGCCGGCCGATCTTACAGCTGATGCAGACGCCGGAGAATATTATTGACGATGCCTACACCTACATTGTCATTATTTTTGCGGGAATTCCGGCAACCTATCTGTACAATCTGGTGTCCGGTGTGATAAGGTCGATGGGTGACAGCAAGACGCCTCTGATTTTTCTGGCGCTGGCTGCATTTGTGAATATCGGACTGGATCTGCTTTTAATTATTGTATTTCCGATGGGAGTTGCCGGAGCGGCGCTTGCAACCGTGATCTCGCAGGCATTTTCCGGTATTGCGTGCGTCATCTACAGCAAGAGAAGGTTTGAGATCCTGCACACCGATGAGGAAGAGCGGAAAGTGAATAAGGGCTACATGAAAACACTCTGCGGCATGGGTGTGCCGATGGGATTACAGTATTCGATCACTGCAATCGGCAGCGTAATCCTACAGAGCGCAGTCAACACGCTCGGATCGAATGCCGTGGCATCCATGACGGCGGGAAGCAAGATCGGTATGTTCTTCTGCTGCCCGTATGATGCGCTCGGTTCCACAATGGCAACCTACGGCGGACAGAACGTGGGAGCGAAGAAGTTAGACCGCTTGAGCGGCGGATTAAAAGCGGCGGGAATTCTGGGAATCGGATATTCGATCCTGGCGTTCGTGGTGCTGTGGCTTTGCGGCAATCAGCTTGCCATGTTTTTCGTGGAGAGTGCACAGGCGGAGGTCATTGCAAATGTAAGGCTGTTTCTGGTATGCAACAGTGCCTTCTACATTCCGTTGGCTTTTGTGAATATTGTGCGGTTTTTGATTCAGGGTATGGGATACAGCAAGTTTGCAATTCTGGCAGGCGTCTTTGAGATGGCGGCGCGTACCCTGGTCGGATTTGTGTTTGTTCCGATGTTCGGCTATCCGGCAGCGTGCTTTGCAAGCCCGGTCGCATGGATTTTTGCTGACTGTTTCCTGTTCCCGGCATATTTCCATGTGTTGAAGAAG
>ERZ780218.1366-NODE-1366-length-15902-cov-4.853852_pt1 | contig 15902 bp, 12 predicted proteins | sample MGYA00510975_ERZ780218 | MGnify/ENA primary metagenome ERZ780218 (study PRJEB29588, sample SAMEA2152063) | human gut metagenome | biome: human gut; feature: human-associated habitat; material: faeces | place: Denmark | collected 2008/2010 ...
GTTGCGGGACTTAACCCAACATCTCACGACACGAGCTGACGACAACCATGCACCATCTGTGCTAGTGGAATTATTGCTAACCTTTCACGTATCTCTACGCTATGCACTAGCATGTCAAGTCTTGGTAAGGTTCTTCGCGTATCGTCGAATTAAACAACATGCTCCGCTGCTTGTGCGGGTCCCCGTCAATTCCTTTGAGTTTTAACCTTGCGGCCGTACTCCTCAGGCGGATTACTTATCGCGTTCGCTTCAACACGGAAGGAGTCGATACCTCCCACGTTTAGTAATCATCGTTTAGGGCGTGGACTACCAGGGTATCTAATCCTGTTTGCTCCCCACGCTTTCGAGCCTCAGTGTCAGTTGCAGTCCAGTAAACCGCCTTCGCCCCAGGTGTTCTTCCTAATATCTACGCATTTCACCGCTACACTAGAAATTCCGTTTACCCCTCCTGTACTCTAGTAAACCAGTTTTAAGTGCAATTCCAAAGTTGAGCCTTGGGCTTTCACACCTAACTTAATTCACCACCTACGCTCCCTTTACGCCCAGTTATTCCGGACAACGCTCGCCACCTACGTATTACCGCGGCTGCTGGCACGTAGTTAGCCGTGGCTTTCTCCTAAGGTACCGTCACTTTCTTCGTCCCTTAGATCAGAAGTTTACAATCCGAAAACCTTCTTCCTTCACGCGGCGTTGCTGGGTCAGAGTTCCCTCCATTGCCCAATATTCCTAACTGCTGCCTCCCGTAGGAGTCTGGTCCGTTCTCAATACCAGTGTGGCCGATCACCCTCTCAGGTCGGCTATTCGTCGTCGCCTTGGTGGGCCGTTACCCTCACCAACTAGCTGATGAAACGCAAGCCCATCTATTACCGGATCTCTCCTTTGACCCCAACCTGATGCCAGGCCGTGGTCTTATGCGGTATTAGCAGTCGTTTCCAACTGTTATCCCCCTGTAATAGCCAGATTGCTCACGCGTTACTCACCCGTCCGCCACTAAGAAGCTGTCAGCACAAAGATTCCTGCTTGAAGCACTTAAACCAGCCTGAGAGAAAATTTTTCACAGAAAAATTTTCTCTGTCGCTGTCTGCTTTCTCAAAAACCTTTGTGCTAACAACTTCTCCGTTCGACTTGCATGTTTGAAGCACGCCGCCAGCGTTCGTCCTGAGCCAGGATCAAACTCTAATGTTTTATGAGATTTTGTCTGAAAAGTCGCAGACCTTTCAAGCAAAATCGAGTAAAACACATTTTTTGAAGTTTACTTCAAAAAATATGTTAAACTTTTCTTTAACCATTAGTTTGCACTCTACACAAAAGTGCTTTCGCTCACTGTCCATTTTTCAGTGGCGCGTTATTCAGCTCTCCCTCTCTCCATCTCACCTTAGTGGAAGGAGATTGGGACGGGAAACCAACGGAATAGCGGTTAGGTCCTTAAGACCGTGCCCGCGTTAATGGAGTTGGTGTCTCCCCAGCTGTCCTTAGCTCGATAACTTACATTGACATTCCAAAATTACTTTCGTAAAGTTTGTTGTTTCGTTCTCAATACTATTTAATTGTCAAGGTTCTCGCTAACTGCTCGGTCTCCCTCGCGTCAGCATTCTTATTTTACTACATCCGCTCTCGCCTTGTCAACACTTTTTCAAAACTTTTCACAGTTTTTTGCAATTTTTTTAAAAAAAAGAGATTAATTTAATCTCTTTACACAACTTGCAGAAAAATTGTTGTTACATTTTCCCCTGATTTGAAAGTTAAACTATAGTCTCCTGCTTCTGCTCCTTGTATCATATATGTATTATTGCCCAGCAACGGCGCAAGTTGAACTGAAATTTTATCTGAATTTGAAACGATTTCCAAATTAGTCAAATTTATTTCAGAGCTAACCTTAAAAAACGCCATTTGATTTAAGTTTAAAATCAATTTTTCGTTTAAAAATTTGCAATTTTCGAGTTGTAAAAATTTTATTTTAAAACTGTTTTCTTCCAATGATTCATCCAAATTTTCGTCTTCAGAAAGATTGTCGTCTAAAACATCTCCTTGTTGTTCATCTTTATTTTCTTTTTCATCTTCAATTTTGACATCAGATTTATCTTCAGATTTTTCTGACACCAGAACTTGAATTATCTTATTTGCGGTTTCTTCCCCATATTTACATTCAATTTTAAGTTGAGTTACACCTTCAGAAATTCCTGACAAAAAATTGCCATTTTCGGCATTCTCCAATTTTGCAATTTTGATATCGTCAATCTTTAAATCTACATTTGCATCTTTTATGGATATATAATAATTAAACTTTATCTTTTCTCCCACACTGAGTTCTACATTATTGGCACTCACGACCAATTCCGGGGCTTCAATTTTTGGAATAAAAAAATAAATCATCAAACCAACTAAAACAATAAGCAAAAAGCTAGAAACGGTTAAAGCGACTTTTTTCATTTTTTCTCCAAAACATTAGAAAATATAACACAAGAAACCAAAAAAATCAACTCATTTCGATGTTTGTAAATAAAATGTGCCTAATTAGTTAAACGCGCAATATAAAAACAAAAATACACCACAATATGCGGTGTATTTTTATTATGGTGGGAGTTATAGGGCTCGAACCTATGACCCTCTGCTTGTAAGGCAGATGCTCTCCCAGCTGAGCTAAACTCCCTCAATGCTCTTTAAGTTTAACACACTTAAAGAGCACATGTCAACTTTTTTTACAAAGTTTTTTAAATTTTATTCAAACCAAGCTGTCATTGCTGTGAGAGTAAAAGTTTCGCCTTCAGCAACTTCATATCCACGGCTCAAAATTTCTTCAATAACTTCAAGCAATGTTGTTTCGCCGCTGATTGGTTGACCATTAATAGTTTCGATTTCAAAAGAATTTCGTTCATCGGTCGTTTGCAAATAAATTCTTATTCCTGAGAATTGAACTGGAGTTCTGTCCTCCGTGTAAAGCTGTCTAATTTCACCTGTTTGTTCAATATACATATCAAGAAGCTGATAAATAGTGCTGTCAGAGCTTTTTTCTTGTCTGCCGCTGAGTCTACTACTATAAGGAATTCCGCTATCTATTTCGTTAAGCACATATACATTTTCATTGCCTTCAACATAGCAGTTGATTCCATTTGTTACTGTAAATGTTGTGAAATTTTTGTTGATTACAGCTTGCAAAGTGATTGCTGTTGTGCTTTCTGGATTTGCTGCGACAACTGCGTCAACCAATGTTTGTGCGTCTGTGTAAGTTGTGCTGTTGTAAGTCAAGCCATCAAAACTATAGAATGAATAAGTTGTTTCCCAATTTGAAGCATCCAACATTTCAGCAAGTGCAGCATAATTTTCAACTGTGAATGTGATTTCTGTGCTGCCGTTGTAAGTTGCATCCGCAGAAGTTTGAAGTTGTGCTGTGTAAGAGATTGCTGTGGCTTTGAGATAAACATCATAAGTTGTGCCTTCATAAGAAGATGGAATGTTGATTTGTGTGATTGTTGCATTGTCAGCATCAGCCCAAGAATATGTGTAGCCATCTTCCATATATTCAGCTGCCAAAGTTTCAACTGAGCTCAAAACAATAGTTCTGTCTTTGTAAACTTCTTCTGTGCTGATGATTGTGTCAGCATTCAATCTATATTGAATTGTGACTTTTGCTTGTTCTTGCCAAACTGCTTCAAGAACGATGTTTTCTGTTGTTTCAAAAGAAGCGGTTGTGTAAATTGTGTTTGTTTTGTCGCCTTGAATTCTCCAGCCCAAGAAATTATAGTTTTCATAAGTCAAAACTGGAAGAGTTTCGCCAAAAGTATAGTGTGTTTTGCCGTCAGCAGGAACTTCTTGTGTCGTTTCTTCATCGTCGCCTTGAGCAAGATAATCATAAGAAACATCAAATTCCTTGATTTCAAACACAGCCAAAAGGTTTGCATAATCTGTCATTTTGATTGTGATTTCGTTTTCAGTGAATTTTGGTTCTGCGCTTGAAGAATAATCTGCAGCAGTTCCTTCAAACCAGCCCACAAAATTATAGCCGTTTGAAACCGTTCTCAATGTGATTTCATTCAAATGACCTTCGGTGATTTCAAGCTCGGTGCCAGTTTCGTCCTTATATTGAACAACGGCAAAAGCTCCATTTGGGTCTTCGGTTTGCCCTGTGTAAACTGCCACGCCGACAGTTGCATCAATAGAATAATATGTGGCAAAAGCCGTTCCGACAATCATAAGTGGAATGATGACAACCATGGCACATATAATCAAAATTTTTGAGAGTGTTCTAGACATAAAAACCTCCTTAACTTGCCTTAATTATAACACACCAAAAAGCGTATTTCAAGACCCAAAATGAAAATTTTTGACATTTTTAAGGAAATTTTTGAAATTTGCTTGACTTTTTGGTTGGCTTCAGCCATCCATAATCATTTTGTCGGCAATCAGTGCAATAAGCTCTCCATTTGTTGGCTTTTCATTTCTATTATATATCTTTAAGCCAAAAATATTGTTAATGTTTTCAATTTTGCCCCTGTTCCAAGCCACTTCAATGGCGTGACGCATTCCCCTTTCAACCTTGCTGGAACTTGTTTCGAAACGTTCGGCAATTGTTGGATAGAGTTTTTTCGTGATTGAACCTATGATTTCAGGCTCTTCAACTGCAAGTTTTACAGCTTCACGCAAAAATTGATAACCTTTGATATGAGCTGGAATGCCTATACTTATAAATATATTCGAAATCTTTTCATCAAGTTGCTTATTTTCTCCTATAGAACGTCCATTATTTAAAACTTCGTTTATTCTGCTTTCCAAATTTTCTGGGGAAACAGGCTTGACCATAAAATAACTTGCTCCAGACTGAATGGCTTTTGTCACAAACCCACTGTGAGACAAATTTGAAACAAAAAACACCTTTGGCATTTTGTCTTTCAAAACCTTTATCTTGTCCAAAACCGCAAAACCGTCAAGATTTGAAAGCATAACTTCCATAATCAAAACATCTGGCTTTAAAGAAAGCACATCTTCCACAACCTTGGCTCCGTCAAAGCTTGTTCCAACAAACTCAAAATTTTCACTTTTCTTGAAGTAATCCAAAACATTGTTATCTTCTGCGACATCTGCCACATAAATCTTTGGCAATTTGTTTTCTTTCAATTCCATTTTTTTACTCCTTTAATTTTTATATTGTCCTGCAAAACACTCTTACAATAACACAAAGGTTGAAAAATAAAAAAAAGAAAAATCTCCTATCCTGTCGGGTTGAAGACAAAGTTGTCGAAATAGGTTGAAACACAAATTTTGCTATTGAAATTGAAAGAATTTGAGCATTAAAAACAGATAAAAGCAAAATTTCTGAATTTTTCAAAGAAATTTATTTTAAGCTTTTATTTTAGTTGACATTATTCATAGAATTTAGTTATATACATTATATAAAGAAAAAGGGGATTTTTATGAACAAGAAAAAATTGTTTTCGACTCTGTTGCACTCGGACTAAGTGTTCTGTTTTTGTGTTTGCTGGCGATGCCAGTTGTGGAAAATTTAAGTTTTTATAGCATCATCTCAATTGCAGACATTCTTACAGAAATTGGCTCTGCCGGAACAGACCCTGTTCAGTTGGTTCTTCTCGTCGATGTTTTGTTTATGGTGCTGCTTTTAATCTTTTTGATTTTGATTACAATCTTTTTAACTTTGGCACTGCTTTGCGATTTGAATGTCATCAAAAGCGAAAAACTTTTAAGGGCAATGAAAATCACTTCTCTCACCTTGTCAAGCATCAATATCTTCTTCTCAGTTGTCATTTTTGGAGCAAGTTTTATGCTTTGGATGGAAGAAGTCAATTTTGTTTCAATGGCATTCATTTTGATTTGGTCGATTGCAAGTGTTGTGCTGATTGCTAAAGCAAAAGGCAAAAAGAAAGCTCCACAAGTTGAAACACAAAAAGTTGAGTCGCAACCTGCAGTTGAAGAAAAAGTTGAAGAGCCAAGCGAAACAACGCAGCAAACCGAAGACACAAAAGTTGAATAAAAAACAAAACCACGAAAAATCGTGGTTTTTTGTTACAACAAAAAAGACTGAAAACTCAGTCTTATTTTGTATGTCTAGAGTTAATTGTTGTCAAGCCCAAAAGTTGATATTCTTCAACAGGATTGTTTGGATTTACATCCACCTTTGCACGATACAAATAATAGTTTTCGTCAGTTTCTTCTTCAGTCTCTTCTTCGTCAGCGTCTTCATCTTCCACTTCTTCAAGCTGAGCGTAGAAGTAAACATATTTTCCGTCGAAAGCAGACAACGTTCCATCATAAATCGCTGTCATTGTGACAACAGTTGTGCAAGCCACTTCTCCGTTTGAATTTATTGTCGACAAATCAGCTGTGAAAATGTTTGTTGTGGTCGACAAAATCACTTTTCTGCCACTGATTTGCAAGATGTTGAAGTCTGAAACTGCTTTTGTTCCGTTCATAAAAGTTACTCTTTGAGCAGACGCATTTTTTCTTGCATACATAAGTTCGCTTGAAGCGTTGTTGAAGACAAAACCAACATAATCATTTTCATTTGTTGCAATCATTTTAAGGTCTGAAACAGTGCCAGTGTAAAAAAGTGTGGAACTTCTGAGCAATTTGTCTCCTGTGTATCTTGAAGAGTCAACATAATAAACCGTGTTATTTCCATTTTCTGTCGTTTGGAAGAACAAAATGTCTCTTTCTCTTCCGACAAAAGTTCTTGTGTCTGAAAATGCATCAATTTTTTTTGCGTTTTCGGTCGCTTCGTTTACACCAATTCTATAGATGTTTGTGCCAGCAACATCAGAGTTGTCTTCGTCGGTTCTTGCTGTTGTGTAATAAATCTGACCATTCCAATTCAATGTGCTGCCAGCGGCGTCTTGTTGATAAGTTTTTGGAATTGCCGCACTTGTGACATCATCAGCAATCGTTTCAACGCTTCCAACAGAATTTCCAATTCTTATTCTAATCAAACTTGTGTTGACAAGCATGATCATATAATATTGTCCATCATACTTCAAAACTTGAAACTCGGAAATCTCGCCACTTGTTGTGTAAATCTTGCTCTTGCCGTCACCGTTAAGTCTGCTTCTATAAAAAGTTGTGTAGTTGTAATAGTTGCTTGTTTCACCATCTGCGTTTTCTGCCTTCTGTCTGTTTGGCGTCGCATAATAGATGTAATCGCCCAAAACAAACATATAGCCATTTTCATAACCAACAACTTCACTTGTCACATTTTCAACGTTTTTTGGAGAATAATCTTCAGATTTTGCTTCCAGAGCGTTTGTGTTAAGCCTTGCAAGATAAGAAACTCTCGCATTTGTCTTATAGTCTCGGTCGCTGCTGAAACCACTTATGTCTGCAAAAGCGTTTCCATAATAAAGATAACCATCCACCAAAACAGCTGAATTGCCATTGTAGATGATTTCAGAATTTGAATTGGTTATGTTTCCAACAGTGGCACAACCTGCCAAGAGAAAACCAAAACCAAAAATAAAACAAAGCACCTTTAAAAATTTTTTCATCTAAATCTCCAGTAAATTTTAAGTTCCAGTGTTTATATAATACAATATTATTGCCACAAAAGTCAATAAAATTTCAAAATCTCAAAACTAATCTATCTCAACAAGATGATTTTCAACAATATCACACGAAGTCAGATAATACTTTATGCCATTCTTGGCCAGCACCAAATTTTGTTTGACATAAGCATGAATGTGCCCATAAACCACCTTGTAAACACCATATTTTTCCAACAGCGCAGTCACTTCGTTGTCTTCTTCTTTGAAAGTGTAAGGCGGATAATGCAGCATGCAGATGATTTTTTCGTCATTTGATTTCAATTTTTGCGCATTTTGAAGGGTAAGTTCCAACCTTATCAGCTCGCGTTTATAAATCTTTTCATCTTCTGCCGACTGTGGCTTGTTGACATCTGGCAAATTCCAAAGCCGTGTGCCGCAAATTATATAATCGTCAAATTTTATGGCATCATTTTGAATAGCATAGAAGTTTTCTGGCAAAATTTTTCGCACCGCACTTATGCTGCTCCACCAATAGTCGTGATTGCCGCGAATGATGATTTTTTTGCCTGGCAAATTTTTCATAAGCTCAAAATCAGCTTCAACTTCGTTCAATTTCATCGCCCAAGAAAAATCTCCAGCCAACAAAACAAGGTCGTTAGCCGAAACTTTTTCTTTCCACTCTGAAAAAATTTTGTCAAGATAACCTTCCCAAGTTGGACCAAAAATATCCATTGGTTTGGGATTGTTTACCGACAAATGTAAATCGCTGATTGCAAAAACTTTCATCAAACTTCCTTTAAAACTTCTTGAACAAGACGCATGTCAACTTTGCCATTGAAATTGGCTTTGAAATGTTTCATAACAGTCGGCACGGTCTTGTCTGGCAAGGTCAAAATTATCTCTTTGATTTCTTCTCTCGTCAACATTTTTGGAAGATATGAAGTGGCAATTTCAATTTGTCGCTCTAAGTGCTCCACTTCTGCTGCATTTCCAGCCTTTTTATAGTTTTCTTTCTCGTCGTTTAACTCTTTGATAACTTTTTGAATGATGTTTGAAACATCGGCGTCTGCCAACATCTTATCTCTTTCGCCTTTTGCAATTTTTTCGAGCAAAATTTTGTTCATCAACACGCTGTAAAACGCTCTGGCAACGCTGTCTTTGTTTTTCATCGCTTCGATGTTTGCTTTTTTGATTTGTTCTTCAATCATTTTAAATCTCCTTATTTAAAAATTATATACAAAATCGTAAAAAAAACCAAATAAAATGGTGGTTTTCAAGCAATAAAGTCACATAAAGTGCCAAGTTTTTTGAAAAAATAATTGACTTTAAACAAGCGTTTGTGTATAATGACTTTGTTTCAATAAATTTGGTGATGTAGCTCAGCTGGCTAGAGCGTATGGTTCATACCCATAAGGTCGGTGGTTCGAGCCCACCTATCACCACCAAACGGCGCTTTCAAGCGTCTTTTTTATAACAAAAAAGCTAGAGTTTGCTCTAGCTTTTTTGTTTTTAAAGAGTTCTTTCCTGCTCTTTCTCTTCGGCTTTCTGAAGCTTATCAAATTTTATCTCATCTTGAACGGCAAGTTTCAAAACTTCAGCCATTCCTTTCAAAATAGGCAAAATCAACATCGTTTTTTATTCCTTAGGTCTCTTTCCATCTTTCGCGTCGTCGATTTCTTTTTGAGAAGCTCCCATTTGTCTCAATATAAGCTCTTGCATTCTTGCAGTTTCTGCTGCGGAATTAGCAGAACTTGCAGCGCTTTCAGCCGATTTTTCGGTGTTTGCAGCGGTTTCCGCCTGATGATCTTTAGAAGGAGCATAGGTTTTCTTTGCGAATTCATCAATGCCTTCATGTCCTCTGAGAGTTTTTTCAGCATTTTTAACATTGCTCCAAGCCAAACTCCATGCGCTGTCAAGTGAAGTCTTGATGCCCCAACCAGCAGCATGGCCAGCTTTCTTATACCTCATCTGAGCCTTAAGTTTGTAAAGATCAGCTTCTTCTCTGTGTTGTTTGATTTTATTTTCATATCTATTTATTCTATTGTCAATAAATTCTTGTTTGTTTCCTTCTCTATCGGCTTTTCGGATACTTTGCAGATTGCTATTCTGCATAAAGCTTGACATATTGATATTTCTCCACTTAACTTCTCCATTCCCAGTAGTAGTTGCATAACCAACATGGTTGTCCATCACATTCTTAACAGCTTGTTTTGCTTCTTGTTTAGAGAGTCCTGCGTCTCTTGCGCCTTGATAAATTTCTTTTTCTGTTAATTCTTTTCCTTTGATAGAGTCAACCCATTTATTCAAGTTGTCATAAGTTTCAGCATCTTTTGCAAATCTACCTTGCATCTTTTCTTGTCTTTTTGCTTCTTGACTTTCTTTCATTTGTTTGTTAGTTTGTGACAATCCTCTGTTAAGATTGTATGCTCCACGAGCTGCACCGACAACTGGAGCGCCAATCATTTTTGCCGTGCCAGCAACAGCTGCGCCCGTCAAACCAACCGCACCGGCTGTGACCTTGCCAACTTCTTTGCCGACATCGGAGCCATATTTGTTTGCATCTTCGCCGCCAACAAAGCCTGAAATCATTGCAATAAATGTTTTGACAGTGATAAGTCCGACAATGATGATTATGGTTTGTGCAAACAAGTCTGCAATGGCAATGTTGAAGAAGTCAATTTCGTTTATATATGGCAAAATCAAGAAGAACAAGTTCATTCCGACGACAGCACCATAAGCCATCAGCACTTGTTTCATGAAACTTTCCGTCCAACTCTTTCCCGCCTTTCCGCCGTCGAGCGGAGCAAGCCCAAACAGTGGCGGAGCGACCAAGAACAAGCCAATGCACATAAACAAACGCATAGCCAAGCTCATGATGATGTTTATGAACACGACAGCGCAAACTAGGCACGCCGCAAACCCAACAATGGCGTTGAATTGCCATAAGTCATAGTAATACCAAACCGCGCCAATATTAAATTTTGAGAACGCGCCAATTCCGTTTGTGAAAAACATGTTGACAAGAACTCTTGCAGCAACATCATTTTCAGAATAATCAAAAGTATACACTTCTCTCAAATGCAAATTGTTTGCAAAAGCAACATCAATCATGTCGGCGAGTTCGTCATTCGTTCTTGCGTTTCCAAAAAGCGGAATGTCACTGCTTGCTGAGCCTGTGAAATTGCTGTTTATTGTCAGATCTCCCTGTCTGGCTCGATTGGCATTGTAAGCAGCCAATTTGAAAAGCGAACCTGAGAAAGTTATGTTTGCCGCACCAATCAATGAAACATCATTATCCGACGGCAAGTCTGGATTTTGACTATCACTATATCTTATTGATGAAGCATAGCCAAAAATATCATAATAAATATATGTCTCATCTCCGCCCGTCGCCGTTGTGCTGGTCGACCGCAAATAACGCTCCGCCAAGCTCTGCTCTCCGCTCTCGTCGGTTCCGTAAATCGAAACGACGCTGGAATTTGTTGAAGTTGTGATGCCGTCCAAAGCTGTGAGAATGGCTTGAGACAGATAAAGCCCAAGAAAAACAATGATTGGCACTGCGGCGATGTTTATGACAGCTTTGCCAGCAGTGTAAACATATTGCATTGGACCTTTTGCTGCCTTATCGTCATAAGAATAATGGCTCTTGACAATGGCAACAATTGTCGTGACAAAAATCATGATAATTCCAAAAACTATGAAAGCCCAAAAAACTGTTGAAAGTGCCGAATAAGAAAAACCGTCTGAAGTGAAACCTAAAATTCCGCCAATGAAATTTGTGACTAAATCACCTGAGACAGCCACGCCGTCCACATAATAGACATCCAAACCAGCAAGTTTGCGGAAGAAAAGTTGCAAAACATCAAGCACGCATGCAAGTGAAGCATAAAGCATGTAGACAATTTTTGGGATAAGATTAACAAGTTCTGTTACAAAATCTTGAACCCATGAAACAAAACCTAAAATCATTGAACTCAACTTGCGACCCCTCCTAAAAAAATTTCACTTGCCCTAGTTTTATTTTTCTCATTATAACAAATAAAATTACAATTTACAACAAAATAATAAAAAAATACCTAAAATTTGCCAACAAATTTTTATTCTGTGCGACCTAAAAAACCAATAAATTTACGCTTGTTTATTTTGAAGAAAATATGTATAATAACACTATGAACGAAAAAATCAGAAACAAATTGAAAATTTTGACCACCAAGCCTGGCGTTTATGTTATGCGAGACGCTAAAGGCGAGATAATTTATATTGGCAAAGCAAAAAACTTGAAAAACCGTGTCAGCCAATATTTTAGAAATTCCCCAAAGCCAAGCAAGGTTCAGGCAATGGTCGACCATGTCGATGATTTTGATTATTTTGTGACAATGTCAGAGCTTGACGCACTTGCGCTTGAAAGCAACCTTATTCACAAACACCAACCTTTTTACAACATCTTGCTGAAAGATGGAAAAGCCTTTCCTTACATCAAAATCGACCTGAAAGAAGATTTCCCGCGCCTTGAAATTGTCAGAAAAGTCAAGAAAAATGATGGCGCAAAATATTTTGGACCATATGTGGCAGGCCTTGACGCACGAGAAATTTTGAAAACGATAAATTTTGCCTTTAAAGTGAGAACTTGCTCGCTCAAAATCACCACAGAGAGCCGCGCAAAGCGCGAATGTTTGAATTATTCTTTGGGGCTTTGCCTTGCACCATGCACCGGCAGAGTGACAAAAGAAGAATACGCCGAAGAAATCAAAAAAGTTATGCGATTTTTAAACGGAAACGATGACGAAATCGAAAAAATTTTGACCGAAAAAATGGTTGCCGCATCCAATCTTCAAAATTTTGAACGAGCGATTGAGCTGCGCGAATGTTTGAAAATGATTGAAAAGCTCAAACAGCGTGTGGTGGCAAACCTGCCAAAAGATGTCAACAAAGATGTTTTCGCTTATCACACAAACGGCTTGAACGGCGTTGTGACTGTCATGATTGTCAGAGGCGGAAAAATTTTGGGCATCATAAACTATCTTCAAAACGACGCCGAACTGGAAGAAGCCGAAACACTTTTCAATTTTATCTCTCAATATTACAACAACATGCTTGTGCCAAACGAAATCATTGTCAGCCATGAAATTGACGACAAACTTTTGTGCGAATATCTTGGAAAAAACGTCAAAATCATCTCAAATCCGCATGGTGTGAACTTAAATTTGCTTAAAATGGCAAAAGAAAACGCTGAAATTTATCTTGAAAGGCAACTTGAAAAAGAACAACTCGCTTACAACTCTGGGCTTGGCGCGCTTAAACTTTTGCAAGAAAAGCTCAATCTCAAAACGTTGCCAAAACGCATGGAATGTTACGACATTTCGCATATCAGCGGCACAAACAAAGTCGCTTCAATGGTGGTGTTTAAAGACGGAAGAGCTTCCAAAAAAGACTACCGAAAATTTAAAATCAAAACAGTTGTCGGCAACAACGACTTTGAAAGCTTGAAAGAAGCTCTGACGAGAAGGTTGAAAAGATATGTCGAGCAAAACGGCGAAAGTTTCAGTGAAAAACCCGACCTGCTCGTCATCGATGGCGGAAAAGGTCAGCTGTCGTCTTGTTATGAGATTTTGAAGAGTTTTCATCTTGAAAACGAAATTGAAATGATTTCACTTGCCAAAAGAATTGAAGAAGTTTTTGTGGTCGGCAGTCATGTTCCTGTCATTTTGAAATACTCAAGCGCCGAACTTAAGCTTTTACAACGCATTCGAGATGAAGCGCACAGATTTGCAATAACTTTCCACCGAAACTTGCGAACAAAATCTCAAACTCACACCGAGCTGGAAAACATAAACGGCTTGGGACCTAAAAAAATCGACGCCCTTTTGAAAGCTTTTGGAACAACCGAAAACATCAAAAAAGCCAGTGTTGAAGAGCTTTGTGTTGTCAAAGGCATTCACGAAGCACTGGCGTATGAAATAAAAAATTATTTCGACCAAAAAGATGCTGAACAGCCTGAATAATTTAACAAATTTTTTAAATTCAAAATTTTGTTTGGAATTTGGTTTTAATTTGGATATAATTATATTCATTAAAAGGAAAATAAACATGAAATCACAAAATTTGAAAAAAGTTCGCATAGGCATTTTGGGAATTGTCGCCGCAATCTTATGTTTTGGGCTTTTCTTGACAGGGTGTTGCGGAAATTTAGGCACAACAATAAGTTTGAGCGATGCAAGAACGCTCATCGTCAACGCTCTTGCACTGGACGACACACAATCGTCAGCAAGCACTTTGAGAGCCGCATCGACCGAAAACAGAAATGTTTATGTCAAACTTGGCACAGCTGATATTGCCATCAAAGGCAACACCGGTTTTGGCGAAACAATTTCAGGAAGAGTGGAAAGAACTGGCTCGAGCTGGACAAAATATTCTCTTGAAGGCTCAGACGGCATCTCTGAGTTTTATGACGATGTCGCCTATTCAAAAGTTGACTCAACAGTCACGCAAAACAGCTTCGATGAGTCATATTTCGGAATTATTTTGCAGTCATTTGACGCAATTTACATCGACCTTTTGTTCATCGATGACGCGTGGGACACAATCTATGAAAACACTGTGACAAGAACTAATGTGACTGGTGGCTACACACTCACAATGGATGTTAACACTGCAAATTATATGGACTATGTAAACCAAAAAGGTGCCGAAATGGGTTTGGGAGCTGAAGGTTTGTTTGGCGACGAAGAAGTTTTGGAGCAAAACAAAGCACAAGGCAGCGTTTCGCTCGTGGCGACGTTCAACAATGCTGACGAAATTGTCGGGCTTGACATGTCTGTCACAAGCCTTGGAAGTGACGGCGAAAGCACATCAATGGAGACAACTCAAATTTCAATTTCAAAAACCAACGAAGAAATTGTTCAGCCTGATTGGTTGACTGAATATTTGGCTCAACAAGCGTAAATTTGCAATAAAAAAAGACTGAAAAATCAGTCTTTTTTTATTTTGGTTTGAAGGTTAAACATCCAAAACTTTTTCCAGTATTAAAACGCAACAGTCTCTTGGAAGCCATTTGAATAGTTGAAAACGTATCCTGTTTCGCCAACAGTTATCGTGAAGCTTTCTCTCACATCATTTTCATTTGTGGAACTTTTCACTCTGACATCAAATTGATTTTCGTTGTTTCTCGACTGAGTGATTTCATATTTCACTTCACTTTGAGTAGACTCATTCACAAATTCAAGCTCAAGCGTCTTTCTGTTTCTTTCGTTTTCATATTCCACTTCGGTTTTGCTGACAAGTCTGTTGTTTTGGTAGATTGAATATTCATATTCAATTTCTCCATCTTCTGCGCCATGCTCAATTTCTATATAATCATTTGGAGCTTCCGCTGACCAAGTTCTGAATTCAATCGAAATTTCTGTTTCGTTGCCCTCTCTTTCATATTCTCTCATGCCAGAAACTTGAAAAGTTTCACTTCCGACTTCAATCACGCCTTCCAAAGTGGTGTTGATTTCAAGTTCAATTTCGTTGTCGTCAATTTCTTCTTTAGTTTCCGAGTTCACTTCTTTGTAATACATTGTAAACTCTTCCGTTCCACCGTCAAGTGTTGGAATTCTCATCGTCATTTTAAGATTGTATGTTCCAAAATAGTCGTCACCTTCTTCAACTTCGCCGTTAGAATAAAAATTGTTTTCGCTCGACATCATTCCGCGAAACATATCCATGTAGCTTGCCAAGCTGCCAACATCTGCGTCACTGATTGTGGCAGGTCGCTCAGTTGCATCCATTGCCGAAACATTTTGTGTGGCCGATTCTGTCTGCAAATAGTTTACACTCGAAACAGCCGCCATTGCATAGAAGTCTTGAGCGTCAATCCCGTCATTTCCGCTTCCGCAACAGCCAACAGAAATCGCTCCAACTGAAGCCACCATGGCACAAGCCAACCCAAATCCCAAAAGTTTTTTGTTCATAAACCCCTCCTTACCAACCTTATATCATAAAAACAAATTTCCCGTCAAACAAAATCATTGATTTTCTTTGCCAAAAAAGGTCGAATAATATTGCGTTATCTAAATTTGGCTTTTGCACAAAACTTTTATACACGCAAAAATAAACTTTTTTGCTATTTTTATTGAAATTTTAAACAAAATGTGTTATTATTGTTATTGCAATAAAAATTTATGCGCCCGTAGCTCAGCTGGATAGAGCGTTCGTCTACGGAAGAGATGGTCTTGGGTTCGATTTCTCCCATAAAAAAGAAATAAAAAACTTAATATGCGCCATTAGCTCAGCTGGATAGAGCGTCTGTCTACGGAACAGAAGGTCGAGCGTTCGAATCGCCCATGGCGCACCACTAAACCCCTTTATTTTAGGGACTTCTAGCGATTTTGGCAGTCGCTAGATTTTTTGTTATAACCACAAAATTATAAAAATAAT
>ERZ780218.1368-NODE-1368-length-15894-cov-4.802576_pt1 | contig 15894 bp, 10 predicted proteins | sample MGYA00510975_ERZ780218 | MGnify/ENA primary metagenome ERZ780218 (study PRJEB29588, sample SAMEA2152063) | human gut metagenome | biome: human gut; feature: human-associated habitat; material: faeces | place: Denmark | collected 2008/2010 ...
TGCCGCTGCAACCGCCGCAATAACATGCTTCTTCATTTGAAATCCCCTTCCTTTGTATTCGTATCTGTATGTGCAAATTCTCTCTGCCGCCTCTTCTGTTCTTATACACGATTTTGCACTCATTTTATATATTTTACACCTATTTTACAAAATGCGCAATCGGTTGTTCCTTTTTTTTAATTTTTCTTATCCTTTCTCCCACTTTTACATCCGCTGCAGGATGAGCAGTGACCACAGCAGCCACAATCTTCTTTGTCGTTTTTTCTTTTTCCCATATACAAAAGCGCCAGGATGATCCACAAAAGGATACACCCCAGCACAATCAGATCCAACGCATGCAACCCACTCAAAAGAAGATTCCTCCTATCTGATAAACCGCAAATGCCATCAGCCACGCGACCGCGCATTGAAGCACCACGACGAGAAATGCCCGCATGCCGCTTCCCATCTCACGCTTCACCGCCGCAATGGCTGCAACACACGGCGTGTAAAGCAGCGTAAACACAAGGAAGCTTGCCGCCGAGCGCCCGGTAAACATACTTCCGAGCACCCTGCTTAGATTGGCAGTCGCCGTGCCGGTCAACACACTCAAGGTGCTGACCACCGCCTCTTTTGCCGTAAATCCGGTAATCAACGCCGTAGAAACCCTCCAGTCCGAAAAACCGAGCGGTCCAAACAGCGGTGCGATCCACTGCCCCACCAGAGCGAGCAGACTTTTCTCACTGTCTGTCACCACATTAAGCTTCAGATCAAAGGTCTGCAAGAACCAGATGACAATCGTTGCCACAAAGATAATGGTAAACGCGCGCTCCAGGAAATCCTTTGCCTTATCCCAGATCAGCTGTCCGACACTCTTTGCCGACGGGAAACGGTAATTCGGCAGTTCCATGACAAACGGAACCGCATCCCCGCGAAACAGTGTCTTGCGGTAAAGCAGTGCCACCAAAATACCGATCACAATTCCGCCTAAATACAGTGCACACATCACAAGTGCTCCATACTCCGGGAAAAATGCGCTGACGAAAAACGCATAGATCGGAAGTTTTGCCGAACAGCTCATAAATGGTGTAAGCAGAATCGTCATCTTTCTGTCACGCTCACTTGGCAGTGTACGTGTCGCCATTACTGCCGGAACCGTACACCCAAAACCGATCAGCATCGGAACGATACTTCTTCCAGAGAGTCCGATCTTTCGTAATAACTTATCCATAAAAAATGCAACACGGGCAATATATCCACTGTCCTCCATCAGAGACAGGAAGAAAAACAGCGTCACAACGATCGGAAGAAAACTTAAAATGCTTCCAACTCCTGTAAAAATACCATCAATTATAAGGTCATGCAACACTTCATTGACACCTGCAGCAGAAAGGAGCTGATCCACTGCTGCTGTCAGCGCATCAATCCCCATCTGTAAAAGATTCTGTAGTCCCGCTCCTATTACATGAAACGTAAGATAAAACACGATCAGCATGATACCGATAAAACAAGGGATTGCCGTATATTTTCCGGTCAGGATACGGTCAATTTTCTCGCTTCGTATCCTTTCCCTGCTCTCTTTGGGTTTTACTACTGTCTTTTCACAGACTTTTTCAATAAAGGTAAAACGCATATCTGCGATCGCTGCACTCCGGTCAAGTCCACGCTCTTTTTCCATCTGAACGATCAGATGTTCGATCGCCTCTTTTTCATTTTCATCCAGATGCAGTTTTTCTAAGATCAGATGATCCCCTTCAATGATTTTCGAAGCTGCAAAACGGATCGGTATCTGCGCTTCTTTCGCATGGTCCTCGATCAGATGCGAAACTGCATGGATACAGCGGTGCACGGCTCCTCCAAAGTCACTCTCATCACAAAAATCCTGCCTTCCCGGACGTTCCTGATATTTTGCAATGTGAAGCGCATGACGTACCAGCTCATCCACACCTTCATTTTTTGCCGCTGAGATCGGGACAACCGGCACACCAAGCATTGCCTCCATGCCATTGACATCCACAGAACCAGAGTTTCCAGTCATCTCATCCATCATATTTAATGCAATGACCATCGGAATATCCATCTCCAAAAGCTGCATCGTCAGGTACAGATTGCGCTCGATGTTGGTTGCATCGATAATATTGATCATCGCTTTCGGCTTATCTTCAAGCACAAAATTTCTCGAAACGATCTCCTCACTGCTGTATGGTGACATTGAATAAATGCCTGGCAGATCGGTTACCGACGTGTTTGGATGACCTTTTATCGCTCCGTCTTTCCTGTCGACCGTCACTCCCGGAAAATTGCCTATATGCTGGTTAGAACCGGTCAACTGGTTAAACAGTGTTGTCTTTCCGCAGTTCTGGTTCCCGACAAGTGCATAGGTCAGCTTTTCCTGCTCCGGCAGCGGCTTTCCGTCTCCCTTCACATGGTACTTTCCTTCTTCCCCAAGTCCCGGATGTACCGATTTGTTGATATTTTTTGCGCCCTCATGTCTGCGCGAACGCTCACTGATCAGTTCAATTTCAATCTGCTCCGCATCCGAAAGCCGCAGTGTCAGCTCATATCCATGAATCTGCAGTTCCATCGGATCTCCCATCGGTGCAAATTTAATGACGGTTACCTCTGCCCCCGGTATTACTCCCATATCTAAAAAATGTTGTCTTAATGCCCCTTCTCCCCCGACTACTTTAATCACAGCACTTTTTCCGATTTCTAATTCTTTTAGCGTCATTTTTCTTTATCCTTCGTGTTGATATTGATAATCTTTATCGATTATACACTGTTTCCATGAAAAAACAAAGAATTATTTTTTTATTATTATGGAAAAACCGTGACTAAGGTGCTAGAATAACCTTCGGAAAATATATAAGGAAGAAATTTGTCTTTCAAAAAATCATATAGATATGGAGATTGGTGTGAAAAATAAGATCTTTACGAAAACGAGTACATCTGATGCACATTTATACAGCAATCAGGATCTGCGGAAACTATTGGTTCCGATCATCGTTGAGCAGCTGCTTTCCTCCCTGATGGGAACTGCCGACACAATGATGGTCAGCAACGTCGGCTCTGCCGCCATTTCTGCAGTATCCCTCGTGGATTCCATCAATATTTTAGTCATTCAGGCACTCTCCGCACTCGCTGCAGGAGGTGCGATCCTGTGTTCCCAGTATCTTGGGAGCAGCAACAAAAAAGCTGCCAATGAATCAGCCAGACAGGTGCTTTTTGTCATGACCGTTTTATCCGTGACATTGTCTGCCATCTGCCTTTTATTCCGTGGTCCGCTGCTTCACGTCATTTTCGGTGCCGTGGAGACAGATGTCATGACAAATTCTCAAATTTATTTTCTATTTACCCTGTTATCCTTTCCTTTTATCGGACTGTATGATGCCGGGGCCTCGATCATGCGCGCCCAGAATAACAGCAGGGAACCAATGATCATTTCCATCATTTCCAATTTCTTAAACATCGGTGGAAATGCTATTTTGATTTTTGTTTTCGGGATGGGCGTGGAGGGTGCCGCAATTTCAACCCTCGTATCCCGCATCTTCTGCGCTGTTGTCGTGATCTACAAGCTGCGCAGTGAAGAGGAACCGATCTTTATTAAAAATTATGCCGCAATCCGTCCTGATTTTTCACTCATCAAAAAAATACTGTTCATCGGCATCCCGTCCGGGATCGAAAACAGTATGTTCCAGTTCGGTAAACTCGCGATCCAGTCTACGGTCTCCACACTTGGAACCGTCGCCATCGCTGCACAGGCAATGACAAATATCCTCGAAAATCTAAACGGTGTCGCCGCAATCGGTGTCGGCATTGGACTGATGACTGTGGTTGGACAGTGTCTCGGTGCCGGCAGAAAAGACGAGGTCATTTATTACATCAAAAAACTTTCCTGGCTCGCCGAGGCAGCGATCGTGATCAGCTGTCTTACTGTGCTTGCCCTGACAAAACCAATCACCCTGTTAGGCGGCATGGAAGCGGAAAGTGCTGACCTGTGTTTTAAAATGGTCATCTTTATCACGATTACCAAACCGATCTCCTGGGTATTATCTTTTATCCCGGCATACGGCATGCGTGCAGCCGGAGATGTCAAATTCTCCATGATCACCTCCTGCTGCACCATGTGGCTCTGCCGTGTGAGCCTTTGTGTCTATCTCTGCCGTGTTTGGGGATTTGGCCCGATTGCAGTCTGGATCGGTATGTTTGCCGACTGGACGCTCCGCGCCATCGTATTTTCGATACGCTTCCACGGAAGGAAATGGTTAAACCACCACATTATCGACTAAACAAACGCCTGTCTGATGCTGTCATAATGAAGGAATTTTCCTTTCTCCCCAAGTTTTTTGATCTCCTCAGCGGAAGCAAACAGATATCCATCTGTTTCTTCCTCCTGGAGCTTGATATCTGACTCGTCAAAATCAGCAGAAAAACGATACACATCCACAAAATAGTTATCCCCTTCTCCCGGATTATCTCTACGGTAGGTAAACAGATATCCGCCATCCCACGCAGCAACATCCAGTCCGGTCTCCTCCCTGATCTCACGGAGTACTGCAGTCTTAGAATCCTCTCCCGCCATCGCAGCACCGCCGGAAACCTCCCAGCAGCCCGGTGCCCACGCTTTTGTCATAACACGTTTGGTGATCAGGAAACGTCCATCCGTTCTTTTTATCACGCCAAGTACGGTCAGATGATATTCGCCATCCTTTAAACACCAGTCATTCCGTTTCATCGTTCTGCCGGTGCGCTCTTTTTTTTCATTGTAAATATCCCAGAATTCCTGTTTTTCTGTCATCTGTATTTTCCTCATTTCATTTTTCTCGTGCTGCTTCGATATTTTTATCATAACAAACCTCACGTCCCTCAGACAGATCTGTTATTTTATATCCCGTTACTATCACACGGTAGCACGTCAAAGTGCCCTTATCTCTATTATAAACAAAAATCCGGTTTCGGCAACTTATTTAAAAAAAACAAATTCACCGATCAGATAAAAAATACCACTCAGCCAGAACGCCATGCCTAAAATAAAGGTCAGCAGATCTTCCATCTGAAAATTTTTCCGCAGATAACACAGTTTTTTTGGATTCTCCTCATTAATCCGGATCGTATAAATTTTTCCTTTTTCCAGCGATTTTTTTTCTTTCCGCGTAATCCTCTCCATCGTGCACTGGCGGAATTTTTTTTCCTGATAATGATAGGAAAACAGCGCATACGTTCTGACACGATCGCCCATTTTCTTTGTCACTGTTTTCTCAAATACCGCATCCACAGGCACCCTGCAATGGATGCGCGCACGCCATTTCCGAAATTCGATTCCAACTAACAGTGTCCCATACACTACCCCGATTATCCCCAGTAAAATAAATGTTATATTCATACTGGTCTCCCTTCCCAAAACCTCCTGTGTCACCCCGGCAGACTCTGTGCTACGCAGAGTGCACCCCAGCCCTCTTATGTCAAGTTAATGTCAACAACTTTTTTGAGTCAAAATAGCTGAAAGCCGCATAACTTCGTTGGGGTTATGGTAAGTTAGTGTCAAGTCAGAGTGAATTGGTGGTAAATTAGTGTCAAGTTGCTTTGGGGAGGTTTACTCCTCCCCAAAAGCATAATTCCATTCAATCTCTACTCTCTTATCCCTGTATATGATAACCTTTTTAATGAATACATCCACCGCTTCCTGCGTCAGCTTTTCCATCTGAGAAAACCGGATAATCTCTTTCATATCCTGTTTCGGTTGATTGTATTCCTCCGTAAGCCTGCCAAATGCAAGCTCTGTTTCTTCTATTTTACATGACAGCTCCTCCATCTGTAAAGCGATTCCATCCGCCCTGCTGCGGTATTCTCCTGCTTCTATCTGCTTTACAGCATAGTTTTCGTACAATGTATCTTTCTCTGTCTGCAAACTCCGATACTGCATCCGATAATTACCCAGCTCTTTATTTAGTCTGCTCAATTCCACTTTCTGAAATTGTTCAAGACTCTCACGCTGTTTTATCAAATCTCCACGGCGCATCAACTCCCGGTACAATTCCGTCAACACAATCTCTTCCAGAATGTCTGCCCTAAAATAAGTACAGCAGTCCGGTATCTGCAGCAGGGAATGTTTCCTGCACCAGAAATGATTTGGCATCTTACCATTGTTTCTCTGCGGTTTATAGTTGATCGCATATCCCCCGCCACAATATATTTTCCCTGTCAGTGGGTGTTTTTCCCGTTTCCTTTTCGTGGACTGTTCCGGGCGGTAAGCAGATGCAAGTGCAAATACCTCCGGCGTTACCAGCGGCTCGTGATGATCCGTAATTACTTTCCACTCCTCCTTTGGCACAGCAATCCCGTTTTTACTTCCAACAGACTTGCGGACTGATTTACCGTAAGCCATTTCGCCCAGATAGAAACGATTATTCAGGATTCTCCTCACTGCCGTATTGCTCCATGTATGATGCTCCCTTTCCATTTTCCTCTCAGGATGACGCATCTGTGTAACGGTCGGCATCTGCTTGGCAATCAGCTCCTTTGCTATCTGCGTACTGCTCATTCCTTTTTCTGCCAATGAGAAGATATGGCGGACGATTTCTGCCTCCTTTTCATTGACAATCACCGTATTTTTTTCAATTTCACTCTTGGCATAACCAAAAGGAACCTGTCCGAATACATATTCCCCATTTGCACATTTATTTTGAAATGATGTTTTTACTTTGACCGATATATCCTTACTGTAAAGGTCATAGAGAAGCGTCTGGAAAGCAGTATCCAGCGGGGGGGTACTTCCTTCATGCTCCCTGCTGTCATAATGGTCATTTACGGCAATGAACCGCACTCCCATAAAGGGGAAAATCTGGTTGAGATAATCACCCAGTTCTATGTAATCCCTTGCAAACCGGGACATATCCTTTACCAGAATACAACTGATTTTACTCTGCTTTACCTGTTTTAACATCTCCTGCAGCCCCGGTCTGTCCATATTCGTACCGGAAAAACCGTCATCACAAAATTCTGCAACCTCCTGTCCCATTAGTTCAGCATCATTTCTGATATAATCTAAAAGCATTTTCCGCTGATTGGAAATACTGTTGCTTTCCCGCTGCTCTGTGGAAGCTTTACCGTCCAGGGCATCATCCTCTATGGAAAGGCGGAGATAGATTGCAATCTTCCTGCTGTCTGTCATTTTTTCACCTGCCTTTCCACCAGTGCATCACTGTATGTAAATAAGACTTCCACCCTTTTCCCCGGATACACATAGATTTTATCTATCAGTGATTCAATAAGCTCCCTGGTAAGTACCTGTTCATTCTTTAGTTTTATCAATGCACGGACTGCTTTCAGATAGGTTTCTCCGTCACGCTCAAGGCTTACTTCCTGCTCTCTGAAGTTCTTCTCCTGCTTCTCCAAATCCCGCAGCCTATTTTCTTTGCACATCTTATACTCCACATAGTCTTTCTGTGAAAGATTGCCCATGCGGTATGCCATATACTTATCACTTTCTTCCTCTGCAAGTCTTTCTTTTGCGTAAGTTACGGATCGAAGGCTCCGCTCCAGCTCCTGCTTTTTCTGCCGGATGATTTCTCCTGCCTTATCCAGATATATTCTCTTTTTTTTCAGACTGGTATCAAACTCTTTTTCTAACAGTGAAAAAAGAATATCCGTCAGCACATTTTGGGGGATACGGTTAGAGGACGGACAACTATCCGTCTTGGTCGCCCCGCCGTTTAAGCAGAAATATCCATCTATCCGCATCCTGCTGCCATCTGCATAGTGCTTCACATAGCTGTGTCTTGTCATTTTCCGCCCGCATACGCCGCAGTACAGCACCTTGTCAAAAATATTTTCTCCGATTGGGCAACCTTCCGTTGGATGAGCATGGCTTTTTGTCTGCTCCCGCAGTTTCCTCCTTACTCCGGCCGCTTCCTTCCCAATCTCCGGCGTGATCAGCGGCTCATGGGCTTCTTCTTTTACCGCCCAGTCATCTTCCGGCTTGTGAATGCGGTTATTTTCATCCCTTGCAGTAATGCTGGTCTTTCCCTGTACCAGCTTTCCAGCGTAAGTGTCACTTTTAATAATGCGTTCCACACCACTTTTATCCCATCCTTTGTAAGCTGCATCCGGTGGGCAGTAGACCTCTCCCGTTTTGTGATAGACCGCCGGCGGATTGATCTTACGAGTGTTCAGATCATCCGCAACTGCCGTATAGCTTTCCGTCTCAATAAATCTCTGAAAAATGTATCTGACAATCTCCTCCGTATTTTCATCCGGTATCAGCCTGCGTACTTTGCCCTCCCAGACTGCTTTATACCCATAAGGTGCAGGACCGCCCACATAGGAGCCTTCTTTTCTTCTCTGTGCCAGAGAAGCTTTCGCTTTCACGGAAAAATCCTTAGCATACATATCATTTACCAGATTCTTGATTTCCGATACCATCTGTTTCGTTTCATTGCCGCCTGCCCCGGTATCAAAGCCATCCGCCACGGCTATGAAACGCACACCAAGGAACGGGAAAATCTTCTCTATATAATTTCCGGCTTCCAGATAATTTCTGCCAAAACGGGACAGGTCTTTTACGATCACACAGTTAATGTCTCCCATGCGGACATCCTGCATCAGCCGCTGAAATGAATCACGATTAAAATTGGTTCCCGTCTTTCCTAGGTCGATGTAACAGTCTGCCACTTCAATTTTATCCGTATGTTTTCCGTTCCATTCCTCAATGAATTTCTTTGCAATCTCTATCTGTACCTCTACTGATTCATTCTTTGAAGTTTGCCTGCAAACTTTTTTGTCTATATCTGCGGAGAGTCTGGCATAAATACCAGCCTTATACTGCCTGTTCTTTTGCACCCCGGAAGTGCTCGCAGGTGTGCCCGCCCCTTTTCCCGCTGACTGTCTCTTTGATGTTCTTCCCATACTCACGCACTCCTTTCCCTGCCGTTTTCATGCCCTGAAAGTGCAGCGACATATTCCTGCATGATCCGGTATTCATCCCGAAAATAAAACTCTATCTCAAGTCTTTTATCCTCGAACACATAAATCCGCTTTACCAGACTCGTCAAAGTATGCCGGTCAATTTCAGCAAGCTTCAGGGAATCCTGAAATTTTGCCAGCCTTGAAGCACTGACTACACCTTTCTGCAGCATCCGCCGTATCATGTCCTGTTGCTGTTCCTGTGCTTTCTCCAGTTCCTGTGCCTTACTCTGAAACTCCTTGTGCAGACGTTCAAATTCTTCCTTTGTTACGACATTCTGCCTTAGATCGTCATAGAGTCCTGCGCAGAGACCGTAATACTTATCCTGCTCCTGTTTCAGCCGTGTAAGCTCCTTCTGGCATCCCGCAACTGCTTCCAGATTTGTCTCTTTTTCTTTCGCCTGTTCAAAAAGTTTACTCTGCGCTAAAAAGTCATTGGCATATCTGCGAACCGCAATGCCCACCAATTCCTTTAAAGTATTTTCCTCTATGCTGTGGCGGCTGCATCCCTCGCCCCGGTTTTTTGTGGAACAGATATAGTACACCTTATTGGATTCCTTATACCGGACTCTGCGCCGCACCATCTGTTCTCCGCAGTCCCCGCAAAACAGAAGTCCCATGAATGGACTTAAGCTTTTGCTTTCCGGGCTTACCCGTCCGTCCGTCTGAAGAAGATTCTGTACCGCTTCAAAATCACTGTCTGAAATAATAGGCTCATGGGTATTTTCCGCACGCACCCATTCTTCCTTTGGTTTCTCAACGCTCTTTTTCACCTTATAATTGACTTTCTCTGTCTTGCCTTGCAGCAGGTGCCCCAGATAAACTTCATTGGTCAGGATACGCTTTACCGATGAACTGCTCCACTGTGAACCGGAGCCGCCGGTAAACCCGCCCCGGTAGTTAAGCCCCGTAGACTTTTTATATTCTTTCGGGGAAAGAATGTGCAGCTCGTTCAGCTTCTTTGCAATGGCAGACACCGCCATTCCCTCAATTTTCCACCGGAATATCCTGCGTACAATCTCTGCCGCATAATCATCCACCACCAGCTTGTTCTTATTCTCCGGAGACTTGCGATAGCCATATACGGCAAAAGGTGATAAGCATTCCCCGGCTTTCCGTTTCACTGCAAGCTGGCTTTTTACCTTGGTGGAAATGTCCCGGCAATAAGAATCATTGATAAAATTCTTGACCGGAATCACGATCTGGCGTTCTCCGGTGTCTGCCGATATGCTGTCGTAATGATCAGTTAAGGCAATGAAACGCACACCAAGAACCGGGAATATCTTTTCCAGATACCTCCCGGCTTCAATGTAATCGCGCCCAAAACGGGACAGGTCTTTCACAACCACGCAGTTAACCCTGCCCGCTTCAATATCTTTCATCATTCTGTTAAATTCTGGTCTGTCGAAATTACTGCCGGAAAAGCCATCATCTACATAAATGTCATAGAGTTCAATATCCTCCTGTTCATTTAAAAAGGAACGGATCAACTCCCTCTGACTTCCTATGCTGTTGCTTTCGGCTTTAGATACGCCATTTATCATGGCGTTGCCATCATGCTCCGCTTTCACATTGTCATCTCTGGAAAGACGCAGATACATGGCGGCAAAGAATTTAGATTGTTCTTTCATGTTATCACTCCTGACTTTTTTGTTAGGGGGAAGCCGGTGGCTTTTCCATTCCATAAAATCAGGAGTTACGCTGATTTGTCCTGATATTAGGTTAGCATAGATAAGAGGATTTTTCAATCCAAATATAAATTTTTCAAATATGAATTTCGGATAACCTTTGCAGATATTCCGCCATTTTATCATCTATGCTGGCTCCGTCTTTTTGGAACCTGACCTTAACTACATAATCACCGATCCGATTGACATAGACATTGTTCGTCTGCCTTGCAAACGCATCCAGCTTCTTCTCCACAGGCAGGGATGTATCAATCTCTATGTCCCTCAAATCAGTCAGAGTGGAAATATCTACCGTCCTTATATCCACGGCAGCCATTTCTTCAAGTCTTTCCTTTGTCAGTTCCAAGGCTTCTCTCCTTTCCGGACAGCATAATCTTGCTGCTATCTAAGTCTATTCTTTTACCGGATTGTCCTATGCTATAGCATTTTCCTTATCCATAAAATAACTGTCTGCTTTCTTCCTTATGATAAAGTCTGCCACATCCATGAGCCTGTCCGTGACCGGCATGGTGGGCAGGGTATTCAGAATTTCTGCCCGGTATCTGCCACGCAGGGATGCCCTGCTGTCTAAGATGGAAAATACCGCCGTGTCCTTTTCCCGGCGGATGCCGCGCCCGAACCACTGCCTTAGCTTAATCAGCATTTCCGGGATGATGGTGTCCCTGCGGTATAAATCAAAGTCCTCATACAGGTTTCTCTGGTATTCCATGACCGGATCCGGCACGGGAAACGGCAGTTTTACTACAATTAGGCTGGAAAGTATATCCCCTGCAAGGTCAATTCCCTCTCCGGCACTGTCACTGGCAAACAGCACTCCGTTTCCGCTCCTGCGGAAGCTACTTATCACATCCAATCTGCCTCTTCCCATGAGAAACAGCGGATAATCAGAAAGCTGCTCCTTCAGACCATAGAACACCCTCTCCATGAGCCAATAGGATGTAAAAAGAATCAGGGTATGCCCATGAGTGGCAGACACTATCTGCACTATTTCCTCCATGATCGCCTGTATGTATCTGTCATCCCGGATATTCGGAAACGGCATACGCTCTGGTATATAGAACAGACCGTTACTCTGAAAATCAAAGGGTGAGGGCTTGCTGGTTTCCATGATTCTTGATAAAGCTGCAAAGGAAATCCCTGTCATTCTCTTAAAGTGCCCAAAATCACCCCGGACTGACATTGTGCCGGACGTAATAATAACCGGTATCGGTCTGCTCCAGATGTCACGGAATAAAATCTGTTCCAGTTCCATTGGAACCGCACACAGGGCAAGCCTGCCGTTCTCCCTTTTTTCCATCCAGCAGATTGAATTTCCGCTGTTTAAAAATACGGTCAGCTTGTCCGTCAGCTCCTGGTAACGCTTTTTCAGACCTTGCAACCGCATTTTCTGTCCGCTGTTTTCCTGATAGGATAAGGGAAGCTGCTCTAAAGCCTTTGCCATGTGCCTCATATAGATTTTTTCCATGGAACCTATCACTATTTCAATCCTGCCTCCCTCTCTGGTGTGGTTTCCTGCTAAATCTCCCGCCAGTCTGCCAAATATCTGTCTGTTATATTCCGCAAGCTGACTCCGCAATACAGTAAGTTCATCCATGCCTGTGGTTCTTCTGTTCACTTCACTCAAACCCACGATAAATTCCGCATCCTGCTCGTCCCAGACTGTGCTGTACATCTGTCTTGCGGCATCTATCAGCTTGTGGGACTCATCAAACACCATTGCCCCATATCCCGGAAAAAGAGGTTTTCTGCCCTGCTTCTGTCCAATCAGATCGGCAAGGATATAATTATGGTTCGTAATCTGAAAATCAAAATTATCCGTCATGCACTTTTTCTTAAAATTCATAAATCTGCATAAAAGCGAATAAGGACATGACTTATTGCAGCGAAACACGTTGATTCTGCCTTTTACATAGGGTGTCAGCACGGCATCATCCAAATCAATCCTGTCAAATTCCTGCTCCCCAAGCCTTGCCAGTTCCAGTATCAGATTGGCATCCACTTCTCTCTGCAATTTTTTTATGGATGTCTCATATATCTTCAATCTGGAGTCACAGACATAATGCCGTTTTCCTTTCCGCACCACAAAAGATAATGGTTTGTCAATTACATGGTGTTCTAAAAGGATCCCGGATATCTGCGGTATGTATTCCTCTGTCAATGCTTTCTGCAAAGCTATGGTGGATGTTGATATGACTGCCGGAATCTTCTTATCTGAATAAATGTTATGTACCGTCAGTGCAAGGATATATGCGTGAGTTTTTCCTGTCCCCACTTCCGCCTCACATAAAGCCAGTTTGTTTTCCTGCAATGCCCGGAGCATTTCAAGAGAAAGTTCTTTCTGTTTTACCCTCAGATTCATTCCATGTTTCGGTAAAATCTCATCAAATAAATAAATTAATAATTCTTCTGCACTCTTTGCCATCGTTACGCCTCCTAAAATTTCTTAGTGCCATAAAGCAGCACAGGAATAGACTGGAAGGTATCGGTTTGGCTTTTTACTAACAAAAATGAGCTTCCATCCAGCCCATGATTTCTACTGCTTTATAAAAAGGTGCATCAGCCATCCTGCCGGTAAGCAGGCATCATAAAAGCCGCCCACATTCTTTCTCAAACGTGGGTGTGCATTTTCCCGTCACTTATGCGGGCCACTGGCGTGGAAGTATCATTATTTCCGACCGGTATCATCGCATCCTGCCCCACCACGGGCAGTAAAGCCACAGGTAGTTTCCGCTCAGGATAGTGCGGTTCTTTTCACACTGATCCGTCATGGCGTACCCTGACTTGTGCTTTCCGGCTCTCCGGCCGGTCGGATGTGTGCCTGATGCACAGATATGAAGTTGTCAAAGTGCAGTAAAAGGGGAATATTTTAGACAAAAGAAAACCCCTTCACCTAATTCGCCGCTAGGTAAAGGGGCCTGCCGAAAAAAAAATTCATTTTATTTTAATATGGTAACGATAATTAGGAATTATCGTTACTATATTAATTATACAAACTTTCCCAATATTTAGCAATCTTAATATACCAAATTATCGAAATTTTCTCCTATATTTATCTTATTTCTCAGATGTCTTGTCTGCAGTATCTCTTTTTCCTTCTCAGTCGTCACATATGTATATATCTCTGTTGTCGTAATAGAAGCATGCCCAAGCATTTTTTGTATATATCTGATGTTTACATCTTCTTCCATCAAGTAAGTAGCAAAGGAATGCCGGAACATATGCGGTGTAATATTTATATCTGCCTGAATTTCACCGGCATATTTATGTATCATGCTCCTGGCTGATTGCTCAGACAGCGCATTTCCATAACGATTGACAAAAAAATATCCCTGCTTCTTTATCTCATCTTCAAAGTACTTTTTGTAGGCATTCAATATAGACAGTACGTCATTATTTCCTATTTGAAGATATCTCTCCTTTCCTCCCTTGCCCTGAATACATAACACACCGTTTTTTAAGTCTACATATTTATTTTGCAAATGGCACAATTCCGAGATGCGCAGCCCTGTAGAAAAAAGTGTCTCCACTACTGCGATATCTCTTAAAATGATTTTTTTACGCCACTCTGAATATTCTTTAATACTTCTTTCCTTATAAAGATGATTCAGCAACTGCTCTATAATATCTCTCGGAATAATTTTGGGTAAAATCACTTCCTCCCGAAACTTTGTCTTTACTTTATGGAATGGATTTATCTCTATCAGTTCTTCTTCCTCTAAATAACGAAACAGTGCCTTCACGCTGGCAATTTTTCTCTTGACTGTTTTTTGCTTATACATACGGTGAAGGTATACAAGATATGCATTCAGCATTTCTTTATCTGGATTATTTTCTCCTATTACTGTAATAAACTGTTCCAAATCCGCCTTATATGCCTTTATTGTCTTATCATCAAGTTCCTTTTGAAATTTACAATAATTCAAATATTTATTGATTTCTTCTTTTAAAAGCATTGCAAAAACCTCCTGGTTTATTTTGTAGATAAGACATATAATAATATTTAGCATATATATCTGCAATCATACATTTTTAGTTGCCATATTCTTTATATTTTCAGCATGGTAATTGTCTTTATAATTGAATTACCATCAAGAATCTGCTGATTTATTATATAACTGATTATTGCCCCTTCATCTACTTAGCCAATAAATGAAGAGGCAATAGTTTACAATAATTTTCTCAATTTCTCTAAAATCTTATATTTTCGTGACTGTAAGGTTGTTCTGGCTATTCCTAATTTTTTCGCCAGTTCCACCTCACTGATCTCCTGGTAGAACAGGGCATGAATGATAGCTGTCTCCTCGTCTGTAAGTGTACGTAAGGCTTCGTTCAATTACTCCAGCATGACCGCCCGAACTGCCACATCCTCTACTTTCTCCGTTTTCTCTGCAAACTGCTTCTCTGCTTCCAGAAGCCGCTCATAAGAATCTTCCCTGCTGGGAATGACAATCATCTCTCCGGTTTCCTTATCCACCTTTGTATGTTCCTGCTTCAGATCATGGGTAAAGTATTTCTCCTTGCGCTGCCCTTTGTAATATGTCTCGTAAAGTTCCTTACTGACTTCAAAGATTTGTCCGTTCAATCCGATATAATATTTTTCTCTTTCTGCCATCTTTGACTTGCTCCTTTCCGATTTTGTAAATTTTCAAAATCGAAAAGGGCAGCGCCCGGATATTACACTTCATGAACTTCATGAAAAACAACGAGTGACACGCTTCGCGAGCCACTCTTATGTCAAACAAAAAAGCAGTGTATGATGAAATTAACAAGCATTTTGGCATTTGCCTTTTTACTTGTTTCTTCCATATCTCATACACCGCTTTTTGAGCAGTACTTTTTATCAGTCTTCTCATGTTTACTGGGATATGCTGCATTTTCCTCCATTTTTCTTCTGTAGGTTACTGCGTATATCCCAAAGTATATGGCTTTCTTTTTTTTCTCCCTATTTTTGTAAAAAACTTCATTGTTACTTGTAACTTTTTGTTTTCAGGCAAAAAAACAGGTGCCAAAATCTGCTTGATTTCAACACCTGGGTTCCGCAATACACATATTACGACAGTCGCTCTTATTTCTAATACTATTTTCCAATATTATAAAGAAGCACTTTTATTCTAAAATAATTCTCGATATGAGAAGCAACGGAATGAAAACGAAATTCAGCGAATCGCTGCGCAGTCTTATGACGCAGTACGGCTACAATCAAACCTATGTAGCGCAGAAAATCGGAGTATCCCAACGCGCTATCTCCAAATGGCTGAACAATCAG
>ERZ780218.1369-NODE-1369-length-15889-cov-4.787546_pt1 | contig 15889 bp, 18 predicted proteins | sample MGYA00510975_ERZ780218 | MGnify/ENA primary metagenome ERZ780218 (study PRJEB29588, sample SAMEA2152063) | human gut metagenome | biome: human gut; feature: human-associated habitat; material: faeces | place: Denmark | collected 2008/2010 ...
TGGGCATCTGCGGCGAGCACGGCGGCGATCCCACCTCCGTGGAGTTCTGCCACAAGGTGGGCCTGGACTATGTGTCCTGCTCCCCCTACCGTGTGCCCATCGCCCGGCTGGCTGCCGCCCAGGCCGCCATAAAACAATCCAGAGCGCCAGAGATCAAGTAAAATGTTCTGAAAACGCCGGGAAATAGGACGAAAACCAACTAGAACCTGAAAATGGAGCGTGTCATAAGAATGGATAGTTCTTATGAACACGCTCCATTTTTGTGTTTTGAGGAGAAATTTAGAGGGAAAATGGCACAATAGAAGGTTCTCAATTTTGGGATTTTGGCACTCGGAATGGCACTCGGAAAGATAGAAACATAACAGTCAATCAAGACAGATAGAGGGCAACCAAGCTGTCCAGAATTAGATTTAAGGGGTGGTTAGAGGCTGGAGGTGTCCCAGGGTGTCCAGATGGGTGAAAGAGGTTTAGAGGGGATTGCGGCTTGACAGAGAAGGGATAAAAGCGACACCCTTCTATCCTAATATTTTATTAGGAGGAATTTAGGATGTCATTTACAAAAGAAGATATAGAGACCTACACTAAAAACACTTTAAAGCCATCAGATACTTTTAGCTTTTCCTGCAAGATGTGTGGTCAATGTTGTAGGAACAGAAAGAAACCAATTCTTGTAACAGGGGTTGATGTTTTCAGAATAGCAAAAGAGTTAAAAATGCCAACGGCACAGGTCATGTTGGAAAAGACTAGAGGATATGTTGGAGGCCAATCTAGGTTACCAGTTGCAGTTCTCAAGGAGAGGCTGGATGGCAGCTGTAGTTTACTTAGAAACGGAAAGTGCATGGTACAGCAAAACAAGCCAACAGTCTGTGCACTCTATCCCCTTGGGCGTATGTATAACTCTCAACCCAAGGAATATAGATACTTCACTCAAAGTAGTTATTGTCAGGGACATCAGGGTGGTAAAGAATGGACTTTGGCTGAGTGGCTAAATGAGTTCCATATTGACAAGAAGAATGAGGAAGAAATGCTTGCTTGGAACAAGTTAATCTGTGGGCTTGCTATGATCACACATAGTCTACCTGACAAGGATCTGGATGCTGTAATGAGCCTGATGATAGACTGCATGTACATTGATTATAACACCAGCAAGACCTATCAGGCGGAGGTAGAAAAAACATGTTTAAGTTGCAAGCAGGCTTTAAGGAGTTGATAGGAAAAGAGGTGAAATTCTAATATGGCAACCTATGTGCAGAGTGACATACACGGCAGGCTATTGCAAGTCATGGCTTACTTTGCTCAGACTGAACGAGATCTAATACACCAACGTCAAGCCAAAGAAATTGCTGCCGCAAAATCCAAAGGAAAACATCTAAGCAGAAAGCCAGGACACTTGCTAATAGCCTTTGAGAGTATATGCACCTAATGCGATTCGGGCGAAATATTGGCAAGAACAACAGCAATTAACTTAGGTATGATGCACAGTACATTTTGCAGACATTTTTGTAAAAAACTATTTTAAATAGTAGACTTTATAAAACAATTGGAGTATACTAAATTTGTAAAAGTTTACATATGAAGAAAGCGTGAAAAAGGAAGCCTTTAGTGCTCACATTTCATGCTTTCAGAGGTGTACCAGATTGCCTATTTTATAAAACAGCACGTCATTATGGGAGGGAAAAGATGAGGAGATTAAAGATCAATCCAGATACCTCAGCAATGATAAAAATGGGACTTATTGATTGCACTTTTGAAGTTGCCAAAGAAATGCTGTTTTTGGCTCTGGGCGCAACAGCAATTCTTCCGTTGATTTGTGAATCTGAGGGGGAGAACTAATGGGACGCGCAATCGGAATTGATCTCGGAACAACATATTCGGCTGTTGCTATCTTGCAGGAAGATGGAAAACCAACTATTCTACCTAACATTGAAGGCCAAAACATAACACCGTCAGTTGTTTTATTCCCTGATGCTGCAAGCGGGTCTGATGAACCGCTAGTCGGTGATATGGCAAAGCACTCTGCGGCAACTGCGCCGCTGGATGTTGTGCAGTTTGTAAAGAGACAGATGGGCGATCCCAATTGGAGATTTGAGTCGGCAAACGGACATTCATATACTGCAGAAGAAGTATCGGCTGTCATTTTGAAAAAACTCAAAAACGATGCTGAGATTGCTTTGGGACAGCCGATTACTGATGCGGTTATCACGGTTCCAGCTTACTTCGATGATGCAAGAAGAACTGCGACACGTCAGGCAGGTCAAATCGCCGGTCTGAACGTTCTGAGAGTTCTCAACGAACCAACGGCTGCTGCGATGTCTTACGGACTGAGCCAAAAGAAAAATGGCACTGTTCTTGTGTATGACTTGGGCGGAGGTACATTTGATGTCACGATCATGGATATCAATAACGGAGAGTTTGATGTCCTTGCGACTGACGGCAACAGAAACCTTGGCGGATTTGATTTTGATAACAGGATTGCGGAGTATGTTTTTGAACAAATCAAATCACAAGGAATAGAGCGAGATGTCCGGACTGATGATGCACTGGTTGCTGAAATCAGAGAGAAATCTGAGATTGCCAAAAAAAGCCTTACTACCGTTGCACAGGCTACTATTATGCTGACTATCGATGGCAAACATGTCCGTATTAGAATTACCCGTGACGAATTTGAAAACAGAACGGAAGACTTGCTGAACACAACCAAAGAGTTGGTTGAAGACGCAATGGAAAGTGCGGGTAAAAGTTGGAGCGATATCGACCATTTGCTTCTCGTTGGCGGTTCGACGCGAATGCCGATGGTTCGGAAGATGATGAGTACATTATCCGGGAAGGATCCTGAACTTAACATCAATCCTGATGAGGCTGTCGCAATGGGAGCGGCTATTCAGGCATATATCAGTGCTAATGAGCAAAGTGACGAAACTGGCGATAGTGGCGTACAAACTATCGTTGGTGGTGAGCTGATGACAATCAACGTATCCGATGTTACCTCCCAAGCTCTTGGCGTAGTTCTTCTCAATGAGCACGATCAGGATGAGAACTTTGTTGTAATTCCTAAGAACGCAAAGATTCCGACTAAGGGCGAACAACACGCCCGAACCGTTGTCGATCAGCAATCTTGCATCTTGGTTCGAGTGACGCAGGGCGAGGATAGAGATGTTCGTTACGTTACTGAAATTGGCTCAAAAGAGATTCCTATTCCCTCGTACCCGAAGGGTGCCCCTTTCACAGTAGCCTACGCCTATGACATTGACCAAACCGTATATATTGAGTTGTACGATGAAACGGCACACAATATTGTCGGCAAGTTTGAAATAGACAGAATCATGAACATGAGTGAAGAAGAAGTACAGAATGCCATGCGAAAGATTAGCCAGATGGACATTCTCTGAGAATAGGTGAACGTAAACATATGGAAGAAGACATCCAGAAGAAAACATATGAGGAAGTTGCCGCTCTGAAGGACCTTTTTCTCCGGCGGCTCATGGATGACAAAATTAAGGCAGCAGCCATTGTTCGGCTGAATGAGAATAATGAAGCGTTGCAACGTCAGTTGGACGAAAAAGCTATTACCTCTATGATCAAGGAGATTTTGCTGATATGCGACCGCATTGATGCTCAGGACGCGCTTGATGATTTAACTTGTTCCATTGAAGAAGAGCTGTTAGAGGTATTAGCAAGACGCAATTTCTACAGGATGCCTCCAGCAGAGACGTTTGATCCAGCCTATCATAATGCTGTTGGTACTGTTGAAGAAACGGCGGAACATCCCGACAAGAGTATTGTGAGAATTGTGAGAAATGGTTACATCTTCTGCGACAAGGTGTTCCGTCCTGCTGATGTCATTGTTGCTGTAAAAAGAAAAGAAGTCCAGACTTCGGAGTAACCTTCCAAGTCGCTAATCTCAATGGGAAGGAGGGTTATCTTGGATAACATAGGCCTGTTATTTGATCGCTTTGCGGTTGCGTACCAGCACAGTCTTTACGCAATTAAGCGCGAACAGGAGAAAACGGATAGGGAGCGCAGGATATCAAGAGAACAAGCAAAAAAGCTGTTTGATAAGGAACGGAGTCGTGCCGCAACCTTAGCCGCAAACAGTTTGATGGAGAATATGCATAAGGCTAAGGATGCATATAGGAATTTAGCAGATCAGGATGATTCTATCATGAAAGTTGCCGAATATTTGGCGTTCGGCAACGTCACGCCACAGAATATCAACAAACTGGTTTTTTCTGATTACACGCTTCCTTGGATTATGCCTTTCCTAGGGCATAGAAACGTCCTCATTGAAAGCAATGGCGATGATTGCCAAGCACTGGGGCTGCAATTTCTTATTCATGCTTTGATGCAGACAGCTCCGGGACAGTTAAGTGTAACTGTAATAAACCCCGAATTAAGAGCGGAGTTCTCGTCCTGTTCCCGTTTGCCGGACTTCAAAATGTTGACCAAGATCTCCGAGATCCATGATGTTTTTGCTTCCCTAACAGAAGAAATCATACAGAATGACACTCTGCTGCGAGGAAATTATCCGTCTTTGGTGGCGCTGCGCAAAGCGGCTCAACAGCCTGTTGGAAGACTTCAACTTGTAGTTATTCAAGATTTGCCAAAGGAAGTTAACAGCGATTTGATTACTTCCCTTGTGAAAATTGCTAGAGGTGCGCCGAGAGCCGGAATTGCTATCCTATATCTGAATAGCAAAACAACTCAAAAGGTAGACTCTGTTACCAACGAATTAAAACAGATTAGCAATTTCTTTGTGCTGACGCAAAAGGAAGACTGTTGGAAAAGTACAAATGCATGTTTTGACAGGCTGATCTTTTCCTTCCCGCGTTTAAGAAATGAAGAACTAGCACAGAAGGTTTTTGAAATAATTGAAAAATCTCAAAATGCTTCAGTTATTACAATCCCGTTTTCGCAGATTGAAAATACCGAACAGCTTTGGAAGGAATCATCTGCAAGCAATCTGACTTTCCATCTTGGAAAAGCGGGGCTAGATACCATTTCGGTTTGCCTTGGCGATAGCGTTACTCAATATCATAACATACTAATTTCTGGTGCAGCTGGTAAAGGTAAATCAAACCTTATTGAGGTGATGATCCACAGCTTGTGTACACGATACAGTCCTTCTGAGTTGGAGCTTTTCCTTTTGGATTTCAAGGACGGCCTTACATTCAAGCCATATGCTTCCTTTGCGGATTCTACTTGGCTACCCCATGCACGAATGCTGGGGCTTGAAAGTGATCGAGACGTCGGGCTTGCGGTTCTTAAGGACCTCGAAACTGAGCGAAAGCATCGTGCAGTAATGTTTGGCGATTCCTCAGTTGGTGTGCATGACTTTGAAAGCTATCGCAAACTCAACCCAAATAAGCAGTTGCCACGGATTGTGTTAATCATTGATGAGTACCAAAAGCTCTTTGACATTAACGATGAGATATCCGAAGAAGCTGCCGCTCTGCTTGAAAATCTCGTTAGACAGGGACGAGCCTGTGCGATACATATTATCTTAGCATCACAGTCCATTACCGGTGCAGCCGGCTTGCTAGGAAAGGATGAACGCATATATGCTCAGTTCCCGGTTCGGATTGGCTTACAAAACACAGTGTCCGAGTCATTTTCTCTTTTTGGCATTGGGAACGATGCCGCAGCTAAACTCCGTGTTCGCGGTGAGGCGGTCATAAACTTGAATTATGGTGCGATTGACTCAAACCAGAAGTTTACTGTTGCCTACGCCGAGCCTAACGAGATGAAAAAGCTCCGGCAATCTTTTTGCCAAGAAAGTTCAGCACTCGAACATCCTGTGATATTTACGAAAAAAGATACTGTCGATTATTCGATGTATATTTCAAACGTGAAAAAATGGCGCAAGACTATTGCGGATGGCAGTGCCGTTCGTTTGCCATGCGGAATTAAGCTCTCAGTAGACAAAGCCGTGTTGTCCATTACAATGCCAAATGATGCAGGAAGAAATGTTGCTATTCTCGGTGCCGCAGAGGATTTGCAGGCCGAAGGAGCTATTCCGGGAAAAAGAAATATGGCAGTCGGCATCCTTCAAAGTTTTGCAATGTCATTAGTGTTGCAGCACCCGAACGGTGACGCACGTCTCGTAATGATTGATGGGCTTGCACCGGACGTGCGCAAAAACAGCAACATTGATAGATGGCTTCGTCTCATGGAGCGGTTCGGCTTTCCTGTTGAGGTTGTGAATGCAAAAGAGGCGGCAAATTGGTTCATGAATTATTACCGCGAGATAATAGATAATCCAGATGATGAAGACACCTACATATTAGGCTTTGGGATGGATCGGTGCAGTAATTTCATGGAATCAGATTTGAGTGGAGAATCTGGCGCGAGCGCATTCCAGGAGCTTTTGAAACGTAGCACAGACGGGGTGCATCTGATGTGCTGGTGGTCGAATGTGAATATGTTCAAGACGCATATTGGATTTAACAGCGATGGCCACATTGGGACAAAAATCCTTCTTCGCATGGACACAGATACCGCCCGCGATGTTCTAGGACCGTTTGTGAATTGGAGTGTGCGAGATAACCGCGCTTATATACATGATTCATCAGACCTTGCAATCGACTATACGGTTATGCCGTCATTGCCGATATCTGATAGAGTCTGTGGCTTGATAGAAGCGGAGGCATGGTAGCTTGGAGTTTTGTCCTACATATGAAAAATACTCAAATTGTCTGGTCAAAATTATAGACCAACTTGACAGCGAGTCACTGTCTCAAGAGAAGGTTGCGCAGAGTGAACGTAATGCTGTTTCAACAATTGAAAATCAGTATATGACAATTTTCGATGAGCTTCAACAGGCACAGAAAGCAGTGCAAGAGCAATATCAGAGCGTATGGGAAAGTTGTACGCGAGACGCCGGTATTAGAAGGCCACAAGATCAGCGACCGGCTGCGACAGATTTACCATGGAAAGAGACTGTTCGGATTCAAGAGCAAGCAGCTTCCGCAATACGGAACTGGTTTTCACTGCGAACCCAGCAAGCATTTATAGAGCGTCAAAAAAAGATTCGTGAGGAAGCTGTGAAAAAGGCTGCTATAGCAGCGGCACAAGCAGAAAACGAAAAGAGAAAGGCCGAAGAAGCAGCTCGTGCCGAGAAGGAACGTGCTGAGGCACTTATCGAATCCATGAAACGAAAATATCGCGGATATTAGTTGATAAAATCAGGGGGTATTCTTTATGGCATCCACAATTTCTCAAATTAAGCAGCAGGTGAATCAAATCGGGCAGCAGGCAACAGCCACTGCGGGTCAACTGAGCCAGCTGGCATCTAATCTTGATAAAAATGTTGCAGCTATTGGCAATGCCATTGGTGGAACATCTTCTGGAGAAGATAAAACGATGATTGCATCTTTCCAGCAAGCGAGTAAAGCCGTAAATGATGCTGCCAGGGCGCTCCAGGAAGCGGGCAGAGCGGCTAAGGACTGGGCTGCAAGGGCATGAGCGCCTACGCGGAACTGCAACAGTTTGTGGGCGGTGTATCTAATGATGCACAGAAAAACGCACATATTTTGAAAAAATACGCCGATAATGTTGAGGCTCGTTGTTTCGTTTGTTAGGTTCACAGAAACGACACGAGATCCGTCTGCAAAGGCCGTTGGAGCATCCTTTCGTTCTGCCCAAAAGCAGTTGTTGATTGCGGCAAAGGCATTTCTGGAAGCGACAGAGGCGGGTTATACATGGAGCGGAGATTCACAAGCTGAATTGAAGCTGGTTTTAGGACGCAGGCGGTAACAAGCAACTAGGTTGGAGGATTCTTATGAGTATTATTCAAAGCCTTGGCCAACAGATTTCCAACCTTTCGACTGAATCGACTGCAATTGCTTCAAATCTTTTCAGCGTTGCTAATAGCCTCAAACGCATGACAGACGCCGTACATCAGACACTGAAGGGAACATCACAGAGTGATTACCAAACTCTGGTTGACCAACTAAGTGTTGCGCAGAATAAATTGACAGTTGCTGTGGAGTGCCTTACAGCAGCTTCAAAGGTTGCGCAGAGTTGGTTGGCAGCGCACGTTACGGCAAGCAGTGGCAGTGCGGCATTTAGTCAAATGATCGCTCCAAATTATGAAGCAGCTAACCCATCAGTGCCTACACTTCATGATACGTTTGATCGCAACAGCGCATCGCAAGTTTTTTCTGAGGTCATTGAATCCTTAGAAGGTAGAAACGTTGCATACAGAGCCATTCAACCTTTTGGACGTGATCGAACCACAGAAGAAATCGTTGAGAGGTTGGGTGGTGGTGATAGTACGCAAGGTTCCTGTTCCTCGCTGGCATTCGCGTATATTGGAAATGTGGCAGGATATGATGTCCTCGACTTTAGAGACGGAGACAGCCGGAGCTTCTTTTCAAGAAATAGTTCGATTGAAAAGATCTCTAATCTTCCCGAGGTTAATGCATTGATTTTTAACGGGAAAAATGATTTGATCTGCGCTAACGACCTATTGGGCACTATGCAGACAGGTAAGGAGTATTATCTGGCAACAGGGCTTCACGCTTCCATCGTTAGAAAGATCGATGGGCATTATGAATACTTGGAATTGCAGCACCCGACAGATAACGGATGGCACATTCTGAATGATACGGTTCTTCTAAGTAGGTTTGGATGTTCACAATCGAACACGGTTGCCTATCCCAATTTCCTAATTGATATTGAATCATTGGCTAACAATGAGGAGTTCCTTGAGATTCTGGGATATCTAAACACGGCGGAATCTGAGCAGCGCAAGGGGGAAAACGGCAGTGTCCGATAGAAAAGAAGTAATTAGCGGCTTTAGATGGATCAGAAACCCTGAACAAAAGGGGGAGTTCCTGTTTACATTTGACGGCAAACAAATCTTCAATTTGTTCCGAGATTATCCTCATAAGCTGACAAAAGCCCAAAAAGAACAATTTGATGCTGAAAATCCCTACTGGGCAGATTATTTCAGGAACAGAACGTAATTTCGAAGTAACAATTTAGCACAAGAAGCTCAAACGAATACTTGCTGGTAGCGGAGGCCTAAGATGGTGAACTATTATGACTTGTTGGGCGTTTCTCAAGATGCAAACCGCTCAACAATAGAACAAGCAATCAAAAAGACAAGAAGGCTTTGGAATAATCGAGCGAATAACCCTGATGCTTCGATTCGAGCGGAAGCGGAGCAGCATGTACGAGAAGTTGCGGAAGCAGAAAAAATCCTTCTGAACGATGCAAAACGTGAAGAGTACAATCAGCAACTATTGCTCAATCCCCAAAACGATGTTGTGGACAATGCTCCTAATGATAATAGCAACTGGGAAGATGAATATTTTAGGGCGTACCATCAGAACATGAATGACTATGCTGCGCAGATCGCGCAGAGGGTTATTAGTTCCAACGAGAGAAGCGGGCGAGCATGGTTCTTATATGGAGAGGCGTTACGCAGGGGCGGACAACCCGAACAGGCAATTAATGCATTTCAACGAGCAACCATGTACATGACATCCTCGGATGATTTGGAGGGCGTTTATCGTCAGCTCGGTTTTGCATATGCGGCGATTGACAGTTATGCCAATGCGCTTAGCGCTTTTGGAAATGCTTCTCAGATATCGCCGTCCAATGCAGAATACTACGGCTTGCGAGCAAACTGCTACCGAATGATTGATATGATTCCCGAAGCCATTTCTGAGGCAGAAAAGGGGTATCAGCTTGCCCCAAATGACGACAGCATTAGGTTTGAGTATTTCGTTGCATTGAGAGCGGATGCATTGGCTGCGATGTCGTATAATCGCTCGTCTGGCAAGCACCTAATCACAAATAAAATTCAGCTCGACTATGTAAATGACATTCTCAAGAAGCTTGCTCAAACTATTCCAGAGGATGCGAATAAATCGCAATGCATATCCGCAATGGACGAGATTGTAAAACTTGTTGTTGATGCAGAAAGTGTCAAAAGAGGATTCTTTTCGTCGAAGCCTGGCTATCAGTACAACTATGACACGAGCAATGAAGATACCCGGTCATCGGGCAAACACTGATTAACTTGTATCCAACGCAGAATCTGCGTTTATTTGAAAGGAGAAAATATAATGGCTTACTCAGAAAAACAGCTCACTACGGAGTGGATGCCCCAAGTTCGATGGCCGAACGGCAACAACGTGAATCTTGTCACCGTTCGTGAGGCCATTCAGGAGCAGGCAGATGAAAACGGAATACCTGTTGCCTTTTCCGAAGACCAGCTGAAGGTCGGCGGCCTTTTCAGCTCTGTGCGCGAAGACATCCTGATTATGTACAACCCGCAGCACCAGAGTGATTATCTACGCTTTGCAATTCGCGTCCAGCATCAGGGCAAATATGCTTTCATGCATGTCTACAACTTGGGCGGCAGCAAGAACTTCCGCGATGACAACATGGCTGCTGGTGGCAGCACTTTCAAAAAGATCGCAAATGCCATCGGCGGACACAATCAGAAGCTTCAGGCTGAGGAAAACTATTACACGATTCTGCGCGACTGCTTGCAGAATGTAACCGGTGTATAAACAGATGATTTTACATACGCGGCTCTCTTTAAGAATTAAAAGAGAGCCGCGTATGTACTTAGTGCGGCGATATGAAAAAACTTGTGCGGTACATTTTAAATTCATCATTGACAGCTTTGAATTATTTGTGGGCATATTATAGTGGCAAATTTTAAAAGCTTTGACCGAGCAGGAAAATGCAAGATTTATAAGTATGAGCCAAATATCATATACATAGACTGCAGAGCAAAGGTAATAGGCTTAAGAAAATATGCACGACTTGGTTGCCTGAGGCTTGATGATAGATATGGCTGAGTTCTACACATGAGAAGGCACTAAGAAAACTACTTGACACCTGGAATATAAACCGATACCATCACCGCCCTAGGAATTGACCTCAGGGTGGTGATTTTATGTATCTAGGGTATGTGAAGGCTGGAAAGCTAGCTGAAACAGATCAGCTTTATAAAAGTAAGCTGGAAGCATTGAAAGTGCAAAAGATATTCTCAGATTATAAATATGAGACAGTGATTTTGAAGGAACTGCTGGGATATGTGAGACAGGGTGACATTATAGTAGTGGAGGACATCTTAGATCTAAGCACATCAGCTGGAGGGTTTATTGAGTTAGCCAGTAAGCTATTCAGGCAGGGTGTTTTTGTGGTTTGTAAGGATCAACAGATAGACACATCACTAGCTATTTGGGGAAATATCTTTGAGCTGCTGGAGGTTTTTGAGTCAGATACACCACAAGGCACAAGGGGTAGGCCAATCAGGATGAATGAGGACATTGAGGGATATTACAAGCAGGTCAAGTCTGGAAAAATTACAGTGGACGAGGCATGTGAGAAATTGGGTATAGGCAGAAGCACCTTCTATAGACACCTCAGAAAGATTGTAGAGATGCCTCACAGAGAGCCAAAGGTATCACATCCTGAGTTGTTTGAACAATGTGAGGAGCAGGTGCAGCTGGGCCAGATGAAGGTAACCGAGGCTTGTAAGAAGATGAACATTGCTATTTCTACATACTATGTTTTGAGAAAGAAATGTCAGGAGAAAAAAGATAGTAGCATAGCAAGCACAATAAGCACAGCAAAAAAGGCATGAAGTATGGAAAAGTCACATCTTTATTGAGGGTTATTGTGTTTTGGTTCAATAGGGTGGTGATTTTTTATGGGATGCTTCAAAACAGGAAGTAGGGGCTATTGAAATATAATGAAACTAATGCTTTAGGTAGTTGAGTACTTCAATATTTCAAAATAGTTTATTGGTTTAGGGTATACCCCAGGGAAATAAAATGAGGGCAGCATGTTTACATTTCAACAATTTTGAGCAAAACAAAATATTGCAAGATAAGTTATTGAAATATTTATTGAAAGTAGTTGACTTTTGAAATAGTTTCATGTACCATTCCTCCCCAATTTTGATATGAGGTGGGAGGAAAAGGTATGGCAGAGGATTATGGCTATGTTCATCTCCCTGGTCCGCAAATACACCCGCGCCCGCAAACTGACGCCCCGGATGCTCAACGAACTCATCGAGAAAATCGAAGTGTTCAACGCCGAGAAGGTAGACGGGGTGTGGGAGCAACGGCTCCGTATCCACTACAACTGCGTGGGTGCCATCGAGATCGCCGACCTCATCCCGCTGCCCGCCCCGGAGGTGTCCGTAAACACAAGAAAGGGCGTAGTCGTCAACTACGCCCCATCCACCATCGCCGGATGAAATCAATAAAAAAAGACGAGTGTTCTTACAGCGTTTCAAATGCTATAAGAACACTCGTCATGAAACTAGACTTCAATCTGGATATTTTCAGTAGCGACCTTATTACCACTTCTTAAACCTCGTGCAATGTTTTACTGTTCAGTTCTATTACCTGGAATCAGATTACCCTGCCTTATTTTTCTCGCAGTTATCAGGTCGATATGTATCCCGCTGGGTGATGTTACGCACCCAGAAATCCCGGGGGAAGTAGTCTAACAGGAATTCGGGAAAGGCGCTGAGCACAAAAATCTGTTCGTTCCGAATCCAAAGAGTCTGGCAGTCGAAAATCGTCTTGGGGCTTACCGAGTGCCTGTAGTCCTCAAAAGTAAACACCGACGGAGACTGAAACAGGCAACTTGCCCGCATGGCGAAGACATCCATGATTTCTGCCCATTGCTGGTTGGTGTACTTGGAGTGTTGCAGGTAGTGCTGCGATACAGCAGACTTCTCTTTATAGTGCACAAGGTCACAGATGGGCCAAAAGCACTGGGTTGCACAGTTGCACTGATCCGCTCGGACGTCCCGCAACGCCTCCGCCATGGGATAGCTGACATAGAGCTTCCCTAGTTCTGTCTCATTATCGAAAGTATCCAGCATCTCCCGCAGTACTTCCGGCCAGGACATTCCCGAATCTCTTGCGAGGTTGTTCTGATGGCCGTCGCAGTCGAAAAACAAGTACACTTCGGAAAAGTCATCCCTAGTAAGGCCATCCAGAATTTGAGCTGCTGTATCGCTGTAACTACGGACGACTTCGATGACATCTGTCTCAAAATCATCCTGCTTTAGCTGGCTCCAGAGCATATAGATGTTTTGCTCGGCGGGGAGCGGAATGATATGAAATTCCGCCTGGGCAAAAAAAGTTGACGTTATATTGTTAAGGATTTGCGGCTCCCGCTTGATGCCTTCGTGGATAATGGCGATATTCGGCCTATTTGTCAAGCTGGAACGCCCCCGCTCTATACATTTTCTGGAGGTTGTGCGCTTTCCGCAGTTCCTTGTCAGTGCTATTAGACAGTGAAGCAATTTTTTTCCCGTCAATCAGGAAGTAGCAGTCGGGCCGTAATAGGTCATTGGACATCAGCGTAATGTTGTGGGAGGTCAGAATCACCTGCGTCTCAGGCAGATTTTTTAGCAACTTGACAAGCGCAGCCGCAAGAGAGTAATGGTAAAATGCATCGAATTCGTCGATGAAGACAAGGGACATCTCCTTCATTTGCAGATACCAAAAAAAGAAGAGGGAGAGTGAACTGGTACCAGTAGAGCCGATGCTCCAGAGATCGGCATCCTGTCGGTCGAATTTGCAGAATATATTGTGTTCTTCCCCGACCTTTTTTTCATACAACGTGTAATCCAGACCATTTTGGCGGAGAAATTCCTCAAAGTCTTGAAGATGTCCGCTCTTAATGATCATCTCTGGGATTTTATGCCCGCCAACGGTAAAACCCTGATAGCGTCTCGTCTCAAGGGAGAAAAAAAGAAGCATCCGTTCCACAAAGCACATGAACTGCTTGAAGGCGGCGTTGTCCTCGTCGCTATCCTCCAGAATGGCGTTATTGTAGACGAACTTTACCCGGGAGATAGCGCTACTGTCGGATACGATGTTCAGGGTCTCGCTGCCTTTCAGCTTGCTGTATCCCTTGTTCTGAAGGAAATCGTATTGGATGACACTGTTGCCGTCGATTTGTAAATCCTCAAAAAGCAGAGACTGTGGCTTGGATTTTCGATAGCTGTACGTGAGCTCTTTCCCGTTGAAGGTAAACGTATACATAAACTCGGCATACGGCATTCGAGAATTCAAATTCAGGTAATTGGAATAGTGATCTGCCAACTTCTGTTTGTCTGTCAGGTGAAGAATTATGTCGAAAAGGGCCAGGCCAAAGTTAGATTTCCCGCTACCGTTAATTCCGAAAATCATGGCCTTTGTGACACAACCATTTGAGATTACTTCGGGGTTAAATTCATAGCTGGACGGAGTGGAGAGATCAAATGTGATGGTTTCTGGAAAGTTTTTAAAATTTCTAACACTAAATTTCTTGAGCGTACGAATCACCTCAAACATTCATAAAGCATAGGCTTTCACGACTTGCCTTCTGTTTCGTACGTTGCGGGGCAATTTGGGTTGGAACACATTATACCATGCAGTGCGGAAAGCCTCAATAGTTTCCGTAGTTTTTTTACGGAAAATTCATTAAATATAGTGTGCTCATACGAGCACCTACTTAATCAGCGATCCAGTTCCTCTCTGCGGAATGGCATATTTTACTGCTTTGACAATCAAAAGGCTACTATGAGCAACAAAAATGCCAGTGATTCGTGAGGACTCTTCAAATGTGAAATACTGGATTGTTACCACGCAACTTTGGGGGAGCTATAGTAAATGAAATGCGTTGGAGCCAGCTTAGCTTCTAACCGCGTCGAATATGACACGGTTAAAATTGGGGTCGTAGAGGACCACCAGACACCAGGAAACTCAATCAAGTTCGGGTTCCGCATCCAGTTCTGGATAATGTATCTGGGGTTATCGCTGTCCTTCACTTTTGCGATATCGGTCAGGCTGACATAGTCATCCCGCTCCATGTCCCATTGGATGCTGACTTCTGTGCCGCGGACAACCAGTTTGTCCACCTGTCGTTCACCCCATGCATTTCAAATGGTCTAGCAACCCCTGACAGCCCGCCAGTACATCCCGCCAGGTGGCGTCGAAGTCGTCGGTATACCAGGGGTCGGCGACCTCCTGCTCCGGACGGCCGGCGTATTCCATCAGAAGGTGCATCTTGTCGTTGAAGTCGCCGCCGCAGATGCTGTACATGTTTCGGAGGTTGGCCTTGTCCATCCCAATGAGCAGGTCGTACTCCTCGTAATCGCGGTTGCGGAGCTGTCGGGCGGCGTGGCCCTCGCAGGAGATGCCGTGCTCTGCCAGCTTCCGCCGGGCCGGGGGATAGACCGGGTTGCCGATCTCCTCCCGGCTGGTGGCTGCCGAAGCGATCTGGAACTGGCCCTCCAGCCCCGCCTTTTTCACCAAGTCCTTCATCACATACTCGGCCATTGGGCTCCGACAAATATTGCCGTGGCACACGAACAGCACTTTTACCATCGTCCTCACGTCCCTCCGTATTCCCAGAATGCTGCGTGACTCATTTTATCATATGGGGCATTTTGCTTACATCGGCGCCGGCCTCTCCCCACAAGACTGCCTGGCCGGGGCGGAAACTTGTTGGGGCGTCCCGTCCTCGGCCGGGTAGCGTCGGCGCAGACGCGCGATGCAGAGCATGCAGGCCGGAATCAGGAAGGCGTCAGCGCTGATCCAGGCGGCAGGAGAGGCAAAGCAGGCCGCGGCATAGCCCAGAGGCGGGACCAGGAAATAGGCCACGCCCACGCGGGCCACCATCTCCAGCACACCGGCCAGGATGGCGAAGACGCTGTAGCCCATCCCCTGGATGGAGAAGCGCACGATGTTGACCAGGGCCAGAGGGAAGAAGAAAGCGGTCTGGGCGACAATATACTGGGTGGTCAGGCTCACCAGTAGCTGCAGCTGGGGCTCCTGGGGATCCAGGAAGAGCATGGCGCACTGGGGCGCAAACACCAGCATGGCCCCGAAAGCGGCTATGGAGTAGATCAGGCCCA
>ERZ780218.1378-NODE-1378-length-15741-cov-3.660015_pt1 | contig 15741 bp, 23 predicted proteins | sample MGYA00510975_ERZ780218 | MGnify/ENA primary metagenome ERZ780218 (study PRJEB29588, sample SAMEA2152063) | human gut metagenome | biome: human gut; feature: human-associated habitat; material: faeces | place: Denmark | collected 2008/2010 ...
GGAATGGATTCAATTGCATATCCTTCATATTGATCATCAATTTTTGATAAGGATGGAAAAACTTTTTCTCGTGTTCCTAATTTTTCTTCACTAGTATAATCAAATCCCTCATTCGTATTTAAAGGTGTTGCTGAAGGAGAACTTGCAGTAATTTGTTGAGAAGTTGTAGCTACAGGTAAAGGATCAAAACTTGCAGTAACATTATTATCAGAAGGAGTTAAATCTTCATCTTCAAATTCAATAGCATTTCTTTTACTAAAGAAACGATAAGGTTTATCAATAAAAATCAAATTGACAACTAACATTAAAATGGCACTAATAAACAAGGCAAGGTAAATAGCCTTGGGGAATTATAATAAATAGTAGATTCGTCAAAGTTGTCAGTTCAAGACCCGTCACATAGAGCATGATTGCAGACGAAAAGGCTGCAAGACAAAAAAACCATGAAAAACAGTACGTTTTTCATGGTTTTTTGCTATTTATGCGGCAAAAACGAGTATTTATGAAAAGTGAAGTAAAGATAATATTTTAGGGCTGCTTTTTCGTTAATTTTCAGGAAAACAGGATTTGAACTATCGACATCTGTGCGACAATTTGGATATATAGCGGAAAACGACTAATGTAGAGACGTTGGTTCTTTTGTCCCACAAAGAGCCCGACAGTCGTATCAGTGTAAAAGTTGAGTTTGGCGAGAAAGAAGGACAAATTTCTTTGTCTGAAACACAAAAGCAAGTTGAAGATTCAAAACCGAAAGCAAAAACTACGTATAAACAAATACAGAAATATGTCGAGGAGAATTACGGCTTCAAAGTGCATACGGCATATATCGCGGAAGTCAAGCGAAATTTAGGGTTGCCTATGTATGATGCTCCGAACGCCGTAGAAGAATTGAAACGTCCGCGCGCACATCCTACTGAAAAGATGGTTGCGGCTATCAAAGAAACTCTGGCACATTTTGAAATAATATAATAAAGAAAAGCGCAAGATTTCCTTGCGCTTTTCTTTTAACAGCAAAATGCGGAAATATTTTAATATGCGATATTGACTTAATCACATAAATTTGCTATAATTTTACTATAAGCAGTTGTCGGATATCGGCAATGGTAGTTGAGGTGAAAAACGTGTCGTTCAGTGACAAGGTAAAGTATGTTCGAGAAAAACTTCATCTTAGTCAGCAAATGCTTGCCAAAGAATTAGGGATTGCCTTTTCAACGGTAAATCGTTGGGAAAACAGTAAGGGCAAACCGCAGTATGCAGCAGTAAAGAAGTTCTATGATTATTGCGCAAAAAACGGAATAGAAGCTTTCTAAAAGAATATGGTTGCAATATCAATAACTATAATCCATACGAAGAGGGCGGCAAACCTGTTTTCAGAGATGAGAAAAGCAAGTGGTTTTGATAGGAGAAGGATATGAGTGAACTTCGCAAAATACCCAACGTGGGAAAAGCAACGGAAAAAGACCTTATTGCAATGGGATACACGACCATAGAATCGTTGAAAGGGAAAACCGCAGAGCAACTTTATAAAGAAGAATGTGCTTTACGGGGAGAAATCATCGACCGCTGTCAGTTGTATTTATATCGTGCCGTCGAATATTTCGTAAATTCTGAAAACCCCGATTTATCCAAATGCTCTTGGTGGTATTGGAAAGATGAGTTTGTAGCGCCTTCTCCTTGCGGCGCGATATGCGCTGAATGCGGACTGTTTCCCAAAACATGCGAAGGTTGCCGCAAAATAAAAGGAAAAGTGTATTGGCTGCAATACACGGGCGGGGATGTGTGCAAAGTTTACGATTGCTGTGTCAATCAGAAGGGGCAGACAAATTGCGGAAAATGCGACCATCTGCCTTGCGAGCGATTTACAAAAGATCCCACAGTTTCGGATGAGCAAAACGAAGAAAATCTGAAAAAGATGTTGGCGCGGTTAAAGGGATAGAGAGGAAAGTGTATGCCGAAAAAAGAAAAAAATAACGATGTTGAGATCGTAAAAGAAAACTATAATAAAAACGCACAGTTAGAATGGGAACGTCTGGAAGGTTTCCACTTTGAGTTTGAGATTGCAAAACATTATCTGAAAAAATATCTGCGTGGAAAAACTGTTTTGGACATCGGAGGCGGTCCGGGCAGATACAGCGTGTGGCTTGCCAAGCAGGGGTACGACGTGACCCTTGTCGATCTGAGTGAAAACAACATTGCACTTGCAAAACAGAAATTTCAAGAGTATGGTGTACAGGTTAAAGCGTATGTCTGTGATGCGCGGGATTTATCTGCTCTCGACCTTTCGATTTTCGATAATGTGCTCATCATGGGACCGCTTTATCATTTGTCCGACGTTGAGGACAGAAAGAAATGCGTTTTAGAAGCAAAAAAGCACCTTGCAAAAGACGGTATTTTGTTTACGTCGTTTATTACGCTTACAGCGGGACTGAACTATTATCTCGATACAGCTCCTGAACAGTTGATACACGAACCCGCAATGGATCTGTTCGACCGTATGGAGAGGGACGAATCTTGGAGCGGTATGGCTTTTACGCAGGCAACCTTTATCAATAGTCTGGAAGTGTTGCCGTTTTTTGACGAACTCGGTTTTGAGAAACTTGCTCTGTTGGGACAGGAAGGTCTAACGGGTCCGCGTCTGACAAAAATCGAAAATTCCGACGAAGAGGTACGCAAAACCTATCTCGAAATTTCCTTGCGCGTGTGCGAAAATCCGCAGTATTTCGCATATAGCGATCATCTGTTATATATCGGAAAGAGAGAAGATGGGGGATGTCCTCATGCGTATATTAAATGAAGGCGAGTGCTGCTTTTGAACAAAGTCGATGATAAATCGTCTCTGACGGGGCGATTCAATTTTGCCTATGAAATTTCCTATAGCGGAAAGGTGCACCGACCATTGAAACAGCACAGGCGCTTTTGTTAAAAAAGTTGAAAAAGATTTATAGGGTAAATATGAAAAAAGCACTATATGTTATTCTTCAGTGTTCATGGGGGATCCTTCAAACCTTATTTGGCCTTGTTTTATTTTTGATCTATATAAGAAGAAAGCATTATTTTTATCATGGTGCAGTCATAACGGAGAGAAATACTCCTGCAAGTTTATCTTTGGGAATGTTTGTTTTTATCACAACGGATCAGATAAAAGATAAAAGAACAATAGACAAAATTCCCGATGAAGAAATAGGCAAAAGATTACTCGTGCACGAATATGGGCATACCGTACAATCCATCATTTTTGGCCCAATGTATTTACTTGTAATGGGTATTCCGTCAATGGTATGGGGTTTCTTGCCATATTTTGTGAACAAAAGGAAAAAAGGGATTTCGTATTTCAGCTTTTTTACGGAAAGATTTGCGAATTATTTAGGAGAAAAGGCTACAAAAGAAAAATCCATGGAATACGCCGTTCTTTAAATGCGGCGAAAAGTTTGTTACGAAAAAAAGTTGCAAGAAGAGGGCATGGGATGAAAGTGTTTGAGAGAAAAAACAGATACTTTTCGCTGTGCGGATTGAATTGTGCTCTGTGTCCGATGTACGTCGGTGGGTATTGCCCTTCCTGCGGAGGCGGGGAAGGAAATCAGTCTTGCCGTATAGCAAAGTGCAGTCTGGAACAAGGCGGCATCGAATTTTGCTTTGATTGTAAAAAATATCCCTGCGAGCATTATGGCGAGAGAGATGATTTTGATTCCTTTATCACCTATCGGAACAGGAGGGCGGATGCGGAAAGGGCGAAAAAGGACATCCGATCTTATGTCAGGGAACAGGAAGAAAAGGAGAAAATATTGCTGTGGCTCTTGTCGGAATGTAATGACGGCCGCAGAAAGACGCTGTTTTGCACGGCGGTCAATCTTTTGCCCTTGCAGGAACTTGAAAATGTGATGCAAGTTTTGCGGGAACATAAAACAGAGTCACAGAAAGAAAAAGCGGTATTGGCGGCGGCATTGTTGCAGGAGGAAGCCAAAAAACAGGGAATTTCTTTGAGCCTAAGAAAAAATACAGAGAGGAGGTAAATTTATGAAAAAATACGAATACATGACCGTAGATTTAAGTGCAGAACCTTCGTTTAATGTTCATGTAAAAATGGAAAGATATATCGAAAAACTGAATGAATACGGAAGGCAGGGGTGGAGATTGATTTCAGGAACAGATGATTGGAAATTTTCAGTCTTTGAGCGTGAAATTGATGAGTCAAAATAAAGTTTGCAGTTTTATATATAGGGATATAGAGGAAGTAACAAAATGGAAGTTTTACTTGCTCTGCAAGTAGCGGAAGAAAAAGTGATAAACGCATGGTATGAATTCCATAAACTCGGCATATACATCGCGCCGTTGCCTGAAATGAGGTGATTTATGGCTTTTGATTATAAAAAAGAATATAAAGAATTTTATCTGCCACCCCAAGAACCTGCGGTGGTGCGCGTCCCGCCCATGAATTATGTTGCGGTGCGAGGTCAGGGCAACCCGAACGACGAGAACGGCGAATATAAGCGTGCAATCGGAATATTATATGCCGTCTCTTATACGCTGAAAATGAGTAAGCTCGGAAAACATAAGCTCGAAGGATATTTTGATTATGTCGTTCCGCCGCTCGAAGGCTTGTGGCGTATGAACGACGGAAAGCCTTTCGATTACGCCCACAAGGACGACCTTTGCTGGATCTCGATGATACGCTTGCCCGATTTTGTCAAAAAAGCAGACTTTGAATGGGCTGTCAAGGAAGGTTCTGCAAAGAAGAAGCTCGACCTTTCCGCCGCCGAATTTTTTACGCTTGACGAAGAGCTCTGTGTCCAATGTATGCACATCGGGAGCTACGAAAGCGAACCGGCGACAATATCTGCAATGCGCACATTTATCGAAACGCAGGGCAATGCATTCGATTTGACTGATACGCGCTTGCACCATGAAATATATCTGTCCGATCCTCGAAAGGCGGCACCCGAAAAGCTGAAAACGGTTATTCGCATACCGATAAGTTGAACGAAATTATGAAAATGTACGCATCTTGCCCGATATGCGGGTATAAGTAAGGGCGGCAAAAGAATTGAATTGATATAAATTAAGACATCTTATTTCCCTCTGCTCTGTAAGCAGAGGGATCTTTTATATCAAAATGTGTTGACAATAAGGAACAACGATGCTATAATAAAACAAATGTTATAGAACATTAAATCTAAATAGAGGTAATAAAAATGCCACCGAAAGCGAAATTTACAAAAGAACAGATAGTCAATGCCGCATTAGACATTATCAGGGAGAACGGAACTTCCGAATTAACGGCGAGGGCTTTGGGAAAAAGACTTGGCAGTTCTGCCTGCCCCATTTTTACTGTATTTGACAATATGGAGGAAGTGCTGACTGAAACCGTAAAGGCAGCAAAAATTTTGTATTCTTCGTATATAACGGAAGGCTTAAAAGCCACACCCGCGTTCAAAGGCGTAGGTATGCAATATCTAAATTTTGCCGTCCGCGAACCTAAACTGTTTCAACTGCTTTTCATGACGGAGCAAGCTCAAAATCCTACTATGGAGAATGTTCTTCCTATTATTGACGATAACTACCCCATTATTTTGAAATCGGTAAAAGATAGCTATGATCTTACGCAAAACGACGCAGAAAGACTTTATCAACATTTATGGGTATATACACACGGCATTGCGGCACTGATAGCCACAAAGATGTGTGCTTTTACACCGGAAGAAACGGGAAAAATGCTTACAGAAGTGCGTATTTCTGTCCTCAATCAAATCAAAGGGGGTGCATCGGATGATTAACGCTATCGGACTAAAAAAATCTTATGGCGCGGGAGAAAGCCGTACCGAGGTTATCAAAGGCATTGATATAAAAATTTCTGACGGAGATTTTGTCGCCATTCTCGGCGCGTCGGGTTCGGGAAAATCTACGTTACTCAATGTATTATCCGGTCTTGAACGTCCTGACAACGGCTCAATTCTCTATGGCGACACGGATATAACGACGTTAACGGATACAGAGTTGACAAAATTTCGCAAAAATACAATAGGGTTTATTTTTCAGCAATACTACTTGCTCCCTAATTTGACCGTTGAAAAGAATGTGCGCATGGGCGCAGACCTTGCAAACAATAAAGAATACGGCGAAATTATAAATGCTGTCGGGCTTGAAAATAAGGCAAAGAAATATCCAAACGAACTTTCGGGCGGAGAACAACAACGAGCATCCATAGCACGCGCACTTGCCAAAAAACCCAAAGTGCTGTTTTTAGACGAACCGACAGGCGCACTTGATGAAAATACGGGCAGACAGGTACTTGACTACATATCCAAACTACACGATGAAAACAGTTTTACTATCGTTATGGTTACACACAACCAAAACATAGCCGAAATGGCTAACACCATTATAAAGATGAACAGCGGTAGAATTTCCGAAGTTTTACACAACCCTGTTCAAAAGACAGCGTATGAAATCGGGTGGTAAAGTATGATTATCGGCTTAAAAGATATTGTCAAATTGTTTAGCATTTCCATAGTTACTTGTTGCGCCGTATTCGTTTGTACTATGTTTTTGAATTATAACATTGATTTGGCAACCGTTGACGGCTCGGCATTATCGGCTGCTGGAAAAGCAATTTATGATGCGCAGCTTTCTATGGGCAAAATTACAGTAGCAGTTACAGGCGGGTGTTTAGGCATTACTTCTGCGATTTTGCTCATCTTCTATATCAAAAATTATATCGACGCACACAGCAAAGAGTTGGGAATATTAAAGGCAATAGGTTATTCTAACCTCTCCGTTGCAAAATATTTTTGGGTGTTCGGGCTGAGTGTATTGATCGGTTGTATTGCGGGATTTTGTGCGGCGTATGCCTATCTCCCGAATTTTTATGCGACACAAAATGCAGACGGGCTTTTGCCTGATATTCCTTTGCAGTTCCATTTATCACTGTTGCTATTGTTGGTAATTGTTCCGGCAGTCGCTTTTACTATGTTCTCCGTGTTATACGCATTTCTTAAATTAAAAAGACCCGCATTAGATTTAATGTACGAACGCAAACAAACAAAAATAAAGAACGGAAAAGCGAGCGTAAAAGAATTATCTTTTTTACAAAGTCTGAAACGCGCTACTCTGTGCAGCAAAAAAGTCCTCGCATTTTTTATCGCATTTGCTGCGTTCTGCTTTTCGGCAATGGTGCAGATGTCAATATCTATGATAGACTTATCAAGCGCAACATTCGCGTGGATGATATTTATGATAGGATTGATACTTGCTTTTTTGTCGTTGCTTCTGTCGCTCTCCGAGGTCGTTAAAGGCAATTCAAAAACAGTCGCCATGATGCGCATAATGGGTTACGACAATGCATCTTGTAGCAAAACGGTACTTGGGGCATACCGTCCGTTTGCTTGTGTCGGTTTTATAATCGGTACTCTGTATCAGTATGGGCTACTCAAATTGGTGGTGACGTTCGTTTTCTCGAATGTTGAAAATATGCCTGAATATAACTTTGATTGGTTAAATTTACTGATTACATTGGTGTCATTTGTTGTTATATATGAAATGATAATGCTGCTTTTCTCTTTGAGAATAAAGAAAGTATCGCTGAAAAGCGTTATGGCTGAATAATTAACTGTTTACAATAACGATTTGACGATGTGAACTATCGGATATAAATAATACAGAAATTAGAAAACAGAGAGCAAAAATGAAAATGTACGCATCCTGCCCGATATGCGGGTATAAATTATGCAAAGGCGAAAGCGGCTCGGACGTGGATATTCTCTGTCCACGTTGAGGAAAACTTGACCGCGTCGTCATAACCGAAACGAATACAAATTGTACCCCCACTGATGCCCCTAAAAAGGCGGTAAAAGAATTGAATTAACTCAGAGCATGAAAAATTTTTTATAAAAGATGAGAATTGTTATTTCAGGTTGACAGATTTCCAACATTTGTTGGTAGACGGGTGTTTTGACTCTTGCTATAATCAAGGCACAATAAAATCAAAGGAGCTTTGAAGATGAATTTTAACGAGAAATTGATTTCATTAAGAAAATCAAAAGGCCTGTCGCAGGAAGAATTGGGTGCCGAATTAAATGTTTCAAGGCAAACAATTTCAAAATGGGAAAGTTGTCAGTCGTATCCGGACTTTCAACGGTTAGTGTTGTTGAGCGATTTTTTTGGTTTAACATTAGATGAACTGATCAAAGATATTGACGTGCAGGAAGTCCGCGAAAAAAATATAAATGAGGAGCGGTTGAACTCCATTTATACCGATAAGGAAAATGCAAAAAAAATTATCAAATGGGGTGCCATAATCGGGGGCGGGATTGCGGCAATTCTTCTCTTTTCTGTAATAGCGCTGATCATTGCTTTCGTATAAAGCATAGATTTTTATATATTCATCTCTGAAACGACTATGAAATCATGAAAATGTATGCGTCCTGCCCGATATGCGGGTATAAGTTATGTAAAGGCGAAAGCGGCACGGATGTGGATATTCTTTGTCCTCGCTGCGGGAAGCTCGTTCGCGTTGTCATAACTGAAACGAACACTATTTGCACACCCACCGACGCTCCTAAAAAGGCGGCAAAAGAGTTAAATTGAGTTATTTCCCCGTTGTTTGCAACGGGGAATTTTTTGTGTTTCAAAAAATTTTTGAAAAAATTATATAAAAGAGCTTGCTTGTTACGCCGCGTAATGAATTATAATATAAGCGAGGTGATAAAGACATGGCTAATTACAAAGCAATTCCGCAGGGATACATGACTGTTGGCGAAGTCGCCAAAAAAATGGGTGTTACCGTTCGCGCCCTGCAATACTACGACCGCGAGGGGCTATTTTGCCCCTCTGCCGTGAGCGAAGGCGGACGCAGGCTTTATACCGATAAGGACATCATAAAGCTGCACCAAATTTTGTCGTTGAAGTCTTTGGGGTTTTCGATTGACGAAATCAAAAACAGACTGACCTCGATTGACACCCCCGATGAAGTTGCTGCCGCTCTGACAGAACAGAGTAAGGCAATACAGGCACAAATCGAAACGCTCACGCAATCGTTGCGCGATATTGAAACACTGAAAACCGAAGTCCTGAAAATGCAATCGGTCGATTTCAAAAAGTATGCCGATATAATCGTCAATCTGCAAATGCGCAACGACAACTATTGGCTGATCAAATATTTTGACGACAACACGCTTGACTATTTGCGCGGGAGATTTGATAAAGAAAGCGGACTTGCCTTCATAAGCAAATTCAACGCTTTACGCGACAAAGCTGTACAATACAGCGATGCGGGCGTCGCGCCCGAAAGTGTGCAGGGACAGGAATTTGCAAAAGAGTTTTGGCAGCTCATTACAGAATTTACAGACGGAGATATGAGTATGCTGCCACAACTCATGAAAATGGGCGAAATAAACACCGATAATACCGATTGGCAACAAAAACAGGAAAAACTGAATGCTTTCCTCGGCCCTGCGCTCGAAATCTATTTTAACAATTTGGGTGTGAACCCTTTTGAGGCGAAAAATGACTGACGCATTGCAAGTAAAAGGGTTAAAGAAAAGCTATGGCAATAACTCGGTTCTGAAAGGCATTGATTTTTCGGTGCGACGCGGCGAAATATTTGCTTTGCTCGGCGTGAACGGCGCAGGGAAAACGACGGCTTTGGAATGTATCGAAGGCTTGCGCGTCTACGATAGCGGGGAGATAAAAATTCACGGAAAAATCGGTATTCAGTTACAATCGGCATCCTTGCAAGCATATATCAAGCCGTTGGAAGCTGTCAATCTGTTTTCTAAATGGAACAAAACGAAACCGAACACGGAGATGTTGAAAGCACTCGGAATATACGAACTTTCCAAAAAGAAATACGCGGATCTTTCAACGGGGCAGAAACGCAGACTGCACCTTGCGCTCGCTCTGATCGGCAACCCCGACATCGTATTTCTCGACGAGCCGACCGCAGGGTTGGACGTTGAAGCGAGGCACTCTCTGCACGAACAAATCAAGGAACTAAAAAGACAGGGCAAAACGATTATTCTCGCCAGCCACGATATGGCAGAAGTCGAAACTTTATGCGACCGCATCGCCATACTCAAAGACGGTAAAATCGCTTTTATCGGCACAATAGAGGAACTGACCGCCGCCGTCGGCAAGCAATATACCGTACATATAACCACACCGGTCGGTCGGCAAAGTTTTGTTACGGATAATCTTACTCAAACATTGCTTGAAAAGTTTTCCGAATATAAGGACAAGAAAATAGAAATTTTAGACATACGAACGGACAGAGGAACGCTCGAACAACATTTTATTGACATTGCGAGGAGCGAACAATGAAAGCATTTTTATACGGCGTAGGACTTCAATTCAAAATGGACATTCGCAGCAAGACTATGCTCATTACCTGCTACCTTGTCCCTCTCGTTTTCTTTTTCTTTATGAGCGGCATATTCACTTCGGTCGATCCCTCTGCGGTAAAAACGCTGATTTCGTCTATGTCTGTATTCATTATTACTATGAGCGCACTTATAGGGCTGCCGCCTTCTCTCGGTGAAGTTTATAGCGGTGAAGTTAAAAAAGTATATAAAGCAAACGGCGTACCGCTTTCTTTGGGTGTGATAACGCAGTTCATTTCCTCATTCATTCATACGCTGATTGTCTGCCTGATTGTCTTTGCGGTCGCGCCGTTCGTGTTCAAAGCGGAATTACCGACAAATCTCCCGCTATATTTTTGTTCCCTTGTCGTTCTGCTTTGTGTTACCCTTGCCATCGGGTGTATCATAGGCTTATCGGTCAAGACACAGGCGAAACAGACGATGGTTGCAATGATTATTTTTCTGCCGTCCGTTATGCTATCGGGTATAATGTTTCCAGCGACAATGTTGCCTGACTTTATGCAGTATATAGCCTATATCTTCCCTGCAACAATAGGGTTTCAGGCGACGACCGCTTTTGAAGTGTGGCATTTGCCGGTGCTCATTGCAATTTTTGTAGTGCTATGTATCGCCATAACTCTGATATTAAAAATAAAATCGCGGAGATAGCAAAATGAAAATGTACGCATCCTGCCCGATATGCGGGTATAAGTTATGCAAAGGCGAAAGCGGTTCGGACGTAGATATACTCTGTCCTCGCTGCGGAAAACTCGTTCGCGTTGTCATAACCGAAACGAACACGAATTGCACTCCCACTGAGGCCCCTAAAAGGGCGATAAAGGAGTTGAAATAAAGGAATGTCCGGCTATGTCGGACTTTCTTTTAGGCTATCGTATATGATTTACTTGCCCGTAAAAAGATGGTATAATATAGATATTCCACCTGTAAGGAGGTATCCATATGAAAATGGGGCTGGATGTTGCCTTCTAAAATTACTACAATTTTAGGAGGTTAAAATGAAATACGAAACAGTAAATCTTGACACTTGGAAGAGAGGAAATCTTTTTCGCTTTTATATCGACAACCTGCGCAATGTTATGAGCATGACGGTCGATATTGATGTATCTTCACTCATTGCCTTTGCTCGTACACATGAATTAAAATTCTACCCCGCTATGATGTGGGTAGTGTCGAAAGCAGTTAACCAACGTGCAGAATTCAGGTATGGCTGGGATAATAACGGAAATCTTATTCATTGGAACTACATCTCACCTTACTATGCGGACTTCCACAAAGACGACGAACAATTTGTAAAACTTGTTACGGAATACTCGGACAATTTATTTGAGTTTCATTCCCGATTTGTGAAAGACAGAGAACGCTATAAAGAGTTGCGGACGTTTGACTTGAAAGATATTCCTGCAAATACGTTCGATGTATCCTGCCTGCCATGGGTGAAGTACAAGAGCTTTGATATACACGTCTTTGATGAGGGCAAATATCTCGCCCCTGTTATTACTTGGGGCAAATACGAAATGGAGAACGGGAAGGCTGTTTTGCCCTTATCAATGAACATTCATCACGCCGTCGCGGACGGTTGGCACTTGTCGCGTTTCTTTGCAGACGTACAGGAAATCATTGACGCACTGAAATAATGAACAAGGAGGAAAACTCGGTGAAACTTTGCATTGGATATTTTGTATGCTTATCTAAAAAACAACTATAAGTTTAGATGAAAAATTCCGTAGTCGAAAGATTGCGGAACTTTTTTATTTTTTGGGCTTCAAACCGTTGACAAATGGTGTTACATTGTCTATAATCAATATATACAATACGGAAGGGATAATAATGAATATCCATATATCAAATGTTTCAGGTAAGGCGTTATACGAGCAGATATACGACCAGATAAAAAATCAAATCCTTGAAGGTACACTAAAAGCAGGAGAATCGCTGCCTACAATTCGTGGATTGGCGAAAGACTTACGAATAAGCGTGATAACTACTTCTCGTGCATATTCAGATTTAGAGAGAGACGGTTATATTTACTCTGTTGTGGGTAAGGGAAGTTTCGTTGCAGAGAGAAACAAGGAATTTGTAAGGGAAAAAAACATCAAGGAAATGGAGGAGTATATAGTGAAGTCAGTCGAAATCGCAAACCGATGTGGAATGAATGAAGAGCAATTTATAGATATAGTAAAAACTATTTATCGGGGGTAATTCAATGTTAAGCATAAATGGATTAAGTAAACATTATACAAATTTTGATGTCAATAATGTTTCATTTGATATTCCGGATGGAATGGTTGTAGGTTTGATTGGCGAAAATGGCGCAGGTAAAAGTACCATAATAAAGTCTATTTTAGGCGTCGTCCATCCTGACGGCGGCGAGATTGTGTTCAACGGAACACCGGTTAGCAAATTGAATAAAGCTGAAAGGCAGAAAATTTCATTTGTGCTTGACGATATGGGGTTGCCTATTGAACTCACCCTTTCAATGCTCGATAAGGTTTTGTCAAATATATATGGGAAATGGGATTCAGCGAAGTTCCATAGTTTAGTGCAAAGATTTCAGTTGCCTGAAAACAAATTGTTTAAGGAGTTTTCCAAAGGCATGAAGATGAAGGCGACAATTGCCGTTGCGCTCTCATACGAAAGCAATCTTCTGATTTTGGATGAACCAACAAGCGGGCTTGACCCCGTCGTGCGTGATGAGATACTTCAAATGATTTACGATTATAATCAGGAAAATAATCACGCCGCGCTCATCTCTTCGCATATTACGACCGATTTGGAGAAAATCTGCGACTACATAGTCTATATCCATAATGGACGGGTGATCTTTAATGAGGAAAAAGATGAATTGTTGAGTAAATATGCGGTGTATAGCGTAGATGAACAGCAGTTTAAGGAATTAGATAAAGCGGCGATTATAAAAGTTTTGCACAGAGAGTATGGAACGGATGTGTTGGCATTAAAGGAGAAAATGCCGCAGGACTTCGATTTTAAAGCTGTTACGTTAGACGATATAATGCTCTTTTATTCCAAAGGAGAAAGCGTATGTTAGGTCTACTGCTAAAAGATTTATTTAATATAAGGAAACAAGCGTTGTGGTACGCGGCTATGATTGTGATATTCTGTGTTATATCCGCCGTATTACAAAATGTTGCATTTGCCTCAACAATCGGCATATTGGTTACAATATCAATTCCATTGACAGCTATTGCTTATGAGGAAAAGGATGGGTGGCAGAAATTTGTTGTCGCAAGCGGAACAAGCATAAAGACAATAGTTGGTGAAAAATATTTTCTAGGTGTTCTATTTGCTTTGGTAAGCTCTGTTGGCTATTGCATAATTTTTGTTATAGTTGGTGTGGAAACAAACAGGCTGTTTGAATTAGTAACGCCGATTTGTATGCAATTTATAGCATTGGCTTTTGTTCTTCCTATTGTATTTAAATTTGGCGTCGAGAAAGGGCGCGTTTATATGATAATTATAGCTGTTGCTTTATTGGCAGCTTTAATAGGATTGATGCCGTTGCTTGACGGTGTAATGTCAAGCGGACAGACGATCATCGCAATTTGTGTTGCTTGCGCTACAGTATTATTACTAATCATATCCTTTGTTATTTCAGTTAAGATTTATAGTAAAAAAGAGTTTTAAATAAATATCTCTATAAAGATAGAAGGAATTTGTGATGTCAAGAAGCGCAGAACAGAAAATCAGGTTGCTTGTACTGTATGACATTCTACATAAGGAAACGGATGCGGAGCATCAGCTTTCAACCAATGAGCTTATAGAAAGGCTTGCAACATACGGCATACAGGCAACCCGCCAGACTGTTTATGACGATATAGAAATGCTCAATTCGTTCGGGTATGAGATAATCACCGTTCACGGGCGCAACAATCGTTATTTTATAGGCGACAGAACATTTGAATTGCCGGAAGTTCAGGTATTGCTCCACGCCGTTGGCGCGGCAAAGTTTTTGACAGAGAAGAAAGCTTCTGTTTTAACTGAAAAGGTGGCGGAACTTCTCGGTGAGGCGCAGGCAGATAGTCTGAAAGAGCTTTTGACAGTTAAAAGCAATGAACTTGGCAATGAGCGGGTTTATTACAGTATAGACGCTATCACTACCGCGCTCATTGAAAAGCGCAAGTTGTCATTCCTCTATTTTGACTATGATGGCAGAGGGAACAGGGTTTATCGTAAAGAGGGGGAGAGGTACGAGGTAAATCCTCTCGGAATGGTATATTCCGGCGAAAACTTTTATCTTGTATGTTTTCACGACAAGTACGATAACCCTGCAAGCTATCGCATAGATAAAATGGAAGACGTGCAGGTTGAAGAAAGTAAAATTACAAGAAAAGAACAATTCGAGAACTTTGACCTGAATGCATATAAGCGCGAGACGTTCGGGATGTACTACGGCGAGAAGGCAGATGTAACTTTGTTTTTCTCGCCTGAATTATTGGATGTCATACGAGATCGCTTTGGCGATATTGAACCAAAAAGCGATGGGAGCGGGTACATAGCCAACGTAACAGTTCGCATAAGCCGTATCTTCTTTGCGTGGATAACAGCATTTGAGGGTAAAGTCAAAATTTTGGAGCCTGAAATAGTAAAAGAACAGTATAAGTCATTCATCGAAAAGATATATCAATCGTTAGAATAAAGAAGCCGTCGGGTATCCCGGCGGCTTTCTATATCAGAATAATGTTTTTATTTTTTCTCTTTGCGTATTCCAAAGTACGGGCGGCACCGCCCCAAGAATATGTTACATAGGCTATAACAATGTCTGCGCTGTCAACCATCCACTCATTGCGGCGGATAATAGCATACTTTCTCGGCACGCTCTCTAATAGTGGATATATCGTTTCGTCAAAATGATTTTTAAATATTTCAATGCGTTCAAGGAACGGCTGGTCTATATATGGCAGAACAAGGCAGTTGCGGATATTTGAGTATTGCTCCTGCATCCTTTGAACGCATTTTGCGGCAAAGTAATCAAAGTTGCCGTAGCCGCCGTTGTAGCAAACCAGTCTGACGTTTTCTCTTGCGTACTTTTCCAAAAACATTGTTAGCTGATTTTCGGCTTCGGCTGTCTCAACGAAATCTCTGTGCCCGCAGAATGTAACAATCATATAATTATCAAATCATACTTGTTACACCACGAATAGCTGCTCGTCTATGAGTGATAGAACAGCGAACCTACGGTATAACAATATTCTCCTTTATAACCCTATAAAAATTATAGCTATTGAGAGAAAATAAGTAAAGCAAAGTTCTATATATAGAACTTAAAAATTTATCTCTTTGCCTATAATTAAGTCATAGGTTCTTTCAGTAGAACTATAAAGGAGGTGTTCTATGCGGCTGACGGAAGCTGTTG
>ERZ780218.1380-NODE-1380-length-15675-cov-6.199936_pt1 | contig 15675 bp, 12 predicted proteins | sample MGYA00510975_ERZ780218 | MGnify/ENA primary metagenome ERZ780218 (study PRJEB29588, sample SAMEA2152063) | human gut metagenome | biome: human gut; feature: human-associated habitat; material: faeces | place: Denmark | collected 2008/2010 ...
CGCAGGCGCAGGTGCGCCGCGTAGCCGAGGCCCGCGGGCTGGACATCGCTACGGTACGGCATCTGGTCGACTCGCTGACCCAAAAACCGTGGCTGGGGCTTTTCGGCACGGAGAAGGTCAATGTGCTGCGCCTGAACGTCGCTTTGGAAGAACTGAACGAAAACTAATCGCAAACCATGAAAATAGATAAAACGATGAAACGCTGGGTATTCATTCTGATCGCCGCTTTGGCAATCTTTCTGACCGCCGACCTCTGCGCCCGGGAGCGCGGGGTGAAATTCTCGGGCGGAACCGACCTGGTGAGCACCTACGTATGGCGCGGCGTCCGCGAAAGCGGCCCGGCTTTCCAGCCGTCGCTGACGATGAGCGCCGGAAACTTCTCGGCGACGGCCTGGGGTTCGGTCGATTTCGACAGCGCCTACAAGGAGATGGACCTCACACTGGCCTACGCGCTCGGACCCGTGACCCTTTCGGTGGCCGACCTCTACTGGACCGGACACGCCGACGACCGCTATTTCGTCTTCGACAGCCGTTCGCCCCACCGCATCGAGGTGGGCGCCAGCTGGGTCGTTTCGGAAAAGGTCCCCGTCACGCTGTCGTGGTACACGGTTCTCTTCGGCGCGGCCGACGTGAACCACAAGGGCGAACGCGCCTATGCCTCGTATTTCGAGGCGGCCTGCCCGTTCACGGTGAAGACCGTCGACATGAAGGCCGGCGTGGGCATGGTTCCCTGGAACGCCGCCGCGACCTACCTCACCGGAGACCGCGGGTTCTGCGTGCAGAACGTCTTCCTCAATGCCGGAAAATCATGGACCATCAAAGGGACGGATTCGATGTCGGTCGGCGTTTTCACCAACCTGATCTGGAATCCGGCCCTGGACGACGTTAACTTTGTGGGAGGCATCTCCTTCCGGATGTAACCGATGGAGAGGCAGGACAGCGTTCAGCGGTTTCTGGAACTGATCCGGCGTTCGCACCGCGGCAAGTTCAAGGTCTACATCGGCATGAGCGCCGGCGTGGGCAAGACCTGCCGCATGCTGCAAGAGGCCCGCCAGCTGCTCGACGCGGGCGTCGACGTCCGCATCGGCTACATCGAAACGCACGGCCGCGCCGGAACGGAAGCCCTTGTCGAAGGGCTTCCGCTCGTGCCGCGCCGCAGACTCTTCTACAAGGGCAAGGAACTGGAGGAGATGGACACGCAGGCCATCGTCAACCTCCGCCCCGAGATCGTCGTCGTGGACGAACTGGCCCACACCAACATCGAGGGGAGCGAAAACCCCAAGCGGTGGCAGGACGTGATGCAGATTCTCGACGCAGGGATCAGCGTCATTTCGGCCGTCAACATCCAGCATATCGAGGGGCTGAACGAGGTCGTCGAGGAGATCACGGGCATCGAGATCCGCGAGCGGGTCCCGGACAGCGTGCTGGCGATGGCCGACGAGGTGGTGAACATCGACCTCACGGCCGACGAGCTGATCGAACGGCTGAAAGCCGGAAAGATCTACCGCCCCGACAAGATCGCCGCGGCGCTCGGCAACTTCTTCACGCAGGACAACCTGCTGCAACTGCGCGAACTGGCGCTGAAAGAGGTGGCGCTGCGCGTGGAAAAGAAGGTGGACAGCGAGGTGACCGGTTCCGAAACCTTCCGGCGCGACAAACTGCTGGCCGTGATCGACTCCTCCGAAAAACGCGCCCGCCGGGTCATCCGCAAGACGGCACGCATGGCCACGCACCTGAACGCCGCCTTCACGGTGCTCTACGTGCAGGGTGACCGCGAAGCCGACGACCGCATTCCGCTGGCCCGGCAGCGTTACCTGATCAACAACCTGAACCTCGCCACGGAACTCGGCGGCGAGGTCCGCCGCATACGCTCGAACTCCCCGGTGGAGAGCATCGCCGGAGTGTGCCGGGAGCAAAAAATAAACATCGTCTGCATCGGGCGTCCCGAATTTTCACTATTTTCGCTGTTGAAAAGCGCAATCCGCCTGCGGCGTCTGACCGTCCGGCTGTCGCGCATGAACATCGACCTTTTCATTTTTTCATAAGCCATGAGAATACAAAGGAGAATCACCCTGGGCATCGGCATTCTTTTCACCATGATCCTGCTGCTGGGCATCCAGTCGGTCGGCTACGTCCGCCAGCTGTCGCGGGCGACGGGAACCATCCTCGCCGACAACTACAACTCGCTGCAATACGCCGGGGAGATGCTGCGGTCGCTCAACGACATCGGGCAGGATTCCATATCGCGGCACGCCCTGCGCGAAAACCTCGCCCTGCAACAGCAGAACATCACCGAGATCAGCGAGAAGGAGACCACCGCGGCGCTCGAACGCCACGTCGCCTCGTTGAGCGACCCGGTCACCGAAGCCGAAATCCGGACCGTGCGCGAAGACCTGTTCCGGATCATGGAGCTGAACATGGCGGCCATCCGCGCCAAGAGCGCCGGGGTGGAGCAGCGCGCCGACTACGCCATGTGGTGGCTGATCGCCGTCGCCGCGCTCTGCGCCCTGATCGCCGGGGGCATCCTCGTCTGGTTCCCGCAGTCGGTGCTGCGGCCGATCGACGCGCTGAAAAAGGGGATCACCCAGATCGCCAACCACAACTACCGGGAACGGCTCGATTTCCCGGGCAACCGCGAGTTCGAATCCGTCGCCGAGTCGTTCAACGACATGGCCGCCAAACTCGACGAATACCGCCGCAGTTCGCTCGACGACCTGATGACCGCCAAAAAGCGCATCGAGGCGATCGTCGACACGCTGCACGAGCCGATCGTGGGGCTGGGTCCCGACCGCAGAATCCTCTTTATGAACCGCGAGGCGTTCTCGGTGCTGAACCTCCGGGAGGACGCCGTCGGACGCGACGCCGCCGAAGTGGCGTTGTCGAACGACCTGCTGCGGCGGCTCGTCCGGGGAGTGAACGACACGAAGAAGGACGCCGACAAGGAGCCGCTGAAAATCTACGCCGACAACAAGGAGAGTTATTTCCAGGTGGAGAACACGCCGCTCTACATCACTCCCGTCGGCGGGCGCGAACAGCAGTTCGTCGGCAACCTGATCGTCCTGAACAACGTCACCCACTTCAAGGAGCTGGACTCCGCCAAGACCAACTTCATCTCGACCGTCTCGCACGAAATGAAAACCCCGATTTCGTCGATCCTGATGAGTTTGCAGCTGCTCGGCGACGACCGGCTGGGAACGCTGAACGGCGAGCAGAAACAGCTCGTCACGAGCATCAAGGAGAGCAGCGACCGCCTGCTTTCGATCACGGGCGAACTGCTGAACATGACCCAGATCGAGACCGGCAAACTTAAACTGATACCTAAAGTAACCAAGCCTATCGAACTGATAGACTATGCTGTAAAGGCTACGCAGGTTCTGGCCGAGAGGTTCTGCTGTTTCGTCGAGGTGGACTATCCCGAAAAGATCTCGAAACTCTTCGTCGACAACGAGAAGATCGCCTGGGTCATCACCAACCTGCTGTCGAACGCCATCCACCATTCGCCCGAAAAATCGCGCATCGTCATCGGGGCCGTACAACACGACAAAGCGGTCGAAATCTATGTGCAGGACTTCGGCCGGGGCATCGACCCGCGTTACCACAAGAGCATCTTCGAGCGCTATTTCCGCGTCCCGGGAACCAAGGTGCAGGGCAGCGGGCTGGGGCTGGCCATCTCGAAGGAGTTCGTCGAAGCGCACGGCGGCACGATCTCGGTCGAGAGCGAAATCGGCCGCGGCAGCCGCTTCTCGATTCTGCTCCCGGCCTGAAAAACTACCCGCCGCCCGCTTCGGAGACTGTTCGGAGCGCCGCGAACAGACGAAATTCCTTACTCCGTCTGCGCCATCAGCCGGGGTCCTGCCTTGACGGCGGCGGGAAAGCGGCAGGGCACGGCGCTGTCCGCCTCGGAGGTAAGGATCACGACCGGCATACCGACGTAGACATACTTTTTCACCAATTCGAGCAAATCGCTATTGTTCAACCGGACGCACCCTTCGGTTGCACGCGTGCCGATCGAGGCGGGATCGTGGGTTCCATGGATACCGATGCCGCGGTGACCGGGCGTTTTCAGACGGATGAAATGCGAACCGTAGGCCCCTCTGATCTCCCCCTAACCGTCGCCAAAATCGTGCGTCCATGCGCTTGCGTCCTGAATCTGCTGGACGGAGAAAAGCCCTTCGGGCGTCTTCATATCACCCGGCTTCTCCTTGTTGCCCAGCGCCCGCCCGCAGGCAATGGGATAGACGGCCCGCAGGCAGCTGTTGAAATCGTAAACCGCAAGAGTCATCGACTCCTTGCAGACAGCAATAAATGCCGCCCCCGAAGGCGGCGTCTGCTGTGCACGTACGTCGACGGCGCAGAACAGCGCACATGCAAAAAAGGTACATAAGATTGTTTTCATAAGTGCAAAGATACGATTTCCCGGAGAAAATCCGCGGCATCGGCCCGGAAAGTCACAGGCTGTCTTCCGAAAAGACACCAATAGCCTCCGTATGAACAAAAACAGGAATTCCGGCATCATATTCGCCTAACTTTTACGTTTAAATAGCATATCGGCGAAAAAATCGTATTTTTGCGCCGATATACCGGATACCAGGCAAACAATTCCGGATTTGGAAACAACATGAAACTATCACGCGAGAAAATCGTGCAGCAGGCGGCCCGCGCCGGCCGCCGTACGCTGCAACTCGGCGAAGAGGCGGGCGGCAGAATCCGCCGTCTGTCGAAACGCTCCTGGCTGATCCTGGCCGGAATAACCGTATTGACTGTCGGAGGGCTTTGGTGGTGGCTGCGCCCCGAACCCGTAAAACCCATATTGCCCGTGGTCCAGGTCGAGCCTGCCGAAACCGACGACATCGAACTCTACGGCGAATACGTGGGACGCATCCGCGCCCAGCAGTTCGTCGAAATCCGCGCCCGGGTGGAGGGCTTCCTCGAAAAAATGCTTTTCGAGGAGGGAACCTACGTCAAGAAGGGGCAGCCGCTGTTCATCATCGACCCCAAGCTCTACGAAGCCCGGGTAAACAAGGCGAAGGCACAGCTGAACAAAGACAAGGCTCTGGAACTCAAGGCCGACCGCGACCTGAAACGCATCCGCCCGCTCTACGAGCAGAACGCCGCGAGCCAACTGGACCTCGACAACGCCATCGCCTCCTACGAAAGCGCCACGGCCTCCGTGGCGATGAGCGAGGCCGACCTCACGCAGGCCGAAACCGCCTTGAGCTACACGACCGTCAGTTCGCCGCTGTCGGGCTATATTTCCGAGCGCAGCGTCGACATCGGCACGCTCGTAGGTCCCAACGGCAAATCGCTGCTGGCGACGGTGGTCAAGAGCGACACCGTGCGCGTGGACTTCAGCATGACGGGACTCGACTACCTCAAAAGCAAGGCCCGCAACGTCAACCTGGGCCAGAAGGACTCCACCCGCAAGTGGGACCCCTACATCACCATCACGCTGGCCGACAACACCCAGTATCCGCTGCGCGGACTGGTCGACTTCGCCGATCCGCAGGTCGACCCCGAAACGGGAACCTTCTCCGTGCGCGCCGAAATGGCCAACCCCGACCGCATCCTGCTGCCGGGACAGTTCACGAAGGTGCGCCTGCTGCTCGACGTGCGCGAAGACGCCACGGTCGTGCCGACCAAGTCGGTCGTCATCGAGAAGGGCGGCGCCTACATCTTCGTCATACGGCCCGACAGCATCGCCGAACGCCGTCTGATCGAACTCGGCCCCGAGGTCAACAACCGGGTGATCGTCGAACGCGGCGTCGTTCCCGGCGAGAAGATCGTCGTGGAGGGTTTCCACAAACTGACGCACGGCGACAAGGTCGACCCCGTGCCGGTCCCCGAAAAAAGCAGTGCAACCGAGACGGAGGCGTCTGAAAAATAGCGAGCCATGAAATCGGATTTCTTTATCGACCGGCCCGTGTTTTCAACCGTCCTGTCGGTGGTCATCGTGATCGTCGGCCTGTTAGGACTGGTGATGCTCCCCGTGGACCAGTATCCGCGCATCGTGCCCCCGGTGGTCAAGATCTCGGCCTCCTATCCGGGAGCCAGCGCCCAGACCGTGACGCAGGCCGTGGCGACGCCCATCGAACAGGAGCTGAACGGAACCCCCGGCATGCTCTACATGGAGTCGACGAGCAGCAACTCGGGAGGTTTCTCCGCCACCGTGACCTTCGACATCGACACGGACGCCGACCTGGCGGCCGTCGAGATTCAGAACCGCGTGAAGCAGGCCGAGGCGCGCCTCCCGGCCGAAGTCATCCAGAACGGCATCTCGGTCGAAAAGCAGGCTTCGAGCCGGCTGATGACCATCACGCTGCTGTCGAACGACCCCAAGTTCGACGAAATATACCTTTCAAACTACGCCACGCTCAACGTGCTGGACATGTTGCGCCGCGTGAAGGGCGTCGGCAGCGTCTCGAACGTCGGCAGCCGCTATTACGCCATGCAGATATGGGTCATGCCCGACAAGCTGGCCGACCTCGGCCTGACGGTCAAGGATTTGCAGAACGCGCTCAAGGACCAGAACCGCGAATCGGCGGCCGGTGTGCTGGGGCAGGCTCCCATGAACGGCATCGACGTGACGATTCCGATCACGGCGCAGGGCCGTCTGTCGTCGGTCAGCGAATTCGAGGATATCGTCGTGCGGGCCAATCCCGACGGTTCGATCATCCGTCTGAAGGACGTGGCGCGCATTTCGCTCGAAGCCTCCTCCTACAGCACCGAGAGCGGTATCAACGGCGGGAACGCCGCCGTCTTGAATATCAACATGCTTCCCGGCGCCAACGCCATGGAGGTCGCCGCTTCGGTCAAGAAGGTCATGGAGGAGATCCGTGCGAATTTCCCGGAGGGAATCAGCTATGAGATTCCGTTCGACATGACCACCTACATTTCCGAGTCGATCCACCACGTCTACCGGACGCTTTTCGAAGCGCTGCTGCTGGTGATTCTGGTGGTCTTCCTTTCGCTCCAGAGCTGGCGCGCGACGCTCATCCCGATCGTGGCGGTACCCATTTCGCTGATCGGCACCTTCGGCGTGATGCTCGTCTTCGGCTTCTCGCTCAACATGCTGACGCTGCTAGGACTGATTCTCGCCATCGGCATCGTGGTGGACGACGCCATCGTGGTGGTCGAGAACGTGGACCGCATCATGAACGAGGAGCGTCTTTCGCCGTACGAGGCGACCAAAAAGGCGATGGGCAGCCTGAGCGGCGCCCTGATCGCCATGTCGCTCGTGTTGTGCGCCGTGTTCGTCCCGGTGAGCTTCCTTGCGGGAATCACGGGCCAGCTCTACCGCCAGTTCACCATTACGATCGCCGTGTCGGTGATCATTTCGACGGTCGTGGCGCTGACGCTCAGCCCCGTGATGTGTTCGCTTTTCCTCAAACCCGAAAGCGGGGAAAAGAAAAACCGGATTTTCCGCCGCATCAATCTCGGACTGGCGACGGGCAACAGATTCTACGGCCGGATGATTCGGGGGGCGCTGAAGCACTCGCGGCGCATGCTGGCCGCCTTCGGCATCGTGCTGGTCGGCATCTGGCTGATGAACCGTCTGGTGCCCCAGAGCTTCATGCCGCAGGAGGATCAGGGCTATTTCACCGTGGAGCTGGAGCTGCCCGAAGGGGCGACTATCGAGCGTACGCGCGAGGTGACCGACCGGGCCGTCGAGTTTCTGATGAACGATCCCGACGTGGAGTACGTGCTCAACGTGACGGGTTCGAGTCCCCGCGTGGGCACCAATCAGGCGCGCAGCCAGCTGACCGTGATCCTCAAACCGTGGGGCGACCGCGATTCGGACGGCCTGAGCGAGGTGATGCAGCGCGTGCGCGCCGAGATGTCGCGCTATCCCGAAAGCCGGGTCTACCTGTCGCGTCCGGCCGTGATTCCCGGTCTGGGCAATTCGGGCGGTTTCGAGATGGTGCTCGAAGCGCGCGGCAATACGACCTACGCCGAGCTGCAGCGCGCCGTCGATACGCTGATGTACTATGCCGCGCAGCGGCCCGAACTCACGGGGCTTTCGTCGTCGATGCAGGGCGATATTCCGCAGCTCTATTTCGACGTGGACCGCGACAAGGCGCAGCTGCTGGGCGTTTCGATGTCGGACATTTTCTCCACGATGAAGGCCTTTACGGGGTCGATCTACGTCAATGACTTCAACATGTTCAACCGCATCTACCGCGTTTACATTCAGGCCGAGGCTCCCTACCGCGCCCAGCGCGACAACCTGAACCTCTTCTTCGTGCGCGGGGCGGGCGGGGTGATGATTCCCATCACGGCGCTCGGCACGACGCATTATACGACGGGTGCGGGCAACATCAAGCGCTTCAACATGTTCAACTCGGCGACCATTTCGGGCGAAGCGGCCCACGGCTACAGTTCGGGGCAGGCGATGGACGTGCTGGAGAGCATCGTCCGCAAGCACCTCCCGGCGTCGGTCGGCGTCGAGTGGAGCGGACTCTCCTATCAGGAGAAGCACGTGGGCGGACAGACCGGGCTGGTGCTGGCGCTGGCCTTCCTCTTCGTATTCCTGTTCCTCGCCGCGCAGTACGAAAGCTGGTCGGTGCCCGTGGCGGTCATCCTGTCGCTTCCCGTGGCCGGCATCGGCGCCTATCTGGGCATCTGGATCTGCGGGCTGGAGAACAACATCTATTTCCAGATCGGACTGGTGATGCTCGTGGGGCTGGTGGCCAAGAACGCCATCCTGATCGTCGAATTCGCCAAGGAGGAGATCGAGAAGGGACGCGACGCCGTCTCTGCGGCCCTTACCGCGGCGCATCTGCGCTTCCGCCCGATCGTGATGACCTCGCTGGCCTTCATCCTCGGCCTGCTGCCGCTGGTCTTCGCTTCGGGACCGGGTTCGGCCAGCCGTCAGGGCATCGGCACGGGCGTCTTCTTCGGCATGCTGGTCGCCATTACCGTCGGCATTGTCTTCGTGCCCTTCTTCTTCGTGTGGATTTACAGGATCAAAGCAAAACTGAAACGATGAAACGACTTACGATAATCATTCTGCTGGCCGCAGCGGCCGGAATGGTCTCCTGCTCGGCCGTGCGGCACTGCAAGGCGCCCGACGTCGATCTGCCGGAGCGCATCGCCGGGGAGGATTCCGACTCCCTGACCGTTGCCGACGTGCAGTGGTGGCGGTTCTACGGCGATTCGACCCTCTGCCGGATCATCGAACGCACGCTGGACAACAACCGGGACATGCTCGCGGCCGCCGCGCGCGTGGAGCGCCTGCGGGAGCTGTACCGGGTGAGCCGGGCCGAACGCCTGCCGTCGGTCACGGGAACCGCTTACGGCGACTACGAGACCAACGACTACGCCGGTGAAAAATCGAGCCGAGACCCCGAATTCGGGGCCAAAGTCACGCTCAGCTGGGAGCTGGATTTGTGGGGCAACCTGCGCTGGGCCAAACGCAAAGGGGGCGCCGAATACCTCGCTTCGGTCGAGGACCGGCGGGCGATGCGCATGACGCTGGTGGCGTCCGTCGCCGCGGCCTACTTCAACCTCATCGCGCTGGATAACGAGCTGTCGATCGTGCGGCGTACACTCATTACGCGCAGCGAGGGACTCTATCAGGTGCAGCTGCGGTTCGAGGGCGGTCTCACCTCCGAAATGGTCTATCAGCAGGCGAAGGTGGAGTACGCCTCGACGGCCGCGCTGATTCCGGACCTCGAACGCAAAATCAAGATCATGGAGAACGGCATCCTGCTGCTCATGGGTGAAAATCCCGACCGGCGGGTGGTGCGCGGCAAGATGAATACCGATGCCGAATTCGCTGACAGCCTGCCCGTCGGACTGCCCTCCGGGCTGTTGCAGCGCCGTCCCGACGTCCGTTCTTCCGAGCAGCGGCTCCGTTCGGCGATGGCTTCGGCGGGCATGGCCTACGCCGACCGGTTTCCGCGCCTGACGTTCAATCTGACGGGCGGTCTCGAAAACGACGACCTGAGCGGATTTTTCCGTTCGCCTTTCTCGTATGTCGCCGGGACGCTCGCTTCGCCGATCTTCGGTTTCGGCCGCAAGCAGGCCCGCTACCGCGCCGCGCTGGCGGCTTACGACGAAGCGCGTCTGGCCTACGAGCAGAAAGTCCTGACGGTCTTCAAGGAGGCCGACGACGCCGTGGTCACCTATCGCAGCGCCCGCAAAACGGCGGCCTTGAAGCTGAACCTGCGCGATGCGGCGAGCAAATACGTCGAACTGGCGCACCTGCAATACCGTGCCGGAAGCACCAATTACATCGACGTGCTGGACGCCCAGCGGCGCTATTTCGACGCCCAGATCGGCCTGAGCAACTCCGTGCGCGACGAGCATCTGGCGCTGGTGCAGCTCTACAAGGCGTTGGGCGGCGGCTGGACCGAATGACTTGGCGTTACGGATATGGACGAGGGGCGTAGTCATAGACCTGCGCCCCTTCGTCTGTTTTCTGTCGTATCACCGGTGTTTTCCGGTCTGCAGCCGGTCGTGTCCCGCGATCGGCCATGTGCTCCATAGCCGGTCATACGCTCCGCGATTGGCCGTACGCTCCGGGATTCGCCGGCCTTGGGCATCGAAAAAGCCGCAGGAACCTGTCGAAACAGACTCCTGCGGCCGGATTGTGGAATTATATTCCCGGCTTAAAACCGTCTTTTGCCGTAACCGTCGCGGTTGTAGCCACCGCCGCCGCGGTTGCCTCCGTAACCGCCGCCGTTGCCGTGTTCGGTCTTGGGGCGGGCTACGTTTACGATGATCGTCATGCCCTCGAAATCGGTGCCGTTCAGGGCGTCGATGGCGCTCTGACCTTGGCCCTCGTCGGGCATCTCGACAAAGCCGAAACCGCGCGAACGTCCGGTCTCCCGGTCTGTGATGATGTTAGCCGAAGATACCTCTCCGTACTGTGCGAAAAGTGCCTGCAAACTCTCGCCTGTCGTGCGGAAGTTCAGTTTTGAAACGTAAATGTTCATCTGTCTTTTGATTATGTGAAATGATGCTTGTTTATTTTGCGTATGCTATGTTGACCGCATTGAGTCCCCGCTGACCGCGTTCCGTCTCGAAGGTCACCAGCGCGCCTTCGGCGATGTCGGCCGGTGCGTTGCTGATGTGGAAGAAATATTTCTCCGTACTGTCGAGGTCCTTGATGAAACCGTAGCCTTTGTCTGTGTTGAAATGTTCCACGCGTCCCCGCAGTGCGACCGGCTCCTGCTCCTCCTTCTTGGGGACGGATACCGCGATGGTCTCCGCATCGACCTTCGGTTTGCTGCTCATGTCGGGCGGCGTGTCGGTAATCATGCCGTTTGCATCGACATACGCGATCATGTCGTCGAGCGAGCTGCCGCCCCTGTTGGCTTTGCGTTCCTCTTTGCGCTGTTGCTTCTCTAACTTCTTGCCTTGTTTTTTCTTCTCTAATTCTCTTTTGCTGAATGAAATCGCCATTAATTATATGATTAAAATGTGTTTGTTCCAAGCTTTCGCCGCCGTTGCCGCACGCCGCCGGATATGCTCCGTGCCGCGCTGCTGCTGGAGAGAGTCGGTATTCGAACAAAAAAAGTCGGTTTTGAAGGCTGAATCAGCGATGGAGAAGACCTGCTAAAGATAAGCGGGACAGTGCATTGCCAAGAAAGTTACAATATGAACTCGATTGTCCGGGTTGCCAAAGATAGGCATTATAATCGGAATATCTGCATTTATTTGCAGATATTTCGCTGCCGGTGCATTTCGGCGCTTTGGGCGGGACTTATCCGATAAAAAAAAAGCCACCGCGAAAGCGGTGGCTTGAGCCGAAACCGGGACTTGAACCCGGGACCTCTTCATTACGAGTGAAACGCTCTACCAACTGAGCTATTTCGGCTTGCCGGGAACATTAAGTTCCCTTTGGGATTGCAAATATCTGAAAAATATTTTTTTCAAACAACAATTTTTCAAAAATTCTCACATTTCTTACTATATTCGCGCAAAACTAACCCGATAATGATCACTTTTCTGGTGTGCCTTGCGCTGCTGGTGGCGGCGTATTTTACATACGGACGTTATCTGGAGCGTCTTTGCGGGGCCGATGCAGGGCGTCCCGTGCCTTCGGCCGTGTCGTTCGACGGCGTGGACTATATTCCGATGCCGATGTGGAAGACTTTCCTCGTCCAACTGCTCAATATCGCCGGTCTGGGGCCGATTTTCGGCGCCGTGCTGGGCGCGGCCTACGGTCCCGTGGCGTTTCTCTGGATCACGTTCGGCGGGATTTTCATGGGCGCCGCCCATGACTTTATCGCCGGTATGATCTCCCTGCGCAGCAACGGTGCGAGCCTTCCGGAGACGGTCGGCACCTATCTGGGCAACGGCGTCAAACAGCTGATGCGCGTCTTTTCGGTCGGACTGATGGTGCTCGTGGGCGCGGTGTTCCTCTCGCAGCCCGCTTCGCTGATCGCCAACCGCATCGACGCTCCGGCGCTTTCGGGAATCGTCTTCGGCGATTTCTCGTGGCTGCTGCTGATCGTTCTGGGCGTCATTCTCGTTTATTATATCGTGGCGACCCTGCTGCCGGTCGATAAGATTATCGGGCGCATCTATCCGGTTTTCGGCTGTGCGCTGCTTTTCATGGCGCTGGGAATCCTTGCGGTACTGCTTTTCAGCGGGAAATACACGATTCCCGAATTCACCTCTTTCCGGAACCAGATCGCCGATGCGGCACGGTTTCCGATCGTGCCGATGCTCTTTACGACCATCGCCTGCGGCGCGATTTCGGGATTTCACGCCACGCAGTCGCCGCTGATGGCCCGCTGTCTTGGCTCCGAGCGTCAGGCCCGGCCCGTGTTTTACGGCGCCATGATCTCCGAAAGCATCATCGCCCTGATCTGGGCGGCTGTCGCCATGGCGTTCTGGAACGGCGTCGGAGGGCTGAACGCCGCGATCGCCGAATACGGCGGACAGGCGGCCGTGATGGTCGACGCGATCGCCCGCGACACGCTGGGCGAGGTGCTGGCCGGGTTCGTGATTTTCGGAGTCGTGGCCTGCGCGATCACTTCGGGCGACACGGCCTTCCGCTCGGCGCGGCTGATCGTCGCCGACTTTATGGGCGTCGAGCAGCGGAGCCTGCGCAAACGCATCTACATCAGCGTTCCGCTCTTCGCCGCAGGTCTCGTAATCATATTCTGTCTGCCTTTTCAGACGATGTGGAGCTATTTCGCGTGGATGAACCAGACGCTGGCGATGGTCACGCTGTGGATGATTACGGCCTTCCTGAACCGGCACGGCCGCAACCGCTGGGTAGGGCTTATTCCGGCGACGGTCATGACCTACGTATGCTCGTCCTATGTCTTCGTCTCTCCGCTCATGTGCGGCATGCGCGACCGTGCGGCGGCCTACCTGCTGGGCGGGGCGGTGACACTCGTATTGTTGATAATTCTAATTTTTAAAATGCGGCGCGATGCAAAATCCCTGCCTTAACCCGACTGCCGACCAGACCTACGAGGTGATCGGCGAGGGACCCTATAATTTTGCCAAAGTACTGGCCCGTACCCGCGAAATGGAGCGTGCCGGAAATGTCGAGGAAGCCTGCAACGAGCGGTTTCAGGCCTTTCAGCGTTTTGCCGAGCTGGTGCCGGAGGACGAAGAGGTGAATCTCGAATGGAACCACCGCAATTCGCGCGCGGCCCTCGAACTGATTCGGGCGTCGGCCATCGACCATTTTCTGATCAACGACTTCGAAATGTCGGCGGCACTGCTCGAATTGCTGCTCGAACTGGACCCCGAAGACCATCTGGAGGGGAGTGAACTGCTGGCTTTCGATTATCTGGCCATGGACGAGCAGGAGTTGTTCGACGAGGTGATCAACGACGTGTCGGACAAGTATGCCAGCCGCGAAATCCTGCTGCTATGGTCGGCGTTCCGCCGCGGCGGGAAGCTGCCCGAAGGGGAGTTGCAGCGCTTCAAAACCCGCTTTGCGCCCTATTTCGCCGAATTTACGGCCGAGGAGCATCCCGCCGACGAGACTTACCTGCGCGATATCGAGAGCGAACGCCCCTCGCTTCGGGCGCAGGCTCGCGAATTGTGGTTGCAGACCGAAAACCTATGGTGTCTCTGGCCCGGATTCATCGGGGCGCTGCGCGCGGCGCGCTGACGGACGTCAGGAGCTGAGGCGTCGCAGGGGGTGACGGCGGGTGACGGCATTGCAGGGACGGAGACGTCGCAGGCCCCGCCCCTCCGGCCGCATGATCTCCGGCGCTATTTCTTGTGGCGTTCCAGATAGATCGAATAGAGCCTGAAATGCTCTTCGATTGCGTTTTTGTACCCTTTCAGGTCGCGGTTTTCGATGTATTTCAGCAGGTCGCGGTGCGTCACCAACGCACCGGCCCGCTCCAGCTCCTTTTCGATCGGTTCCAGAAAGTCGCGGTACTTCTCCCTGACGAAATCCAGCACGGGATAGATGATGTTTTGAAATTCGGTGATGATCTTGTTTCCCGTGATTTCATAGAGTTTGGTGTGGAAACGGTGTTCGCTGACGGGAGCGTATTTGTTGTTGCCGATGACCTGACTCATCTCGACGATCTCCTTCAGCTCGGCGACGTCGGCGTCGGTGAGGTTGCGGAAGATGTTGTCGCTGATGCCGATTTCGAGCGCCACGCGGAATTCGAGGATGTCGCAGAGCGTCGATTCGTTCATCAGCAGCGGATTGATGCACCGCTTCATGCCGCCGAGCAGCGACGGCTCGCCCAGCACCATGCCTTTCTTGGTGCGCGAGACGATCATGCCGGTCATCTTGAAGCGGCTCAGCGCTTCGCGCAGCACGGCCCGGCCGACGCCCAGCGACGCCGCGAGTTCCATCTCGTTCGGAATGCTGCATCCGGGGCGCAGACCCTGTTCCTTGAAGTAGGAGATCAGACTCTCCTCGACGCTGTCTACGAGCGTGGTGTTGTGGTTGGCTAACTTCAGTTCTTCCATGCGCGGGTGTCTCTTTGCCGGCGGGGCTTGTGCGGCTATTCGGTCTCTTTCCGGTTTCGGACCAGCTCCTTGAAGCAGTGGCGGCAGATCGCCTCGTAGGAGTCGGTTTCGCCCAGCATGACCAGCTTCTCGTCTTGCGTAAGGCGGTGCGAATGGTGCGCGAGGTTGCCGCAGCGGACGCAGATGGCGTGGACCTTGGTGACGTATTCGGCCGTGGCCATCAGCGCCGGCATCGGGCCGAAGGGCTTGCCGGTGTAGTCCATGTCGAGTCCCGCGACGATGACCCGCACGCCGCTGTCGGCCAGCTCGCGGCAGACCTCGATGATGCTGTCGTCGAAGAACTGCGCCTCGTCGATGCCCACGATATCGACGTCGGAGGTCATCAGCAGGATGTTCCGGGCCGAGTCGACCGGCGTGGAGCGGATGGCGTTGGCGTCGTGCGAGACGACCTCCTCTTCCGAATAGCGCACGTCGATGCGGGGTTTGAAGATTTCAACCTTCTGGTTGGCGAATTTGGCGCGTTTGAGACGGCGTATCAGCTCTTCGGTCTTGCCTGAGAACATCGAGCCGCAGATTACTTCGATCCAGCCTTTGCGGCTGGCGTTTTCCAAGAACATAAATCAGAGTATCGTTTGTTTCGGTTTGTTATTCGCACTCGTCGAGGCGGGTGATGCGGGCGCCGAGGGCGTTCAGGCGGCCGTCGATGTCGCGGTAGCCGCGGTCGATCTGGTCGATGTTCTGGATCGTCGAGACCCCCTCGGCCGACATGGC
>ERZ780218.1382-NODE-1382-length-15634-cov-8.128506_pt1 | contig 15634 bp, 13 predicted proteins | sample MGYA00510975_ERZ780218 | MGnify/ENA primary metagenome ERZ780218 (study PRJEB29588, sample SAMEA2152063) | human gut metagenome | biome: human gut; feature: human-associated habitat; material: faeces | place: Denmark | collected 2008/2010 ...
TTCGCAATTGCGGTATCCCTTTTTTTCCGCCCATTTGCAATAATCCTTCCGAAAGCGCGTTTCTCCCATTTTGAGGATGTGAGCGGTGTGATGATACCGTAGGACAAAGTCCGAAAGCTTGTGCCGTCCGGCATGGTCGCTCATGAGCTCCTGCATACCGGGCAAAACCTGGTCACAGAGGGCGTTAAAATCGACCTTCGCTTTGATCAGGAGGGAGGTCATCTGGTAGTATTGCCGCGCCAGGAGCTGAAGCTCCCGATATGTATTTTCTGGCAGTCTGGTCGGTTGAAGCTCCTGCCAATAGGCCAGGCCGTACAAAGCGATCTGCATGGCGTCGATTTGATCGGTCTTCACCCTGCGGATGCTTTGTGAGCAAAACCGCTTCATCCGCAGCGAGTTGACAACGGAGACGAATATTCCGTTCTCCAACAATGCGGCCACCACCGGGCAATGGTAGCTGCCGGTGCTTTCCAGAACGACACGAACCTCTTCGCCGCTGCCGCGCAGCAGCGAAACCAGCTCCGACATCCCTTCCCTCGTGTGCTGAACTTCAAACGGAGTGTACACGATTTCTCCTCCCGGCTTCATTCCGCACACGGTACTTTTTCCTTTGGACACATCGATCCCGATACTGAGCATGGGCATTCCTTCTTTCCTGATAAAATATTGCAATGCTTCCGCACCGGCTTATTACGATTCAAATTGGTTCGTGACGCGCACGCGGCATAGCCGGAGCAACCTGCTCAATCGAATCTTTATAACAAGAGGACGGAGGACTGTTTACAGCCCGAGCGCTTGGCTCACCAAAGAAACCGTCCATCCATTGCCCTCCCATTATAACAAAAATAAGCATAGCCTCCGAGGCTTCCTATACGCTTCGGGTGCTATGCTTATTTTGTACCAAACAAAGAGTACGACCACGCATTTGCTGCGGATCTACGTCCTCGTCTTTTCTCCGCAAATCAGGCAGTGAATAAATTCTGTTTGCGCAATCACATCACTGCCGCAAGTTCTTTATCTCTGCACTCTGCCGGTGCCGTCGCCGCCCATGAGCTTCGTCACGTCGGAAACGTTCACACGGTTGAAGTCGCCGATGACCGAATGCTTCAGGCAGCTCGCCGCCACGGCGAACTCAAGCGCGGACTGTTTTTCCTCATAGTGGTTGAGACCGTAGAGCAGGCCGCCGGCAAAGCTGTCGCCGCCGCCGACACGGTCCACGATGTCGCGGATCTCGTACTTCTTGGAAACGTAGAAGTCCTTGCCGTCGTTCAGGCAGGCCGCCCAGCCGTTCCAGTCCGCGCTGTGGCTCTCGCGCAGCGTGATGGCGATCATCTTCATGTGCGGATACGCCGCGAGCACCTTGTCGCCGAGCGCTTTGTACTTCGCACGGTCCAGCTCGCCGGACTCGACGTTCACATCATCCACGGTGATCTCGAGAGACTTCTGCACGTCTTCCTCGTTGGCAATGGCGACATCCACATACTTTGCGATCTCGCGCATGACCTCGCTGGCCTTCTTGCCGTACTTCCAGAGGTTCTTGCGGTAGTTGAGGTCGCAGGAAACGGTGATGCCGCGTTTCTTCGCCTCCTTGACGGACTCGACGGAAAGCTCCATCGCGCTCTCGCTGATGGCGGGCGTGATGCCCGTGATGTGGAACCACTCCACGCCGTCGAACGCCTTGTCCCAGTCGATATCGCCGGGCTTGGCCAGCGCGATGGCGGAATAGGCACGGTCGTAGACGACCTTGCTCGGGCGCTGGTTCGCGCCGCCCTCAAGATAGTAAATACCCATACGGCCCTCGCCGGTGACGATGCGCTTGGTATCCACATTGAAGCGGCGCAGCTCCGCCTTGCAGGCGTCCGCGATGGCGTTGTCTGGCAAAACGGTCAGGAAAGCCGCATCCTCACCGTAGTTGGCAAGGGAGACGGCAACATTCGCCTCGCCGCCGCCGAAGGTGGCCTCAAGCATCGGGGACTGGAAGAAGCACTCCTGTCCGGGCGCCTTCAGGCGCAGCATGATCTCGCCAAACGTCAGAAATTTCATCGTTGTTGCCTCCCTTTACTTCTGCAGCAGGTGGACGGCAAAGCCGCCGAATTCCTGCTTGAGATAGACCGCGACCATCTTCTCGCCCTTGTACTTGGCGGTAGACTCGTCGAGCGTGAAGCCGTTCTTTGCAAGCTCCGCCGCCGCACGGGGAATGGAATTGGTCTTGACCGCAATGTGACCGTTTTTACCGAGATAGGGGCTCTTCATGACCTCCACGCCGCTGCCGGCAAAGTTGGAGCTGTTTCCCTCCTTCACGCCGAAGCCGAAGGCCGCATCAAGCGCCTGACACACAGCGAGGGACTCGTCCGCATCGGCGGTATTCACGCCGATGTGCGCGACCTCAAAGCCGAGCGCGATCCTGCGCGCCTCCTTGCAGAGGCTCGTGATCTTATCAAAATTGTGCGCGGCAATGTCCGCTTTGGCGCACAGCCAGCTGCCGCCAACCGCATGGATAAACGGGGCGGAGATGTATTCGGCGAGGTTCTTGTCGTTCACGCCGCCGGTGGGGATGAACTTGATGCCGCCGAAGGGACCGGAGAGCGCCTTCATGGCCGTCAGGCCACCGTAGACGTTCGCCGGGAAGAACTTCACGACCTTCAGGCCGCAGGCCATGGCCTGCATGATCTCGGTCGGTGTCACACAGCCGGGCGTTACGCCGACGCCGTGCTCGATGCACCAGACCACGATCTCCTCGTTGAAGCCGGGGGAGACGATGAACTTTGCGCCGCGCGCGACGGCATTCTTGCACTGCTCAAGCGTGATGACCGTGCCCGCACCCACAAGCATATCGGGGCATTCCTTTGCGACCGCCTCGATGGAGTCGGCGGCTGCCGCCGTGCGGAAGGTGATCTCCATCACATCCACGCCGCCCGCGAGCAGCGCCTTTGCCGTCGGCACCGCATCCGCTGCGTCGTCGAGCACGACGACCGGGACTACCGCGGCGTTATATAACCGTTCCAAACTATTCATTATCCTGTCCTTTCTCTTCGCCCGGCACATGACTGACGCTGACCGCCAGGAACGGCGGCCAGCGCAATTATGTGAGCCGCCGGGCGGTACCTTAGAATTTGTTGACCTGGTTCTTCACCGGCTTGCCATGCAACGCACGAACAACCTCCTGCGCTGCGCTGGTAAGCAGGGTGTTGAACGCCTCCTCACTGTACCACGCCGCATGAGGTGTGATGATCACATTGTCAAACTTTTGCAGCGGTGCGTCTTTATCGATTCCTTCTGCTGTAAGAACATCCAGGCCTGCACCGGCAATTTCACCGGTGCGCAACGCTTCAATCAACGCCTCTTCATCCACCAGACCGCCGCGGCCAGTGTTGATAAAGATGGCGGACTTTTTCATTTTCTTGAAGAAATCTGCGTTGATGCTCTTTCTGGTATCCTCGTTGAGCAGAAGATGCATAGAGATGAAGTCGCTGCACTCGAGCAGTTCATCCTTGGAGACCAATGTCACGCCGTAAGGCTTGACCGTCTCCTGCCGGATGTAAGGATCATAGGCGATCACCTTCATACCGAAAGCCTGCGCCTTGACCGCCAGACAGCGTGCGATACGGCCGCAGCCAAGCAGGCCGAGTGTTTGATTGCGAATGGCATGGACAGGCTTTGCAATGGCAAAGTCACCCCAAAGGCCCTTTTTCACATTCGCTTCAAGCTGATTGAACTTTTTGGCGCTGTTGAGCACCATCATCAGCGTATGGTTGGAGACCTCCTCCACGCAATAATCAGGAACATTGGTGACAGGAATCTTTGCTTCAGAAGCTGCCTTGAGATCGATATTATCGTATCCGACCGCGCTTCTCGCAATGATCTTACAATTTTTCAGATTGGCGATCACATCCTTGTCGATCTGATCAAAATGGACCATAACGGCATCGGCATATTCCGTTTCACGGAGAATGTCCGCCTTTTCCGTCAGCTCCATGGGGACAAATTCAATATCCTCATACTGACCATAAACATCATAAAAGGGCTGTATCGTTTCATACATGTAGTCCGTCAGGACAACACGGTACTTTTTCATGTTCTCACCTTTCTCCCTGACCGCTCATCAAATCGCGCCGATCGTCATATAGGTGTCCGTCAGGCTGGCTCCCTTGAGCAGACGATCACGCACATCATCCTCGCGGCTCTCGATCTCCATTGCGCGGTCCATGACCTCGTCGATCAAATCAGCAGGGATCACCGCAGTGCCGTCGATATCGCCGAACACATAGTCGCCCGGGTTGATGGTCACACCGTCGATCTGAATGGGGATCTGGCATTCGTTGACCTCCGCGCGGCCCTTCGAGGTGTTGGGCAGATGGCCTCTGTACACCAGCGGGAACTTCATCTCACGCACGGCCTTGAGGTCGCGGGCCATGCCGTCGAGGATCGCGCCCGTACCGCCCTTGGACTTGATGGCGGTGGCCATCAGCTCACCAAGGATCGCGCAGCTGTACTCGCCGCGGGTAGTGAGGACAAAGACCTCGCCGGGCTGCATCTGGTCGAGCACGCGGCACTGCGCCGTCAGAGGATCTGCGGGCATGGAGTAAACCTGCGTGGCGACGGCGGTGAACGCCTTGCCGAACACAACGGTGTCGGGCAGCAGCGCGTCCATCTCGCAACCGAGGTACTGGTGATGATAGCCCATCTGGTCGAGCACGTCGCAGATCAGGCCGGAGTAAAGAGTGCTGCGGATCTGTTCCAGAGAATACTTGGTAGACATAATAATTTCTCCTATCTGAATTTTTTGATATTGCGGTGCTCAAACGCCGCAGTAGGCACTAAAGCCGCCGTCCACCGGCAGAATCACGCCGGTCACAAAGCCACTCGACGCGCTGTCGCACAGGTAAAGCATCGCGCCCACCAGCTCCTCGGGCTTGCCGAAGCGGTCCATGGGCGTCCCGTCGATGATCTTCCGGGAGCGCTCGGTGTAGCTTCCGTCCTCGTTGAAGAGGAGATGCCGGTTGATCTTCGTGGCAAAGAAGCCTGGCGCGATCGCGTTGACGCGAATACCGACCGGAGCCAGGTAGGTCGCAAGCCATTGTGTCAGGTTGCACACTGCCGCCTTGCTGGCGCTGTAGGCAATCTGCTTGGTCAGCGGCGCAAGGCCGCTCATCGAAGCGATGTTGACGATGCACGCGCCCTCCACGCCGGCCATGCGCTTGGCGAACACCTTGGTCACGTTGACGATGCCCATGCAGTTGAGGTCGAGCACGTTGGCGATCGCTTCCGAGGGCAGGTTGAAGAGCGTATTCTCCTGCTCCGGCGTCGCGTCGAGCGTCTCCATGGACGCGTGCTCACGCGTGGTACAAGCGTTGGTGGGGGCAATGCCCGCGCCGTTGATGAGGATCTGGTATGAACCGAACTCCTCGCGGATCGTTTTCTCCGCCGCAAGCACGCTGTCCATATCCAGCACGTTGCAGCCGACGGCAAGCGCCTCGCCGCCGTCCGCGGTGATCTCCGCCGCGACCTTTTCCGCTGTCTCGCGGCGGCTTCCGATCACAGCGACCTTCGCGCCGGCTTTAGCCAGCGCCTTGCAGAATTCTCCGCACAGCGCGCCGCTGCCGCCGGTCACGACGGCGACCTTGCCGCTAAAATCAGCCCGGATCATAATAAGCCTTCTTTCCAGAGCGTATTGCTCATTCCGTTTTGGACTTGGCCTTGCTGCGCTTGTCACGGACGATGGGCAACACAACGAAGATGACCAGCAGGATCGCGAGCGCCGCAGAAACCGGACGCGTGAGGAAGAGCGAGAGGGAATACTTGCCCGCCATCAGGCCGCGGCGGTAGTTGAGCTCGACGAGGCTGCCGAGAATGATACCGAGCGCCATGGGCGCAGGCGAGATGTGGAGCTTTTTGAACAGGAAGCCGATGAAGCCGAAGACGACCATCACGGTGATGTCGAACTTGCGCACATTGGCGGCGTAAGCGCCGATCACGGAGAGCACCACGACGATGGGCATAATAATGCCGACACGGATCTGGAGCACCTTGCCGATCACCGGCGTGATGAGCGTGCCCTCGAGCATGAACATGATGTTCACAAGGAGCAGCAGGACGCCGATGAAGTAGATGAAGTTGGGGTTATCCGTCATAAAGTTCGGGCCGGTCTGATATCCGTGGAGCTGCAGACCGCCGAGGAGGATCGCTGAAACGGCATCGCCGGCGATGCCGAGAGTCAGCATGGGGATAAACACACCAGAGGTGCAGGCATTATTCGCCGTCTCCGAAGCGATCAGGCCCTCCCAGCTGCCATGTCCAAACTTTTCCTTTTCCTTGCTGCCGCGGCGGGCGCTGTCGTAGGCGACCCAGGAGGCGATGTCCTCGCCCGTGCCGGGGATCGCGCCGATGACCGTGCCGATCACCGCAGATCTGATGACCAGCTTGAGGTGGTGGCGGAGCATGCCGAAGCTCTCCTTGACATAGCCGAACAGGTCGCCAATCGTCACGTTCTTCACGTTTGCGATCGCGTGGGACTCCGGATCGGCCAGCGAAGCAAACGCCTCGGACAGGCCGAACAGGCCGACCATGGCCGGGACAAGCGAGATGCCCGCCTTGAGCCCGGTGACGCCGAAGGCAAAGCGCGAGCCGCCGTAGATGCCGTCGATGCCGATGCAGGAGATCAGCAGTCCGGCGATACCGGAAACGAGGCCCTTATAGGGGCGCTCGGCCGACATACTGCCGCAGATGACGATACCGAACATACCCAGCCAGAAGAACTCCCAATAGCCGATGAGCATGGCTGCCTTGGAGATGGGGTGGGCAAGGAGCATGAGGATGCAAAGGCCGATCACACCGCCTGTCGCGGAGGCCGTGGTGACCATGACGCCAGCGCGGACGCCCTCACCCTGCTTGGTCAGTGGGAATCCCTCGAGCGCCGTCGCCGCCGAGGAGGGCGTGCCAGGCACATTGAGCAGGATTGCACTGCGCGAGCCTCCGTAGATACCGCCGAGGAACACGCCGACCATCACGACCAGCGCGTTCGCCGGACCGAGACCCAGCGTGGTGGAAACAAGCAGGGAAACGCCCATGGTGGCCGTCAGGCCGGGCAGCGCGCCGATGATGATACCGGCAAGCGTTGAAACCGCGAGAAGGATCAAGCTCTCGGGGTTAAACAGCGACATAATGCTGAGTTGTACTGCGTTGCTCATGTACTTTCCCCCTCCTTATTTCGGCATAATAACTTTCAGGCCGTAGTGGAACACCACATAAATGATGACCACCGAGGACGCTGAAATGAGAACAGTCTTAGGAATAGAGATCTCGTTGAAGAACTTGATCGTCACACACAGGAACACAAACGATGCGATCACGAAGCCATACTCTCTGGTCAGGCCGCCGCACAGCGGGATCAATGCAAACACATAGATCAATACCGCCACACAAATCACAACAAAGTGGATCTTCTGGGTTCTGTCGCCGATGAGCTCATCGAGCCACGGTTTTTTCTCAAGGTTTAGCTTTTTCTCTTTCTTCATACGGGCAACCGTATCAAAAGCCCACCAAATGGAGAGCAGCGCAAGAATGATGCTGAGAATAAATGGGAATGCACCGGCACTCACCCAGAACACAGGCGCAAGGCCGGTCGGCAGAAGCTTTGACATCACGGCGACGGCAATCGACAGCGCGAAAAAAATCAAAGACACAACTAATTCAAATGCCAGCAATTCAGTCACTTCCTTTCTTTATAATGAGTGCCGGCTCTGCGTAACACGGAGCCGGCACTCGTTGCTAAGCTCTGCTGCTTACCTTACGGTCTATCAGGGATGCGGCCAGCCGAAGGTCTCGGGGCTGGTGGTGGTGAAGCCCATATCATAGAGCATCCAGGAGTTGATGTAGGAAGTGCTCTTGGCCCAGTCGTTGGCTTCCTGACCGGAGATGCCCATAGGGACGAAGGTCTTCTGCTCAACGAAGGTCTGGAACGCGTCGCTCTCGTAGGCCTTCACAGCGGCCTGACGGAGGATCTCATAGATCTCGGGATCGGTGTCCGCAGCAACCGCCATACCGACCCAACCGCCGAAGGGCATATTATCCTCGAGCTGCGGATACACGTCGCAGACCCAGGGAATGTCGATCGAGCCGTTCGCGCCCTCGATGGTGATGGCGCTCGAGCCCATGTAGGTAAGGACCTTGAGGTCTCCGGAGCGGACATACTCGATGCACTCGGGCAGGCCGCAGGCCGCCGCGTCGACGTCGCCCTTGACCGCGGACAGAGCCGCGTTCGCACCGCCGCCGGAGGGGATCAGCTCGGGCTGGATGCAGTCAGGCTCCTGCTGGAGAATGAGGCCGAGACCGCGGGTAAACGCGCAGCCGGAGTCGGAGGTCGCGATGGTGAGCTGCTCAGCCTTCATTGCGGCGACCAGCTCCTCGAGAGTCTGATAGGGGGAGTCGGGCTTGACAACGATGCTCGTCGGAACAGCACAGCCGATGACCAGGGCGTTCCAATCCTCATACGTCAGGTCGGACTGACCCATGACCTTGATAGAGGTAATATCCGTGGGGTAGCCGAGAATGGTATAGCCATCATGGTCCGCTTCGTAAACATACTCGGTACCGACCGCAGATGCACTGCCGGGCATATTGGTCACGGCAATGCTCACGCCAAGCTCCTTTTCCATTTCAGCAGCCAGAGTGCGGCAGATCAGATCTGTCGCGCCGCCCGCGCCAAAGGGAACGATCATGGTGATGTCACGGGTGGGGAAGTCCACAGTCTGCTTCTCACCGTCTGCGGCGGGATCTTTTGCGTCGTCGTTCTTGCTGCCACAGGCGACAAGGCTGAGCGCCATCACGAGGGCAAGTACAATGCTGAGAATTCTTTTCATTTTTTCTCTCCTTTGTTCGTTTGTTTTTTGTTCGTTTGTTTTTATTGAAAGGGTACAGGCCCTTACAATCTCATGTCATTTGCTGTTTGAATCACTTCACCTCAATAATCCCCTTAAATACTGCGCCGCCGCGGCCGACCCACTCCTCAAAGGATTCCTTCGCATGAGTCAAATCGGATGCATCTGTAATCATGCGTTCGGCACGAATCTTCCCGTTCTGGATCATCTCCAACACATGGCGGAAATCCTCCATTTGGGCAACGCGACTGGCATACACGGTAGCCTCGCGGATATGAAATGCCGGGTCGCTCAAACCGAGCGTATCGGACTGCAGGCCGACAAAAATTAGGTCGCCCGCCGCGCCGAGGTAACTGATTGCCACGGAGTTCGAGGCCTTATTGCCAGTCGAGTCGATGACCTTGTTGGGATAGTCGCCGTTCGTCCACTCGCGCAGCTGCGCGTCAAAATCGTCGTCCATCGGATTCATGGTAACATGGCCAAAGCGCTCCGCCACGAAGTTCCGGCGCGCGGGACTGACGTCCGCTACGCGCACGTCCGCACCGACCGCTCTGGCAGACTCCGCAACGCCAAGGCCGATCGGGCCGGCACCAAGGACGAGCACATGGTCGCCCGCCTTCACCTTGCCGCGGCGCACCGCGTGTGCGCTCACGGACAGTGGCTCAATCAAAGCCGCTACCTTGGCATCCATCGTTTCCGGCACTTTGAGCAGATTTTCAATCGGTACGGAAACATATTCGGCAATGCCGCCCTCAACATGCACACCAAGAACCTTAAGACTGGTACAGCAGTTCTCGCGGTGCTGACGGCAGGCCACACAATGGCCGCAGGAAATGTAGGGGAACACACTCACCTTGTCGCCAATCTTGAATGCGCCGCCGTCGCCGTTGATCTCATCGATCACGCCGCACAGCTCGTGGCCAAGTACGCGCGGATAGGTCAGCAGCAGGGAATTGCCCTTATAGGCGTGAATGTCGCTGCCGCAGATGCTGATCGCCAGCATCTTGACGCGGGCGTAGCCGTTGGGGACCTCCGGAAGAGGCACATCCTTCAGATTGACCTTAAAGGCCTCCTCCAGCACAAGTGCTTTCATGGTTTTCTCGCTCATATCTGCCATCTCTTTTCTCTCAGTCTTGTGGCCTGCCAGAAATAATAGGGGTGGAATTGTAACCCGGGATCGCGAGGATGCGGACGTTTTCACCGTATTTCTTCGTCAGATACCCCATAATTTCATTGGGAGAATCCAAATACTGGAACCCCACCTTATTTGCTTCCTCCCTGCTGATCCCCTCAGAAATCAGCACACAATCCGCTTGACGAGCATCAAGCACACGGCCCAGATGAACCAAGTGCGAGGCAGTAGACAGATCATGCTCGAGCGGTCCGCTGGGGGCAATGAGCTTAAGCGCCTCGCGGTAAGGCATATAGCCGTACTGTGAGATCTCCTTGTGGACGGGGCTGATGCCCTCGGGGAAGTTACCGAGCAGTACGATCGTGCCGTGCTTGCGCAGGTAAAACTCCGACTGGTAGACAGCGTTCGAGCCGACCCACAGGTCGGATGCCCACTTGCCCACGCCGACGATAATCGCATCGGCCGGCTCCTCCACGTCGCAGACGTAGTATTTCTTGGCAATGTGGACCGCCGCGCGGTGCGCCTGCACCAGATCGCCGCAGCGCACGTCGGAGATCTTGCTTTCCTCCGTGAGCACCGCATTGAGAATGAAATCGACCAGATGTGCCTTGACCACAATCGACTCGTAGAGCAGGCGGACGGGGTTGTCCTCCTTGCCCATGACCTCAATGCCCTTGTGCGGGCAGGTGAGCCAGTGGCTATAGCCCGTCGTCTCATAGCCGGCCACGCCGGGAATGACGATTTTTGCGCCCCCGGACCAGCCGAAAATCGGGTGCGGCTTCACCGCGCCGACCGCTACGCGCAGATCGCATTCGGTCAGAATCTTATTGACGAACACGGGCGGCATGTCCTCACGGTCACAGGGAATCTGCACGAGTGCGTCCGGATCGTCAAAAGCATGGTTGACCACGTTACACTTCTCGCGGATTCCCTTGCCGCAGAGCTTGTCGATCTCCTCATCGCTCAGCCCGCGGTGCGTGCCGAGGGCAATGAGGATCGTGATCTTCGCGCCGGGCGCGTTGCGCTCGATCCGTTCGAGCAGGAGCGGCAGCACCCGCTCTGTCTCCATCGGACGCGTAAGATCGCACACCAGAATGCACACGTTCTTCTTTCCTACGCACATCGCATCGAACGGCTGTGTGCCGATGGGGTGATCAAGGTTTTCGTTGATGCACGCGGTTAGGTCCGCGGCTGGATGAATGTCCTTCGGGCGCAGCACGCCAATCAGGTTTTTCTCCGGAATATCGACCTCACGGTCTTCCTTGTAGTACGCAATTTTTACCTTCATCGCCCTTGCTCCTTTCCGGCCTACACGAGGAAAACATACCTTTTCAGGTGATATATTCCGGGTTTTTATGATATATACATTATTTTTTCAACGCAGCGTCTTCTTTTTCCCGCATTAGGTCTGACACACCGCTCAATGTTGCCGCAAATTTGTCTGACAACTTTTCCTAAAGTTTAACTTTATTTTTTGAAAAAATCAATATAATTAAAAATTTAACAAGATTTTCGTCGTATAATACAAAATATATTGCTATTTTTCGTCTATAACGACAGGGTGCTCTGTCTGATGAATCTTCGACGGAAATGTGCAGATTTTCTCTCCCCCACTAATCATAACCACCAGTAAACTGGTGGTTTGGTCTGCCCCTAAAAGGGGCTATTACGACCGTAGCCCCTGAAAGGGGCGTTGAAGGTTTGACACCGCATTACCATTTCAGGCAGCCGCTTCAAGCGGCTGTCTTTTTATGCCTTCTTATTCTTGTCACCCGTAAACGGGTCTGCATATTCTTTGATGCTGATCTGATCCGCAGCGTAATCCTCCTCAAGTTGATTTCGGATATACTCCGCTATGATCTTTTTGTTGCGCCCCACAGTATCCACATAGTATCCTCTGCACCAAAAATTCCTCGACCCATACTTGTACTTCAAATTCGCGTGCCTGTCGAAGATCATCAAACTGCTCTTTCCTTTGAGAAATCCCATGAACTGTGCTACACTTAAGTACGGCGGGATGCTCACCAGCATATGTATGTGGTCTATGCGCGCCTCTGCCTCCAGTATTTCCACGTTCTTTTGCTTGCACAAGGTCCGCAGTATTTCTCCTATGTCTTTCTTCAACTGCCCATAGATCTCTTTTCTGCGGTACTTCGGTGCGAATGCGATGTGATACTGACAACGGTATTTGGGATGCGCTAAGGAGACCCAGCAGGTCTTTTCAAGGATATTGAACACCGGTATCCAGAACTTACCGGAGGATTCCATGCAAACATCGGTACAGTCGTATTTGGCAAGCCAGTCAGCCAGTTCCTGCAAGCCTTTTGTAAAGGAGGAAAAGCGAGCCCGCTTATAGATAAACTCATCGAAATGCGTCTAACATCCATGTCGGATGCATTCCTGACCCAGCTGCAGGATGCCCGAATGAGGGACATTTTCTTTGAAGACCGTTTCGGAATGCTGGTGGATATCGAATACAGCAACCGTAAGAGCAACAGCCTGAAACGGCTGATCCGTAATGCCGGATTCGACCAGCCAGATGCATACATCGGGGATATCAACTATACCTCCGGGCGGAAACTCAACCGCAGCCTGATCGAGCGTCTGGCAACCTGTGAGTACATCACAGAGCATCGAAACCTGTTCATCACAGGTGCCACAGGGAGTGGAAAGACCTACATGGCATGCGCTTTCGGTATGGAGGCCTGCAAGCGTCGATACACTACGAAATACGTTCGACTTCCGGACCTGCTCCCGGAGTTAGAGATGGCACATAACGATGGAACTTACAAAAAGGTCCAGAGCAAATATGCCAATCCGATTCTACTGATCATCGATGAATGGCTGCCGTTGAAGCCAACCGCATCAGAACAGCACGATATACTGGAACTCCTCCATAGGAGACGCAAAGTCGTCAACCATCTTTTGTTCTCAGTATGATTGCAATGGCTGGTTCGATCAACTGGGAGGCGATGACAGTCCGCTCGCGGAAGTGATCTTGGATCGCATCAAGCATGATGCGTACAAGATCAACATCATCCCGACGGACCTGGCGAATTACAGATCCATGCGTGAAGTATACGGGTTGGATCCGGCATCAAGTGAGTAAACTCGCATATAGCAAATGTGGTATCCCTGTTCCGGACTCACGGTATCATAGCGCCGGACTTCCGGTATCCGTTCCCTCGGAACAGGGGTACATTTAAACCGTAATATTCAGGGGTTGCCGCTATACAGCCCCACCACTCACCTCCACGGGTTCTGTAGTGTACCGAACTCTCCGTGGATATTGTAACAAATTTTGAAAATGTGCGAAAGACCGCAGGTTTCATAACCCCGTCGGTGCCTTTCGCAGAAAGGCGGATTGTACTCATGCTAAAGCCGTTTTTCTTCCCCCGGTAGAACTGGGGGGTTATTTCCACGCCTGAAGGCGCCAAAAAAACCGCAGGAGACGACTCAGCGTCTCCTGCGGCTCATCTTTTCTGTTTTTGCTTACGCTCGTCAGTTCTTTACCTGATGGCCTGCCGCGTTCAAACGCTGCATCAGGTCGTTTCGCGCCGTAAAAAGGTGTGAAAGCATTGCGTAGCGTGCCCCGTCCGCATCGTGATGCGCAATGGCGTGAACAATGCGCAGATGCTCCTCATACGCCACGTCTCTGTGTCGGTCACGCGTGATCTCAATGGAAACCTTCGCCGCGTCGCCCATAATGGACACCAGATTGCGTAGCACACTGTTGCCGCAGCAGTCAGCAATATAGCAATGAAGCTTCGTATCCGGCTTGATGTAATCCTGCCAAGTGCTCACCGCCAGCTTGATCTCCTCACACAACTCATACATCTTTTTTACCTGTGCGCTCGTGGCATGGTCGGCAGCCAGCGCCGCGCAGGCCGGCTCGACGAGCATACGCACGTCACTCAGTTCCAGCGCCAGTTTGATGTTGTCCCCCTCTGAAATGAAGGTCAAACCGAGCGGATCCTCCGGCACACCCGTCTTTTCCGCCACGAAGGTCCCCGCGCCCTGCCGCGTTTCCAGCACATTGCGCGAAACAAGCCGCTTGATTGCCTCTCTCAGCGTACTACGTCCCACGCCGAGTTTTTTTGATAGTTCATATTCGCTTGGCAATTGATCGCCTGGTCTCATATTCAATTCAAGGATGTGTTGGATGATCTGATCCATCGCGAACTCCACCCGCGTCTGCCCGTTCTGCTCTCTCGTCATCTTGCTTATGCAATGCGCTGTGCCAACAAAGCCTCGCATTGCCTCTCCCTTCTCTGTGATGAGGCGCCCGCCCATATCCTTTTTTCCAATAGCCCTTCGAAAGCCTATAGCGACTCAGCGCCAGGCTTTTTAGCTAATTTGTTTAAAATATAACACGCCATATGCCCATCTGCAAGGTAAAAATAATACAAATCATCTTATCAGAGCAATTATCTCAGCCTAATAGGTCAATGAATATCTACATCAACATAATTTCCTTCAATAGAACAAAATCATTATAAAATTCATGCTATGGCATGTCAAGAGATGCCCACGCCTGTAAGCTTACCATGCATTTTCCCACTCTTGACAATCTCCCGCGTTCACTTTATATTGGTAACAGGCGAAAGCCAAATCTCGCGGCTTTCCGGTGGGGTCCACACCCCGGTGTGGCCTCAGGCATTCATGGGCCCCGTAGGGCATTATGACCACCCCTGTACGCAGGATGCTCCATGAAGGTCGACAGTTTTTGGCGCTGTACCGGCAGCGCGGGTGTGTGCCCTTCCGTCGAAAGCGGAAAGGACAGCGGACGAAAAAGCATTCTTCGTCTCGCTGTGCAAGTTTTCAGAACTATACGTCCTGAAAACAGTTGATTTTATAGGTGCAGGACACCCCTGATGGGTTTCCTGCACACATTCTTCCTTTCCGCCATCGGACAAACAGGACGCAAGGCACCTAAGTAAAAGCGAGTTTGAAACGGTGCTGTCCGGTTTGGAGTGCGTCAAGCGTCCCGTGGAGGATTGCTTGCTCACTGACGATGGAGGAGATCGGTCAGATCTACGGCATCTCCAGAATGGCGGTATCAAAGCGACTGAAAAAGCTACATGAAAAGCTGGGAAGCTCTGTCTCATGACAGGGCTTCCCGGTTTTTTTGAAAAATTTTTATTTTCCGGTTTACAAATGCGCTCTGAGTGTCCTTATAGGTGAGAGGCAAATCCGCTCCTCCATCGGAGCGTGGCTGAGTTGGCCGCAGCCTTACCGCCTCATCCGAACACAAAAGGAGCGTGTATGACTATGAATCCATTCGAACAAAGCAAGCAGCAACTGCTGCACTCCCTGACCTCTCAAGTCGAACAGGAGGTCATCGACTACATTCGGCAGGAGATGCAGCATGACGCACCGGACAGCGTCCCAACCGAAGATGAACTGCTCGCCTTCTTCCAATCGCCGGACGAAGCGACTACGCTGAATGCCTACCAACAGATGCTGGCGACCGATAAACTCTTGGAGTACGCAGAGATCAGTCTGCGTACTCTCTGCGACCTGATCCGTTACCAGCAGCTCAAGGAATTGGGCATCGTCCATTCCGCAAAAGAGATATGCCGGTTATTCGCGCAGAATTTGCCGGACTGGTACGGCGGCGCATCGA
>ERZ780218.1395-NODE-1395-length-15398-cov-5.135893_pt1 | contig 15398 bp, 10 predicted proteins | sample MGYA00510975_ERZ780218 | MGnify/ENA primary metagenome ERZ780218 (study PRJEB29588, sample SAMEA2152063) | human gut metagenome | biome: human gut; feature: human-associated habitat; material: faeces | place: Denmark | collected 2008/2010 ...
TAGAGCGCCTGCTCGACAAGCAGGAGGTCAGCGGTTCAAATCCGCTTGTTCCCACCAATGAAAATCAGACAGTTGCAGGAGTGCAGCTGTCTTTTTTCATGCCCTCGGCGGAGGGGGCTATGAGGTTTGCGTGGAACGGGTAGACCGCACGGTGAACCGACGGCTGAGGTCCGATGGGCATGCGCGTATGTGCAGCGGATTTTTGTTGTCAAAAAAACGCCGCGCCAGCGGGACCGGCGCGGCGTGAATATCCTCGTTGTCGGTTAGAATTTGTAGTAGAATCCGAATTTCAGATCGGACGAGGAGAGTTTCAGGCCGAAGGCCTCGCCGCTGCCGCCGTTGAAGTAGTCCTTGCGGTAGCCGAGGAAGCCGACCTGCGTCAGGAAGCTGAAGTGCTCGTTGATCTTCACGCTCAGTCCCGGTGTAATACCGGCCTGAAAGCCCTCGTGATCGCAGCAGGCGAAGCCTACGCCGCCGTCGAGGAAGAGCGACAGAATCCCCTTGTTATAATATTTGTAACGGGCATAGGGCGACGCCGTGAAGACGTTGGCGCTGCCGCCGTCCTTTACTTTCAGGTACTCGTAACCGAGCGCCACGCCCACCGACCATCTCTTGTTGAAATCGTAACCCGCTTCGGGAGCGATCGAGAACGAATCGGTTGTGACGCCTTCCGTTTTGTCGTGCCAGTAACCCAGCTTGCCGCCGATCCACAAACCTTTCTCCTGCGCCGAAGCTTTGTCGGCCGCCGTAAAGCTTGCAGCTGCTGCAAGCAGTACGATAATGATTTTCTTCATCTTTGTTGCGTTTTTAGTTTGACTGAAAAATGGAGCTGTTTTTCTGTTCCGAAAGCAAAGAAACAGCGCGGATTTCTTACGTGCAAATAAATTCAACGAACCGGATGTTTCTAAAAATCAACGCATAGAATTTATAAATTGAACGATCGGCCCTATGCCGGCGAAAGTGCGGAAAAGGGGACCGGGGGGGGGAAATCAGGCTGCAAGGGATCTCTTGCAGCCTGATTCGGAGGATGAGTTGTCTGCGGCTTACCGGTGCGAGCGTTTGGCGACGAAGAGCGCCAGAATGAACGATACGGCCGACGCGGCGATCCAGAAGACGATCGCCGAGTCGAAATTGTAGCTCGTCACGCTGTCCAGCTCCGTTTTGCCGGAGTTGATGAGCCAGCCGCTGACGATATCCTGCAGGCCGGCGCCGACGTAGCTCGCCATGCCGACGATTCCCAGCGCGGCGCCCGTCGCTTCGCGCGGTACGATGTCGATGGCCATCAGGCCGCCCAGAAAACAGATCAGCACGCCGATCGCCACGCCGAACAGAATCATGCTGAGGATATTGACGACCAGCCCGTCGCCGGAGTAGAGGAACAGGCAGAGCGCGACGGTGTTCAGCACGCCGAAGCCGAAGGCCAGCACGTTGCGCCGCCCGTGGAAGAAGGCGTCGGAGAGCCAGCCCGAAAAGACCGTGCCCACGATGCCGCAGAGCGCATTGACCGAAATGACCTGTGTGGCCGCGGCCAGCGTATAGCCTTTGATCTCCTGCAGGAAAAGCACGCCCCAGCCGTTGATCGCATAGCGGCTGATATACATGAACGCGCTGGAGAGCGCCAGCACCCAGACCAGCGGATTGCGGATCACGGAGCGCTGCAGGTCGGAAGTTTTGCCGTGGTCGCGGGGCGTGCCGGGAGTCTCTTCGCCGGTCAGCTCCTCGATCGGGGGCAGCCCCTTCGATTCGGGGGTGTCGTGCATCAGCAGTACGATCGTCAGTACGCCGAGCACGCCGGCGACCGACGAGCCTACGAATCCCCATTGCCAGCCGAAGAAGCCGACGACCGCGCCGACGAACAGGAACGACAGGAATTCGCCGAGGTTGTGGCTGGCGCTGAAGAATCCGTAGTAGGTGCCCCGCTTGCTGAGCGGGTACCACCGCGAGAGGGCGATGATGGCCGGGGGCGCGCCCATCGACTGGCTCCAGCCGTTGACGCCCCACATGACGGCGAAGGCGACGAACAGCACCATGTTGCCGACGATGCCGCCTCCGTTGGCGAAGCCGAGGAGACCGACCAGCAGGTTGGAGACCGCCGATACCGCAAGACCCGCGGCCATGAAGCGTTTGATGTTGCTGTGGTCGGAGAGAAATCCGTTGACGAATTTGCCGATGGCGTAGGCGAACAGCAGCGCCGAACCGATGACGCCCAGCTGCGTGGCGTCCAGCGCCCCGCTTTCGAGGATGGGCTTTTTCACCACGTTGAGACTCGTGCGGCAGACGTAATAGAGACTGTAGCCGACGGTGCCGGCGATGAAGCTCTGCCAGCGGAGTTTTTTGTAGAGACGCATCATGGCGTCGTCGTCCTTCGGCAGGCGCGGCGCCGGTGCGCTTTTTCTGAAAAATGAGAGTATTGACATAAGCAGGTTGGTTGCGTTATCAGGTTAATCGGAATGTTACCGCTTCGTGAATTCCAGTTCGACCTGCACGGGGAAGTGGTCCGACGGAGTCCGGGCCCGGAATTTCCGCTCCCCGCCGTCCGGGTTTTCCGAACGGTAGGTGTCGGTCAGGATTCCGTAGCGGAGCACCCGGAAGCCCGGCGTTACGAAGAGGTAGTCGATGCGGCGGAAGGTCTTGATGTCGGGGTCGAACCAGTTTTCGGTGCCCGTTTCGGCATAGCGGATTTCGGCCGTGTCGTAGGTGTCGGACAGGATGCCGGAGTCGCGCAGGATCGCATAGCTCCGGCTCGTCTCGCCCACGTTGAAGTCGCCCGTGAGGATGACCCGCTCGCCGCGGCACAACTCTTCGATCTTCGCCAGTATCAGGCGGCAGCTCTCGGCCTGAGCCTGTTCGCCGCGGTGGTCGGTGTGGGTCGTGAAGAACCAGAACCGCTGACGGCTCTGTCTGTCATAGAACCGGCCCCATGTGCAGATGCGGACGTATTTGGCGTCCCAGCCCTTGCCGGGCTTCGAGGGGTCTTCGGAGAGCCAGAAATGGCCCGAATCGAGCAGTCGGAAGCGGCCGCGCTTGTAGAAGATCGCGGAGTATTCGCCGCCTGCGGCCCCGTCGTCGCGTCCGACGCCGACGTAATCGTAGCCGGGCAGCGCCGCGAGCATGCCCTGCAGCTGGCTGTGGAAGACCTCCTGCGCCCCGAAGATGTCGAAGTCGTGGAACCGGATCAGCGACGAGATCACCGGGAGACGCTGCTCCCAGCCGTTGCCCTCGGCCGTGTCCTTGGCGTTGAGCTGGCGGATGTTGTAGGTCGCGGCCGAGAAACTCTGCGCCGCGGCGTTGACGGCCGTCACGCATGCGACGGCCATGCAGATCAGTAATTTGTTCATGTCGCTCGGTTATTTGCGCCGTCCCTGCGCTTCGAGGTAGCGGATCAGCAGTTCGGGCCGGTCGGTCTGGATGATCGAAGCGCCCATGTCCAGCAGGCGGCCGTACACCTCGTCCGGCGATTCGGTGAAGGCCTTGTCGTCGCTCAGACCGCCGCAGAGCGAGTCCCAGAGCGAATTGACCCACAGTTTCGAACCGCTTGCGACGACCTGCCGCATGCAAGCTTCGACTTGGGGCGTATAGTCGTCCCAGCACACTTCGTAAGCCAGCGGGACGACGCCCTTCGAGGCATATTCCTCGAAAAGCTCCCTGCCCTGCGGCTTGAGGATGTCGATGATCGGCATGTACATCATGTTGTGTCCGTATTCCGCGAATTTTGCAGAGACGGTCTCCACCGGACGTTTGCCTTTGATGAGCACCTGATCCGTGACGCCCAGCTCCTCGGTGATGGCGAGCGCGAGGTCGTAATATTCATAGCCTTGGTCGATATTCACCGCGATGCGGTCCTTGCAGACGGCGAGCGCTTCGCGCAGGGTCGGCATTTTGAGCGAGGTCTTCACGCCGTGGCCGGTTTTCAGCACGCAGCGCCGGATCGAGTCGTAGGTGATGTCGCAGACGCGGCCGCGGCCGTTGGTCGTGCGGTCGATCGTCTTGTCGTGGCACAGGACCAGCACGCTGTCCTTGGTGAGCTTGAGGTCCAGTTCCATGATGTCTACCCCCATGCCGATCACCGATTCGATCGCCGGGATGGAGTTTTCGGGCCAGTTGCGCCAGTCTCCGCGGTGCGAGACCACCACGACGTACCGTGAGGAGGGGTTGTGGAGTTCCGCGCGGACGAACCGGGCTTTGTCCGTCGTTTCGGCCGCCGGCTGCGAACAGGCGTACAGACCGGCTGTTGCGCAGAGGATGAGTAGGTAACGTTTCATTTCGTTCGGTTTAAAAAGGGAGAACCGGAAAGTTCCGGTTCTCCTGAAGAGTTATTTTTCCAGTACGGGATAGCTCTCCGATGCCGTCCACTTGCGCAGGACGACGTCGGGCTTGCCCGGCAGCGTTTCCGCCGGAGTGTCGTTGAAGAGCGCTGCGCCGGCGTTGAGCGCTGCGGCGAAGTTTGCGCACGACTCGCCGCTCGAAGGTACGGTGACGGCGCCCGACTTCATCTCGTCGAGCGAGAGCAGGGCGAAGGTCGTCTTTTTCCAGACCGTTCCGGCCGCCTTGTCGCTGCCGACGGCGGAGTTCGCCGCAGACTTGGACGGACATGCCGAGTTGCCGTAGATGTTCTGCAGGTTGCCTTTCTTGCTGTAACCCACCACCGATGCGTAGGAGCTGTTGGCTGTGATCTTTTGCACGGTCGAGTAGCAGTTGATGACGAAGCTGTCGTCGCTGACGATGCCGGCGATGCCGCCGACGTCGTTGTGTTTCGCTTCGAGTCTGTCCACCCGGCTGTAGCAGTTGATGACATAGCGGCCCAGCCCGTCGCCGCCTTTGGCGATCTGTCCGACGATGCCGCCCATGTTGGGGTCTTTCGGGGCGTCGGTCTTCATCGTGCCGCCGAGGTTGGCGCAGTTGACCAGCGTACCCTTGTTCTGGCCTGCGATGCCGCCGATGGTCTTGGCGCCTTCGCCGCCCGTGATGTCGCCCTTGAAGGTCGCCCCGTCGATGACGCCGGCGTTTATGCCGACGATGCCGCCCGCGATCTCGAATTCGGTCGAAAGCGCGCCTTCGACGGCCAGATCGCGGATCGTGCCCTTGTTGGCGCCGAATACGCCGCAGGATTTGCCCGGAGCGACGAGCTTCACGTTGAGGAGCTTATGCCCCGCACCGTCGAATTCGCCCTCGAAATAGATCGTGTTGTCGGCCGCAAAGCCGATCGGCGTGAGGTTCTTGTTGTCGAAGTCGATATCGGCCGTGAGGCGGTAGTAGGCCGACGATGTGTAGACGGCGTCTTCGGCCTGCCGGTTGATCGACGCGGCGACCGTGTTCCAGTCGCTCACGGAGTTGAGCTGCCACGGGTCCGCGGCCGTTCCGGAACCCTCGACCACGTCGGGTGCGGGTTTCTCGTAGTCGGTGTCGAACTGAATCGTCAGGGGGCAGTGGTCCGAAGGGTAGATGTTGCCGTAAACGGTGTTGTCCACCTTGTAGGATTTTAGCTCCACGTCGCCGCGCGAGTAGATGTAGTCGATGCGCGCCGTGGCCTGCGTGAGGTCGGCTGTGATTTTGTGGCCGTTGAAGGTGCCGACGGGACCGCTGATGAAATCCGATTCCACCGTGAGGAACGAGTCGTTCCAATGGGTGCGGAGCGTCTTCGACGAGGCGTCGTCCATGGCGGCGTTCATGTCGCCGACCAGAATCGAGGGGATGCCGTCGGGGTTGTACATCTTTTCGCGCTCGATCAGCAGTTTGGCGCCCTCGGCGCGCGCCGTGGCGCCCAGCGGGGCGTGGGTGACCATCATGAAGAACTGCTTGTTATACAGTTTGTCGGTCACCATGGCGCAGGCGGCGATGCGGTGATAGCCCAGCTCGTCCCAGCCGTAGCTCATTTCGTCGGGCGTGGGCGAAATCCAGAAGAAGTGCTTGTCGGTCAGCTCGAAACGTTCGGGGTTGTAGGCGATGCCCAGCGCTTCGCCGCTGACGCCGTCCTGCGAGTCGCGGCCCACGAACCACCATTCGTATTTGCCGCCCTGCTGCCCGACGAGTGTCGGCAGCTCGTTCTGGATCGTTCCGTTGGCCTCTTGGAAGCCGAAGATGTCCCATTTGTTTTTGACGATCGACTGCGCCAGCACCGTGCGGCGGTTGGTCCACAGGTAGTCGCCCGTGCCCTTGCCCGAAATCCAGAGGTTGTAGCTGCCGAGCGTGAGCGTCTGCTCGGTGATGTCGGGTTTGCGGGAGGGCGTGTCGTCCTCGTAGTACTTGTCGTTGAGTACCGTTTTGAAATCGTCGGCGCATCCGGCTGTCAGGGTGCAGAGCGCCGCGAACATCGCGAGAATTATTGTTTTTTTCATGTTCAGGTTCCTTATATTTCCCGGAAGGCGGGGCGGCCCTGCCGACCGCCGCCCCTCCGGAATTCTACATTCGGTTATTTCTGGTAGTTGCTGTGACGTGCGTTCTGTCCGTACTGTGACCACGCCGAAGCTGCGGGCGAGGTGACGCCGGGCAGTGCTACGGAGTAAACCTTGAGCGCACCTGCCGCCGAGTCCTTGCCGAGGAAGTAGGAGTAGCCCCATTCGGAGATCGTCGGCGAGCCGTCCACCGAGTCGGCCAGATGCTCCTTGTAGCGGAGTTCGCCCTCGGCGCTCAGCACGACGTAATCGCCCGTCTTGGTGCAGAGGTGGATCTGGCCGAGATTATCGACGGCCGGGATGCTGTTGCTTGCCGCGTCGAGCGTGTACGACCAGCGAGTCGAACCGTTCGAGGTGTTCAGCGCGTAGACCACCGAGGGGGTGGCCTTGTCGGCGACGATGTAGAGCGTCGTGCCGTCGGCGCTGAGCGATGCGCCCGTCTGCTGGAATCCGTCGGGCAGGTTCACGCTCCATTTCGGGGTCTTCTTCGACGATGCGGTGAGGTTCGTGCAGTCGAAGCTCGCGAGGTTCCAAGTGCCCGATCCTTCGGCGATGCCGGGAAGGTAGACGCAGTTGTCGGCATCGACACAGGGCTGGCAGCGGCCGGCCGAGAGAATCTTGTTGGGAGCGAACGTGTCGGAGGTCGGAACCGGCGACCAGACGAACGATGCGTCGGGAACCATGATGCCGTAGCCGTACTGGGCTGTGTTGGTGAAGATCACCACGCCGTTCTTGAGCGCGATCGTGCCGGAGGTGCCGCCGCCGTTGGCCGGGGTGGCCGTTGCGGTGTTCTTGCCGGTGGCCTTCTCGAATCCGCGGATCGCGCCGTTGGTGCCGCGGCTGCCGACGATGACCATGCTCGGACTGATGCAGGGCGTCGAGAAGGCGATGCGCGCCGCCGGGGCGTAGGCCGTCGTGTTCTTCCAGAGCACCGAACCCGTCGCGCCGTCGAACGCATAGACGAGCGATGCCGACGAGGAGCCGCCGTAACCGTGCGCCACCCAGTAAACCGTGCCGTCGGTGTCCACCGAAGGATAGGAGATTTCGCTCTTGAGGTATACGCCGTCTTTTGCCATGGCGTCGTATTCCCATACCTTGGCGCCGTCGGTGTTGAGCGCGACCATTTTGCCGTCGCCCGATACCGAATAGATATAGCCCATGTCGCTCGCTGCCACGACGCTCGCCGCGCAGAGCGCATCGGCGGAGGCTACCGCAGTGGACCAGAGCAGCGTAAAGGCGTTGACGTCGCCTGCGCGGACGTTGATGGCCTTGGAGGTGCTGTTCGAGCCGCCGCGGTCGTCGGTCACGGTCAGCTGGACGTTGAACATGCCCATTTGTTCGAACGTGTAGGTCGCGTTGATGTCCGTCGAGGTCGTGCCGTCGGGGAAGAGCCATTCGCGCGATACGATTTCGCCGTCGGAATCGGTCGATTTGTCCGTGAAGGTCACGGTCGTGCCGATGCTGATCATCTGGGGCGAGTAGCTGAAGTCGGCCGTCGGCAGCACGTTGTCCGCAAGGACGGTGATCGTTCTGGTCGTCGTGGCGCGGTTGCCGTCGGCGCCCCATGCCGTGAGGGTGACCGTGTAGTCGCCCGGACGGTTGTAGACGATCGGGTCGGGAGCGGCCTCCTCGGACCAGTTGCCCTCTCCGGCGAAGCCGAAGTGCCAGAAGTATTCGGAAACGGTCGTCCCTTCCGCTGTGGTCGTATTGGTGAAGGTGACCGGAGTGATGCCCGCGATGATCTCCTCTCCGCCGAACGTGAAGCCGGGGGTGATGACCGAGTTGTAGGCCTTGTCCATCTCGCTGCTGTCCGAACATGCGACCGATGCGGAGAGCAACACGATACTCAGATATGATAGTATTCTTTTCATTGAAATTGATTTTTTGAAATTTTAAGGTTTAGCGTTTCCCTTTGCCTCTCAGGTATTCGTCCATCAGGGCGGGGTAGTCGCACTGGATCATGCGCAGGCCCGCGGCGACGAAGCCGTCCATCGTGACGGTGTTGCCGTTGCGGAAGGCCGCGCCCTCGTCGTCGAGCAGGTTCGAGACCGAAAGCCCTTTGGCATTGAGCGACGAAATCCATGTGCTGTTGACATAGCCCGTCGAGGTCTGGATCATGTAGACGGGGGCGAATGCCGACATGGCGGCCAGCGCCGAGGCGTTGTTGGCGTGCGGGGCGATGATTCCCGGCTGCTCCTGACGGGCCAGCCAAGCGGCCCTGTCGCTGTTGGTTCCGACATAGAACTGCACCCGGTCCAGACAGCCGCAGCGTTTGACGACCTCGTAGACCTTGGCGATGTCCACGTCGTCGCTGCCGCATTTGTCGAGGTTGAACCAGACCTTGCCGCGCAGCTCCGTGAGGACCTCCTCCAGCGTCGGAATCTGTTCGCCGGTCACCTTGCCGTCGGTGGTTTTCAGCCGGAATTTCCGCAGCTCCTCGCGCGTGAAGTTGATGACGTAACCTTCGTCGCCGGCATAGGAGCTGTAGTCGGTGAACCGCTTGAGGTAGTTGTCGTGCAGACAGATGACCTGCCCGTCCTTGGTGATCTGGACGTCGGTTTCGATGAAGTCCACGCATCCCAGTTCGACGCACTTGAGGAACGCCGCCATGGAGTTGGGGGCCAGATCGTAGCCGTTGTTGAAGTTGCCGCGGTGGGCCATGATCCACATTTTGCCGGTGTCGAAATTCAGACACGAGCGGCTCAGGGAGGGGCCTTCGACCGTGACGGTCTGCGTCAGGGTCTGCGTCGTGCCGTCCGTGTAGGAGATGGCGGCGCCGGCCCTGTACTGTCCGTCGGCTTCATACCGGTGTTCCACCCGCTGCGTCGGGTCGGTTACGCGCTGCGCCGCGCTGCCGTCGCCGAAATTCCAGACGACGGCCGACACGCCGGGGATGCGGCTGAGCGCGAAGGCGACCTGCTCCATACGGGCCGGATGGTCGTTGCTGACGACGATCGCGGCCTCCGTATCGGCGACGGCGACCGTGGCCGAGAGTTCGGTCATCGGGCCATGCAGCCGGGTGACGGTCGCCCTGACCGTGTAGGTGCCGGCCGTCCGGTAGGAGTGTTCGGCCGATTCGCCTGCGCCCGAAGTCGCGGTCGCGCCGTCGCCGAACATCCACAATACGCTGCGGACGTTATCCGGACTGCCTTCGAGCGAGAAGACGACTGCGGCGTCCCTGACCGGAACTGCGGGCGTCCAGACGATGGTCTGAGTCCCGTTTTCCGGTCCGGGGGCCTCCGTGCCGCCGTCGGAGCAGGCAGCGAACTGCCCGGTTCCGATCGCCCAGAGGATCAATATGATTCTGTTTGTGAATCGCATGACGTCGTCGGTTTATTTTACGCCGTAGCCCGGATTCTGGTAAAGTCCCTCGGTGTTGAGGATGCGTTCGTTGTAGGGGATCGGAAGCAGCAGGTCTTTCAGCCCGAAGTTGGGGTTGATCGCGTTGAAATGTTCGATCATCTCCTGCTTGGAGTACATGCGCAGCAGGTCCTGCCAGCGGAGTCCCTCTTGGATGAACTCGTTGCGGCGCTCGTCGTAGATGCCCTGACGCAGGTCGGTGCCCGACCAGTCGCCCAGTCCGGCGCGTTTGCGGACCATGTTCAGGAAACTCTTGGCCGTCGGCTCCGTGCCCTGCCAGTAGTAGGCTTCGGCCAGCATCAGCGCTACGTCGGCGTAACGCATGACGATCCAGTTGTTGCCGCCGTAGCCGTTCGCACCGCACTCCAGATCGGCGTACTTCATGGTGTGGTAGTAGGTTACGCCCGCAACGGTCGTCTCGCGCAGGTAGTTCTTGCGCACGTCCTCCTTGGCGAAGGCGTCGTAGACGCTCTTGGTGGTCATGTTCTGCATCAGGCCCACCTTGTTCGAGGTGATGCCGGTTTTGCTGGGACCGAAGAGGTAGTTCCAAGTGGAGCCGAGGTCGGCGTTGTTCTGGATGTAGTTGATCTGGAAAATGTTCTCGGCGCAGGACTTCTGCGTGGAGAGGTCCCAGATCGCGTTGTAGGGGATGTCGGACAGTTCGCCGAACGACCGCAGGTTCCATGCGGCGGTGAGCTTTTCGATGGCCGAAGTGAGCGCCGCCGACTTCTCGGAGGCGAAATCCTCGTCGCAGGCGTATTGGAGTTTTGCCTTGCCGTAGAGCGTCCACGCGGCGGCCTTGCTTGCACGGCCGCACTCCGATGCGGGCTGCATGTCGGCCAACGGGCTGCCGAGCACGTAGTCGAGGTCGGCGAAGACCGCCTTGTAGACCTCGCTCTTCGGACGGCGGTAGTTGTTGGCCTGTACCTCGTCCTTGGTCTTGAGCTCGGTCAGGATCAGGGGCACGTCGCCCCACTCGGTCACCAGATGGAAATAGGTCAGCGCGCGCAGGAAGCGGATTTCGGCTTCGTAGGTGTTGCGCGCGTCGCCGTTGGAATAGCTCACGTCGTCCAGATGCGCGAGCAGCGTGTTGGCCCGCGAAATGGTCTTGAAGAGCTGCGTGTAGCGGTTGTATACGTAGGAGTTCTCCTCGGTGAGCGTATAGTTGTAGAACTGGTAGGGAATGCCGCTGTTGGCGCCGCTGTCCGTCACGGCCGTGTCATGCGAGCGGACGTCGGTGAAGTAGTGGTTGTTCGTGTAGTAGTAGCTCTGCGTGAGCGACGCATAGACGCCGTTGAGCGAGGTGACGATGTCGGCTTCGGACTTGTAGAAGTTGCCGACCGTCGTGGAGTTGGGGTCGTATTCGTCGAGGAATCCGCAGGACGCCGTCGAGACCGAGGCGGCGAGCAGGATGAACATATGTTTGATCTTCATATTCGTACAAGATTTAGAAAGTTAAGTTTAAACCGACCGAATAGATGCGCGAGAGGGGGTAGCATCCCCAGTCGAAGCCCGGCATCATGTTGCTGCTTTTATACGACACCTCAGGGTTGTAACCGCGGTAGGGGGTAATGGTGAAGAGGTTGTCGCCGCTGACGTAGACGCGGCACGAGGTGATGTGCAGCTTGCTGGTCCAGCGTTTGGGCAGCGTGTAGCCGAGCGTGATGTTCGCGCAGCGGAAGAACGAAGCGTCCTCCACGTAATACGAAGAGAGTTTGAGCGAGGTGTTGGTCGTCGAGATACGCGACGCGATGGGCACGTTGTTGCGGCCCGGCTGTGCGTCCGAGATGTAGCGGTCGGCGACGATCGAATACTGGTTGCCCGATCCCTCCATGTTGTAGAGGTAGTAGTCTTGGAAGTTGATGACCTCGCCGCCGTACGAATAGGCGAAGCTGGCGCTGAAATCGAGTCCGTTCCATGACAGGCTGGTCGAGAAGCCGCCCGTGAAGTCGGGGTAGGCGTCGCCGATGATCGTCTTGTCGTCGGTGGTGATGACGCCGTCGCCGTTGGCGTCCTTCCAGATGGCATTGCCGTAGGAGAGGTTGTCGAGGGCGTACGAAGCCACGGCCGGACCCTTGAGCTGGTAGCCTTCGGGGAATTTGTTGCCGTTCTTGATGTAGACGTCGCGGTCGAGCAGGGCGTTGGCATAGTCGGCCTTCGACATGATGCCTACGGCCTGATAGCCGTAGAACGAGCCGATGGGCTTGCCCTCTTTGGTGATGTGGGAGCCTACCGAGCGTTCGGTGGTGGAGATGATGTCGTCCAGACCGCCCATGCTGACGACCTTGTTGCGGTTGACCGAAATGTTGGTGCTGAAGTTCCAGTTTACCTTGCCGGTCAGCAGGCGCGCGTCGAGCTGGACGTCGAAACCGCGGTTGCGGATCTTGGCGCCGCTCATGTTGGTCGTCGTCGAGGTCGCGCCTGAGATCGAGGAGATCGGGTATTTGTAGAGGATGTCCGTCGAAATGGAGTTGTACCAGTTGCCGATCACGTTCAGGCGGCCGTTGAAGAAGCCCAGATCAATACCGACGTTGGTCTGGCGGGTGGTTTCCCAGCCCAGCGCGGCGTCGGTGAAGGAGCCTTCGTAAGTCGTCGATACGGGAGTCTGGCCGAAGGCGTAGCTGCCCGACGAGATGCCGGCGAGGCTGGCGTAGTTGCCGATGTCGTTGTTGCCGCTCTTACCCCAGCTGGCGCGCAGACGGATCGAAGCCACGTCCTTGAGCGCATCCTTGAGGAAGGGTTCGTTCGAGAGCGTCCAGCCGGCCGATACCGAGGGGAAGTAGCCCCAGCGGCTGTCGATGCCGAAACGCGAGGAACCGTCGGCGCGGAACGAGCCGGTCAGCGTGTAGCGGTCGTCGAACGAGTAGTTGACGCGGGTCAGGAACGACATCATGGCCCATGCGGCCTTGCGGGTGCTGTAAAGCGAGATGTCCGAGGCGTTCGAGCCGTGGCCCGTAACCTCGTGGATGCGGTCGTCGGCGAAGCCCGTGGCTTCGACGCCCAGACGGTCGTAGGTCTTCTTTTGGAGGGTGTAGCCGGCCAGCGCGTCGATGTGGTGGCGGCCGATCTTCTTCTTATAGCTGAGCGTGAACTCGCCCAGACGGTCCACGTCGTAGGTCGAGGTCGTGCGGGCGATGTTCGACGAGCGCAGCTCCTCGCTGTAGGCGGGGGCGGCATCGCGGCCGATGCTCATCGGGCGGTAATAGAAATAGCGGTAGTTGTACCACTGCTGGCCGAGCCGGGCCGAGAGCTTGAGGTCGGGGAGAAACTCGTAAACCAGATTGAGATTGAGGTTGTGGCGCGACATCTTCTCGTTGATGTCCAGCTCGTTGGCGATCGCCAGCGGGTTTTCGGGGAAGTTCATGCCCCAGTCCGTCTTCATGCGGATCATGGCGCTGCGGGCGTAATCGCCGTTTTCCTCGTAGGCCGGCAGGTTGGGCAGGTACATCAGCGCGCTCTGGATCACGCCGTCGTTGATCATGCGGCCCTCGGCCTGTACGACGGTGTTCTTGGCGTCGTACATCGAGTAGCTGATGCTCGCCGTCAGGCGCTTGGTGATCTGGGCGTCGAGGTTGATGCGGGCGTTGATGCGGTTGTGGTTCGACGGTGCGATGATACCGTCCTGATCCATGTAACCGACGCTGGCCATGTACTTGATGGCCTTCGTGCCGCCGATGACCGATACGTTGTGGCGCATGATGCCGGCGTTGGAGAAAAGCTCGTCCTGCCAGTCGGTGTCGTACTGCGGCGTTACGGGGGTGCGGGTCGTGAAGTCGTAGAACATCGGGTGGATGCCCACTTCGGCCAGCGAGAAGCCTTTGGCGGCGCGGATCGTGTTGTCGTCGTAGGGACTCCACGACACGCCGGCGGCCGTGGCGCGCAGGCGGTAGGAGTTGTTGCGGGCGTCGATCAGCAGGTCGCGGAACTGCGTCGAGTTCAGCAGGTCCACCTTGTGGTCGAGCTGCTGGATGCCGTACGAGAAGTCGTAGCTGACTTTGGCGGCTTCGCCGTCCTTGCCGCGCTTGGTGGTGATGAGTACGACGCCCGACGCACCGCGCGAACCGTAAATTGCGGCCGAAGCGGCGTCCTTCAGGATGTCGATGCTTTCGATGTCGCTGGGGTTGATGAATACGTCCTCCGAAGCGGGATAGCCGTCGATCACGTAAAGGGGAGCGCTGCTCGCCGAGAGCGAATTGACGCCGCGCACACGGATGGTTACGCCGTCGCCCGGCGCACCGCTGGTCTGGTGGACTTCGACGCCGGCGACCTTACCGACTAACGACTGGCCCACGGTGGGCGTGGTAGCGGAGAGTTCGCTGGCTTTGACGCTGGCGATCGATCCCGTAAAGTCGCTCTTGCGCATCGGAGTGTAGCCGACGACCAGCACTTCGGAGATCTGCTTGCTGTCCTCGGTCAGCGTGATGTCGAACGACGTCTGGCTGCCGACCTTTATCTGCTGCGTGTTGTAGCCGAGGAAGGAGACGGAGAGCGTCTGGCCCGGCGTGGCCTCGACCGAGAAGTCGCCCTCAAGACCGGTGACGTTGCCCCGGTTGGTCTCCAAGACGATTACGCTGGCGCCGATGACGGGTTCGCCCGAAATCGTTTTGACCGTTCCGGTCACTACCCCCCCCCTTACGGGTTGCGCCGTCTGTACGCGTGCGGCGGCCGGTTTGCGGCTGACGACGATGCGGCTGCCCTCCATGCGGGCGGTCAGGTTCTGGGCGCTGAGCGCGCGGATGACGACGTCTACGACGTTTTCGTCGGCCGCCTTGACGCTCACGCGGCGCGTGAGGTCGATTTCGGAGTTGTTATACGCGAATGTATAACCGCTCTGCGATTCCACGGTTTTGATAAATTCCCGGACCGGGACGTTGTCCAGATCGACGGTGATTTTCTTGTTCTGCGCCGCTGCCGGCAGGGCGGCCAGCAGCATCAGGACAAGCGACACGACAAGTCTCCGCACGGAGGGTGTCCGGTCGGAAAAATTCAGGCGTTCATCTTTTTTCATGACTGAGTTTTAAGTTTTGATTGATAGTTTCTTGAGTTTCTTTGAAAGAAGATCCGGGGAGGTCTCCCGGCGTTCATGTGTTGCGTTCCATGGTCGGTTTTCTTGGTTATTTGTGTATTATTACGTAGTGTTTGTCTATCTGGCGGCAGCGAAGGTGCGTCAGCGTTTCGATGATCTTGAGCGTCTCTTCGAGGGTTTCGGGCCGCAGGGTGAACGAAATGCGTATGGAGGTGTCGATGCGTTCGTCGATCCGGAAGCGGATGTTGTACCAGTGTTCCAGATTGACGGCGATGTCGGCCAGCGTCATGTTGTCGAAGATGATCGAGTTGCCCGTCCAGCTGCAATAGTTGCTGGCCGCGACGTTGCGCACGGCGACCGCGCCCGAACCGGCGTCGTAGGAGCAGCTCTGGTCCGGGGTGAGGACGACCGACTGGTCGGCGCGGTAGCCCGACACCTCGACTTTGCCCGAAAGGAGCGTCACCTCTTCCGTGTTGAACGCCGGCATATGGCTGGCCGTGAAGCGCGTGCCGAGAACCTTGACCCGGAGTTTGCCCATCTCCACCTCGAAGGGGCGCAGCGTGTCGCGTTTCACGTCGAAGAAGGCTTCGCCTTCGAGCCGGACCGCGCGGCTGCCCGAA
>ERZ780218.1398-NODE-1398-length-15359-cov-2.895060_pt1 | contig 15359 bp, 18 predicted proteins | sample MGYA00510975_ERZ780218 | MGnify/ENA primary metagenome ERZ780218 (study PRJEB29588, sample SAMEA2152063) | human gut metagenome | biome: human gut; feature: human-associated habitat; material: faeces | place: Denmark | collected 2008/2010 ...
CGCCGATACTTCTTTCTGCGTATATCAAATCCGAAAAAGAAAAACAACGAAAACGCATCGAAAGAAACAAAAAGGAACGCACTGAAAAAAACGATATTCGTAAGAACGAAGAAATAGATACTACTGGTGAATTATGATTGTTGTGAATTTGTATTATACGGGCAAAAACGGGGCGGCGAGAGAGAGTTTGTAAACGAAATGGAATCGTCGGGTATTGCGGACAAGGTGAGAAACGAAAAGGGTAATCTCGGATACGAATACTTCTTTTCGCAAAAGGACGAAGAAACGGTTCTTCTTGTCGATAAATGGGCGGACGAGGGGGCAATCGACGACCATCATAAGTCGGAAATGATGAAAGAAATCGCAAGGCTTCGCGACAAATATAAATTGCGGTTGAAAGTCGAAAAATTTATCAAGGAATAAAAGAAAACGGACGATATTTCGTCCGCTTTTTATTTCATGTAAATTTCGAGGCGGACGGATAATACCGCCGCAATAAAAAGTTTCACAAGGTCGGGCACGATATACGGCACCACGCAAAGCATAAGCGCGCTTTTCACGCCGATACTGCCGATGTTTTTCCCGTAAACCGTGATAAACCATGCCGTACCGAAAACGTAACATATCGTAAGCCCCAGAATATTTGCGGCAAAAAACACTCCCGTGCGAGCGAATTTGTTTTTCACGGGGATAAGTTTTGCAAGCCCCGAAATCACGACGGCGAAAGCAAAACCGAAAATATATCCGCCCGTCGCGCCCATAAGTGCGGGCACGCCCGATTTGAACCCCGCAAAAACGGGAACGCCGATAAGCCCCAGAAGAATGTAAATAAGGATTGTCAACAGCCCTTTTTTCCAGCCGAGAATACCGCCGATTGCCGCAACCGCAAGCGTTTGCAACGTAAAGGGCACGTCGCCGACGGGGATTGAAATCCACGCGCAAACGGTAACGACCGCAACGCCCAGCGCAACGTAGGTAAGATCCCTTGTTTTCGACGGGCGATCGGCGTCCGAAAAAGTATTTTCGCAATTTATGGCAACGTCTTTTTTCATATCGGAAATATTTTATCGTTTCTCGGCGAAGTTGTCAATAACCGATATTATATATTTGCATATATATCCTACATTGTACAAAAATTAACGATCCCGCAATAATAATGTTTGCAAAACGCGCGCGCATAGTGTAGAATATCAAGTGAAATAATCAAAGGATGGACTAATATGAAATACGGCAAAATCAATCACGTCGGTATCGTCGTCAAAGACTGGAACGAGGCAACCGACAGATACGGCAAACTTTTCGGCATTAAACACTGGTATGAAATCGTCACCGACGAGGGCACTTTCGACCTTAAATACCACGGCGAAAAAAAGGACTGCAAGGTTCGCATCTTCTATGGCGGAAAGGGCACGACCAAACTTGAAATCATCGAAACTCAGGGCGAAAAGAATATTTACGATTACTTTTACGAAAAGCGCGGCGAGGCGGCGCATCACCTTATGTATATGACGAAAGACCTTGACAGGACGATTAAGGAGTTTTCGGAAAACGGATACAAGGTGTTCCAGAACGCGACGTTTTCAAGCGGCGGCGCGAAAATCCGCTACGCCTACATGGGCAAGGACGAAGATGGGCTTATTTTTGAATTCGTCGAATGCTCGTTAACCAAACATATCAAAAAAGGCGATATGCCTTTCGAGATGCAAATCGGCGCTCTTACGGGCAGCTATAAAAAAGTCAAATAAGGAGAAACTCTTATGGACATCAGAGAAATATTGAATCATTGCGACCACACTCTGCTTGCACAGACTGCAACGTGGGAAGAAATCAAGGCGATTCTGGACGACGGCATAAAATATAACGTCGCGTCGTGCTGTATTCCCCCGTCATTCGTGAAGCGCGCGAAAGAGTACGTCGGGGACAAACTCAGCATTTGCACGGTCATCGGGTTCCCCAACGGCTACAACACCGCCGACGTCAAACTCTTTGAGGCGGAACAGGCTCTGAAAGAGGGCGCGGACGAAATCGATATGGTTGTCAATATCGGCGACGTGAAAGAGCATAACTTTGAAAAAGTTACCGACGAAATCAGACTTCTGAAAAACGCCTGCGGCAAAAAAGTCCTGAAAGTCATCATCGAAACCTGTCTTTTGACCGACGAAGAAAAAATCGCAATGTGCAAAGCCGTTACCGACGCTCACGCCGATTATATCAAAACGTCGACGGGATTTTCAAAGGCGGGCGCAACTTTTGAAGACGTGGAACTTTTCAAAAAACACGTCGGAAAAGACGTGAAAATCAAGGCGGCGGGCGGTATCGCGTCGCTTGACGACGCCGAAAAATTCCTTTCTCTCGGCGCAGACCGACTCGGCACGAGCCGCATCGTTAAAATCGCAAAAGCAAACGAAAATAAATGAGGTAAATTATGAGAAATATCCCCACACCACACAACAGTGCAAATATCGACGATTTCGCAAAAACCGTCCTTATGCCGGGCGATCCCCTTCGCGCGAAATTCATTGCGGAAAACTTTTTGGAAGACCCCGTACTCGTCAACGGCGTGCGCGGAATTAACGGATATACCGGTATGTACAACGGCAAAATCGTGTCCGTCATGGCGTCGGGCATGGGCATACCTTCGATCGGTATTTATTCGTACGAACTTTTCAATTTTTACAACGTCGAAAACATCATAAGAATCGGCAGCGCGGGCGCGATCTCCGACGAGGTCAATCTTCGCGATATCGTCATCGGACAGGGCGCTTGCACCAACAGCAATTACGCAAGTCAGTTCAATCTTCCCGGCACGTACGCGCCGATCGCAAGTTATAAACTCCTGAAACAGGCGGTCGATTTTGCACAAGACGCGGGCGTCAATTATAAGGTCGGCAATCTGTTTTCGTCGGACACCTTTTACGACGACGCGGCAAGCCTTTCCGACTGGCGTAAAATGGGCGTGCTTGCGGTTGAAATGGAAAGCGCCGCGCTTTATATGAACGCAGCGCGCGCCGGCAAGAACGCGCTGTGCATCTGCACCATTTCGGATTGTCCGTTCACGGGGGAAAGTTGCACTGCCGAAGAAAGACAGAATACTTTCACCGATATGATGGAAATCGCACTTAAAATTGCGGAAATAAATGATTAAACGTGTTTTTTTGATTGTTCTGGATAGTCTGGGCGTCGGCGAACTTCCCGACGCGTACAAGTTTCACGACGAAGGAAGCAACACTTTGCGCGCGATAAGAACGTCAAAGTTTTTTGTGGGAGACAACCTGAAAAAACTTGGAATGTTCAACATCGACGGCGTTGAAGGCGGCATCGAAAATCCGACGGGCGTTTATGCGCGGCTTTCCGAAAAATCGGCGGGCAAGGACACTACCGTCGGGCACTGGGAAATCGCGGGGCTCGTGTCGGAAAATCCACTGCCAACGTTCCCCGACGGCTTTCCGAAAGAAGTCATCGACGAGTTTGAAAAACAGACCGGCAGAAAAACTTTGTGCAATAAGCCGTATTCCGGCACGGAAGTCATAAAAGACTTTGGCAAAGAACACGTCGATACGGGCGCGCTCATCGTTTATACGTCCGCCGACAGCGTGTTCCAGATTGCCGCGCACGAGGACGTCGTCCCCGTGAAAGAACTGTATCGTTATTGCGAAATAGCACGCAAAATTCTGACGGGTAAATACGGCGTCGGAAGGGTAATCGCACGACCTTTTGTAGGCAGTTATCCGGACTTTGTCCGCACCGACAACCGCCACGACTTTTCCTTGACTCCCCCCGGCGACACCATGCTTGACCTTATCGAAAGAAAAGGGCTGGACACGATCGGCGTCGGCAAGATTTACGACATTTTCAACGGAAAGGGCATAAAGGAAACTTATCATATCCGCGATAACGCCGACGGCATGCGCGTTACGAAAGAACTGCAAGCAAAGGACTTCAACGGGCTTTGCTTTGTGAACCTTGTGGACTTCGATATGAAATACGGTCACAGAAACGACGTGGACGGATATGCAAAAGCCGTCGCTGAATTCGACGCGTGGCTCCCGACGTTTATAAATGATATGAAAGCCGACGACGTTTTGATGATAACGTCCGACCACGGCTGCGATCCGCTCACGCCCAGCACCGACCACAGCAGAGAATATATTTTCCTGCTTGCGACGGGCGAGACGCTGAAAGAAAACGTCAACCTGGGCACGTTGGACGGGTACAGCGACATCTCGGCAACGATACTCGATATGTTTGGCATCGAAAACACTTTGCAGGGAAAAAGTTTCCTGAAACAAATCGAAAAACAGCAATAATTTTTGGATAGTTGCGGATTTTTAATAAATTTCCGCCAGCCGCAAGACAACAGTTATCTTTTTTGAAGAAAGTACCTTTGCGACGAGGTCGAAGGTATGCGCGAATTGCACGTGGGTATGGCAAAAAAATGACGGATTACAAAAGTTTGATCAAAAAAGCAATGCAGGCGTCCGAAAGGGCGTATTCCCCGTACTCTCACTTTAAGGTGGGGGCGGTGCTTGTCGCAAAAGACGGGCGCGAATACGAAGGCGCGAATATCGAAAACGCCTCCTTTTCCGTCACGAATTGTGCGGAACGAGTTGCGCTCGGGAAGGCGATTTTCGACGGTGCACGGGAGTTTCGTGCGATTGTCGTCGTCGGACATAAGGACGGACAACCTTTCGATTACTGTGCTCCGTGCGGTGTTTGCCGGCAGGCTCTGACGGAATTCAACGACGGCAGCATGGAAGTCGTTTTGGCAAAATCGGAAGATGAATATAAAGTTTTGACACTTAAAGACGTTTTACCGCTTGCTTTCACGGAGGTTAACTTATGAGAATGTACGATATTATCAAGAAAAAACGCGACGGCGGCACGCTTACGAAAGAAGAAATCGAGTTCTTCATTTCGGGTTACGTTTCGGGCGATATCCCCGATTATCAGGCGTCGGCGCTTCTTATGGCGATATACTTTCGAGGGATGAACGTCGACGAAACCACGTGTCTGACGCTTGCAATCACGAATTCGGGCGACAAGGTCGATTTGTCCGGCATCAAAGGATTTAAGGCGGACAAACATTCGACGGGCGGCGTCGGCGACAAAACCACGCTTATCGTTGCGCCTATCGTGGCTTCCGCAGGCGTTAAGGTCGCAAAAATGAGCGGCAGGGGGCTTGGTCATACGGGCGGCACCGTCGATAAACTTGAATCTATCCCGGGATACGAAACTTCTCTTTCGCGCGAAAGATTTTTTGAAATCGTGAATACCGTCGGGTGCAGCGTCATCGGTCAGAGCGGGGAACTTGCGCCCGCGGACAAAAAACTGTACGCGCTTCGGGACGTAACGGCAACCGTCGACAAACGCCCGCTTATCGCGTCCAGCATTATGGGCAAAAAACTCGCCTCGGGCGCGGACGGCATCGTTCTGGACGTAAAAGTCGGCAGCGGCGCGTTCAATAAAACCTTCGACGAAGGGCTTGCGCTTGCAAAAATTATGGTCAATATCGGCAATAAGGCGGGCAAAATCACAAGGGCGGTCATCACGAATATGGATAAACCGCTGGGATACGCCGTCGGAAACGCCATCGAGGTCAAGGAAGCCGTCGAAATCCTGAAAGGAAACGGCGATAAGGAACTCAAAGAAATCTGCATCGAACTTGCAAGCAATATGCTGTATATCGCGGGACGCGGCAGCCTTGAAAACTGCAAAAAAATCGCAACCGCAAAACTCGAAAACGGCGACGCACTCGACACGTTCAAGGCGATGGTTCAGGCGCACGGCGGCGATACGTCGTACGTCGACGATCCCGAAAAATTCCCCCTTGGCAAGTTTTCGCGCGACGTCAAAGCCGATAAAAGCGGCTATATCGTCAATATGGACTGCGAAAAGTACGGGCTTACAAGCCTTGCTCTCGGCGCGGGGCGCAATAAAAAAGAAGACAATATCGACTTTGCGGCGGGGCTTGCCGTAAGAAAGAAAACGGGCGACTTTGTGGAAGTCGGCGACGTCCTTGCAACCCTTTATACCTCGGACGAATCGAAGCTCGACGCGGCGGAAGAAATCCTGAAATCCGCGTTGTCGTTCGGCGACGTCAAACCGCCCGAAGTACCGATTATCCTCGGCAGAGTGAAATAGTATGTACAACGACCTGAAATCGGCAATCGAGTTTTTCAAAAACGATAAATTCGCGGCTTCGACCGGCGTCGAAATTCTGTCCGTCGAAACCGGCCGCGCCGTTTGCGCGCTTGAAATTTCGCAAGGTCACGTCAACTCGGACGGGTTCGTGCAGGGCGGGGCAATCTTCACGCTTGCCGATTCCGCTTTCGCCGTCGCCGCAAATCTCGGTACCGCGGACGATTGCTGCGTCGTTACCACACAAAGTAATATCAATTTCCTTTCGCCAGCCGCCTCGGGAAGGCTCGTTGCCGAGGCCGTTTGCGTACGCGACGGACACAGCGTTTCGGTTTATAGGGTTACCGTGTCCGACGAAACGAATAATCCGATTGCCTTCGCGACGTTCACCGGATATAAAGTCAAAAAATAATTAACTTTTCCGCATTCTTGCGGTTTTTTTGGAAATTATGTGCGTTTTCAGACTGTTTTTGAAAAAAGACGAAAAATCCGCCGAAAATTCCACCGATTCCGTCGTCCCGACGCCCGACGACATCGATGAGTTGGAATCTTTCGACGATATTTTCGACGACGACTGACTTTTATTCGCTTTCACGCATATTTTGCGCTATTTCGGCGAATATCGTTTGACAACGCCTTGTAAATTAAGTATAATTTTAGCGTTGTAAAATTTAATATTTTTTGGAGAAATCGCCTAGTTGGTCGAGGGCGCACGACTGGAAATCGTGTAACCGTGAGAAACGGTTCGAGAGTTCGAATCTCTCTTTCTCCGCCAAGCAAAACCTAAATCGAACCCAAAAAGTTTGGTTTAGGTTTTTTCTTTGCAAAAGTGCAATATATAGTCGGTTTTGTGGCAATTTTCGCAATTAATCAGTGCAAAAATGGAAGTTCAAAAGTTCGTATCCCTTTTGAACTAGCGTTGGAGATACAAACTTTGTTTAACCGTAAATAGCCAAATATCTTTGTCGCATTTTGATGAAATACTCAAACACGGTGGATTGTGCCCTTGAAAGCACTCTGCCTATTTCGGGGAAGCTCAAGCCTTTTATACGGCACTCCAAAGCAATGCGCATATTTTCCGTTAGGTTAAGGCTTTCTATGATTGCATCGTATGTTGTGTAATCTTGTTCAGTTTCTTCTTGCGTTTCAGTGTATGGTTCACTTGCCGGGGTTAATGCTTCAAGGCTCACGTTGTGGTAGTAGTTTCTTGTTTTGAGGTTAATAAGTTTCGTCATCTTGCGTATGCAAGCAATTTCTATGGTAATAGGCTTGCCTTTTTTATTGTAGCCAATCACTTCGTTCAAATGCTTGCCGTAATGTTCGCAAAGGAACAACGCTCCTTCTTGGACTAAATCGTAAGAATCGCTGAAAACGTAGCCCAAGTCGTTTTTACGCAGTATATCCACGTATAAATCTGCGTGCATTTTCTGCATAGGGCTTCCCATATATCCTATGAGAAAACGTGTTTCGGCCATGGCTATCAGCTCCGCCATAGCAAGTACGTTGTTTTGAGAGATTTCTTCTTTGAGAATGCTAAAATCATTCTTTTCTTTCATTTTCTTTACCTCCGAAGTGTTTTCTTCGCCTTTCGGCAACGACGGAAGTAGCATCGGGAAAAGATTTCAGTCGGTCTCGTTGTTGTATATAAAACGGAAGTCAACGAAAAAGCATAAAAATATTGCGTTGAAAGTTGTTTGTTTGCAGTTTTCGGCAATATTTTTGCCGTTTACTTCCGCTTTTCTCTGTGCTACAACCAAAAGCCGAAAGGAGAAAAATTCGGAAACATTTCAACCTATCATAGGCGCATTATTAGCCGAAAATCTTTCAAGCCGTAGTACTTTTTGTTTTGTATCACGTAAGGCATTCTTACGTTTTTGTCGTAAAAAGAAAAACCCTGACTCTCGTCAAGGTTTATCGTCTTTGGGGTGTTGTAGATAATTATCATTTTGTCGTCATACAACTGAATTTCTTTTATGAAGTAATTTATCAGTTGTAGCGGCTCTTTTTCAAGCGCGGATTTGTAATATTCCGTTATTTGTTCTTTTGTTAGCCTGAACGCAGTTTGAGATTTCTCTATCGTCAATCGTTTCTCAATGTCCGTTAGTTTGGTTTCGAGTTCTCGCATACGTTTCATTACCGTTGCGCTTTGTCCGCCTTGCTCTATGGCGTCCATAATGTTGTTTATTGCGTTCTCGGTTTGCCGTTTCTCTTTAACGAGATTGGCAACAACCGAGTTTTGTTTTATCCTGTTCTCTTGCACTTGCAAAAGGTAGTCAACTGCTTTTTCTAATATTTTCGGTTTGCTCATTTGCTTTACAACGATGTCTAAAACGTACTTTTCAAGTATTTCTTTTCGCACCTGAGATTTTGTGCAGCCGTTTTTATGTTTTCGCCCTAAGCATTTGTAATACCGTTTCTTTTCTCCGTTTTTTGCCGTTCCGCATTCGGCAGATATGGGACTACCGCAATAACCGCACTTAATTTTATTGCGAAGAAGGTACACAACCTCCACGCTACGGCTTCCGTATTTGTTTTGTTCCGTCTTTTTCCGCACGACTTCAAACAAATCCGTTGGAACTATTTGCGGATACATATTGGTAAACGTTTCGCCGTTGTGGTGATACACTCCCGAATACTTTTCGTTTTTAAGTATGTTGTAAACGGTATTCTTCGCAAACTGCTTACCACGGTTGAATATACCTTTTTCGGTTAGCGTTTTAATAATGTCTTTTACATACACTCCGCGAGCATACTGTTCGTAAATAAATCTCACGACTTCGGCTTTTTCTTCGTCTATGACTACTTTATGGTTTTCCACTTTGTAGCCGTAAATTATATATCCGCCCGTAAAGTTGCCTTTTTGACGTGTTTCGTTCATTCCGCGCTTTACCTTTTGCGAAAGTTCGGCGGAATAGTACTCGGCATAGCCTTCTATCATGCTTTCAAGAATAATAGCCTCGGGGCTGTCCGGAATGTATTCTGTTGCGGAAACGACTTTAACGCCGTTGTCTTTTAGCGTTTTCTTGTGTTTCGTGGTTTCGTACTTGTTTCGGCTGAATCTATCGAACTTGTAAACCAGAACCATCTGCCATTGATGCTTTTTGCTGTCCTCAATCATCTGACGAAAGTCCGGGCGGTTGTCGTTTGTTCCGGTCATTGCACGGTCTATGTAAGTTTTTAGCACGAGTATATTGTTGTTTTTTGCATACTCGTTGCACACTCGAAGTTGTCCTTCTATGGACTGCTCCGATTGGCTGTCGCTCGAATACCGAGCATATATTACAGCCGTTTTAGTTGTATTTTCCATAATTTGTTTTCTCCTTATTATATTTATTTTTGTCTTTCGACGGGAACGAGATAAACGACAACGGGTTAGGGTTGGTTTTTTTAATTGCTTTACTTTTGTCCGTCAAGGGTTGCCACAAAGCAATGCACTTTACCCTTGACGGACAAGCCGTTTTCGTTTACGCTCCCGTTGCGAAAGACATATAATTCAGTTGCTCTTAGGCAACTTGTCTATGACTTCTTTGCTTACTTTGCCAAGAATTTCGCCTTCGTTCATACAAGTGAAGTTGTCGAATAGTAATACCTTTCTATCGTCAACTCCGTATGGACAAGCTACGTCTTCGTTAAATACGTCCGAATGGAAATATGTCGGCAATTTACCTCCATAGACTAAACGTTCTCCGGACTTTTCCATATACTTGGTTATGTATTTTGCGGCATCGGCAACGTCGTCCTGCGTGGCTATATCTTTGAAGTCGTTTCTGCCAAAGTGCTTGAGAAAATGACTGTTTTGGTAGGTTGTTTGCATACGGTGGTTTCGTGTGTCGTAATCCTTTACTCTTTCCAGTGTTCCAATCATCTTGGGGATATGGAATATACCGTGGAAATGCAGTCTGTTAGTATCATTGCCACGCTCCCAAACGCCTACGTATTTCCAACCGTTTCTTGCCACCAAGTGTTTGAGAGTATTGGATAATTTCTTGCGGAAAGATTCCTCGGTGTGAATGTCGTCTGAGTAGGTAAAGGTGCAAAAATAGTCCCAATCTTGTAGCCGCAGTTTGCGCATAAGCCGTACTTTGCGTTTTATTGCGTTGGTTTTTGCTCTTTCTACGTTTTCATCTACAAAAGCATTCAATTCTTCCTTGCTATCGAAATGGTCTTTCAATTCTTCTTTTATATGCGCCTTACGCTCTCGCTTAGGTAGAGATTGACTTTCTTTGTATGCCTTTTCAAAGCGTTCTTTTGTGGTTTCGGGCGGTGTTTCGACCGTCTGTTCTTTTTGTGTTTGCTGCACTGGTTTGACGACGCGTCTTTTGCGTCCTTTTTTACTTGGGAACGCTCCTTTGGGTATGCCAATATAATGACTGCCGTCAAAGTAAATCTTCATATCTTGGTTGTTCATTGTTTCCTCCTTGTATTAGATTTTTTGTATAGCAAAAGTCTCGGCTTGTTTTTCGTTATGAATCTCGACCATTCGCGAAAACAGCGATTCAAAGAAAGATCTCTTTTCGCCGTTGGATAAAACATCTAAATTCGGCTCACCGACCGCTATTACGTTTAAGTTTGTTTGTAGCATTTTTACGTCCTTGTGTTTTTTTGTTGAGTGTAAACTTCAAACTCGCAAATTCTTTGCGACTTTGAAAGATATTTTTCTATTTGCTTTTAATTTACATGGCTCACGTTGCAGATTTTGAAACGTGACGAAACCTTTATGTTGAATTTTTTCTTCAAATAATTTGTGTTCGAGAAAATAATACCTACCAACTGTTGCAGGTTTTGCGACAGTTAAAAATCTTTATGACATGACGTACAAAAATGTTTTTGCTAAAGAAATTTGAATTGACAAAATACCACTTATTAAAAAGGAGAACAAGGACGCCCGTGTGACAATAAAAACAATTTGTGATGTGAGAAAACAAAAAAAAACGACGTGAGAAACACGCCGCCCGAAACAATACGAAACGAGAAAAACTCAGTGATTACAAAGGAACAAAACTCAAAAAATGCCGACTGCGGTTTTACGGGGCGATTCGCAAAGCGGTTTAGCGGCGAACGCCCCGATCCGCTCGGCTTTGAGTTGTCCTTTTTATCTGAGTTGAAGTGAGTTGTTTTGGCGGGTGCTTGACCGCGGAGCTTTGCTCCGCGCTTGTATAAGTCAAGCACCCGCCAAAGTGCCATTTGAAGTTTTAATATTTTAAATTAATGCTTTATCCAAGTGCCATTGTGACTTATAGTCCGTTGTGAAAAAAGTCACTTTTTGTTAAAATATATCTATGAATTTAGGAGAATAAAAATGGACATAAAGATTCTAGTTGGTCAAAGAGTAAAAGAATTACGCAACAAACTTGGCATAAGTCAAGAAGAACTTGCCGATTTAGCAGGCCTTGATAGAACTTATATCACAAGCGTAGAATGTGGAAAAAGAAATATTTCAATAGTGAATATCGAAAAACTCTCTATTGCACTTAAAGTATCATTAGAAGAGTTCTTTAATTTTTAATAAGAGAAAAACAAATGACAAAAACTGAATTGTTTATTAAACTTGCACAACCAAACGAAAACGGCGTTAGTCGTTGGGTAGATATAAGTGAATTTGTTGGCGAATATGCTTGCTTGACTTTTGGTAACGGAGCATCTTGGGCGAGAAAAGAATCTATACTTGCAAGAAAGTTCGTCATAGAGTTTGATAAGAGTATTACTCCAGGCAATGGTATAGATAGGATACGCTTAAACGGTCTTAATAATGGAGACTACTCTCAACATATAAGAGCAGATATAAAGAGAACTATAAAGGCTCAACGTTGCGTAGTGTTAGGAACTTCTAATCCTGAAGTTGACCATAAGAATGGAATGAAAAATGAAGACCGTGTTATGAGAAACGAAGACCAACGTTTAGAAGATTTTCAGCCGTTAAGCAAAGCTGCTAACGATGCAAAACGTCAATATTGTAAAGAATGTCGCAGAACGGGTATCCGCTATGATGCTAAAAAATTAGGTTATCCTATGTCTTATTATAAAGGTGGTGCAACTCATAACAACGAAGAAAACGCCTGTGAAGGCTGTTATTGGTATGACCCAATTGAATTCAAGAAACATTTACAGGAGAAGAAGTAAATATGAATACGCATGTATTTGTGGTGGACTCGACTACATTTAAATATCATCTTGAATATAAATTTGCGGGAACAGGTGCGGGAGAAAAACAAGCACCTTTCTTGTTAAATTCGAATATTTCGTTTCCTGCAACAACAGAAAGAATGTTAGTAGGTATGGTGGCTGATATTTCTAGAATTCGAATAGGAGACAATGTTATTTTTTATTTACAATCGCATAATGGCGCACCCGGTATGTTTTATGGAATATTCAAAGTAGAGTCGGAACCATTTTTTGATGAGAATAACACCTCGAACTATTTGAAAAATGAACTCGGTAAGGGCTTGTCTTTTAGAATTTTAATTTCTGGATCACAAGTTTATAGAAAAGGTGTTACCGAACACGAATACTTAGATTCATTACAAGGAAAAAATCATCCATCTGATTTGTGTTGGAGTTTGATATATAGAAAACTCAAAGGCAATCGTGGCTGCACGATGATAATGGACTATGAATTCGAAGACTTAAAAAGAAAATTAGACAACAAAAATGAAGGTTTAATATTAAACTCAACAAGTTTTACTTTTAATTCTACACTAAAGGAGATTGAACCCGACAATCTTGTACATAATTACTTAGGTGTTCAAAACGAAATCAATATATTGAATAGACTCATATATAAATCCGACCGTAACAACGCATTTGAAACACATCTACAAGCGCATTTAACAAAGAATTTAGACAAGGCTAGTTATCGAAACCTTTTATTGCCCCTTCCCGATAACTGTGCTTGGATAGGTAATGAAGTTTCTTGCGGCGTTGGTATGCAGAGAATCGATTTGATGATTAAACAAGAAACTGAAACAGATGTTTTTATAAAGTTGATAGAGTTGAAGGATGAATTTCCTTATACGGCTATTGTAGATTATCAAATTCCTTGGTATTTAGAATGGTTATCATACTATGTTGTTCCTCAATATAGAGGAAAGGCTATTCATATAATACCAACAATTATTGCAAAAGGGGCTTTGTCAAGCATACTTAAGACTCATTTTGAACATTTTAATTTTAATATCAATAATGTTGATGTAAGACCTTTGGAATATATCGGTTTTAATATCGAAGAAAATAATGTAATATTAACTAAACACCTATAAGAGAAAAGGAGAAGTTTTTACTTCTCCTTTTTGAATACAAAGATATATTCGTGCTTAAAAAGATATAAACCGTTTTTTAATGCACGTTGTTGCCAAAGAGCTTTCTGATTGGCTTTCCCTTTTGTTTCTTCGAAATTCTTCACTATTGTCGCTTTTAACGTTAGACTTTCTTGTTGCATTACTTGCATACAATAAAACCCAAGCGGAACAAGCTGACTGTTTGCGTATTTATCACCGATTACAACGGCGCAGTATCTCCCTTTCTCAAGTATGGCAGATGTGTTTTTGACTACTTGACGAAAGTTATCTAAAAACTTATCTAGACTTTCTGAATTAGATAAATCATTTTCATCATCGCTAAATTTGATTATATCCCAATATGGCGGATGATAGATAATAAATTGGACATTTTCTATTTTGTACGTATCAAGGATTCTGTTGGTGTCGAATGTTCGACTATCATCTACAAATGTATCGGCAATTATTCCGGCCTTTTGTTCTGAGTGTATTCTTTCTATTGCTTCAGCAGCTACGCTGGGTTGTAATTCTATACCAATGGAATTTCTGTCCATTCTTTGAGCTTCAATAAGCGTAGTACCACTGCCTGAAAATGGGTCGAGTACAAAATCACCCGCCTTTGTATATCTTGTCAATAGTTGATGTGGTATTTGCGGGACAAAATTCCCATGATAATGTCCGCTGTGCGCGCCACTATTATCCCGGCTAGGAATAATCCAAAGGCTATCCGTCCAAACATCGGTCAACTCTTTCCATCTGGACATGTCTAAATCGTTAATCTTGCCCATTAGATGTTTTCCTTTACAAGGCAATGTAGATACTCAATCGTTGAATCGGATTTCGCATCTCTTGCATTATCCGCTTTGAAACGACGATATTGTTGCATATAAACTTTGTACTTACCGTATTTTCTCATAATTTTTTCAATCGTTTCGAATGACATCAATCCTTCGTTATTATAGCTTAAAAAGATATATTTGAACTTAGCATTTTTAATCAAATTACTAAATGCGTCTGCGACTTTACTCTTGTTGCAGAAAACACTTTTTTGTTCAGTATAGTCGCGCAAGCCAGTTTTGCCTTTTATTTCAGGGTTATCATATCTTGCTATTGTTTCAAGCAAATGATAATTTGTGCAGTATTGGCGCGCATTATATGGCGGGTCGAGATACAAAATATCGCCCGAAACGTTTTTTATCAATTCGCTTATATCTTCATTGTATACCTTACATTCAACGTTTCCTTTCATTATCGGCAGAGCAACTAGTTCCATTTCTTTCAATGCAGACTTTTTTAGCGTTTTTAAGTACGCACCGTACACAGAGGCCGTATTGGCGTATTTATCAATACTATTAAGCAACGAACCGAGTAGGAAGAAGTATTCGTGTTCATTTATTTTACTTTGCTTTAACCAAGCTTCAATTTCTAATCTAATGGCATCGCATTTTTTTGCATTGAAATCTGAAAAGTACATACGACGAAACTCTTGACCTTCAGTCCCGCCAAACGAGTAATTTTTGTATATAAAACCTTCAACACCCTCAAGATTATTAAGTTCTTCGATAAGGCAATCGCAACGCTCTTTATCAAGGTTCCCGTTATTTTCAATCATGTGCTTGGTAATTACATAACTGTAATATTGAATATCGTTGGCGATAATGGAATAGCCTTGTTTCTTAAAAGAACCGCTAACAACACCTGTACCTGCAAACAAATCGGCAAAAACCATTTCGGATGGGTTTCTTGTTTCATTGCAAAGTTTTAACGTTTTATTAATAGACTCTTCCAAAAAGTCTATTAAAGAATATTTAGAACCAATGTAATTCATATTATTCTCCCTTTACTAATAAGTCTTTTAAGAGTATTCCGTTTGAGTCTTTCCAACAGATTTTCCCATTTCTATTGCTTCCTGCAACAAATGCGGCAACAGCCGAACTACTATCAAAC
>ERZ780218.1400-NODE-1400-length-15342-cov-22.328449_pt1 | contig 15342 bp, 22 predicted proteins | sample MGYA00510975_ERZ780218 | MGnify/ENA primary metagenome ERZ780218 (study PRJEB29588, sample SAMEA2152063) | human gut metagenome | biome: human gut; feature: human-associated habitat; material: faeces | place: Denmark | collected 2008/2010 ...
GTACGGTTCTGAATAGGGGCTAGTGTCGAGAGGCATTTGTCTACTAAACTGTAGGAGGACAACTATGAAAATAGATATAAACAAAGTAAAAGTAAAAAAACTATATACTGAATTACTAGATGAATATTTAAAATTATATGATAATGTAAAAAAACATATGGAACACCCAGAGTGGTTGGGAGAGTTTTCAAGAGATGATTACATATATTTACTTAATAATGGAGCCAATATCTTTGTATGGACATATAACAGTAAGATGATTGCTGCAGGAATGACAATACCAACAAAACAAAAGGACTTAGATAAATTCTTTATACAAAATTTAAATTATCATGAAGTCATAGATTTTGGACCAGAATTAGTAGATATAGATTATGTGGGAAATGGACTACAAAATGAAATAATAAGGTTTTTAATAGAATATGCAAAAGAAAACGGATATAAATATGGGGTATCAACAATTCATCCAGAAAATAAATACTCGATTAAAAATTTTGAAAAGAATGGATTCGAGTATATTGAAAGAGTAGAATTAAAACGTGGTATTAGAAATGTATATAAAAAAGAATTAAGAAAAATTAACAGTTGAATAGGTATATGGAATGGTAATATATGATGGAAAAGAACCAAAAAAATGTATAATGGACTACATGTTCATTATACGAGTAAGTTGTAGAGGGAGTAGTAAGTGATGAAAGTAGTAGGTACAATGTTTTTTAAAGACAATAAATTATTGATAGACAAACCTAAAAAAAGGCAAACTTTTCAGATGATAGGAGGAAAAGTTGAAAATGGAGAAAGTGTATTAGATGCAGCTATTAGAGAATGCCACGAAGAACTTGGAAATAAAGTTGTTTTGGATAATAAGCTATTTGAATTAGTAATGGAATTTGATGAAATAGCAACCAGCGATGGAAAAACTCCTATACATTTTTATGTTTTTAAATATAATGGGGAATTACAAGGAGACTTATCTACTTCGGAAGAAATTGAAGAGTTTAAGTGGTATACTTCTGCAGAAGGAAAAGATATTTTATCCAATACATTAAAAAATGAGGTGGTTCCATATTGTTTAAAAAACAATTTAATAATATAATTCAAAATTAATCAGTTAGACAAATTACATGTTATAGAAAAATGCGAAATTAATGAAACAGAATAATTAAAAGAAATTATTAATATGATAATGATAGTAATTGGGGAGATAAAATTGTAGATAAATTAGAAGATTTTATGAAAAGAAAATGTCCCACAATGAGGGGATTTAATAAACGTGGAATTTATAGAATGAAACAATTTTATGAAACTTATAAAGACTTTCCATTTGTGTCACCACTGGTGACACAAATTAGCTGGACTAATAATTTACTAATTTTAAGTGGTACTAATTCAATGGAAGAAAAAGAATTCTATATAAAGATGTGCATAAAAAATAATTTTTCTTATTATTTATATAATTATTTTATTGATTTTTTTTCAATTATGAATTATGCACTTCCACCTATTGGGCTTGTATTAATTTTAAATTAAATTGGGAAAACAGATTATTCTAATAAAAATATAAATATTATAAATTGTGTGGCCATTATTATTGGTGGAATATCAGTTTTTTTAAAAAAGTTTGAAATATCTTCAATAAATGCAATTACAGTTACAAGTTTGACAACAATAGTTGGAAATTATATTAATAATAAAATGATGAATAAAGGTGGCAATAGTAGTTATGAAAATAAGTGAATTAAATTCAGAATATGATAAATTACAATTACAGTATGGAGCAAAGGAATTAACATCTATATATAATGGAGGGTGTACTGACAATCCTGACTTTTGCTTTGTTTTTATGAATCCTACTGGAAAAAATATTGCATCAGATCCAAAATGGAAAGGTAGAAGGTCTCCGTGGATTGAAACTAAAAATATATGGAAATTGTTTTATAGAATAGGATTACTTGATGAAGAAATATATAATGATATTGTATCAAGGAAATCTCAAGAATGGAACGAAGAATTTGCGGATATAGTATATGATAATGTGGAAAAACACAAATATTTTATTACTAATTTAGGAAAATGTACCCAGATAGATGCTAGAGTATTGCCAAATTCAGTTTATAGTCAATATTTAGACCTGTTATGCAAAGAAATAGAAATAATTAATCCAAAAACAATTATAACACTTGGAAATCAAGTAAGTTCTATCGTATTAAATAGGAATATATCAGTGTCACAATGTAGAAAACAAAATTTTTCAAAAAATATAGCTGGTAAGAATTATAAAGTATATCCAGTTTATTATCCTATTGGAAATGGAATGATGAATATAGATAAAGCAATAGAAGATTTGGCATACATTATAAGAACAAATTTAAAAAGTTAAAAAGATATGGATGATTTTGAAAGATAACTAAAAATAAAAAACTGTATACAGGTAGACAAAAACTACCTGTAATTTACTATAATAACCATCTCGACAAATTACAGGTATATTTTTAGATGTAAATAATTTAGTTTACATCTAATTTTGGGGTTGTAAAATTATTTACATAAGAATTTAAGTTAGAACATCAAATTACAGAGGTCATAGAATCTACTAAATTCACAGTTTGACTTTTATTCCTATTATTAATTTAGTTTTAGATAGTGAGGGCATATGACTCTATATAACAAGCCTGATGAAATAATAGTAGAAGAAAAAGACTTAAGTTCAAAAAGAAAATAGGTGAAGTATTAGTCGCAGAACTATTAGGAGAGCTAGGAGATATTACGAGATTTGATAATCATAAACAGTTAATTGCATTTTGCGGATTAGATTCAACGATTATTCAGTCTGGTAAAAGTATTAATGTTATAGGGGCAATATCAAAATGAGAAAATAAATATGCAAGATGGATATTGTTTAACATAAGTCAAATGGTAGTAAAATTAGGTCATCAATGTCCTAATCACCCGGTTTATAATTATTATTTAATAGAAAAAGCAGAAGGCAAACATTATTATGAAAGCCTAACTGCTTGTTCAACAAAAATCTTAAGAATGTTATATACAATGTGCAAAAATAATAAAGCATTCTCAAGTAATTAATTAAATAAAGTTTAACATAAGTTAAACGAAAAAGGTAGACCTTTTTTTAAAATTGTATCATTTTCGCTTGTTTGCTATGGAAAAAAATAATATAATAAATTTATAAAAAAAATACTTGACAAAAATTAGATAGTCAATTTATAGAGAAGGAAGTGATAATTTATGGATATGCATCAAAAGAGAAAAATGAGAGTAGAAAACAAAAAAGATAATAGTCAAGAAATTTCTTCAAAAGTCTCCATTTCGTGATAAGTGGGGAGTTATGAAAAAACACCGTTAAACCCTCGAAAATAAAAGCAAAAAATGAAATTTCTTTTTACATTTTAAGCATATTTTTCTTGAAATAATGCTTAAAAATTGATGTGTAGGAGTTATGAAAAACAAAATTAAAGGAGAATAGCATTATGAACAATAAAAATTTGCAAATAACTAATCATGATTTTTTAATATATAGAGATTCAAACAATGAAGTTAAGGTTAGTGTAATGTTAATAAATAACGATATTTGGCTTACTCAAAATTTGATTGCAGAATTGTTTGGTGTGGGAAGAAGTACAATAACAGAACATATTAATAATATATTAAATAGTGGTGAACTTGATGAAAATAACACCGTCGGAAAAACCGACATTGATAATTCTAAAAAACCTGTAAAGATATATAACCTTGATATGATTATTGCAGTTGGATATAGAGTAAATTCAAAAAAAGCAACCAACTTTAGAATATGGGCTACAAAAATATTAAAAGAATATATGATAAAAGGTGTAGTTATGGATGATGAAAGATTAAAAAATCCTAATTACATATTTGGCGAGGATTATTTTGAAGAAACACTTGAAAGAATTAGAAATATTCGTTCAAGCGAGAGAAGATTTTATCAGAAAATAACCGATATATATTCTTCTTGTAGTGTTGATTATGATAAAGATTCAGAAATAACAAAAGAATTTTTTAAAACAGTTCAAAATAAATTACATTATGCAATAACTGGTAATACTGCAGCTGAAATAATATATAACAGAGTTGATTCAGAAAAAGAAAATATGGGACTAACCAATTGGAAAAATTCTCCTGATGGACCAATCTATAAATATGATGTGAACATTGCAAAAAACTATTTAAATGAAAAGGAATTAAAAGATTTGAATAGAATTGTAACTATGTATTTAGACTATGCAGAATTACAAGCAGAAAATCATAATGCTATGACGATGAAAGATTGGGTAGAAAAGTTGAATGCATTTTTGCAATTTAATGGTAAAGAAATATTACACAATGCGGGGAAAATATCGGCTAGTGTTGCAAAAGAATTAGCTTATAAAGAGTATGATAAATTTAAAGTTAAACAAGATAAATTATATAAATCAGACTTTGATAATTTTTTAAATGAAACAAGAATGATAGAGAATGGAAGTGATAAATAATGGATATGTATCAAAAAAGAGAAATGAGAAAGAATAAAAAAATGAATGAAGATACAAAAAGTTTACCATCAACGAGTATCAACTGTGAAGAATGGGCAAATGCAAAACTTCCTAAAAGTGTTCAAAAATGAACACTTTATAATCTTAACATCATTCGTAATTTGATAAAATAATTGGAGTTAAAAAAATGAATACATTAAAAGAAAAAAATAAAACAAGAAAAATAGAAGATTTGAAAATAGAATATGATAAATTACAGAAAAAATATGGAGCAAAAGAATTAGATTCTATATATAATGGAGGATGTGAAGATAATCCAGATATATGTTTTGTATTTATGAATCCAACTGGCAGAAATATTGCAAGTGATAAATCTTGGAAAGGTAGAAAATCCCCATGGCTTGGAACTAAAAATATATGGAAATTATTTAATAAAGTAGATTTATTAAGTGATGATACATATAATAAAATTCTTGAAAAGAAACCTAAAGATTGGGACTATGGTTTTTGTGATTATGTTTATGCAGAAATTGAAAAAAATAAAATATTTATAACTAATTTAGGAAAATGTACACAAATAGATGCTAGACCGTTAACAGATGATGTGCTAAAACAATATTTGAATTTACTACTAGAAGAAATTGATATAATAAAGCCAAAAGTAATAGTTACATTTGGAAATCAAGTAAGTTCCATTATATTAAATGAAAAAATATCAGTATCTGAAAATAGAAAGATTAGTCATAATTTAAAAATAAAAAATGATATATATAAAGTTTTTCCTGTTTATTATCCAGTAGGAAATGGAATATTTAATATAGATAAATCAATAGAAGATATAAAATGGATTATAAAAAATATAGAAAGGAGTTGATCCAAATGAATGAAAATAAAACCAATATCAACTGGGAAATCTGTATTTTTCGAAAGGGTAACTCAAACCATTGAAAACACTGGATTTTTTAAGTAGAGATTTTTACATTTTTCTATAAAATATAAAAATAATTTATTCTAAGAATGGAGATGTTCATATGATTATTGAAGAAATTGAGTTGCCTATAAATGGAAATAAAGAAGAAATTGAAGAAATATTACTAGCAAATAGTTTTCAAATATTTTATAAAGTCTTAACAATAACTAGTTACTATTTACCAATAAATGAGTCTATGGAAAATCACAGTACTTTAAAAGAAAGATGCAAAAGGTTAAGATATGTTGAACCTATGACAAAATTTAAAAATGAATGGCAAGATTATGAGAAATGGATAAAAAAGTATAGTATTCAAGAATGTAAAAAAGAAGAAGATGAAATTTTAAAACAAGGATATAAGAAAATATATACTGATGAAAAAACTGATTGGGTATATAAAAAAACAGATGAGGAAAAGATGTATTTTCAAATACAAGATATAAAGGATGATTGCTTAATGATTGCGTATGATAATGAAAATTATTATAATCTAGATAGAAAAGAACAAAGAAAAAAACTTATTGAAGATGTTGAAAAATATGGAATTGAAATAATAGATATAGATAATATTGATAGATTTAAACTAATTGGAAAGGTACTTACGATAGAAGAAATTATAAAAAAGATGGAAGAAATATTAAATAGTTTAAGTGAAAGTATAGCTTAAATAAAAATACCATAAAAAGTAGTGAGGTAGATAAAAAATGGAAGATAAAAATCAAAAGTTGCCAAGTACAAGGATTCAGTGCGATACGGGGATTTTATGAAAAATGCACTCAAACTATTGGAAATGCTGATTTTTTGATGTCGTGATTTTTACATTTTTTATATCAAAAATAATTAACAAAGTTGACAGATAGTAAAAGGGAGATGAAAGTTAGAGTATGAGAAATTTAACAAAAAGATATATTATTAAGTCGTTAGATGGATTAAACTTAAGTAATCCTATTAAATATGAGAGATATTATATAAATGATAATTTAAGAATTCAGAAGAAAAATGATAAATATGAAAAAGAAATTCTAGATAAAGAAAATAATATAGTAGAAAAGGAAATAATATTTGAAAAAGACTTTTTAGAATTAAAGAAAATGGCATATTCAGAAATAATTAGAGAGAGCTATTTACTAATAGAAGATAATAGAATTTCTATAAAAAAGTATTTTGGACGATATTTAGGATTATATAGAATAGAAGTTTCTTTTAATTCTATAGATGAAGAAAAAGCGTATGTGAAAGAAAGTTGGATGGGAAAAGAGATTACAGATTCACCATTGGCATTTGATAAATATCTAAGTAAATTATCTGAAGATGGATTTAAAAAAGAATTAAAAAAATATACGAATAATTAAAAAATATAGGAAGTGAGTAATATGGAAGATAAAAAAGAAAAGTTGCCAAGTACAAACATTAACTGGGTGAGATTATGGAAAACTTCCTAAAAGCATTGAAAATACAGACATTCTTATTTTAAATATATTACATATTTTGATAAAACTTTAATATAGGTGGAGAAATATTAAAAAGAAATAATTATAAATATTGGAAAGAAGTTTATTATCATGGAGATATCATTTCAGAATATACATCAATGTTTTTAGAGATTTTAAATAAAGCAGATATGCAAATTGATAAATATGGTAATGATGTTGGATATGATAAAAGACTAGAAGATATAAAAAATAGATATGGAGAAGAATCAAAAACATATTGTGATGCAAAAATTTTAATAGAAAAATTGAGAGGTAATTATAATGGATAAATATATTATAGTAACGACACTTTGCAATAAGGAAGAAATAGCAAATAAGATTATAGATACATTATTGGAAAAGAAACTTATAGTTGGAAGCCAAGTGACTAAAGTTCATTCAAAATATTGGTGGAATAATAAATTAGAAGAATGTGATGAATACAAATTGGAATTTAGAACAAAAGAGAGTAAATTTTCTGAAATAAAAAATGAAATAAAAGAAATACATGATTATGAAGTCGCAGAAATTTCGTATTATGAAATAAAAAATGCAAGTAAAGAGTTTTTTGATTGGATAGATAAAAACATATTATAAATTTTAAAGGTATCGAATCCGAAACCTTTGAAAAATTAGAGAAAGAATGCTTAAGATTAATATAAATCCGTCGAATTCGGCGGGATACGCGTAATGAATAAATTAGGAAGGGGGAATTTTATGGATAATAACAAAATAAAAACGATTTCAAATCTCTTTGAAGATAAGGAAATTAGAAGTGTATGGGATTCTGAAAAAGAAGAATATTTTTTTAGTGTCGTAGATGTTATAAGTGCATTAACAGATAGTAATATTCCAAGAAATTATTGGAGTGATTTGAAAAGAAAGTTAAAATCTGAAGGAAGTGAACTGCACGAAAATATCGTGCAGTTGAAAATGAAAGCACAAGATGGAAAAATGAGAGAAACAGACACTTTGGATACAAAAGGAATTTTTAGACTTATTGAATCTGTTCCAAGTAGCAAAGCAGAACCTTTTAAAGTTTGGCTTGCAAATTTAGGTAGTGAGAGAATTGATGAAGTATTTGAACCAGAAATTGCAGTTAATAGAGTAGTGCAATATTATCGTAATAAAGGATATAGTGATGAATGGATAAAAGCAAGATTAAATGGTATTGTAGACAGATTTAAACTTACTGATGTATGGAAAGAAGGAGGAATAACTAAGCCAATTGAATATGCACTTTTAACAAATGAAATTTATAAAGGCTGGTCAGGAATGAAGGCTAGCGAGTATAAAAAGTTAAAAGGACTTAGGAAAGAATCATTAAGAGATAACATGACAGATATAGAAGTGGCACTTACTAATATAGGAGAGATTGCAACACGAGATATAGCAAGAGAAGAACATCCACAAGGGTTAAAAGAAAATTTAAATGTTGCTAAGCGTGGTGGAGGAGTTGCAAAGGTGCAAAAGATTTATATGAAAAAGAAACTAAAAAATCTGCCATATCTAAAAGTAATAGTTTAAATTATAAATATATAGAAGAACAAAAACAAATAGGAGATAAAGAAGGTAAAAAAAGATGAATGAAGATATAATAATAGAAACAGATAGATTAATATTAAGAAAATGGAGATTAGATGATGTTAATGATGTAGTTGAAGGATTAAATAACTTAAATGTAACAAAGTGGCTAGCACAAGTACCATATCCATATACAGAAGAAGATGCTAAAAGTTTTATAACTAAATCTATTGAAAACAATTTATATAACTTTGCTATTGTTCTAAAAGAAGAAAACAAGGTAATAGGTGGGACTCAATTAACTAATATAAGCAATGTACATGGTACAGCAGGTGGTGGGATTTGGTTAAACGAAAAATATCAAGGAAAAGGTTATGGAACAGAAGCATTTGGGGCGAGAATTAAATATGCTTTTGAAGAACTTGGACTTAGAAGACTAGAGAATGGTTACTTTAAGGAAAATGAAAAATCACATAAGATGCAATTAAGATTTGGTTATAAAGATGAAGGAATTAGAAGAAAAAGATTCATATCACAATCAACGGGAAAATATGAAGATGAATACATAACAGGATTATTAAAAGAAGAATGGATTAAATAATAAAATAAGGAAGTGATATAAATGTCTAATAAAGAGAATAATGAAGAAGTGTTTAGAAAAGTTGTACTTAACTGTGAAGAATAGGCAAATGCAAAACTATCTATAAATCTTGAAAAATAAACATTTTGAATAGAAAATATATTTTTGATTTAATAAATATGATATATTTAAATCAAGAAGGTTCGGTAAAAATAGAATTTAAAAAGAAGTAATTAATAAATAGGAGAAGAAATGGATAATTTAAAGCAATTAAAAAATGAAGAAATAGTTGATTTAATAAAAAGTGGAAAAGTAGAAGTGGCTGATATTGTTGATTCAGGAATTTGTCCTACTTGCTTTGATAAAAAGAACAATCATATTTTATATGGAGACAATACTGATAAAATGATATTTGAAAATGACAAATTCGAATGCTTTTTAGTAGGAAATCCAAGAGCAGATGGACATACTGCAATAAGCACTAAAACACATTATAAAGATATGATGGAAATAGATGATGAAACATGTAATGAAATATTTGTATTAGCTAAAAAAATAATGAATATTTTAAAAGATGTTTATAATGCTGAAAGTGTATATCTTTGTACAATGTGTGATGGACCAATGAATCATTTTCATATTCAATTAATTCCACGATATTCATTTGAAAAAAGAGGTTCAAAAAATTTTGTAAAACCTAGATTTGAATATAAAGAAGATAAAGAAAAATTATTAGAATTGAGAAAACAATTAAATTATAAAGTAGGTGAGTAAAATGAGTAATGAAAAAAGTTGTGCAAGTACAAGTATCAACTGCGATACGGGGATTTTATGAAAAATCCACTCAAACCATTGAAAATACTGATTTTTTGACATTGAGATTTTTACATATTTAATAAATGAGGTGAAATAATGATACATAATACCTGTAAAAATATAATAGAAATAAATGATTTATATGATTATTTATCTAGTGACTTAATAAATGAATTATATTTTAAACCAAAAAAAGTGAATAAAGATTTAATTAAAATAAAGTTAAATGATTCTAGTTATATAGAGAAATTTAATAATACAATAAATAACTATAAAGATTGTGATATAGAGAAACTAATAAGTGAAAAAATAAATAGATTTGAAAAAGACACATCATTTAAATTAGATAGTTATAAAATATATATAATAATAGGTCTTGATACTACTACTATATATTCAATTAAATATAACGATGAAGATGTTACAGTATTACTGCTTGAATCTACAAATGGAAATATAGAGAATTTAGATATGTTACTTGCACATGAATTTACTCACTTTGTTAGAAGACAAATATTTAAAAGAGATATATTTGAAAATTCTATTGGTGAAAGATTTATAGTTGAAGGAATAGGCTGTAATTATTCAAGAGAAGTAGTTCCCAATAAAGATGATTATATATATTGCATAGTTAATAAAGATACTGTAGAGTGGGTAAAAAATAATATAGATAAAGTAGAAGAACATATGAAGGATAAACTTGATTCTAATGAATTAATATATGACTATTTTTATATGTTTGCTGATACTATAAAAACTGGACTACCTACAAGAACCGGCTATGTATATGGTTATTTAAAAGTAAAAGAATATTTAGAAAATAATAATTTGAAAGTTAAAGATATTCTTACTAAAGATTGGAAAGAAATATTAAAATAAAAGGAGTTGATCCAAATGAATGAAAATAAAACTAATATAAACTGGGATAGTACGAATTATCTAAACAACTACAGAAAGTATTGGAAAATACACTTTTTTTAATTTTTGTAATATTCGTAATATGATGAAAAAGAGGTGAAATTTATGAAAAAAACTTTTAAATTTTTTTTAGTAGTATTTATAATTATGTTTGTTATAATATTTGTTCCATTGGTTATTAACATTCTATTTAAATTTGATTTTAAAATTTGGTGGTTGGAAAGCGAATGGTCAGCTGGTGATGCTTTAAATTTTTATGCTGGAATTTTATCTTTTAGTGGTACAATAGTTTTAGGTATTGTATCAATCTGGCAGACAAAGAAAGCAAATAATATTAGTGAACAAGTATTAAAAAAAGATTTGTTAGAATCAACAGATTTCATACAATTACAAAATAAATTTGAATCAATTGTTAAATATAATGATGATTGTAAAATAACTTGTTCAGCTCATCATAAATTAGACTATGGTGCAAATATTCTTATTGAACCATATAAAAATGATGCTGTAAAATTTAATGAATATTTAATTAAATTATTTTTTTCAAATTCATCTGAAAGAAATCATATAAAAAAAATTGAATTAGAAAATTTTATGTGTGTACAAGATCCAGATAAAGGAGGACTACATTGGGAAGATAGTTCTAGTGATCCTATTCCACTAGGATTAGATATAGATATTATTAAAGATGTTCATCTAAATTGGGTAGCAAACAACGAATTTTATACACAATTTAAAGTATATTGTGAACCTAACGGATACTTTGATTTAATGATGAAAAATAAAGTTAATTTATGTTTTATTTTTCAACTCAACATTTATAGCTTTTCAGGTGTTAAGACAGAGATGTTATATAAACTATGGATTTCCAAGAGTGAAAATGGTAATTACAATGTTTTAAATACAAATTCAACAATAAAGGAAAACAAAGTAATTTAGGAAAAAACTAAATGATTGCAATACAGAAAAATTTAAAGTGAATACTCAAAAAGTGTAAAATATGCAAAAAGGATGTGATTTAAAATATCAAAATTAAGAGTAGCTGCATATATAAGAATTTCAAAGAAAGAAAAGGAAGTAAATAGTATTGTTAATCAAAAGGATTTAATAGACTATTACATTAAAGATAATAAAGATATGAAAATATATAACTACTATGTGGATAATGGCTATACTGGGACAAACTTTGATAGACCTGAACTAAAGAGAATGTTAAAAGATATATCAAATAAAAAGGTTGATATTGTTATAGTTAAAGATTTATCAAGATTAGGTAGAAATTATATTGAAGTAGGAGAATTACTTGATTCTATTTTACCATTATATGATGTAAAACTTATTTCAATTAATGATAATATAGATGGATTAAAAGATGAAGAAGATAGTTATTTATTAAAAGGCTTACTTAACATTTATAATGAAAATTATCCAAGAGATATATCCGAAAAAGTAAAAACAGCATTAATTACAAAAAAGAGAAATGGTGAATTTGTTACTTCTTATGCACCTTACGGATATAAAAAATCAAGATATGAAAAAAATAAAATAACTATTGATATAGAAGCAGCTAAAATTGTAAAGATGATATTTGAAAACATAGAAAAAGGCTTAAGTAAGAAAGAAATAGTAGATATGTTAAACAAAAAAAGAGTTAAAACTCCAATGGAACATATTAAAGACACAGATGATGGTAAAAGATGGAATACTACAATGATTACAAGTATTATAAATAATAAAATATATACAGGAGATTTAATCCAACAAAAAAGAAAAAGGTTAAGTTTCAAAAATCACAAATTTGTAAGAACAGATGAGGATGAGCTAATAATAAACAAAGATAATCATATAGAAATAATTAGTAGAGAACAATTTGAAAAAGTACAAGATATAATAAGGCATTCAGTAAAAGTTGATTTAAATAATGAATATGATATTTTTTCAGGATATTTGAAATGTGCAGAATGTGATAGTAATTTGACTATTAGAAAGAGCAAAGAATATACATATTATGCATGCTCATCACATGTAAGGAAAAGAGGATGCAATAACAAACATACTATAAGAAAAGATATTTTAGAAGAAAAAGTTATTACAGAAATAAATAATAGACAAGATACTAAAATAGATAAGTTGAATAGAAAGTATATTTTTGATTTAATAAATATGATATATTTAAATCAAGATGGCTCAATAAAAATAGAGTTTAAAAGGAAATAGGGTGAGTAAAATGAGTGAGAATATAAGTAAGAAAATTGTTGCAATAGGTGGAGGAGAAAATGGAAGATTAAAATCTGATGGTACAAGATTACCTTATGAATTAGAAAAACAAGATAGAGAGATAATTAGATTAACAGGCAAAGAAAATCCTAATTTTTTGTTTATAGGACATTCACAATTATTGGAAAATCAAGAAGGCTATTTTCAAGTAATGAAAGCTGTTTATGAACAGAAATATGGATGTAGTTGTAAAGACTTAAAAAGTGACAAATTAAATGATGTAGAGTATGTAAAAAAATTAATAGATTGGGCTGATATTATATATGAAGGTGGAGGCAATACTCTAGATATGATTAAAATGTGGAAAGAAACTGGATTCGATAAAACTTTAAGACAAGCATGGAAATCTGGAAAAGTAATGTGTGGAGTATCTGCTGGTGCAAATTGCTGGTTTAAAGAATGCTCTTCTGACTCTTTAAAAATTAAGTATGGAGATGACCAGCCATTAATTGGTATGGAATGTTTAGGCTTTATTGATGGATTATTTGTACCACATTGTGATGCACCAGGAAGAAGAGAAAACTTAAAAGAATTATTAAGAACAAGTAATCAAGTAGGATTATCTATGTCAAATTGTACAGCCTTAGAGATAGTAGATGACAAGTATAGATTAATAATAAGCGATGCCTCGTATCATGGCATTGAAGCATATGGTTTAAAATCATATTGGGATAACGGAAAATATTTAGAGAAAAAAATAGACGATTCAAATGTGTTTAAACCATTAGAAGAATTACTAAGTAAAAATATAGTAATTAATAATGATGAAAGAGAGATATAATATGAGTAATAAAGAAGAAAAAAGTTGTGCAAGTACAAGTATCAACTGGTACCCAGGACATATGGCAAAAACTAAAAGACAAATTATTGAGGATTTAAAACTAATTGATATTGTAGTAGAAATTGTAGATGCAAGAATTCCAATATCTAGTCAAAATCCAGATATAAAAAAGGACATTAAAGATAAGAAAAAGATTATAATTTTAAACAAAAGTGATTTGGCAGATGAAAAAGAAACAAAAAAGTGGGTTTCGCATTTTGAAAAACAAAATATTCCTGCTGTAATAACAGATTCGAATTCTGGAAAGGGCATTAATGATGTAATTTACAAAATAAAAAAGATTTCAGAGCAGAGTGAAGAAAAATATAAAAATAAAGGAAGAATTGGAAAAGCTACAAGAGTATTAGTATTAGGAATTCCAAATGTAGGTAAATCTTCTTTCATTAATCGTATTACTAGAAAATCTTCTGCACAAGTTGGAAATAGACCAGGCGTTACAAGACAAAAACAGTGGATTAGACTAGAAGCTGGAATAGAACTTATGGATACACCGGGGGTTTTATGGCCAAAATTTGAGTCAGAAGAAGTTGCGCTTAATTTGGCTTACACTGGTACAATCAAAGATGATGTATTAGAAAAAACAGAAATTGCATTTCAATTACTTAAATATTTATTACAAGAATATAAAGAAAGAATAATAGACAGGTATAAGTTAGACAATGAAGAAATAAATGAAATTTTGGGTCAAGATTTGGAAGAAAATGAAAAAATATATGAAATAATGAAATTAATTGCGAGAAAAAGAGGTGCCATTGTTTCAGGCGGAAGGATTGATGACGAAAAAATATCATGTATTATATTAGATGACTTTAGGAGTGGTAAAATTGGTAAAATAACACTTGAAAAAGTAACGAAATAGGAGGAAAAAAGTGATAGATTTAATAGATAGGGAAAAAAATGAGGTTGACATTAATTTATTATCCCCACTTACATGGGCATATGTAGGTGATAGTGTTTATGAATTATTAATACGTACACATTTAATAAATAAAACAAAGTTAAAACCACATAGATTACATATTGAGGCAATTAAATATGTAAAGGCTAAAGCACAAGCTGACATTTTGAAAAAAATAGAACCAAACTTAACACAAGATGAAAAAGATATTGTAAGACGAGGAAGAAATGCTGAAAATCATCACTTGCCTAAAAATGCTAATGTAGAAGAATATATGTATTCTACTGCTTTTGAAGGATTGATTGGCTATTTATATTTAACAAAAAATGATGAAAGACTAAGGGGAATTTTTAAAATAATATTAGAAGATAATATGTAATTTAGATGAAACAAGAGCACACCAAATTTCCCCAAAGATATATATCCGTATTTTATATTACTTCAAGATTATATTGGTTGAAAAATCAATATAATTTTAAAATATATAGGTTTACAATAGATATGTCACAGTAAGTGAAAAAATAAAAAATGAGAA
>ERZ780218.1403-NODE-1403-length-15278-cov-4.932208_pt1 | contig 15278 bp, 11 predicted proteins | sample MGYA00510975_ERZ780218 | MGnify/ENA primary metagenome ERZ780218 (study PRJEB29588, sample SAMEA2152063) | human gut metagenome | biome: human gut; feature: human-associated habitat; material: faeces | place: Denmark | collected 2008/2010 ...
GAACCTTCAGCACTGTAACCGCTGTGGGAAGCTCATACTCGACTCCCTTATAGTGCATGGCACCATCGTTATAGTAAAGCGTCTTATCCGATGATTTAGCAGCAGAAGTTTCCTCCTCAACCCCCATATACCGGGCGCAGGCGCTGCGGTAGATAGCGTCAACCTGCAAATGATAGTCCGGGGCCGTCTTGTCGAGCCTGCTGATCTCCTCCTGCGCTTCCCTGTACATCTGCGTGGCTTTGTTCCACGCAGTGGATACCGTGTCCACAATGGGCTGTGCGGCTTTGCGTATCGTCCTTGCCACACTCTTTACCCCGGAAACCACCGTGTTTACGACCTTTTCGCCAAAGATTGCGGTCGCCACGGTTTTCACCGCGTTTCCGATGCCGCTGACTACCTTCTGAACCTTGCTGCCGATAGAGGACAGCACGCTCCCCAGGCTTTTGGCGGTCAGCCCATCCCCGTCCACAAAGCTGACCGGGCTGTTATAAGTGAACAGATAGGCATTGAAGGATTGGGGAATCAGCAGATTGGCGGGATAGATGTCTTTCTGGCTGAACCTGTTCAAGGCCGGCTCATACTGCCGTGCGCGCAGATTCAGCATGCCGGTGGCAGCGTCGTAGGCTTCGGCGTTGTAGGTGAATCCGCCGGCTTTCACGCTGCCCATCTGCTCGCCATAGGCGGTGTAAGAGAAGGTCTGCACCTGCACACCGACATCCGGCAGGGCGGAAGCGGCGGCTTCACCGGCAACACCGGCGGAAGGACGCTGGCGGTGGACTTCCCGGCGGAGCTTCTATCGCGCGTGCCGGAGGACAAGCGCGATGCCCTCACAGGCGTTCTCGCGCAGGACCCGCGGCCGCACTACCAGAGCGATCCGCAGCGTATTTACGGCATGGCGTTTGCCGGGCTTGAGGTGCGCTTCCGCGTCGCGGACGGCGCTGTGTATGTGGTGGAGGTGACGGAGGAGCGGGACGGTTAACCGCGCGTTAAGAGAAAAGTTTATAGCGTAAAGGCGGCGTGAAGAGAGCGGCAAAGCCCTTGTGCAGGAAAACTTGCAACCTTATAATGGGAACACCAAGAGAAAAGAGGAGCGTGTTTCCCAATGAATGAAGTTTCCAATCTGTTTGTGTGTCTGATGGGTATGGGCACCACCTTCGTGGGCCTCATCTGCATCATCTTCCTGACCATGCTGATGGGCAAGGTCATGCAGAAGCTCGAAAAGCCCGAGCCGCCCAAGGCAGCGCCGGTCCCCGCCGCGCCCGCTGTTCCTGCGGACGGCCTGACCGCCGAGGTCAGGATCGCCATTCTCGCGGCGCTGCAGCAGGAGCCCGGCTTCGATCTGGCCCGCGTGAGCTTGATCGACATCCGCAGGATCTGAGCGGAAGGACACACCCTTACATAACTCCGACATAGATTCTCACTTCTCCCTTTAAGCATCAGGGGCGGCGCAGCGCGCCGCCCCTGATGCTTTTCCATTCGCCGGTGCGGCAAAAACGGACGGGAATTGAACAGAAATGGCTTGCAAAAACGGAAAGCTTAGCAGATAATTAGCAAGAGATATGATACAATGGTCATCATAGAGGGTGACCGGAGGGGAGCTTGCTATGAAGGACCTGCTGAGCCGGATCGGACAATGGACCGAAAAAATGTGGAGAAGCATACCGATCCACCTGCGTGACGCGATATTCACCGCGCTGCTGCTCGGTATCGCCGCGGCGATCTGCTTTGTGCTGCGCAGTATCGACGAGAACGGCAGCTTCACGCTGCTGATCTTCGTGCTGGCGGTGGTGATCATCTCCCGCTTTACGGAGGGCTATTTCTGGGGCGTTTTCAGCTCGCTTTTCGGCGTGATCTGTGTGAACTTCGTGTTCACCTATCCATTCTGGGCGTTCAACTTCAGGCTCACCGGCTATCCGCTGACCTTTCTGACGATGCTGGCGGTGTCGCTCATCATCAGCGCGATGAACACCAAGATCAAAAAGCAGGAGCGGCTGCGCACGGAGGCCGAGCGCGAGACGATGCGCGCGAACCTGCTGCGCGCGATGTCGCACGATATCCGCACGCCGCTCACGAGCATCGTGGGCAATACCTCCGCCATTTTGGAAAACGGAGACACGCTCTCGACCGAGCAGCAAAGAGAGCTGCTGCGCGACGTCAACGAGGACGCCCAGTGGCTCATCCGCATGGTGGAGAATCTGCTCTCCATTACCCGCATCTCAGGCGAGCAGACGGCCATCAGCAAGGAATATGAGGCGGCGGAGGAGATCCTCGCGGCCTCGGTCCACAAATTTGAAAAGCGCTTCAAAAGCAACATCCGCATCGCAGTCGAGGTGCCGCGGGAGGTCGTGCTCGTCCCGATGGACGCGACGCTCATCCAGCAGGTGCTGCTCAACCTGATGGAAAATGCAGTGCTGCACGGCGAGAGCACGACGGAGCTGCGGCTGAGCGTGGAGCACATCGGCGACGAGGCATGCTTCACGGTCAGCGACAACGGGCTCGGCATTCCGCGCGAAAGACTTGCGACGCTCTTCGACGGCTCGCTTTCCGGCGAAAAGAGCGGCGGCTTTGATATGAAGAAAAACATGGGCATCGGTCTTTCCGTCTGCCAGACGATCGTCAAGGCGCACGGCGGCAGGATCACCGCAGAAAACAGGCCGGAGGGCGGCGCACAGTTCCGCTTCTACCTGCCGCTCAAGGAGGAAAAAGAGGATGAAGATCAGGGATAAGGTATTGATCGTCGAGGACGAGCAGAACATCAAGAATTTCATGTCCACCATTCTGGCCGCCAACGGCTTCGACACGCTTATGGCGGGCAGCGCGAAGGAGGCGCTGTCGATGATCTCGTCGCATTGTCCCGACCTGATCATCCTTGACCTCGGTCTTCCCGACATGGACGGCATGGAGGTGCTCAAGCAGGTGCGGGCATGGTCGAGCGTGCCGGTCATCGTGGTCTCCGCGCGTACGCACGAGGGCGACAAGGTCGCGGCGCTCGATCTCGGCGCGGACGATTACATTGAAAAGCCCTTCGGGACGAGTGAGCTGCTCGCCCGCATCCGCACGGCCATCCGCCATACGCGCACGGGCCTTGACAACGACTCCATCGCGCAGTCCGGCAAGTATACGGTCCGCGACCTGACCATCGACTACGACAAGCACCATGTCCTCATGCGCGGGGAGGACGTTCACCTCACGCTCAACGAGTTCAAGATCGTGGCGCTGCTGGGCAAATACGCCGGTAAGGTGCTGACCTACGATTTCCTCATCCGCGAGATCTGGGGCCCCAAGGCCAAGGCGGACAATCAGATCCTGCGTGTCAACATGGCGAACATCCGCCGCAAGATCGAGAAGAATCCCGCCGCGCCCGAGTACATATTCACCGAGATCGGCGTGGGCTACCGGATGCTCGAGAACGAGTAAAAAACGATAAAAACCGCCCGAAGGCGGTTTCTATACCAGGGGACGAGAGTCCCTCCACACAATCACGCAGACAGCTCTTGCCGAAGGCTCGGCAAGAGCTGCTTGCGTTTTTTACGTCATGCTGAACAGCGTTGCGGCGACCTGTGCGCGGGTGATGGGCTCAGTGGGGTGGATACCGCCGTCGGCGTAGCCGGAGAGCGCGCCGATCGCGCAGAGCGTATTGATGTGCTTGCGCGCCCAGTCCGCAATGGCGTCGCTGTCGGTGAAGCTCCACTCCGGCGCGGCGTAGCCCAGCTCAAGGAGACGGCCGAGCATCGTCAGCGCCTCCTGACGGCTGATGGTCGCGGTGGGGAGGAAGCAGAGCCGGCCGTAGCCGTCGTAGCTGCCCTTCGTTACGCCGAGGGCATACATGGCGCGCACGCCGCCCTTCGCCCAGTCGGCGATGCTGCCGTTGTCGGCGAAGGGCAGCTCAACGGAGGAGGTGTCCTGCGCGGGCGCGAGCCAGCGGCAGAGCAGCACGGCAAATTCCTGACGGGTGATGGGGCTGTCGGGATTGAAGTTCCCAAGATCGTCGCCGGTGGTGACGCCGCTCGCCTTCAGGAAGCTCACGGCGGCGTTGGCCCAGTGACCGTCCGTATCGGGGAAGGCGGCGGACAGCTCCGACGGGGTGATGCTTAGGCCGGTGCGGGCGAGCCTGCCGCTCGCGTCGCCGGCGATGACGGCGATGCGGTGCGCCTTGCCGTCCGTGGCAGGCAGCGCGGCGTGGAGCGCGCCGGTCTGGTGGTCGTAGGTGAAGCTGAGCGCTTTGCCGTCGAGCGTTACGCGCAGCGTGGCGAGCGAGCCGCCGTCCACGGCGTCAAAGACCTTGCCGGTCAGGGCCGTGCCGTCCTCGGAGAGGGAGACGGAGATCTCCGGCGCGGCGGTATCGCTCATGCCCTCGCGGGCCGCGACGAGCTGATCGAGGTACAGCGTGCCGCTCAGAGTCGACGGCAGGCGCAGGGCGAAGCCGGTGATGCTCGCGGCTTTGTCGGGGAGGGTAAAGGTGAGCTGCTGCCAGCCGGTGAAGTCGATCACGGCAGCGTTCGTTTCGCCCGCATCGGTCGTGAGGGCGAGCGTCTCGCGCTGTCCATCGCCGTAGACCCAGAGCGTTACACGGTCATAGCCGGAGGGGACGGCGTAGGTTCGCTCCACGCTCAGAAGGAGCTCCTCCGCGTTCTCGGGGACGTTCTCGGCGCGATAGTCCCAGCGTGCGGAGGCGGAGCCGAAGCGGACGAAACTCTTGTCGGTATTTTGGGTCAGGACGGTCTGCTCGCCCTCGAAGCCGTCGAGCAGGACCAGAGGATCGGAGGTGACGTAAACGGGGATGGTGCGCGTGGTCTCGCCCGCGTGGACGGTCAGGCTGCCGTAGGCGGCATGGCCGGCGGCGGTAAAGACGCCGTTTTCATCAACCGTGCCGACGCCGCCCTCGGTGGTCCAGGTGAAGCAGGAGTTCTGCGCGAGCAGGGAGAGGTGGTTTTGATAGGCCTGCGCGGTCAGCTCGACGCTCGCGCCGGGGGAGACGCGCAGCTCGGTGAGCGTGCCGCTTTTGCCGAGGCGGATCTCGTCCGGCGTTTCGACTACGCGGACCTCGGCGGTGGTGTATTTGCCGCCGACCTTTGCGCCGACGGTCACGGTGCCGGCGGTTTTCGGCGCGGTCAGGACCGTATTGCCCAGCTCGTCGGTCCGCACGCTGCCGCGGTCGCTCGCGATGGATACCTCCTTATCCATGGGGATGTAGTTCGTGTCGATGGCGGCGGCGCGGAGCAGGACCTGCGCGCCCGCGAGCACGCGGCCGCTTTCCGTGCGCAGCGCGATGTGGTCGAGCGTGCCGCTCGGCTCATTTGACGCGACAAGGAAGATGTGGTTCGTCACGGCGCGCAGGCTGCCCTCGGAGGGGGTGTTGTAGACGCCGGCATTGCCGTCCTCCGGCAGCGTGACGCACAGAGTCGTCGAGCCGCCGCCGTCCAGGCTCAGCGCGGTCACGCAGCCGAGCTCGATCATGCGCTGCGCGACCTGTGTCAGGCTCGCGCCGATGGAGTAGCCCTTCCGGCGGCCGTCGATGGTGTAGAGCACAAGGCTGCCGTCGGCCTTTTGACCGATGGCGGTGCGCGGCGCGGCGCCGGCCTCAAGCCCCTTGCAGACCACGCCGTTCTCCACGAGCTGATAGAGCGCGCCGATCATGTAGTCCACGTCGTTCCAGCCCTCGTCCGCCGCGCGGACGGTGACGGTCAGCGTGTCGCCGACCGCGAGCGCGCGCAGCAGAGCAAGGTTCTCCTCGCCGGAGAGGAGGTTCGCCGTCAGGACGTATTTGCCCTCGCTCACGGCGGTGTCGGTGGCCTCGGGCAGGATCTCATCCACGGTGAGCGTCAGCGCTCCGCCGATGCTCAGGCGGCCGTCGACCGCCGAGCAGACCACGTCATAGCCCGCGGCGTTGGTGCCGGTGGAGCGCCGGGCGTTGAAATCGTAGGTGTAGAGGTAGATGCCGCCGTAGGAGTAGCGCACCTGATTGACGGCGGCAATGGAAAAGGACGTGTTGGCGCTCTCGACCTGCATTGCCAGCGCCGGAGCGCCGAGGATGGCTGTGCCGTCCGCGCGGAAGCCGACGGCATAGTTGCTCGCGGAGGCGACGCGCAGCACGCCATCGGTCATCACCGTGCCGAGCGGCGCGCCGTTGAGCGTATCGTAGTAGTCGCCGTTGATGCCCGCGACCACACGCAGGCCCTGCTCCTCCAGCCGCTTGGCGGCGGCGGAGACGGTGCTCGTCGCGGTGGTGTAATCGCCGTAGGTGACGATGGGCGTCACGCTCGTGTTCGGCGTGTAGACGACGTAGTTTTCCTGCCGCAGGTCGGAGAAGGTGTTGCTCCAGAACGTGCCCTCGCCGAGCTCGGCGCCGCGGTTGAGCGTCGTCGAGCGCAAGTCAAGGTCGTCGCCCAGCGCTTCGGAGGCGAGCGCCGTCGGCGCGAGCGTCAGCAGCAGGGTGAGGGATAAGAGAAAGGCGGTGCATTTGCGGGACAGTGCTTTCATAATGATCTCCTTTTGAAATACGGCACATACCTGTTTTTGCTATGCTTTTGCGCAGCAAAAGTTGACATAACGTTACTATACCATGACGGCCCTTAAAAGTAAAGACGAAGAAAGGCGGAAAAAAGTTCCGTCAAAGCTCCATTGTTTCCAAAAGATCGACAAGGATGGCGTTGGAGACCAGAAAGCCGCGGGGCGTGAGGGCATAAAAGCCGCCGGAAAGATGGGCGAGGCCGTGGGCTTCGCAATTCCGGAGAATGCGCCGCGCGGCTTCCGGCAGCGTATCCGCGGCGACGCCGCGGGTCGTGCGGAGCGCGAGCATGACGCGCTCGGTCTCCCGCTCACGCGCCGAGGGCGCGGAGCACTCGGAATAGACGGTGTGTCCCGCAAGGTAGGCGTCGAGATCGCGCGCGAGCGCAAAGCGCTCGCCGCCGAAGTCACTGTGCGCGCCGGGGCCGAAGCCGAGGTATTCCGCGAGCGTCCAGTAACGGCTGTTGTGGCGGGACGCCCGTCCCGGGCGGCAGAAGTTGGAGATCTCATATTGCTCATAGCCCTGCCGCGCGAGAAGCCCGACCGCGGAGAGGTACATATCCGCCTGCGTGTCGTCGTCCGGCAGCGTGAAGCGCTCGCGCCGCGCAAAGAGCGGCGTGCCCTCCTCGACCTTCAGCCCGTAGCAGGAAAGATGCTCGGGCGCGAGCGCGAGCGCGGCGTCAAGGTTTGCCTGCCAGCGCGTCATCGTCTGCTCGGGCAGACCGTAGATGAGGTCGAGACTCAAATTGTCAAAGCCCGCGGCGCGGGCGTTCTCCACCGCGCGGACGGTCTGCGCGTGCGTGTGGACGCGCCCGATGCGCCGCAGCTCCGCGTCGTCCGCGGACTGCATCCCGAGCGAGAGGCGGTCGAAGCCTGCATCGTGCAGTTGCCGCAGGGCGGAAATATCCTGCGCGCTGTCGGGGTTGGCCTCGAGCGTGATCTCCGCGCCGGGGGCGACGCGGTAGCTTTGAAAAACCGCGTCCAGAAGGCGGCACAGGCGGTTGGGGCCGAGATAGCTCGGTGTGCCGCCGCCGAAGTAAACGGTGTCTACGGTGCAGTCCGCCGTGCGCTCCCGCCACGCGGCGAGCTGCGCGGTCAGCGCGGAGACGTAAGCGTCCATCTGTCCCTCGGCGCGCGGCAGGGAGTAGAAGTCGCAGTAAATGCACTTCGCCTTGCAGAACGGAATGTGGATGTAAAGCCCAAGTGAGCGCATGGTATCACCTCGCGTCCATTGTAGCCGATTTTGCGGGGAAAGGCAACGATGGATAAAAATACTCCCGCCGGAAATGCTATGCCAAAAGGAGTGATCTTATGGATATGTCACCGCAGGAATACCGGGCGTATATCAAGCAGAAGTCGCCGAGATCCCCCATCGTCAAGGATACGGCGCTCGCCTTTCTGATCGGCGGCGCGATCTGCGTGCTCGGTCAGCTCATTCTGGACGGCTACAGGTCCCTCGGGCTCGACAAGACCGACGCGGGCACCGCGACCTCCGTCACGCTCATCTTTTTAGCGGCGCTGACCACGGGGCTGAACCTGTATAATTCCCTCGCCCGCTTCGCGGGGGCGGGCACGCTCGTGCCGATCACGGGCTTTGCCAATTCCGTCGTCTCGCCCGCCATCGACTTCAAGGCAGAGGGCATCATCACCGGCATGGCGGCAAAGATGTTCGTCATCGCAGGACCGGTGATCGTGTTCGGCACGCTTGCGAGCGTCGTGTACGGCGTGGTGCTGATGCTGATGGGATAGGAAAAAGCGCGGCGGGGCCGCGCTTTTCTCTTGCGCCGCGCCGCACGATATTCTATAATGTTGCCATCGAATCAAACAACGGAGGATGGCACGATGTACGAAAACGGTAAGATCTACATGGGACTTGCGGACGGCGTGCGCGTGGAGCTTGCGCTCAATATGTGCAACCGCCACGGCCTGATCGCGGGCGCGAGCGGCACGGGCAAGACCATCACGATGAAAGTGATGGCCGAAAGCTTTTCCGACGCGGGCGTGCCGGTGTTCCTGTGCGACGTCAAGGGCGACGTCGCGGGCATCTGCGCCCCCGGCGTGAGCAGCGAGGGCATGGAAAAGCGCATCGATCGGTTTGGCCTGCGCGGCAGCTTTGCTTATAAGGGCTATCCCACGACCTTCTGGGACATTTACCAGACCGGCGGCCACGCCGTCCGCGCGACGGTGAGCGACATGGGGCCTGAGCTTTTGTCCCGCATCCTCAGCCTCACGCCCGCGCAGGAGGGCATCCTGCACATCATGTTCCGCATCGCGGATGACAAGGGGCTGCTGCTCCTCGATCTCAAGGACCTGCGCGCCATGCTGAACTACGTCAGTGAGCACCGCGCGGAGTACATGATGACCTACGGCAACATCACGCCGCAGTCCGTCGCGGCGATCCTGCGCGCGCTGCTGCCGCTTGAGCAGCAGGGCGGCGACCTCTTTTTCGGCGAGCCGGCGCTCGACATCTATGACTGGATGCGCACCGACTCGGACGGCCGCGGCATGGTCAACGTGCTCGACTGCGTGAAGCTGGTGCAGAACCCGACGCTCTACGCGAGCTTCCTTTTGTGGATGCTCTCGGAGCTGTTTGAGAGCCTGCCCGAGGCGGGCGATCTGGAAAAGCCCAAGCTGGTGTTCTTCTTCGACGAGGCGCACACGCTCTTCCGCGACGCGCCGGCGGTCCTCGTGCAGAAGATCGAGCAGACCGTCAAGCTCATCCGCTCGAAGGGCGTGGGCGTGTTCTTCGTGACGCAGAGCCCGAGCGACATTCCCGACGCGGTGCTCGCGCAGCTCTCCAACCGCGTGCAGCACGCGCTGCGCGCCTATACGCCCGCCGAGCTGAAGGCTGTGCGCGTCGCGGCGCAGGCGTTCCGCGCCAATCCCGCCTTTCGCGCGGAGGATGCCATCATGGAGCTCGGCGTCGGCGAGGCGCTGACCTCGTTTTTAGATGAACAGGGCGTGCCGACCATCGTGCAGCGCACGAAGATCGTCTGCCCGCAGAGCCTCATGGGTGCGCCCGAGCCGATGGCGCGCATGAAGGCCATGCTGCATGACGGCATGGAGAAGTACGACGACGCGGCGGATAATCTCTCTGCCTACGAGGTGCTGACCGAGCAGGCTGACGCCGCGGCGCTGGAAAAGCAGCGGGAGGAGGAGCGTCTTGAGCAGGAGGAGAAGCAGCGCGCCAAGGAGGAGGCCGCCGAGGAAAAGCGCCGCCAGAAGTTAGAGGACGAGGAGCGCAGACGCGCGCAGAAGTTAGAGGATGAGGAGCGCCGCCGCGCACAAAAGCTGGAGGACGAGGCGCGCCGGAGGGCGGAGAGGGCCGCCGAGGCCGAGCAGAAAAAGCGCGAGCGTGAGGCTGCCGCGGCGAAGAAAAAGGCCGAACGGCTCCAGTCCAAGATCGAGACGCAGCTCGTCTCCGCGGGTGGGCGGATCCTCAGGCGCGGGCTTCTGGGCATTTTGAAACGGTAAATAGAGAGAAAGGCGTGCCGGACGGCACGCCTTTCTCAGTGCGGTTTACTTGTTTGCCATGCGATAGACGGCGAGGATGCCGTCGTAATCGAGCGGGCAGAACTTGCCGACAACGCGGGTGTGGAAGAAGGTGCAGCGCTCGGCAAGCTCACGCAGCTGCTCCTCGCTGAGCACGCCGATGCCGAGCTCGGTGAAGGTGGTCGGCATATCAATGGAGCGGAAAAACTCCTCGGTCGTGTCGATGGCGCGGAGGGCAAGGTCACGGTCGCTCTCGCCGTCCTTGCGGGTAAGGCGCCAAACGGCCTCGCCGTAGTGCGCGAAGCGCGCGGGATCGGTGTCCACCACATAGCGCGCCCACTGCGGCCACATGACCGAGAGCGTCGCGCCGTGCGCGGCGTCGAACATACCGGAAAGCTCGTGACCGAACTGGTGCACGGAGAAGTCCTTCACGCCGCCGAGGCCCGTGAGGTTGTTGTGCGAGAGGGAGCCGGCCCACATGATCTCGCTCATGGCGTCATAATTGTGACTGTCCTGCATGGCGACGCGACCCGCGTCGATCACCGTGCGCAGCAGGCCCTCGGCGATCTCGTCGGTCATGCGGTTGGAGGGATGGCCGGGGTTGAAATAGCGCTCAAGCGTGTGCATCATGATGTCCACCACGCCGCAGCCGACCTGATAGCGTGGGAGCGTATAGGTCAGCTCGGGGTCCATGATGGCGAAGAGCGGACGCTGCAGATCGGTGTTCAGACCGCGCTTGAGCGTCGTTTCATCGTTCGTGAGCACGGCGCTGTCGCTCGTCTCGCTGCCGGCGGCGGAGATGGTCAGCACCGCGCCGAGCTTGCTCGTTTTGGTGAGCGCCGCCTTCTTGCTCCAGAAATCCCAGATGCCCGTTTCGGGGTTGGCGACGCCGTGGGCGATGGCCTTGGACGTGTCCATCACGCTGCCGCCGCCGACGCCGAGAATGAAGTCCGCACCGAAGGCGAGCGCCTTCTGCACGCCCTCGCGCGCGTGGGACAGGCGCGGGTTGGGCTGCACGCCGCCGAAGCTCATGTGCTCAAGCCCCGCGTCGGTGAGCGTCTGCTCGATGCGTGCGATAAGCCCGCTCTTCACGGCGCTGTGGCCGCCGTAGACGATAAAGACCTTCGTGCCGCCGAAGTGCTTGACCGCCTCGCCGACCTTTGCCTCCGCGCCCTTGCCGAAATAGATCTTAGTCGGGCAGTAAAATTCAAATGCCTGCATGGAATGGGTCCTCCTTGTCTGCGTGCGGAATGGAGCGCACGCGGATTTTCTGCGCCTATGGTAGCACACCTGCGCGCACATTGCAAGAGGTCGAATGGGAGAGAAAAAGCACATTTTTTGCGTGATTTTGTGTTGACATAATGAATGTGGATAACTCTGTGGAAACTGTGAATAACCTTGATTTTACAAGAAATTTACAGGTTGACGCTCGATTATTTTTTGACCGATACGAAAACTATTTGAGAATGCTGCGCGAGTTTTTAACAAGCGCGGGACGCGGCGCGGGAGCGCATCAAAACACTTGCTATTGTGGGACGGAGCGGCTATAATATACAAGGAATAGTATCCTATGGAAACGGAGAAGACAAATGGCAAAGGCAGGAAAGAATTACGGCAACGAGAGCATTTCCTTACTCGAGGGCGCGGAGCGCGTGCGCAAGCGCCCGGGCGTTATCTTTGGCTCGGACGGACTGGACGGCTGCGAGCACGCGGTGTTCGAGATCCTCTCGAACTCCATCGACGAGGCGCGCGAGGGGCACGGCAAGGTCATCACGCTCACACACTACGCCGACGGCAGCATCGAGGTGGAGGACAACGGGCGCGGCTGTCCCGTGGACTGGAACCCCAAGGAAAAACGCTTCAACTGGGAGCTCGTGTACTGCGAGCTCTACGCCGGCGGCAAGTACAACAATCTCGACGGCGACAACTACGAATACTCCCTCGGCCTCAACGGCCTCGGCGCCTGCGCCACGCAGTACGCCTCGCGCTACATGGATGTGACCGTCTGGCGCGACGGGAACAAATATTCCCTCCACTTTGAGCGCGGGCAGATCACCGGCAAAAAGGGCGAGGAGCTGAAGATCGAGCCGACCGACCGCGGCAAGAAGACCGGCACGCTCACGCGCTGGCTGCCCGATCTCGACGTGTTTACCGACATCAACATCCCCGCGTCGTATTTTACCGACGTGCTGCGCCGTCAGGCGGTCGTCAACGCGGGCATCACGTTCCGCTTCCGCGACCAGGTGGGCGGCAAATTCGAGACGCAGGAGTTCCTCTACGAAAACGGCATCGTGGACTATGTGACCGAGCTGGCCGGAGAGGGCGCGCTGACCACGCCCGTCTTTTGGGAGACGGAGCGCCGCGGCCGCGACCGCGAAGATAAACCGGAGTACAAGGTCAAGCTCTCGTGCGCCTGCTGCTTTTCCAACCGCGTGAACGTCATCGAGCACTACCACAACTCCTCGTGGCTCGAGCACGGCGGCGCGCCGGAAAAGGCGACTAAGACGGCCTTCGTCTACGCCATCGACAAATATCTCAAGGACAGCGGCAAGTATCAGAAGAACGAGAGCAAGATCACCTGGCAGGACGTGGAGGACTGTCTCGTGCTGGTGTCCAACAACTTCTCCACGCAGACGAGCTACGAGAACCAAACGAAGAAATCCATCACGAACAAATTCGTGCAGGAGGCGATGACGGACTTTTTGAAGTCCCGCCTGGAGACCTACTTCATCGAGAACCGCGTCGAGGCGCTCAAGATTGCCGAGCAGGTGCTCATCAACAAAAGAAGCCGCGAGAGCGCGGAAAAGCAGCGGCTGAACATCAAGAAAAAGCTCTCCGGCAATATCGACATTTCCAACCGCGTGCAGAAGTTCGTGGACTGCCGCACGCGCGATGTGTCCCGCCGCGAAATTTATATCGTTGAGGGCGACAGTGCTCTCGGCAGCGTCAAGCTCTCGCGCGACGCGGAGTTTCAGGGCATCATGCCTGTGCGCGGCAAGATCCTGAACTGCCTCAAGGCCGACTACGCCCGCATTTTCAAGAGCGAGATTATCACCGATCTTCTGAAGGTGCTCGGCTGCGGCGTGGAGGTGCAGGGCAAGGCGGTCAAGGAGCTCAACGCCTTCGACCTCAACAATCTACGCTGGAGCAAGGTCGTCATCTGCACCGATGCGGACGTGGACGGCTTCCAGATCCGCACGCTGATCCTGACGATGATCTACCGTCTCTGCCCCACGCTCATCCGCGAGGGCTACGTCTACATCGCGGAAACGCCGCTCTTTGAGATCAACTGCGGCGACAAGACGTGGTTCGCCTACTCCGACAAGGAGAAGAACGACATCGTAAAAACGCTTGAGGGCAAGCGCTATAAGGTCGACCGCTCCAAGGGCCTCGGCGAGAACGACCCGGAGATGATGTGGCTGACGACCATGAACCCCGAAACGCGCCGTCTCATCAAGGTCATGCCCGAGGACGCGGAGGCGACCGCGCAGGTATTCGATCTGCTCCTCGGCGACAATCTGCAGGGCCGCAAGGACCATATCGCAGAGAACGGCTACAAGTATCTGGAACTGGCGGACATTTCGTAGGAGGGCGGAAAACGGGGCAAAGCCCTTGCAAAAGAGCGGCGTTTATGGTACGCTGAAGGAACAGGATACCCAATGGACCCACACAGGGAAGGAGAATGGAAAAATGAAAAAACTGATCGCTCTTCTGCTGGCGCTGATGTTGGCGCTGGCACTGGCCGTCCCCGCAAGCGCGGCGGGCGAGGATATTGGCATCATCGGCGGAGCCGACGGTCCGACCTATATTCTCGTTAGCGCCGATCCGAAGGCTGCCGCGACGGTTTCAAAGGAACAGCGCGAGCAGAACATCAAGGCGCTCGGCGGCGTGGTCGGGCAGGTCAATGTGCTGCTGGGCGACCGATGCATTGCTTTCACCGACGCGGTGCCCGAGGTGAAGAACGGGCGCACGATGGTGCCGCTGCGCGCCGCGCTGGAGGCCATGGGCGCAAGGATCGAATTTGACCAGGCCACCAAGACCGCCATCGTAACGGGTGAGAAGGCGAGCTTTACCCATGTTGTCGGCAGCGACATCATCACGCGCGCCGACGGCTCGACGGTGAAGATGGACGTCCGCTCCTATGTGACGCCCTCCAACCGCACGATGGTGCCGGTACGCTTCTTCTCGCAGGTGCTCGGCTACGACGTGTTCTGGGACAACGGCTACCGCATGGCGTTCCTGCTCGACGAGGAGACCTTCGCGGAGAAGGTGGACAGCCGTCTCGCCATTCTCAACGGCTATCTGGCAAAGAACGCGAAGAGCTTTGACGCCTCCAAGAATTATAAGGAGGATGTGACCCTCTCCGGCACGGTCAAGGTCATCGACTCCATCAAGGGCGACCGCAGCTATCCGTATTCCGGCAAGGCGTCCGTGCTGCTGGGCAAGGACGGCATGAGCATGAGCCTGAGCGCCGACCTCAGCGATCTGGCGGAGTATTTTGAGAGCCTTGCCGGCGAGCCGTTGCCGGAGGCCTATCGCGCGGCGTTCATCAAGCCGGAGCTGGAGGCTGTTTTCTCTGACAAGCTATACTTCCGATCCCCGCTCTTTGACGCGCTGATGGCGGAGGTGGGCGGCACGCAGGCCGTTTCCGGCGCATGGTATGCGACGGACGCTGTGATGAGCTTCCCCGACCTCTACAGGTCGATGTACGGCAGCGGGGACGGCCGCACCGTCGGCCACATTCTCTATGCCATGATGAAGCAGGGGGATGCGAATGGGTTCTACGAGAGCTGGAGCGGTACGGAGCAGCTTGCCGCCGCCGCGGCCGAGATGTTCGGCGACGAGACCTTCACCAAGTCTGGCAGCGGCTATAAGTGGCACTTCGGCAAGGAGGAGCTTGCGAAGCTGCTGACGGAAGCGGGCGTGGATGCGGAGGCGGTCCCGGGCTTTATCGCGGACAGCGGCGTCGAGGAGCTGAGTATTGACCTGACGATGCGCAGCGACGGCGGCGTGGAGCTCAAGTACACAGCGTCGACGAGCATCAATGAGGAAGCGGCGCTTCGCATCGACTACACGCTCGCCGGCAACAGCAGTCGTATGACCGCCAAGGGAACGGTGCAGGTGCGCAACGTCTGCGACGTGACCTTTGACGCGGCGGTCAGCGTCCGCACGACGAGCGAGAAGCCCCTTGCCGCCCCGCCCGCGGGCGCGACGATCATCACGCTCCCCCCGGTAATGCCGATCGCGGCATAAAGAAAAGAGAGAAGGAAAGCGCGCTC
>ERZ780218.1416-NODE-1416-length-15177-cov-4.951726_pt1 | contig 15177 bp, 16 predicted proteins | sample MGYA00510975_ERZ780218 | MGnify/ENA primary metagenome ERZ780218 (study PRJEB29588, sample SAMEA2152063) | human gut metagenome | biome: human gut; feature: human-associated habitat; material: faeces | place: Denmark | collected 2008/2010 ...
GGCATACTGCGCCAGCACATCCGCCGCGCCGGGCGCCGCAGCTATGGCCTGCGCCATGGCGTCAAACTGGGCAAACGCGGCGGTAAGGTCCGGCCGCTCGTATGGCATCTCGCTGAATTTCATCTCTGTCCACTCACTTTCCCTATGCGCCCCTGCGGGCGTTTTTCTTTTTGTTCTGCGGGCCGCCCCGCTGCCCGGGCGCATCGCTTTGGCCCTGCAGGGGCATGGCCCGCTATAGGGATTATACCACGCCGCACAGGGCTTGAAAACTGTTTTGCCCGCCAAACTTGACAACCCTTGACGCCGCGCCCGTTTGCGCGTATACTGAACAAAACCGGTTTTCGCGGCAAGCGCGAAGGAGACGTGTATATGGCACAGGCAATTTGCAGCAAGGCTTATTATTACGGCTATTTCTTTTTCGGGAAATGGCCCTGTTTGCCGTGTGCCGCAGCCGTTTGAGCGTGTTTGCTCAACATGTGGATGTAAGGCCGTCGGGGCGCAAAGCCCTGGCGGCCTTTTTGCATAAAACCGAATCAACAGAAGGGGAGTTTGCATATGATTGTTATTTTCAAAAAAGATGCATCGCAGGCGGCCATCGACGCGCTGTGCCGCCAATTTGAAGCACAGGGGCTGAAAATTCATAATTCCATGGGCCAGCACACCCATCTTGTGGGCCTGATTGGCGACACCAGCGCCGTAGACGTAGACCTCGTGCGCGCCAACGCCGCTGTGGAAGAGGTAAAGCGCGTTTCCGAGCCGTACAAAAAGGCAAACCGCAAGTTCCGCCCCGAAGACACCGTGGTGAAGGTGGGCGGCGCGGCCTTCGGCGGCGGGCACTTTTCCGTCATTGCCGGGCCGTGCAGCGTAGAGAGCGAGCAGCAGATAGAGTTTGTGACCCAAAGTGTGCAGAAAAGCGGCGCGGCCATGCTGCGCGGCGGCGCTTTCAAGCCGCAGACGGTAGCATTTGAAGCAGCGCTCTCCGCCTTCCGGAATGCTTTCAAGTCCTTTTATCGTTTCGTAAAAATCTTCGGGACGGTATTCTCCTTCTATAAGGCTTATTTCGTTTTTGGGGTGAAGTCGGGAAATAAAACGTTTTTGTTCCGCAGCGCGTCTCTGATATTCTTCCCGGGGAGCAATGTTGGGATTGTAATAATAAACAGTGATTTTAAAATATTTTGAAAGATATTCAAGAGTATAGGACGAGCAAGGAGCACAGCAGCTGTGAAGCAGCAGCGTAGGAGTTTCTCCGTTTTTTTCAAGCTCTGAAATTATATCATCAAGCTTTTTCTGATAATTTATTTTAGCCGGCTTAACCATAATCATACTGCCTTTCCTTTTTGATTTAGATATAGGCAATACTCTGTCAATTGATTTTTTCATTTGACAAAGCTTGCGCTGTATCACGCAGAATTGGATTGGTATCTGAATGAAATATTCAGGCAACATTTCCTTTAATAATTGTAGCACATATTTTTATCAAAATCAAATTTCAGGAATAAAAAATTTTTATCTGCGCAGAATAATTCCAAAGATATTAAGGCAATACCGTACAATATCAACTCATGGCTTTTGTGTACGTCTTGCTTGAATCTTTTCCGTCGTATTTGCCGAATTCTTGTTGACTGACGCGGGTTAGCCAGCGTCGGATTCAGGCAATATGACGAAAAATCTTACGGCGCAATCCGCACATAATAATTGTGCGGTATTGCCTTAAAAAACGGAGGGATCAGTTTGAGCAGAGCGACTAAATTTCTGAAAAATACTCCAAGCGTTATTTCGTCCGCCGCGATTGGCGGAAAAATGGAAAACGAAGGACCTTTAAGCGATTATTTCGATAAAATAAACGAGGATCCGTATATGTCCGCCGATACTTTTGAAAAAGGCGAAAGCCAGCTGCAGAAGCAGGCGGTGATACACGCAATTCAGAAAGCGCGGCTTACCAACGAGGATATTGACGTTATGTTCGGAGGAGATCTGCTTAATCAGTGTGTGGGAACAACTTACGGTATAAGGGATTTTGAAATTCCCTTTCTGGGCATTTACGGAGCTTGTTCCACAATGGCGGAAGGATTACTCATGGCTTCTGTTTTTGTGGACGGAGGATACGCTCAGAAAGCGCTGGCTGTCACCTCCTCCCACTTCTGTACGGCGGAAAGGCAGTACCGCTTTCCCCTTAATTACGGAGGACAGCGTACTCCGACTTCCCAGTATACCGCGACTGCCGGGGGAGCGCTGGTGGTGTCCGCCAAGGAAAATCCGCCGTACGTCAGAGCCTGTACGATCGGAAAGATCGTGGATATGGGAGTAACTGACGCCAATAATATGGGGGCGGCTATGGCTCCGGCTGCATTTGAAACTATAAATCAGTTTTTCAAGGATACAGGCATGAAGCCGTCTGATTTTGACGCAGTTGTAACGGGCGATCTCGGCAAGGTCGGAAGCCGTATCCTCTGCGAGCTGTTTGAAAGAGAAAATATAAATATCAGGGATAATCACAAGGACTGCGGACTTATGCTTTATTCTTTTGAAAATCAGGATGTACACGCAGGAGCAAGCGGCTGCGGCTGTGCAGGAAGCGTTCTGTGCGGTTATTTTCTGCCGAAGATCAGAAGCGGCGTTATCAAGAATATCCTGTTTACCGCTACGGGAGCGCTTATGTCGCCTACCATAAATCAGCAGGGCGAATCAATTCCTTCGATTGCCCATTCGGTATGGATATCCCATGAAAGCGGAGAAAAATAAGAACATGCCTTCACCTGATATACGTGAGGATTTTCAGATGTAATTTTGTTGCAGACTGCTTTAGAATTTGCCGGAAAGATGTGTGTACACGCTTGTGAACAAATGATACAGGGGCAATGCCTGCACAGGACTATTTTGCGTTATTTTATTTAGGAAAGGAATCAAAGCTATGGAATATTTATGGGCTTTTTTAATAGGCGGACTTTTCTGCGCTGTAGGACAGATCTTGATTGACTTTACAAAGCTTACTCCGGCTAGGATACTTGTGTCTTATGTTGTGGGAGGAGTAATTCTGGGTGCGCTCGGACTTTATAAGCCGATAATCGACAAGGCGGGAGGCGGAGCCACGGTTCCCCTTACCGGCTTCGGTTATCTGCTGGCGGACGGAGTAAAGAAGGCGGTTGACGAAAACGGTTTTCTTGGTATTTTTACCGGAGGACTTACTGCCGCTGCTGCGGGAATATGCGCGGCTATCGTATTCGGTTTTATCACTGCGCTTTTTTCAAAAAGTACGCCGAAAAGCTGATGATTTTTGTTTTATTGCGGACAGATGCAAAAACGGGAGTAAACCGGGAACAAATCCGGCTTACGCCCGTTTTTTAAGGCAACACCTCATAATCGTTGCACGATATTGCTAATGTTTGATCCGGAGTTTGAGCGCCGCAGTGAATATACTCTAATTGCTGCCCAACGGATAGATCTTATCCGGTATAAGCTCGAGCATTGCCTTGGTAGCCTCCTGAGTAAGGTCATAGCAGTACCATTCTCCGCTTTCCTGCGGTTCCATCCATACCATTACGCCGTTCCAGCCGTTTTCATAGGCGCTTTTATATTTTTCGGTAAGCGTAAGAACGCATTCGTCAGCATCGTCGTTTGAAGTTTCACCCACGACGCAGGGTTTGGTTTCCTCAAGACCGAATTCCGCAGGAGAAGCTGTGAACGGGAAGCCGTACCATTGCCTTTGCCACATATAATAATGCGTGCTGTAAAAGTCCAGATAGGCGTTGTCGTTGCCGGTCAGTTCCTTGAGATATTCGTCCGAAACCATGTTTCCGTCGTATTTGTCTGAATTGTATTTGATTATTCCGATACCTACCGTAACGAGAGTATCGCATTTTTCGTGGATCACCGAAGCGCATTTTCCGAAGAAATAGGAAAGATTCTCCCACGGAATATTGCCACATTCCTCATTTTCATAGACCCAGTCGGGTTCATTCATAATATCTATGGAAAACAGGTATTCGTTATCTCCGTACCTGTCGCAGAATTCGCCTACATATTTTTCTGCAAACTCGTCGCAGGTTTCTTTATTGCTTATAAGCGCGCGCCATTTGTCGCCGCTGCCGTTATCCCCGCCTTTGAAATGGTCAAATGAAAGCAGGGTGGCCATAACATAGACCTTGTGCTTTTCAGCTATTTCAAAAAGCTTATCAAGATTTTCCCAGTGAACTGCCTTTATCTCTTTTATGCCTCCGGTAGTCTTCAGGCGGACTATATTTTCTCCGGAGCAGTTGATCCATATTCTTGTGCAGTTTATTCCGTCCTCCGCAAGCTGCGCAAAGGTATCGTCCCAGAATTGTTCGTCCATATCTCCGCCAAAATCATTCCATTTCTGCCATGGGGTATTGACTCCGTTGATCCACAGCTCCTTGCCGTTTACCATAAATTTTGTTCCGTCTACCGTAACTCTTGCGGAAGGCTCTTCCGTTTTATTTTCCTGGGATTTTCCGCAGCCTGCTGCGGAAACCGTCATTACGGCAGCCGAAGCAAATGCGACCAGACGCTTTAATATTCGTTTGTCCATAAAATCGCCCGCAGAACTTATCCTGCAAGCATTCCTCCGTTTCATATGTAATATATCTTCAGATATTTGTTTTTCAGTTTTCATAATAACATAAAACAATAAAAAAATCAATAGCTGAGAAATACACTTCGTCCGGAAGACATATTTTCACGATTACGGAATAAAAAGCGGCGGCTTCAGTCTTTTCTGCGAATTTAAAATGTATGACTATAGCTTATTGTGTCTGTCCGCCGATTATGGAACGATTTCTTGAAAGATACGGCGGTAATGTTTGTAATATAAACTTATAAAACAGTAGTTAAAACAATACCGCGCAAAACCGTAAGACGGTCTTTGTGCGGTATTGTCTTAATTATTTATCCATTTAAATATTTTTCTGCTGAAGAAACCGCTGCAGCACCGTCGGCGGCGGCAGTAACGATCTGCCGCAATGGTTTAGAGCGTATATCTCCGGCGACAAATAAACCCGCAAGAGACGTTTTGCAGTCTTCGTCTGCAACCACAAAGCCCTGTTCGTCAAGTTCGGCAAGACCTTGAAGCAGCTCTGATTCAGGCGATATTCCAACGGCTGAGAAAACTCCGTCGGTTCGGATAATTTCCGGGACATCGTTTCTTTTGATTTCTATCGCTTCAACTTTGTGCTCGCCGATTATTTGGGTTATCGAGCAGTTCAGAATCAGCTGTATGTTTGCAGTGCTGTGAAGCTTGCTTTGGAGAGCTTTGTTTGCTTTCAACTTATCCCTTCTATGGACGAGATAAACCTTTTTTGCCAGCTTTGAGAGATAAAGAGCCTCTTCTGCCGCAGTATTTCCGCCGCCGATCACCGCTGTGGTTTTGCCTCTGAAAAAAGCCCCGTCGCATACCGCGCAGTAGCTTACTCCGCTTCCCGAAAGCCGTTCTTCTCCGTTAACACCCAGCTTTTTTCTCACGGCTCCGCAGGCGGCGATTACCGCTTTTGAATAATAAGTTTCCTTTTCGCCTTTTATTTCAAAGTAATATCTTTGTTTTTTTATTTTATTGACACAGTCGGCTATAAAATCAGTCTTACAGTGATCGGCATGCTCTCGGAGCTTTTGAGAAAGTTCCGTTCCGGTCACTTTTATGAAGCCCGGATAATTGTCAACCTCAACGGTATTTATGATCTGTCCACCTGCCAGCGGAGATCTTTCGATAACTGAAAAGTCAAGTCCGGCACGTGAAGCGTAAATTGCCGCGGTAAGCCCCGCTGCTCCCGAACCGATTATTATCAGCTCTTTTTCTATCATTGCTGCATATTCCCGAATATTTCAAGTATTTTATCTTTTGAAATAAGTCCGAGTGACTTGTGGACTGGTTTGCCTTTTACGAAAATCATAAAAGTAGGAATGCTCATTATACCGTACTGTTCGGCTAAGGCGGTCTGGCTGTCAATATTTATTTTTACTGCTTTTGCTTTTCCTGAAAGCTCATTTGCCGCATCTTCAAATATGGGCGCAAACATTTTGCACGGACCGCACCATTCCGCCCAGAAATCAGTTAATACGGGAATATCGCTTTCAAGCACTTCTTTGCCGAAATTTTCCTGAGTTATGTTAATGACCATGTTAATAACGCTCCTTTTATTTGTTCCGAAAGTTATAATTCCCTGTTTTTGATCTGATATTCATAAAAAAATGCCCGCGTTCTGGAAACGTGTACGAAACTTTGCGTCGAAATATGTCAGAAATAAAATACAATGATGTAAAAATGCACAAACTTCAATGCCTTGTTTAGACATATTTGTAGAAATTAAGACATATATCTAACTTTTTCAACAAAAGCTGTTGCAACAGCGAATAACTTGATGTATAATTATAACATCGGAATCAAAATTATATAGTTATGATAAATCAAGGCCAATTATTATTCTGAGTTTTACGTCTTAAAACCGGTTTGAAACGGTCACTTGATATGTTTTTTCGGGCAGGTCTTGCAGTTTCGCCTAAACTTCTCGAGAATTTAGAATAAATAATCGGAGGAGTTTTTGTTGTGCAAATAAACAGCTTTAAAGATAATCAGAAAGAATATTTAGAATATCTTATACGAAAGCAGCTGGGAAAAAGAACGATATCAAAGTATATCAGCGACGTAAAACGCTTTTACGGCTTTGCCGCCGGCAGGGAGATAGATTTTGACACGGTTTCTGAATTCAAAGAGAGTCTTCTGAGGAAGTATAAAAGCGCCACGGTTAATTCGTATCTTATCTCGCTTAATTTGTATTTTCGGTGGTGCGGATACAGCGAACTGTATATGTCATTGGTAAAATGCCAGAAACTTTATTACTGTCCGTCGGAACTTTTGCGGGAGGAGTATGAACGGCTGCTGGAATATGCCGATTTACATGGAGAGATTCGGTGGTATTTGGTTATGCGTTGTCTTGGCGGAATGGGAATAAGGGTAGGAGAGCTGAGATTTATTACGGCTGAGAGCCTTGAAAACGGCTGTGCGGAAATACATTACAAGGCAAAGCTTCGCCATGTGCTTATTCCGGATACTCTTTGCACTCTTTTAAAGGAGTACTGCGAAGCTTTTGGAATCAGAAGCGGAGCAGTATTTTTAAATAAGAAAGGAACGGCGCCTATTGACAGCTCGGTAGTATGGAGAAACCTGAAAAAAATAGCCGAAGCCGCAGGCGTGGAAAAGACTAAGGTCTATCCTCATAACTTCCGTCATATGTTCGCCAGGGAATATATGAACGTTTTCGGCAATCTTGTGGAGCTTTCAGATATATTGGGGCACAGCTCTGTTGAAACCACACGTATTTATACAAAAGCGTCAAAGGAAACCCAAAGGAGAAAAATGGAAGCGCTTAATCTGTAAAATGCAAGATAATACAACATTAAATTGCGTTTGTCAACCCCTTTTTGCAAAAAAATCACATATTTTTTCAGTTTGCCCCGTAAGGCCAGGTCAGATCCGGCTTTGCGGGGCTTTTGTATTGCGTGAAGCAAGGCGGAAATGCAATATAATGTTGTATAATGTGACCATGGTACCATAAATCCCATATGAAAGAAGGTGAATGCCATGGAAAAAATCGTATTGAACGCTGATAAGCTTTACAATGCTGATTTTGGATTTGTAGCCGAGTATAAGGATACCGGTACGGCGGAAAAAGATTTCGGTATTGATTTTTCCGCTAACTATTCAAGAGTGAAGTTATCCGGTGTTGAAACTGTTAATGACAAAACCGTAACAGCAGACGGCGTAAAGATCGATTACCTCAGCAAGACATTAAGAGGTACAGCTGATGAACCGGCAAAGTATGCGATGGTTATAGTCAAATGCTTTGATTCCAAGAAAGGCGACGGCGATTCTGCAAAACAGTAAAAAATGCCGGACCGCACAGGTCCGACAGAAGATTAATATAAAGGAGGTCAATTTATGTATAATCCCGCAGAGGAAATTTCCTCGATCAATTTCGGATCTATTATAGGCGGTGCGCTGAACGCGGTAGTAAGCGCTCAGAGGGAATCTGCTGACACAACGGTGAATTTTATCAAGAGAGTAGGCTTTATGCCGGGAGAGGTCGACGCCGAAACAGGTGTGGAAAAGGGCGTAGGAGCCCCGATTTGCGTATCATTTGCGTACGATAAGGAGGTTTCTCCGTCACAGGTTCAGACTACAAGAAACATTACGGTAGAGGTGAAAGACGGCGGAAGCGGTTACGATGAATCAAAGGATACGGTGCTTACGATAAACGGAAATATAATTTACGGAGCCAATATCGAATATGACGGAGGGAAGATCGCAAATGTTACTCTTACGACTATTCCGTCCGGAGATTTTATCAAGAACGGAGTTTCGGTAACTGCATCGCAGGATAATGACGATGGAACAAAGAATGTTTCGGCTAAGCTTGAGCTTTCCGTCATCGAAACGCAAACGCCTGTTCCTGCACTTTATCAGAAAATGAAGATAGACGTTCCTATTCTGACGATGATGCCTATTCCGTTTATCAAAATCGATAATGCGGATATTGAATTCAACGTCAAGATAAATTCCGTTTCAACTGAAAACAGCAGCGACGTTTCAAAAAGCGATGTAAATAGCAGCAGCAGCTTCGGCTACAAAGGCTGGGGATTCAGAGCTTCTACTACGCTCAACGCCTCGTTTTCAAATCAGAAGTCGACCTCTTCAAGCGAGGAGGTAAAGAAAGATTATTCGCTGAATATCAAAGTACACGCAGTTCAGGATGATATGCCTGCCGGAGTTTCCAGAATTCTTGATATTCTTGAGGAGTCAATTACCACAAAGACGGTTTCCGATCCGGTTGAAAAAAGCGAGTAAACGCCGCTGAGCGATGCTGCGGCATATTAATATGAAAGGCGGTGATGCTCCGCGCCGCCGCCCCATCTGCGGCGCGGAGATTTTTTATGATAAAACTATGCGAGTTTATAGGAGAATTGGTTTCGGACATTTCAGACGCCAGAAAGATTGCCGATTCAAATTCCGTTGCTCTTAGTCAGAGTTATCATGCGGATCCTTTTCTGAAGGGTATGCCTGTTCCGCATTATACGATAGACGAGGCGGAAGTGAAGGTTCCGGTTTCTGTTTCGGGAGTAGTTTCAAACAGCAGGAACAAGGCTATCATGCAGTCGCTTATTGTCAGCGCCGTAAAGCTGAAGCTTCCTCAGCTGCTGAACAATCAGCTGAAAAGCGCCTATATAAAAAGGCAGAAGAAGATTGAAAAGCTCAGGGAAGAAAAGCAGAGGGCGTCTGCATCGGCAGAAAACGACCAGGCGTTGTCGGATGTTCAGCTCTTGGAGGAGAACGTTATAGCAATAAGCGACGAGCTTCAGAAAAAGTATGCAGAATCGTCTGACAATATAGCCAAGGCTCTTGCCGAGCCTATGAATTCGTTCCTTGAAACGGCGAATTTTGAAATAATAAAGCTGCTTGATATCAAGGACAAGTTTGTTTCTCTGCTGAAACTGGCAGTAAGAGAGGAGTTTCAGAACTACGCTCCCGGGGATCAGCCTGTAGGCGAGGACGACCTGGACGAATTTACCTTGCAAACGGGGACAGCAATGTTTTTTGAGTTCAAGCAGATGTCCGAAAACGACAAGGGCGTATTTGTCGAGCCCAATACCGGAAAAATGAACGAATACGGCAGCAAGGATAATCTTATGTATATTACTTTAAAAATCAGGGAACAGGACCTCGATCTGATAGTGGAGGATTCTTCAGGAAACAGCACCCAGAGATTTCTGTCTCTTAACTAGGCAAAATATACGTAAAGGAGTAAGTAAAATATGGTTCTTATACCGATGATGGAGAGTTTTGACGGCATACTTTCCGAAATGACGGCTATCGTCTGCAAGCTAGAAAAAAATTCCGGGGATTTTTTCAATGAAAGTGTGGCGTTTGTAAGGAAGCTTGAAAATACTGCTGAAAATTACAGGCTTCCTATTGCCGGAGAGCTGGCGGTCATAAGGGGAAAGCTGCTGTGCGGTGATGAGGATATTTCAGATACGGTAATGTATCAGAACAGAAAGGAACGCAGGAATCAAAAGCAGAGGTTTATTCTTAGACAGTTGGAGCAGGCTTATATTTGCGTGCAAAAATATTTTTCGTCCGGACGCAAGCTTTTTGCAGAGTGCGAGAGCATGGCGTGTCAGGTTATCGTCAGGCTTATCTCAAAGGGCTTGCTGAAAAAGCATGATCCCTCGGAACTTTCCGGCGCTATGATTATGAAAAAAGCGTCGGACGACGCAGAGCTTGAGCCGGCGCTGACGCACATAAAAGGCGCGGTAGGGGCCGTAAACGCAAATATAATATTTGAAAAAACAATGTCTCTGGCGGGAGTATATGACAAGGAGGGATGATGAATGAAAATTAAATTTTTACCGTTTATCAATGATGACACAGGCAAGAATTGGAGGACTAAAAGAGAAAAAGCTTTTTTGACAAATCAGGGTTTGCTTGTAACAAATGAGATCAATGAGATCCGCAATAATCATGGGAATACGACATTATATCCTACTGATAATGATTATTATACTGCGCTTCATGAAAAAAAGGCTGAACGCCAGAAGCGCTGGCTTGAAATTCTGCTGAAAGAAACAGCCCATTTGTTCTCAGAAGAGCTTAACAAGCTTTCTGCTGATGACAAAGATAAGGATAAAACAACGATCGTTGCCGCTCTGCCGGAGTTTTTCTGGTATGACATAAATGATAACGACAAGCACAAGAACACGGAAAAGATAGTTAACTATCACAAGCCTATTTATGCTGCAAATCTGATAAATTATCTGCTGGGTCACGAAAATCCGCTTGTAAAGCTAACGACAGATTACACGAATCTTATCTTTTTTGCTGGTACGGCAATATGGAAATATCTCGATCCGGAGAATAAAGAAAATATTTACAATACGCTTATGATCTTCGGCGGCGGAAAACTTTTGAAAGTCTGGACAAAGGTGAGTGTTTCCACCATTGACGGTTTCTATGATTGGAGCAAAAGCAAGGTCGTGGTCGCGAAAGATAAAATCGGACATGGTACCACAAATGACATTCCAGCAGTAAGTTTTAACGGCAAGACTTTTGTTTTCGATATATGTCTGGACTTTTCGCTAAAGCTGGGTGAACCGCCTTTGTCGAGCAAGCTGTTCAGCGGAAATTCGGACGTAAATCTGCTCATATCGGCGGGTATGCCTGTTGACAGCACTAAGCTTAACCTGATAAATTCTCCGCTTATGTTCAGATGCGACGGATTATGGGAGCCTTACGGTGAGATTTTGATAAAAAACTCCGGAACTGTACAGACAAGCTCAGGAACGAAAAAAATTGATTGTCTTGAAATCGATATATAAGAAGGTGATTAAGCTATGGGAATGGAATCATATTTAGGAAAACGCCTTGGCAATTTCAATTCAGCTTATTACAACGACGGTATAAGAGGACAGTGCGTATGGTATGTGAGGGGCAGAGCCAAAGAAAAGGTCGGCGTTGATACCGGGATAAGAGGCGACGCTAATACGTGGTATGCTCAGGCAAAGCATAAGGGGTATGATCTGAAAAGCAACAGCATAGCCTGTTTCGGCGGAGGGTCGTTCGGACACGTTATTTACATAGAGCTTGTGAAAAACGGACAGGTTTATTACACCGAAGCAAACGCCAATGCGGATAATGCGCTTTCGTTGGATGACGGGCTTTTGAAAAAGTCCACGATATCGCAATTTTATGCGCGAAAGGGCTATCAGGGCTGCATATATCTTTGCTATTATAAGGGTTATACGGAAAAGAAAACATTATCTTCTGCTGTAATTACTCCTGACGGCGCTGCAGTTACCACAGCAAATCTTCATTACAGAAAATCGCCTAACGGTGAAATTGCGGGCACGCTGCCGTGCGGAAGCAAGGTGACTTTTGCAGACGATTCAAGGACAAAAGACGGAGGATATACATGGAGGAAAATAATTGTAAACAAAAAGACCTATTATGCCGCAGAGCAATATCTTAAATAAAGAGGTGATTATTATAGCGATTGTAAGTTTATACAGTTCGTCTGACAGAAAAAATAAGCTGGTTATTCACGGGGCTGTCAGAACGGAGCGGAAATACGGAGATTCAAAACTTGTGCTGTATACTATGGTTTTGCAGGGCGTCAGTTTTGAAGATGTAAGAAATAAGCTGGTTTCTGAAGGCAGACTTTTAGAGATCTGTCCTGAGCATTATTCTTTGGAGGGATTTGACCGGATAAAACTTAATGACGGCAGACCTGTAAAGGCTTATGATCTACGTGCAGCGCTTTATCCTCCTAATAAATCAGTGGGAGAACCGGCAATGCTTGTGCTTAGTTATTGCAAAAAATCGCTGCGTACAATATTTTTCCGCCTTATGGATCTGGTTAAAGGCAAAAATAATAAAAAAGTCCCGAAAGGTTAAAATAACAAAAACTGTCTCTGCGTCCGTAAACGGATTTTGCAGAGGCAGTTTTTACGGTATTTCTTTATAGTTTAAAATGTTATAGATCCTGCAGGTCTGCCATCGGAATATCATTTTCCAGATTATCTCTTGCAAGGTCGTTGTCGATCGTGGAGTATACGTCGGAAATGGGTTTGTCCGCATCATTTGAGATAAGAGCTGAGCCGTCAGCTTTATCCGCAGAAAACGGGCGGGTATGGTAGACCTTTTGAGACGGAGGCTCGGAGCCTGCGATAATGGGATTGACATGAGCTTTTCCGTGTTTTGCCTTTCCTTGTATCTCCGGAACTTCCGGAGTTTTTTTCTTTGGGGGAATGTCCGTAATTTCAGGACGCTTCATTCCTTGTTTAGACATATAGATCATGCGCACTCGGCGGCCGCTCATGCGACTATGCGCATATCCTCCTTTCGGTTTTTCTGACGGTTATTTTTGATTTATCGTCTATTGAATATTCTTTCCTTCCGCTGAACCGAATATTCTCTGGAATATTGTGTTCTTATAAAGAACAAATATTGATTAGAATTGAGATCGGTTATGCATGGCGCAGAAATCTTATCAAGATTAACTTTTATTTTTTGCCGCGGCTTTTAAAGCGGTAATATCAGCTCATAACAGGCTTTGTTTGTGGCTGAAAAATATATTTTGCGCTTGACATTTACATAAAACAGTGATATAATTTAATGAGTAAAAGCATAAAAGCATTAAAGCGGAGGCGTTGATATGAAAATCGGAATTGTCGGACTTGGGCTTATAGGAGGCTCTCTTGCAAAGGCGATAAAGAAAAATACTGACGAAATATGCTATGGACTGGATATAAACAGAACTACAGTAGCGGCGGCGCTGTCGCAGGAGGCTATCGACGGTGAAATTGATTCCGACGGGCTTGGACGATGCGACGTAGTAATGATATGCTTATATCCTAAAGAGACTATAGATTTTATTAATGAAAACAAAAAGCGTTTTAAAAAAGGCGGAATAGTAATAGATACCTGCGGAGTCAAGGGTGCAATAGTTTCCGCAGTTGAGCAGGTTCTGGCTGAAGAGGGAGTTCACTTTCTGGGCTGTCATCCGATGGCCGGCAGGGAATTTTCCGGCTTTGCGTATTCAGTGGACAATCTGTTTGAAAAGGCGAGCTTTATTATGACGCCTACTGATAATACGCCGATGTCTGCTGTAAAGGAAATATCAAAGCTTGCATATAATATAGGTTTTGCAAAATGTGTTGTATCTTCTCCGGAGGAACACGATGAAGTAATCGCTTTCACGTCGCAGCTTGCTCATGTGGTTTCAAGTGCTTATATAAAAAGTCCAAGTCTTATGAAGCAGGCGGGTTTTTCAGCCGGCAGCTTCAAGGATCTGACCCGTGTGGCTAAACTTAACGAGGATATGTGGACGACGCTTTTTATGATGAATAAAAAACCTTTGGTTTCTGAGATCTCTCATATTATAAAGTGCCTTGAGGATTACCGGGATGCTATAGCCGGAGACGACTATCAGCGGCTTCACGACCTTTTGAAAGAAGGAAGGGAACTAAAAGAAATAAGCAACGCATCTCAAAGATAGCGAAACAGGTGATCATTATCTGTAAGTCATATTGAATTTTAAAGCCGCAGTCTGGGATTGACTATCAGCAGCGGCTTTGCTTTTTCCGCCGGCGGTTCTAATCCGTAAAAAACGCCGTATGCTTAAATAGTTTACGCAGCTGCATAAATATGGCTTTTATCATGCGTTGTTGCTTGACATAGCTTGCTGCTTGTGATAAAATATAAAATGTGTTGCATCATAGTCGGACGTTATTGTTAATGCAGGAGGAAAAGAGGAAAAATGCTTGGATCATATCTTGTCCTTATTGACAGTGAAGATGATAAAAAAGCTTTTGAGTCTTTTTATGAGGAAAACTGCGCTAAAATGTTTGCTGTTGCCTACAGTGTATGCCGCAACAGCTCGCTTTCCGAGGATGCGGTAGCAGACGCTTTCTTGGGAATCGCAAAGACTTTTTCTACATTCAACAAGCTGAACGATGAGGATAAGATACCTTATCTCATAAGAGCAGTGAAGAATTCGGCATTGAATGTTGCAAGACGGGAGAAGAACAATAGTCAGCATGCATCGCTGGACGTGATTGCTTCTGAGGAGGAGCCTTTTGTTGATTTCTTTGAGCAGGCTGATTTCAACGATTTAGTAAACGCAATCAAAGCTCTTGACGAAAGATATAAGACGGCGCTTACTTATAAAATATATTATAATATGTCTATAGATGATATTGCGTCAGTCATGTGTGTTTCAAAGCGCACGGTTTCATATTACCTAAAAAGAGCCAAGGAAGAAATTGCAGAAAATATAGGTTCAGAATGATACAATACGCCTGTATTGTACAACATAGACAAGTTTTTGGAACAGATGTGCAGCGAAATTTATGCACATCTACAAAACGAAAAAAACGGTATTGACAAAGAGAAAAAGATATGCTAAAATAAACAAGCTGTCGCAAAGAGCGGTAACGAAAAAGAATAGAGCAGATCGTTGCAAAAAAGAGAGAGCTTAAAAAACTTTGGGAAAAGGGCTTGACAAACGCGAAGAAATGTGATATACTAAATGAGTTACCCGAAAGGACAGCAAATAAAAAATATTTTCCACTTGACAATTGAAGTGATCTATGATATAATAGACGAGCGCACTCAAGAGA
>ERZ780218.1419-NODE-1419-length-15134-cov-4.312687_pt1 | contig 15134 bp, 16 predicted proteins | sample MGYA00510975_ERZ780218 | MGnify/ENA primary metagenome ERZ780218 (study PRJEB29588, sample SAMEA2152063) | human gut metagenome | biome: human gut; feature: human-associated habitat; material: faeces | place: Denmark | collected 2008/2010 ...
AATTTGAATTTAGATAAGATAATAAAAAAGATAGGAGGAAAAATATGAATTTAAATGAAATTCAAAAACAAATATGGAACAATAAAGTAAAAAAGGGGTTTAACACAACGGATGTATGCAAGGAATTTTGCTTTTTAAATGGAGAAGTTGCAGAAGCTTTTGAGGCTTATCATAAAAAGAAAAGTAAAGAGGAATTGGGTTCAGAGCTTGCTGATATTGCTATATATTTGTTAGGTTTATCAGAAATGCTTGGATTTTCATTGGAAGATGAAATTAATACAAAGCTGAAAATAAATGAAAATAGAGTGTATCAAAATATTAATGGTGTGATGTTAAAAAAGGAAAATAAAGATGATAATGGCTAAGTTAATAGAGAAACAAAACGATAGACTTATTTTTAAAACATTAGACAATAAAAAAATCATAACTTCTTATATAAACTCTTTAAAAATAGGAGAAGATTATGTTTTTCAAACATCTACATCTGGATATTCTAAAATAAGCGATTCTAAAGGTAACATTTTTAATGTGTTAATTTTACCTAATTAACAAATGTCTACGAATTTTTGCTTAATTTTTGCAAAATTTATGAAAATTGTGTTGTTTTGTGATGTGTTTTTATGTTTTGATTTTGTTTGATGCTGTATGTTAAAGATAAAAGCCTATTTGCCTTATTTTATAAGGGGGTTAGGCTTTTAACTATTTGATAAAACATGATAGAAAATGATGCAAAATGAGTAAATTATAGCATTTTAAAGTGCTTGCTACGGAACGAAAGGTCGCGAGTTCGAATCTCTCCGGACGCACCAGACTCAATTTAACCAGCCTCGCGCTCAGCTAAAAACAAAAAGTCGGACAGTTTTGTCCGACTTTTTCATTTCAAAAAACCTTTGATGATTTCAGCTTGAGCTTCTTCTTCAGTCAAGCCGAGCGTTTCAAGTTTTATAAGCTGGTCGCCCGCAATCTTTCCAATGGCGGCTTCATGAACAAGTGTCGCATCCACATTTTGAGCGACAATTTTTGGCACACTTTCAATTTGCGCTTTATCCAAAATTATGCCATCGCATTCCACATGGCCAAAACATTCACTTTGTCCTTTCAGATTTGAAACAAATTTTTGTTTTGACTTGCCTTTTGCAACGCTTCTGCTGATAACTTCGACGCTGGAATTTTTTCCTTTCAAAACCACGTTGAAAACGGTCTTGGCAACTTGACTGTCGCTGGTCAAAATTTTTTCTTTTATAATAAGTTTTGCGTTTTCTTCAAGTGTCGCATTGGTCTTTCGGTCAGAATATGTTACGCCGCCAAGTTGAATTGTCTCCATTTCAAATTCGCTGCCATTTTTCATGTAAATTTCAGTTGTTGGATTTAAAATTTTTTCTCCTTGATTGTTTCCGAGCCCGAGATGTTTTTCAATATATTTAACTTTGCAATTTTCTTCCAAGTGAAAAGTGTGGATTCCGTCATGCTGGCTTTTTTGTTTTGTTGGATTGTGAATTCCGCAACCCGCAACGATAAAAATTTCTGCTCCATTGCCAATGTAAAAATCGTTATAAACTAAATCGTTGAAGTTTCCAAGCGTGATGATAACAGGAATATGCACACTGCGATTTTTTACGCCAGCTTTTACGAAAATGTCAATTCCGCTTTTATCTTTTTTGGGAACAATTTGCACATCTTCATCAGAATTGCGTTCCACAGCGTGTCCATTTTTGCGAATGTTGAAGCTCCCCTGCGGCACACTGTGCATGTCTGCAACTTGTTTCAAAAGGTCTTTGTCAATTTTTGTCAGTTTAGTCATTGATGAGTCCTCCCAATTTTCGACATTGCGGACTGTTTAAAAGTGGCAACATCTCTTTTTTCTTGCCTATTCTAGCATCTTGAACGCTGTTTAAAAGCAATATATAGTCAGCATTGTCAATCAGCTTCTTCTGATGGCTGACAATGATGACCGTTTTGTTTTTCAGCTCTTTAAAAACATTCACCAAACTGTCAAAACTCCAAAGGTCAATGCCTGCTTCCGGCTCGTCAAAAAGCATAACGTCGCCATCTTTGGCAAGAGCAATGGCAAGTTCAATTCGTTTGAGTTCCCCACCAGAAAGCTTGTCATCAAGCTCGCGGTCGATATAATCCTTTGCACAAAGCCCGACTTTCGCCAGAAACTCACAAGCGTCAGAAATCTTGTTGTTGCTTTTGCTTGCCAAGTTGAGCAAATCTCTCACGGTCAAGCCCTTAAATTTGACAGGTTGTTGAAAAGCTATTGTTATGCCAAGATTTGCTCTCTCCGAAATTGAAAGGTCAGTCACATTTTTGTCGCCAAAAAAAATTTCGCCACTTGTCGGCTTCAAAACGCCCATAAGCAATTTTGTGAGTGTGGATTTTCCACTTCCGTTGTGACCTGTGATGATTGTGATTTTGTTTTTTGGAAATTCGAAATTCAAATTTCTCAAAATATATTTTTCTTTGCCAGTTTCTTTGTCTGCAACGCAGTAGCTGACAGCTTTAAGTTTTATCATTTTTTCTCCTTGAAATTATTATAAAACTTTTTCTGCGTTTTGTCCATAAATTGAAAAACAAAAAAAGAAGAAAAAATCTTCTTTTTACAAAATTCCACTTCCGTGTCTTTTGACAACTTTTTCAAAAGGCAATTTTTTGAAATCTCTCATAAGTCTCTCACGGCTTGGAGATTTTCTTGCCGAACGCTTCACCAAAGGATTGTGTCTTGTCGCTTTTTTGAAGTCAACTTCTCTGAAAACAATCTTGTCTTTGATTTTCTCAAACAACTCTTTTCCCTTTTCGGAATGAACCAACACAAGTGACATTCCTTTGTCGTCATTTAAGTCACGCGCAACACCGTTCACACCCCAAAAATCTGCCAGCGTGATGTCGCTTGGCCTGTTGACATCTTTAAAAGAACATTTATGACAAGCCGGACGCAGACATTTGTTGAACAAAAACATTTTCATCATAGGGTCAGTGTAATAAGGTGTCTTTCGATATTCCTTGTCATTTGAAAAAACGAAAGAAAATGAATATTTTTTCCAACTGTTTATTTTCTTTCTAAATTTGATTTCTTTGACCGAAACATTGTCGCCTTCGCACTTGGCACGATATTCAACATATTTTTGCCAAATCCCTGGAGATGGAACGCCATGGCAGATTATGTCTTGTGTATATAAATTTTCATAAGGTCTGCCAAGAAACTTCAACAGCCCTGCAATTTGGCAAGGCGTGCCTGTGAACAGCACTTTTTTTCTGTTGTCAAGAAATTTTTTGGCGTCTTTATAGCTGTTTCCAATTCGGCTTTGAACATATTTAGAAATTCTAAGTTTATTCAAGTCTTCAGCATTTTCAATTCCAATGTGTTCAACTTCAAATTTGTCGTTGAATGCCGCACCAAAAACCACGCCATTTTCAGACAGAACAAAATCAGCAAGAAGCGAAAACAATCCGCCTGAAGAACTTTGCATTCTTACCGCCAAATCTTTGTTGTAAGCGGCAAACGCAGCTGGAAAGCCCGTCTTTTCCACTTTTGGCTTGTTTAAAATTGGGCAAATCTTTTTGCAAAGGCCGCAGTTTATACATTTTGACTTGTCAATTTTTGGATATAAAAATCCTTCGTCATCATAGACCATTTCAATGCAATTTTTTGGACAAATGTTTGCGCATGCGTGACAGCCACAACACTTTGTCTTGTCGGTTATGGCAATCATCTTTGTCCCCCCCCCGCATTTTTCAACGTTGGTCAGGGCTTCACTTAAAAATGCAAGACTTTTTTCTCTTTCTTGCTCAATTTTTTCTCTCACTTTAGAATAGTCCAAAACAAAATAATCTTTCTCTTCCAAAGTTTGCCAGTTTCGATTTTCCAAATCGGTCATCTTTAAAAGTGTGTGAATTCTGGACTTTGTGCTTTTGAAAGACAAAAACGAAACAAAAGGCTTTTCCAAAATGATTGACATTGCATGGCCGTGAAAAGAATTTGTGCAAACAAGTTTGGCACCAAGAAGCAAATCAATAAACTCACTTGGATTTGTTTTGAAAAACTTGTCAAAAGAATTGTTCAAATTTATCACAGGAAGATTGAATTTTTTGGAAATTTGCTTTACTTTTTGTTTATATTCCTTCTTAGGTGCAAGAAAATAAGTAACAATATATTCCTTTGGTTTGTCTTTCACTTCAGTTGAAAATTTTTGCCAATCCGCTTTGTCCAAAAGAAATGTCGGGTCCACAACGAGTGGCACATTTTGAAAACCAAATTGGTTTTCAAGGATTTTCTTTCCTTCATTTTCTCTGACTGAAAGATATTTTATGTGTGAAAGCCCATCTGCAAATTCTTTTTTCAATTTTTCTGGCAAAACTTCGATGCCAAAACTTGGCGCATAAGCAATGCATTTGTCTTTTTCGGCAAATTTGAGAAAGCTGACAAACTTGTTTGCCATATATTTAGGGTTCCAGACTTGGTCGCTGCCAATGATGAACGCATCAAACTCGTCGCCAAGTGCTTTCAGTTTTTTCTTGGAAAAGCGATTTATTATCACATTGTGAAAATATTTTTTTGTGTGCTTTTTTGACTTGTTCATTCGGCTGACAACAGGAATAAACGGCAAGCAACTCGCAATTGGCAAAACATATGAATAAACTTTTTTTGGAGTTATGGCAAATGTCGTCACATCATGCCCAATTTTGATAAAAGTTTGCTCCAAGGCATAGTTTTGCAATCTGTTTCCATGATTGAAAAAATCATAAATTGTCACAATTCCGACTTTCATTTTGCTTCTCCATTTTTCGCCTTTTTAGATTTTCTGAGTTTTATTTTTTTGCCCATTGCAAAAAAGTTTGTCTTTTTGTTTGAATAGAAAATCGCCAAAAGTGCTGCAAAAAGCACAATCGAAACAAGAATTGCAAAAACCATCCAGCCTGGAGTTATGGTCTTTCCAAAAAGATTTAAGTTGATTGAATAATCGCCCAAAAGTTGATTGAGTGTTTCTGGTGGAATTTTTCCTTGCAAGTGCTCCATAACACCACCCATGAAGTAGTTTCTAAACAAGCTTGCCGAATATGTTCCTGGAATGAAACAACCTATATATTGAATGTAATCAGGCAACATTGAAAATGGAAGATACGCTCCAATCAAAAACCCAATTGCCGTGCTGAAAACGCCATTCAAAGCTGCCAACGCACTTGTTGTTTTTATAAAACTGCAGATAAGCACCATAAAAAACGCAGATGACAAAACGGAAATGACCGTGACGCACAAAATTACCAAAAAATCTGAAAAACTCATCATAAGCCCGCCAGTGCAAGCCAAATAAATGATAGACAAAAACAGAACAATCAAGCAAATCGTAAAAGTTATGATAAAGCATGAAATGATATAGCTCAAATAAAGAACCCAGCGCTTTACTGGCGAAGAAATGATGTCGTTTACATTTCCGCTCATTCTGTCGCGCACCATAATTATGTTGGCACTAAGCGCAACTGTCACGCAAGAAACCCCCATAACGCCAGAAATCATCCAGTTGTTGACAAGTGCTCTCACTTCGGTTTCTGAAACAGCATCGCCGATTGTCGCCATGATGTTTTGAACTTGCAAATCTCCCAAAAACAAGATGTAAAGCACCAAAACAATAATTGGCGCCAAAAGAGAGAAAAACACCGTCATTTTGTCTTTCATATAAAGCTTTATGTTGCGCTTAACCAAAACTCCAAGCGCCAAGAAGTTGTTACACTTATTCGTTGTCATTGTTTTCTCCATGAGCAAACTTTTTTCCGGTGATGTTTAGAAAAACATCATCCATGTCTCCTTTCAAAACTTCAAAATCGGTCAAATATTGGTCATATTTTTTGAGCAACTCTTTTGCTTCTTCACTGTTTTTGATTTTTATGCGATAAAACTCTCCCGAATAAGTCAAAGGCTTTCCAAAATCATTTTCATATAACTTTTCAAATTCTTCGTTTTGCGACATAAAGGCTTTGATGTAATCGCCTGCGAAAAGGTTTTTAAGTTTGTGCGGCGTGTCATTTGCCACAATATGCCCCGCATCCAACATCACAACTCTGTCGGCTTTGTTGGCTTCTTCCATATAATGCGTCGTCAAAAAAACTGTCATTTTTTTAGACTTTCGTAGGTCATCAATCAAATTCCAAATTTTTTTTCTCGTCTGCGGGTCAAGCCCTGTTGTAGGTTCGTCCAAAATCAAAATTTTTGGATAATTTATAAGTGCCCTTGCGATGTCCACTCTTCTTTTTTGTCCACCACTCAAGTTTTTTATCGGTTTTTTGAGAAGATTTCCCAAATCGAGAAGCTCGGTCAGCTCTTCAACTCGCTGTTTCAAAGCCTTTCCTTTCAATCCATAAAACCCACCACGCAACATCAAATTGTCTTTGACAGAAAGCGCTCCGTCCAAAGTGGAATTTTGAAAAACAACTCCAATCAAATGTTTGATTTCACTGGAATGTCTGTCCAAATCAAGGTCGTTTATCAAAATTTGCCCACTGTCTTTTTTCAAAATGGAACAAATGATGTTTATGGTTGTCGATTTCCCTGCGCCATTCAAGCCCAAAAACGCAAACAAGCTGCCTTCTTTGACATTAAAAGAAATGCCATCGACAGCCTTGACATCTCCGTAATATTTTTTCAAGTCATGTATTTCAATTATATTTTTCATTCCAAACCTTTACAATTTTTATTTATTTGATTTGATTATATCATATTCCAAACTTGTTTGCAAAAGATATTAAATAAATTTTGAAACAAATGAAAACAATGCCTTGCAAATTTCGACAAAATAAACTATAATAAAACTATAAAAAGGAGTTTTGTTATGGGAATTTTTAAAAAGAAAAAAGAAGAAGAATCTTTGAAAAATCAAAAAATTGAAAAAAATGAGCCAAAAAAGGCTGAAAAACTTGAAAAAAAGAGCAAAAAACCACTTTATCGTGTGATATATGACAAAAATGAAAGAGTTTGGTTGATAAAAAAAGATGGCGCAAAACGCACCATTGCATCTTTTGTGACCAAAGAAGAAGCACTTCTTCGTGTCAAAGACCTCTCGCAAACCAATGACTTAAACTTTGTTGTTCACAAAAAAGACGGAAAATTTCAAAAGAAATAGTTTATTTTGAAAAAGTTTTTAAATTGACAATGTTTATTTCTGCCGAATAAAGCTTTAACATTGTCAAACATTTTCTTTTGAGCTGAGCTCTCTGCAAAAAGAAAGAATCTACTGCTTCCCAAATGAAAACCCAAGTAGCAATCTCCAAAATTATTTCTAAGTAAACATTATAAAACCAACTGTGCATCAAAAGCAAAAGCGTCAAAGTGATAAGCCCAAGCACAAACATGACTGCAGAAAAAATGTAATTTCTTTTCATTTCGCTTTTCAAATTGATGTATTCTTTTTTGTAATTGTTTTTTATGGCATCTTGAACTTCTTTTTCGTCTGCTTTGAAGTCCGTGAAAATTTTGATTTTGATATCTTTGTTTGCAGGCACATCCTTGGCTTTGTCATAGATAAAATCGCTCAACTCATCGTTGAGTTTTTCGTTACTTTCAAAATTGTAAGAAGAAAAAACTTGCTCTTTTTCGTCTGCCTTGACATTTATGATTGCGTCTCCGTCGCTGCCAACGACATAGATCTTATCTTGATTTAGTTCTTTCTCAACCTTTCTAAATTTTTTGTTTAAAAACACAACTTTCTCCTTTTGATAAGTTTATCATAGTCGCACAAATTCGCAAAATTATTTTAAACCTTTTCAAATCACTTTACACATAAGCTGTTTTTAATTAAAATAAAATGAAAAAGGATTTTGTTTATGCTTAATTTCACTTTCTATGACTGGCTGATTGAAAATGTCGATGTCATGGGCGACGGCCCAGGGCTTTGGTGTCCGCTGCACATCAGCCTGATGTGTCTTTTGGCAGCATGGCTGATTGCTTGCTGGTTTATCTGCCGAAAATACAAAAACTTTGCTCTCAAAATGACCACCGTGCTTTGTTGGAGCATGCTGATTTTCAGGCTTTTCAGAATGGCACTTCTTTATTTCAGCGGAACGCAAACTTTTGTGGAAATTTTGCCGTGGCATTTGTGCCATGTGATGAGTTTTGTCTTTCCAGCGTTCTATTTGACCAAAACAAAAAAGTTTTTTCTGCCAGTGCTTGTAGTGACATTTTTTGGTGGAATTTTGACCTTTATCTTTGGAGATTATTATTATCTTTCCACACTTTCATTTTTGCACTACGAAAGTTTGCTTCTGCATTTCACAATGCCAACCGTTGTGATAGCTTGCATTGCAAGTGGCTATTTTAAGGTGCGCGTCAAAGATTTTTGGCAGGCAGTGGTTGGAATTTTTCTGCTTGCTGGTTGGTCTATGATTGGAAATTCTCTCATCGAAGGCGCAAATTATCTCTATCTTATGGAAAACGGGCTGCCGTTTGATTTGTTTGCTTTTATGAATTGGGAATATTCTTATCTGATTGACTATGCGCTTTTGGTTTTGCTGATTGCTTTTGTTTCAATCACACCATTTTACATCTACGAAAAAATAAAAAAGAAAAAAGCAGACAAAAGTTTTGAAATAATCATGAATGCAATAAAAACTGAAATATAAAAAAAGAGAACAGATTATGTTCTCTTTTTTACTGTATATCAATCTTTTTCTTGCACTTATAATCCACAAACAAGCAAACTCCCACAATGCTCAATGCAACAAGTGCATTGATTAACTGGGTTCTCAAATCTAACATATAGATGTAAAAATTTTCTTCTTTTCAAGATTTTCAAACCTCCAATCTAATCATTTGCTGTCACCACAACATCGGCGCCAGTGTTTAAAACATTTTTGATGATGACCTGACCAAACTTGACTTTTTTAAGTCGCAACTTTTCTATCTCTTTCATGCAATCAAAAATCATATTTTTTGGAATCGCCGCCGTTGTCTTGCAAGCTTTGACACCTTGCTCGGTTTTGACGGATGTTGTGACAATTCGTTTCGGACAAGTGACTTCTTCTTTGGCAAAAACAACACCACGATTGCAGCTGTTTCCTTTGACGTCAATGTTTTCGCCGTCAATGGTCACAGTCAAATGGCAACCCATTGGACACATAATGCAAATCATTTCTCTCTTTTCCATAAACGCTCCTTTAATTTATTTCCAATTGAATTTTGTCATGTGCACCACTTTTGTCAAAGGTCAAACTCATCATCTCGCCTGGAACGCCCGCCAAAATAAACCGTTTGCCCAAAATCACATCGTTGCACTTTGCGCAGATGGTCTTTTTGACGATTTTATTTCGAAGTCTGAATTTTATTTCCACTTGCCCAGCGCCTTCATAAATCGTGCTAGGCAAAACATAAGAAAAATCGCTTGTAAAAACCACTTCAATTGGTTTTGCTTTGTCTGGCAGCTTGTTTTGCGCATAAAGGCTGGCAAATTTGCCCGCTTGTTTGGCTTCAAGTGCAACATTGTCCACCAAGTCATGCACATGCAAGATGTTTCCGCAAGAAAAAAGCCAATCTTTGTCAGTTTGATAAAATTCGTTGACGATTGCTCCATTTGTGCTTTTTGAAAGTCTGACAAAATTTGCCATTTGCATTTCTGGAATAAGTCCAACCGAAAGCACAACGGTGTCACATTTCAAAAATTTTTTTGTCGCTTCAATCGGCTGAAAATTTTCGTCAACTTGACCATAATAGACGCCTTCGACATGGTCTTTTCCGACAACTTCAAAAATTGTTGTGTTGTAATAAAGCGGAATGTCAAAATCTTCCAAACACTGCATAATGTTTCGCCTAAGCCCACTGCTCGTCGAATTGATTTCCAAAACTGCGTGCACTTTTGCGCCTTCAAGTGTCAAACGCCTTGCCATAATCAGCCCGATGTCTCCGCTTCCCAAAATGACAACATCTTTGCCGACCATTTTGCCGTCAATGTTGACCAATTTTTGCACCGTTCCTGCAGTCAAAATGCCCATTGGTCGAGTTCCGCAAAGGCTGATGTTGCCAGCGGTTCGCTCTCTGCAACCCATTGCCAAAACAATCGCTTTAGCGCTGATGGTCTCCACGCCAAGTGCGCCCATAACTTTCACTTTTTTCTCTTGAATGTCTGTGACGAGCGTGTTTGTGTAAACCGAAATGTTCTTATCTTTTTCCACCATTTTTCTGAAACGATGTGCAAACTCAGGTCCCGTCAATTCTTCATTGAAATAATGGAGCCCAAAACCGTTGTGAATGCATTGATTTAAAATTCCGCCCAAAACATTGTCTCTTTCAATCAAAATGACTTTGGAACCGTTTTCTGAAGCGGACAGTGCTGCGCTCATGCCAGCAGGGCCACCACCAATAACCAAAACATCTGTTTTTATCATCGCTTCACCTCTCTGATATTTCCGCAAACCACTTCGCTGCCGCGATTTTCTTTCAACACTTTTTCAAAAGGAATTTTTCTTTCTGCTGCAATTGCCGCGACAACTTTCGAGAAACAAAAACCGCCTTGACAACGCCCCATGCCGGCATTTGTTCTTCGTTTTATTCCATCGACACTGGCGATTTTTAACGGTCTTTTAAGCGCCGCAACCACATCGCCTTTTGTTATCTCTTCACATTTGCAGACAATTGTGCGGAAATTTTTGTCAATGGCAAGCAGTCTTTCTTGCTCCGACTTTTTCATGTCTTTAAACATGACATATGGTTTGATTTTTTTCAAGTTTTCGCGTTCTTTGAGTGCGTAACCCAAAAGTTTGATCACCATTTCAGCAATGGCTGGCGCACTTGAAAGACCTGGGCTGCAAATTCCAGCCAAGTTTATGACGTTTTTCACTTTTTTAGATTTTTCAATGACAAAATCGTCGCCACAAATCACTCTCACGCCAGAAAATTCTCTGATTGCGTTTTTGAAATTGATTGTTGGAATGATTGTCTTTGATTTTTCTTTGACGCTCTCCAAGCCTTCTCTTGTGACTTGTGTTCCGCCGTCGCATTCTTCACTTGTTGGCCCAACAAGATAATTCCCGTCAATCGTCGGAGTGACAAGCACGCCTTTACCAAGTTTTGTCGGCAATGGGAAAATTGTGCAAGGCACGTTAAAGTCACTCACCTTGTCAAAAACAAAATATTCTCCGCGGCGAAGCTCAAGCGAATATTCTTCAGCGCCCAAAAGCTTGGCAATTTCGTTGTAGCCCGCCCCCGCACTGTTTACGACTTGTTTTGCAAAAAAACTTTGTTTTTGAGTTTTTATTTCAAAAACATCATCGCTTTTTTCAATTTTTTCCATATCTTCTTCAAGCGAGACTGTCCCGCCGTTCAAAATGCCTTCATCAGCCAGTGCAATTGTAAAAAGATAAGGGCTGACAACATAGGCATCTCGTGCATAAAGTGCCACTGTCAAGTGGTCGTTTAAAAGTGGAATTTTTTCTTTAAGTTGTTCTTTCTGCCAGATTTCAACATAGACGCCATTTTTTTGCCCACGCTCGAAAAGCGCTTTGACTTTCTCTTCGTCATCGCCGACAACCAGTGCTCCACATTTTTTCAGCTTCACGCCCAATCTTTTGCAAAGTTTTGGAAACATTTTGTTTCCCTTCACATTGAGTTTCGCCTTAAGAGTGCCTGGCATTGGGTCATAACCTGCATGAACAAGCCCGCTGTTTGCCTTGCTTGCGCCTGTGGCAACATCCGAAGCCTTGTCGAGAAGCAAAACTTTTTTTCCAATTCTTGTCAATTTGTTGAAAATTGCCGTTCCAACGACGCCCGCGCCGATGATGGCAACATCAAAAACTTTTTTCCCTTCCATTTGTCCTCCAAAACAATTTTAACTTTTTCTCAAAATAAAAGTCAATTAAAACAAAAACTTTTGCAATTTGTTTTATTATTCCAAAAAATTGTGTTAAAATTAGTTTAAGATAAGATTTGCGTTTGGAGATTAGTCTATGAGAAGATTTATTTTGGGGCTAGACGAAGGAACGACAAGTGCAAGAAGTGTTTTATATGACGTCGACACAAAAAAGATTGTCGACATCGAAGCCAAGCCGTTTAAACAATTTTACCCACAAAGCGGCTGGGTGGAACAAGATGCGGAAGAAATTTATCACAAAATTCTTTCCACGGCTCATGACGTTTTGATAAGACAAAACGTTTTGAAAGAAGAACTTTTGGGCATTGGCATCACAAATCAAAGAGAAACTGTTGTGGCTTGGAACAGAGACACTGGAAAGCCAATTTATAGAGCTATTGTTTGGCAATGCCGTCGAACAACCAACATGATAAAAAATCTTTCGCAAAAAGCAAAAGAACTGATAAAAGAAAAAACTGGGCTTATTCCAAATCCATATTTCAGCGCTTCAAAAATGAAGTGGATTTTGGAAAATGTCAAAGGTGCAAAGTCACTTGCAAGGCAAAACAAATTGTGCTTTGGAACAATTGACAGCTATTTGAATTTTAAGTTGACAGGAAATCACTTCACCGACACGACAAATGCCTGCCGAACAATGCTTATGAACATTGAAACTTTGGAATGGGACAACCAACTTTTAAACATTTTCAAAATTCCAAAAAACAGCCTGCCAAAAATTATGGGCTCGGATGGCGAATTTGGAAAAGCCAAGCGTCTTTTTGGTGCGCCTGTTTGTGCCATGATTGGCGACCAGCAATCCAGCATGATTGGCCAAGGTGCAATCAGCTATGGCAACACCAAAGTGACCTATGGAACTGGCGGCTTTATTTTGACACAAATCGGAAGTGAATTTTCCAAAAACTTGCCAAATCTTTTGACAACCGTGGCTTCAACTTTAAACGGCAAAACTCAATATGCCATTGAAGGTTCAATTTACAGTGCTTGCAGTGCGTTAAACTGGCTCAAAGACAACTTGAAAATGTTTGACAAATTTTCTGAAACAGAAAAAATGGCAAAATCGCTTGAAAGCAACGAAGGTGTTTATCTTGTGCCGGCATTCACTGGGCTCGGCGCGCCTTATTGGAACAACGAAGCTCGTGCGTCGTTTGTGGGAATGACATTCAACACAAACAAAAATCATTTGGTCAGAGCCACACTCGAAAGCATGGTCTACAACACCAAAGCCATTGTCGATGTCATGAAGAAAAACGGTCAACGCTTCAAGCTTATCAGTGTCGATGGCGGCGGGAGCAAAAACAATTTTGTTTTGCAATTTTTGGCTGATATGTTAAATCACGAAATTGTCAAGAGCAAGGACCCTGAATCGACTGTTATGGGCGCGATTTACGTTGCAATGCTGTCGCTGAAACTTATCACTCTTGCTGACATCAAAGAGATGACCGCAAGCGAAACCAAATTCACACCAAACATGAGCGATGGCGAACGAAAAAAGTTGTATGACGGCTGGGAAAAGGCTGTTAAAAAAATTTAATTAAAAGGAGAGAAAATGGAAAAAGAAAAAACACAGACCAAAACAAAAGAAAAACCAACAAAAACAAAAGTCGAAAGTTCAAAAACCAAAACGCAAACGAAAACAAAGCCAGAGAAAAAGACAAATGAGCCAAAAAATCTCAAGATTTTGGGCTACAATGATTTGGAACTCAACACCTACATTTTTGACGACGTTGAAAATCCGAAAGCCGTGGTGCTTGTTGTTCATGGAATGCAAGAACATTGTTTGAGATATGTTGACTTTGCAAAATTTTTGAACAAAAACGGATACATTGTCGTGATGAGCGACCTGCGCGGTCATGGTCACACGGCAATCAGCAAAGAGCGTCTTGGCTATGGCGAAAAAGACATCTTCAATGAAACCTTGCAAGACCAACTCAACATCTTGAGTTACATCAACGAAACATACAACCTGCCGATTTATCTGTTTGGTCATTCTTACGGCTCAATGCTTGGTCAAGTGCTTATTCAAAGAACGCCACTCATCGAAAAAGCTGTTTTGTGTGGCACAACAAATGGAAGCTGCGGCATCATGAAACTTGGCAGTTTTGTCATCAGCCTTATGTCTCCTTTCAAAAAGAAAGACAAACGTGGCGGCTTGATTGAAAAAATGTGCATCAAATCTTACGGTAAAAAATTTGAACGCAGAAATTGGTTGACCAAAGATGAGAAAGTTTTTGATGCTTATTTGAAAGATGAATATTGTGGCGGCTCATTTCCTTTCAGCTTTTATAAGAGCATGATAAAAAACATGACCAAAGCAAACAAAGGAATTGACAAAATTGGAAGCAAAAAAGTGTTGTTGATTGCTGGCGACAAAGACCCTGTTGGAGAAAACGGCAAACAGGTCAAAAAATTGCATAAAATTTATCTCAAACACAACATTGACGCCGACATCAAGCTTTACAAAGATGACCGTCATGAACTTATAAACGAACTCAACAAAGAAGAAGTTTACAACGATGTGCTAAACTTCTATAACAATTAAAAGGAGATTTTTATTATGATAGGATGTTATGTTTTTGGAGCTTTCAGCATAATTTTTACACTTTTGTTTTGTTGGTTTAGAGCGTCGAAAGCGACTGTCTATTCGCTTGTTTTGAAAACAACCGCTTCAATTTGCTTCATTTTGTGCGGCGTGTTTGCCATCAAAACCGTCGGCTCAACCAGCATAAATCTGTTGATTTTGGTCGGACTTGTCATGGGCTTGATTGGCGATATAATTTTGGATTTGAAAATCATGTATCCTGAACAATCAAATCAATATTTCATCGTCGGCACAACCTCTTTTGCAATTGGACATTTCTTCTATTTTCTCTCGGCAGTGCTTTACAACAGCGAAGTTTTGCCAACCCATCTTCTTTGGAACATTCTCGCTTCGATTGGCGTGGCAATCATTTTGACACTCGTGGTCATGTTGTCATCCAAAAAGATGGGCATGAACTTTGGAAAGATGCTTTACATTGTCATTTTCTATAGTTTGGTTTTGACATTTATGGTGGCTTTCACAGTTTCAATTGCAATCTTCAACCCAATCTATTGGATTTTCGCTTGCGGCATGATTTTGTTTTTGCTTTCAGACCTGGTGCTTTCAATGCAATATTTTGGCGGAAAGGACCAAAAGGTTTGGATCTGGGTCAACCACATTTTATATTATCTCGCTCAAGTCTTTTTGGCAGTTTCCATTTTATATCTAATATTTTAAAAACAAACAAAAAGGATAATAAATCATTA
>ERZ780218.1423-NODE-1423-length-15064-cov-151.572323_pt1 | contig 15064 bp, 10 predicted proteins | sample MGYA00510975_ERZ780218 | MGnify/ENA primary metagenome ERZ780218 (study PRJEB29588, sample SAMEA2152063) | human gut metagenome | biome: human gut; feature: human-associated habitat; material: faeces | place: Denmark | collected 2008/2010 ...
TTTCGCTAATCACCAAATCTTCAAACACTTATATTTCATCGAACTCACGTTAAATCGTAAATAGACAAATAGTAAATCAGGCGGTTTTCCATTCCTCCACCGTCGCCGTTTCGGAAGAAAAACTTATGCCTATCTTATACTATAATGATTGTCCGTTATATCATGCACGATATGGATTTGTGCATTTCATTGAAACTTTCGCACCATTTCCATAAAGACGATGTACACACCGTCTTTATCAAATACACAAATTAATGCCGAGGATATTCAAATGAATAAAATTCGCTCTTTTGCAAGCTTCATTTTCCTACTATTATGACCTCTACTGATTTTCAAGGCAAGTTTTACTCCATCATGATACCTCGTCACCATATATACATGAAACCTCCTCGGATAAGAGTACTATCTTTTCAGCTTATGTCCTTCTGTTTGTTTAAGTATGCCTTGCATGAAGTTTCTATACGTCAGACTAGATGTGTGCCAAAGAATTCTTTCAATTTCCTACACCTTGCCGTAGGCTGTGTGATTTCCGATATTAGGCTTACTAGGGACTTGACCTCGTGAGACAATACGCATATCGAGGATACTGAAAAAGAGACGATTTCATATCTTCTTTTGAGACAGACTCTTTTATAAAATAGTTTTAATTGTTTTTCAGAGTCAAATACCATGTATCATTAATCCATACCGGATTAAACACAAGTTTTATCGTATTGGGCTGTTTCGATTCCTCCCTAAAGCGAATCGTATATACGACGGAGTTGGAGGAAAAACCTTGGATGTCGAATGATTCCAGCCGGTATTCTTTTATCGGAAAGCGTTCAAACCGTTGTCTCAACTTTTCTTTCATTTTTCCTGTCAGAGGTAACAAGGTGTCGTTCCTATCAAAGTATATTATGCTCAAAGCTTTGTCTATTTTCCCAAGCTTGAGTGTATCCATACAAGCATTGGAAGGTTTCAAGAAGTCAAGTGTATCCTGATGAGTCAAATTCTTCAGAAAAGAAACCTGCGAATCTTCAGGAAACAGGGGCTTTTCTTTCTTTTCAACACATCCTATAAACAGGCAATCGATTGCGGCTATCAACCAGACTGCAAAACTAAAACGTCTTTTCATAAGTTTTTCTAATAAGGAAAGAGGGTGAATCCTTTTGCGAACCACCCTCTTTGTCTATTTATGGATTATATGAGAATACAAATCAGTTTTGTTCTCCCATTGTATCTGTCACATGGCAAGTTACATAAGCGCGGATAGTGCCCCAATCGTAAGTGAATTCAACAGGAATGCGAATGTCAAAGTTACTTACATTGTTACCATTATTCTCATACTTAATCTTACCCATTGCTGCTACGATATTATCCCATGTAGTCTTCGTACCTGCTGAAGCATGGTTGTATCCACTCAAGTCGAATGATGTATCACCTACTTGACTGATCTTAATCTTGTCTGTTACTTCACTCAATTTCTTGGTGTTAATGTCGTTACCGTTCAAGTTAGTCGTAATGTCTTTTTCAATCATCTTGACACTTTGCAGACCATAATATGCATACAACCATACATTCTTATAATCTTTGGTGAGGAATGCGACATCACGCCAATCAACAAAGTCAAAGATCTCGGCAATATTAACAATAGAGCCATTAGCCTCTGCATCGTAGAATGTTGCCGAATTATTATCTTTCATCGTAATCGGACGCAAGAAATATGCTGGATAAACATTGTCTTTCAATGACATGGCAACTCCACACGGGCTATAAGCTACAATACCAATGTATGCGAACAGTTTGGCATCAGAATGATCGTAGGCATTGAGCAAGGCTTTAGCAATATCACCACGCAGATAGTGAATCTGAGGTACTGTCTTACCGTTTACGGTTACATAATTGATTTCTGCAATTTTTTCGGTCTCATTGTCACTAACACGTGTAGCATACAGAGCTTCATTCTGGTAAACTCCACTCAGTGTACTCAATGCGTATTGTTTTTCATTTTCACTTGTAGCTTTGTGTTGTTTTCCAAAGATATCATCAGCATAATCTTCTCTTACAGCACTATTCTTCAAGCCTGCAAACAATTTATATTTCTCTCCATTCAGGTCAACCAATGTGTAGGTCTTCTGATCAATCGGACTAGTTACAGTAGTATTATCCATGTTATTACCTGCAGTGAAGTAATATCTGTAGCCACCCTGATTGTTTGTCGGATCACCGTTCAGGTTCTTCAAAATAGCGTCTGTGTAAGATGCGAACTTGTCTCCTTGTCCAAATTTAGGCTGGTTACCTTCCCATACTTGATTCAAGTCAACTGTATAGTCTCGCGAGTTGCCATAGTCCTTCGGATAAGGCACATTCAAACGGGTATTCACACTATTGTTATACCAATATTCAGCAATCTTCTTCACAACAGCGCCTTCCGGTTTAACAACAGCAATTTGGATCGGCATGTAAATCGGAGCTATGTTGCTTGTTCCGTCCGGTGTAGAAGTCTTACGTACATAGCGGACATAAATTGTTTTGCTATGGTTTGTATTTCCTTCATAGATTCGTTGCTGTTCGTTATCTGTCAGCGTCCAAACCAATACCGGATTGGTTGTTCCTTGCGGATCTTGTTTTTCTTTTACCTTGCCGAAAATGTCATTTGCATCTGTGCATTCCGTAAACTTGTTGTCAGCGAAGTTAAACTGTTTAGCTTCATTTATCATGTTGACATCCAATTGGTACAATGCTTCGAACTCTTCTTTAGAAACTCCGGCTTTTTCAATCAGTTGGTTAGAGATTTCAGACCAAGTCAGTTCTGCCTTCCAGTCATTACATCCGAAGAAAGCATCACCTTTGTCGAATACATCAGTTACCAGATTTTCAACAGTCTTGACGATTTCAACTTTTACATAAGCGTGCAATACGACACGGTTTTCTCCATCCAATACGCGTACACGTACCAACGGATGTTTACCAACCGATGACACACCTGGTTTATCAGATGTTGAGCCATCCGAATTGACCATGCGAGGTGCGATGATTCCACTGGCAACTTGGCTTTCGTCAACATATTTACTGTCTGAAGTCTTATTATCACCTACGTTGTATTGAATCAAGGCAAAGTCATAGTGCAGTCCATATTCTTTTTCTTCTCCCCATGCCCATACTTTATGAATACCGTTTGTCTTTGTCAGAGAATTATGGTTATAATGAATATCTAAAACTTTTGACAAGTCAATTTCACTGTCATAGGCGACACGTAAAGTAGGTTCGTGCGTAATGGCCTCACCTACAGATGCCCATAATTCATCTTTAGGAGTTGTATATGAACAATCTTTAGCCTTAATATCGAAGCCATTATATTCACTTACACTATAAGCGATGGCTTGCGGCTCGATAACAGAAGAATACAATACAGAATAATCTGAAGTGATTACGCGATCTTCACCTTTTTCGTTCTTGATATTTGCCTGCAAAGCAAAGATAGAGCCTTCCCCTTTGGCTTCCAGACCTTTAATCAGACTACCTGTAGCACGCATTGGCACTGTCAGTATGCCGTTTTCTACCTTAATGTCACCTTCAGCAACAGTCGGGTTTGCTACAGAAGAACGGGTGCTGACAACTTCTGCATCATTTGAAATAATGCTCAAGTTTTCTTTTGCGATTTCAGCCTTTGACGGGTTGATATGATATTGTACATTTACGATAGGATCAAATTCGGCCTTCTTATCGTTGTCATAATTCCATTCTTTTACATCGGTTGTAACTGTACACCAAACGTCTTCATTATCTTTAAAGGTTTTTTGTGTCGTTGTTCCTGATTTTTTATACATGTATGACATCCAAGCATATTCGGTAGCTTCAATACCATCCATATAAAGTGAAGGTTGGAAAACCAAACTATTCAATACTTTGCCAACGACATTAGACACTTTAACTTCCAATGCGTCAATTTCTTCCTGCAATGCATCCAACGCATCAGAAGTAACAAATGTTTTGGACAACTCTTCTTTAAGGGCGGCGATTTCTGTTTCAACCTGATCTAAAGAAGCCAGTTTTTTCATCTGAGCTTCAATTTCAGCTTTTGCATCGGCAATAGCTTTGTTCAGCTGTTCTTCACTTATGCCAGATTCCGAGCCTCCCGAGTTCAAAGCCTCTTCTGCTTTTTTCAAAGCTTCTTCTGCTGTGGTCTTTGCACTCTCTGCTTCTTCTTTTGCCGATGTTACATCGCTCTGCATAGCATCAATCTGCTTTTGCAATTCTTCGAGAGAAGCCTTTTTGTCAATTTGCTCCTGCAGATTACTGATGTCATCATCATAGTCTTTACAAGAGGTAAAAGTTCCTGCCGAAGCGAACAATAACGCTCCGAACAGCAGTGCACTTAAATACTTTTTTCTCATAATAAAACAAATTTAATTTATAAATTAAAAAGTCTAAATCATTCTGACTCAAGCTTTTAATTAGACTGCTAATTTCCTAAAGGACTATTTTTTGAATCCCGTCAGTAGCCACGCCGGCTACTGACCAAACAATAGCGTAGCGCCCCTATCTTCAGAATAAAGCAGTTTTGCCATAGAACTCTAGTCTTCTCTACTCATGCAGGAATCCATATCCGGATATGAATCCTTCACTTTGGAAAAGGTTTTCATTCACATTTTTTGTTTTAGAAGACAACTTTCAAGGCACAAATGTAAAGGTTTTATTTTATACACAATCATTATCTTACTAAAAACTTCTATTAAATTTGCATTTATTAACGGAGTAACGAGAACAAAGCACAGAAAAAGGGAGGTTGTGCAACGTTTTTGTCATATTCATCTTGTTTTTCTCCCGATTTATCGCCGATTTATCGCCCAATCGGCTCTCCTTATTATATATTATAATAATGTTTTGCGCTTAGGGAACCTTGCGCCTTTCGCTTTTCTGTACAAATGGATGTAAAAGAGTATCCCCCCGTTATGCCGGATTACACGGGTTGTTGAGCGAAGCGAAAAAATCTGCAAGGACGGGTACCAAGAAATGGTCTATGCCGAAATCAGATTTTTTATGTTTACAGGGCATTTATCTGTTCCTCGGTTAAGCCACTGCATTCTACAATTATATTGATTGCAACTCCTTTATCTTTTAACCTCTGCGCCATTTCAATCGCTTTTCTCTTCTCACCTTTCTCAATGCCAATCTTTTCGCCTTTCTCAAGTCCTTCTTTATGCCCTTTTTTAAAGCCTTTCTTTTCGCCTTTCAATTCAGCTGTATCTATTGTGTTTTTCCAATCACGGTAGACTTTCAAGCTTTCCTCGTAAGCATCGTATTCCACTTTCGTGAACTTGGCTATCTCCGCAGTTTCGAAAAGACGGGTGAAGATACGTTCCTGCAACGCTTTGGGACGTTCCATCAGGCGGGAAAGGTTGCGCAGGACGAAAAGCCATTTCTCGAACATCCCATTCAGTTCGTCTTCCGACTTGTTGAACTTCGGCATTTCCAAATAGATGAAGGTCAGCTTGTCGTAGAACACTTCCTTGGTTTCTACATCCAGCAGCTGTACTTCGTGGTGGTAATAATTGTCATGCACTTTGTCGAACTTGAAATTCAGGATGCCAATGACATAGACGGCTTTCAGCTGGTAGTCCCAGTCTTTTATTACTTGCTGCTCACGAATAGGAAAAGTTGTATAAAATAGAGTCCGATCCTTGAAGAACTGCTGTTCGCCACGTTGCATCTCCACCAGTATCTTTTCGCCATTTTCGTTCTCGCAATACACGTCGAACACTGCCTTGCGGTCGGCCTCGCCCGTGCCAAGGTGTTCCGTGTTGAGATAAGTCAGGTCTTTCACCACCTCCTTGCCATGGAGCAGACTGTTGATGAAGCTGATGAGCAGGTCTTTGTTGATTTCAGTGCCGAACAGTTTCTTGAAACCGAAATCGGTGTACGGATTGACATAACGGTCTTTTAAGTATCTCATGTCCATAATGTGTAATTATTAAGGGTGTGACTCTTTACAAAATGCCCCATTTCATATCGTGCATTTTTTAGAAGCTGTTTTGAATTTCTCCAAAAAGTTTTTCTTGGCTTGATGTATCCGTTTTCGTGTGTGCTTTGGGCGATTTTTTGGTCCTTTTCGCTCCTGTTCTTCGTCAGATAGCCCGCTATCTTCCTCATCACAGAAGCGAAAATGCCTCAAAAACTCATCCCAAATCATCGCACGATAAATTCAAAACAGCTTCTTAAAATTCTTTGCAAATTCCAGCGAAATGGAATTTTCCGTACTGCGGCATGCCTCACTTCCGAATGCCAGTCCACAGGCTATGATGTCATCCCAATCTTTTTGGCATAGGCTATCAAGATCGGAACGGCGGACACGGTTTTCTATCAGTCCGTACACAATGCCTGCATTGAAATTATCGCCGGCTCCAATCGTGCTTACGGTTTCGACCTTCGGCACCGGATATGTATTGGAGTATTGCCGGGTAAACAGACGGACATCGTGTGCTCCATCGGTATAAATAAACGGATTGCAATAAAAAGCCACTTTCTGACGATAAACTTCCTCGGCACGGTCCAGTCCGAACATAAACCGGAAATCTTCGGACGAGCCACGCAGGATATCAGCATATTCGAAGTTTTCAAGAATGGTAGGCATCAATTTGATAGCTTCATTGGCATGCGTACTCCGGAAGTTTACATCGTAGTAAATGATAGCTCCCCGCTCGCGTGCCAGTTCGAGCAGTTCTTTCACCTTGTCTCTCAATACCGGTGTGACGGCAAAATATGAACCAATCATAACAATGTCATCCGCCTGAATATCGGGCATAGTCACATCTAACCGTTGACGCGGATAGTCTTTGTAGAAAATATACTCGGCATCGTTGTTCTCATTGAGAAAAGCCAGAGATACAGGTGATTTCCCATCAGGAAAGACATTGACATTGTCTGTACGCACACCATTGGCACGCATATTATCCAGAATCATGCTGCCTACCCTGTCATTCCCGGTTTCGCTGATAAATGTTACATCCATTCCCATTCTTCCCAGTGAAATCATTGCGTTGTATACCGATCCTCCCGGTACAGCCGCCTGTGGCTGTCCGTTGCGGAACAAAATATCCAAAATCGTTTCTCCTATACCTATTACTTTTCTCATAGTTGTAAGTTTTTGAGTTTGTAAGTTCTTGAGTTCTTGGGTTTTTGAGTTCTTGGGTTTTTGAGTTCTTGAGTTCTTGAGTTTGTAAGTCCTTTCATTTTTAGGTTGAAGCTTGACAGATGCGTAAAAACTTACAAACTTATAAACTTAAAAACTCAAGAACTTAAAATCTGATATTTACTTACTTAATTCGCGCGAACGTTCTCCCAGATAACCGCCGTGATGGCGCTTGCTATACTCTTCAATGGTAAATCCTGTACGTTTCATGGTTTCTACTACAAGAATATCGCCTATTACCGTCATAACTGTAGTAGAAGTAGTAGGGGTCATGCCCAATGGGCAAACTTCGTCAGGATGTCCGGTAGCAATACAGATATCAGCAGCTTCGGCCAGCGGACTATCCGGATTTCCAGTAATGACAATCTTTTTCAGATTAGGGTTCAAGCCTTTAGCCAAATCTGTCAATTCGATGATTTCGCGTGTTTTTCCCGAATTAGAGATAAGCAAGAGCAAGTCATTTTCTTGCAAAATACCCAAATCGCCATGTTGTGCTTCACTGGGATGTAAGAAGACAGCCGGTATGCCGGTGGAGCAGAAAGTCGTAGCAATGTTCATGGCTATCTGTCCGGCTTTTCCCATGCCGCTGGTAACCAGTTTTCCTTTTTTCTGATGCACCTGTTCTACAATCAGGCAAACAGCCTTGTCGTATGCATCCGTTACTGGAATATCGAGTACAGCTTGCGCTTCACGGCGCAACAATTCGTGAATGGAATTCATCTTTAAATAATTAATAATGAATAATTAACAATTAAGTTCCTGGGTTTGTAAGCTTTTGAGTTCTTTCAGTTTTAAACTTGCAAACTCAAGAACTTACAAGCTAATGCGGACTTTATTTCAAAAGTTCAGTCAGCTCTTCAAACGTGTTTGCCACTTTATAGTATTGCCTCAACGGATGATGAGCAAAACTGGCTTTTTCCAGCCGGTCGAAAAAGTGCAAAATATCATCCCAGAAGCCGTTGATATTATAAAATATAACCTGCTTGCTATGATAACCGATAGTAGCTGATGCCATGACATGAAATATTTCATCCAGCGTACCTATACCGCCCGGCAATGCCACCATCACTTCAGCCTCTTGCAACATCGTATCCTTCCGGTCGCTCAAGTTAAAGGTGCGGAATGTCACATCCAGCTTATCGCTTACCATTCCACGTTCCTCCAGTCTGGTAGGCACGACACCCATAATCATTGCCCCTTTTTCTTTGGCAGCATCTGCAACGGCTTCCATCAGTCCGCTGCTGGAACCACCATATATCAGCCATTTACGATGTTCGCCCATCCACTCACCCAGTTCTTTGGCTTTCTCTGCATAAATCGGGTCGATTGCATCGGATGCAGAACAAAATAACGCTATCTTATTCATGAGTTTTTAAGTTTTTGAGTTCTTAAGTTTTTAAGTTCTTAAGTTTTTTGAGTCCTTAAGTTTTTGAGTTTTTGAGTTCTTATAGTTCATAAAGAGAAACTTACAAACTCAAAAACTTACAAACTTACTTGCAAATATCTGTATTTTTTCTGCAAAAGCAATGAGTATTATTGTATTTTTGCACCCAAAATAAGTAGAAAACAGAAAATGACGACTTATCAAACTGCCACTTTACCCAATGGAATACGTATCATTCACGAACCGAATCCTATCAATGTGGCTTATTGCGGCTATGCAGTAAATGCCGGAACACGTGACGAGCGCAAAGATGAACAAGGCATGGCGCACTTTGTAGAGCATCTGATATTCAAAGGAACACGCAAACGGCACGCCTGGCATATCCTGAACCGCATGGAAAATGTGGGTGGTGACTTGAATGCCTATACCAATAAAGAAGAAACGGTGATTTACAGTGCTTTCTTAAAAGAGGACTTTCTGCGTGCCGCCGAACTGCTGACCGACATTGTGTTCAACAGCACCTTCCCGCAAAATGAAATAGAGAAAGAAGTAGAAGTAATCATTGACGAGATACAGAGCTACGAAGACAGCCCGGCAGAACTGATATTCGATGACTTCGAAGAACTGATTTTTCCTAACCACCCGCTGGGACGCAACATTTTAGGCAAACCTGACCAATTACGCAATTTTCAGAGCGAAGATGCCATGAACTTTGTACACCGTTATTACAAACCCGACAATCTTATCTTCTTTGTACAAGGCAACCTAGACTTTCACCGCATCGTACATGCCATGGAAAAGCTTACGGCAGACATACCTTTCGGAAAAGTGGAGAACTATCTCCGCCAGGCACCGGATACCTATCGCCCACGCAAACTTGTCCTGCATAAAGACACACATCAGGCACACGTAATGATAGGCGGACGTGGTTATCATGCTTATGACGAACGTCGGACAGGACTTTATCTGCTAAACAATATTTTAGGCGGACCAGGTATGAACAGTCGGCTGAATGTTACTCTGCGCGAACGGAAAGGACTGGTATACAGCGTAGAGTCAAGCCTGACTTCCTATACTGATACCGGTACGTTCTGCATTTATTTCGGATGCGATCCTAAAGATACAGATGTATGTATCGAGCTGGTACAGAAAGAACTGCGTAAGTTGCGGGAAGAACCTCTCACCTCTTCACGTCTGAATGCAGCCAAGAAACAAATCATCGGCCAAATCGGCGTAGCAAGTGATAATTTCGAAAACAATGCCCTTGATATGGCAAAATGCTTCCTTCATTATAAGCATTATGATTCGAAAGAAGAATTGTTCCACCGTATTGAAGCCCTCACAGCATCGCAGTTGCAAGATATTGCCAATGAAATGTTTGCAGAAGATTATCTTTCCACATTGATTTATACATAGCTTCTGCAAGCTTCCCAACCGTCTTGAAACGATAAAAGATATAAGTGCGCCGGCAAACGCATATAAGTCCATCCGCTGTAAGATTATTAATCTTCAGGCTGCAAGATTATTAATCTTACAAGCGGAAGATTATTAATCTTACACCAGACTAAGTTATCTGCACATTTATTCATGATTGGCACAAAGCCCCCTCAAACGAACATAAGTGATACGACTGACTCACTTATGTGAAACGCCCGAGGCACTTATGTTAAACGGTCTACTCACTTATGTTCATCAAGAGGTATGCTTAAATATCGTCAGGCGAAAAGCAGATAAAGAAAGCCTTCTAATACTCCGACATGTTACCGTCACACAAAAACTTACAAACTCACAAACTTAAAAGCCTTAAGAACTTAAAAATAATTCGTACCTTTGCGCACAAAGTAAAAAACAAACGCACAAAGATATACACATGAAAATAGAAGACAAACTTACGGCTTCCGTCATCGACGGAGTGAAGAAGCTGTACGGAGCGGAGATTACCCCAGCCATGGTGCAGTTGCAAAAGACGAAGAAAGAGTTTGCGGGCCACTTGACAGTGGTAGTGTTCCCTTTTCTGAAACTTTCGAAGAAAGGACCGGAACAAACCGGGCAGGAAATCGGAGAATACCTGAAGGCGAACGAACCTGCCATTGCCGACTATAATGTCATCAAAGGATTCCTGAACCTGACGATTACTTCGGACGTATGGATTGACTTGCTGAACCGCATCCATGCCGATGCGCAATGGGGTATCCGTAAAGCCGACGAGAAGGCTCCGCTGGTGATGATTGAATATTCATCGCCCAATACCAACAAGCCGCTCCACTTGGGACATGTGCGTAACAACCTGCTGGGAAATGCACTTGCCAATATCATGGCTGCCAACGGCAACCGCGTGGTGAAAACCAACATCGTGAACGACCGCGGCATCCACATCTGCAAATCCATGCTGGCATGGCTGAAATACGGTAACGGCGAGACTCCCGAATCATCGGGAAAGAAAGGTGACCACCTGATAGGCGATTACTACGTGGCCTTCGACAAGCACTACAAAGCCGAAGTAGCCGGACTGATGGAAAAGGGAATGAGCAAGGAAGAAGCCGAAGCCCAGTCGCCTTTGATGCAGGAAGCCCGTGAAATGCTCCGCAAATGGGAAGCAGGCGACCCCGAAGTGCGTGCCCTTTGGGAGAAGATGAACAACTGGGTATATGCCGGATTCGATGAGACATACAAGATGATGGGAGTAAGCTTCGACAAGATTTATTACGAATCGAACACCTATCTGGAAGGGAAAAAGAAAGTGTTGGAAGGTCTGGGAAAAGGTATCTTCTACCGCAAGGAAGACGGTTCGGTATGGGCAGACCTTACCCCCGAAGGACTTGACCAGAAACTGTTGCTCCGTGCCGACGGTACCTCGGTTTACATGACCCAAGACATCGGTACTGCCGAACAGCGCTTTGCCGATTATCCGATAGACAAGATGATATACGTGGTAGGCAACGAACAGAACTACCACTTCCAAGTGCTTTCTATCCTGCTCGATAAGCTGGGATTCGAGTGGGGAAAAGATTTGGTGCACTTCTCTTACGGCATGGTAGAATTGCCCGAAGGAAAGATGAAGAGCCGCGAAGGTACTGTGGTAGATGCCGACGACCTGATGGAAGCCATGATTCAGACTGCTAAGGAAACCAGCAACGAGTTGGGCAAACTGGACGGACTGACACAGGAAGAAGCCGATGACATCGCCCGCATCGTAGGATTGGGCGCATTGAAATATTTCATCTTGAAGGTAGATGCGCGCAAGAACATGACCTTTAATCCGAAAGAATCTATCGACTTCAACGGAAATACCGGTCCTTTCATCCAATACACGTATGCCCGTATCCAGTCCATCCTGCGCAAGGCAGCCGAAGCCGGCATTACGATTCCGGCGGTTATCCCGGCCGGCATCGAGCTGACGGCAAAAGAAGAAGGACTGATTCAGATGCTTGCAGACTTTACGGCTACCGTAGCTCAGGCAGGTACCGACTATAACCCGTCTATCCTTGCCAACTACGCTTACGACTTGGTAAAAGAATACAACCAGTTCTACCACGACTTCAGCATTCTGCGCGAAGAAAACGAAGCGTTGAAAATCTTCCGCCTTGCCCTGAGCCAGAACGTGGGCAAGATTGTGAAAGAAGCCATGGGATTGCTGGGCATCGAAGTGCCTGAACGCATGTAAGAAACAGCTTCACAACAGATTACACAGATTAAAAATTGATTGAAAATCTGTGTAATCTGTGGTGAAAAAAGAAATTATATGGGAAAGAAGAAATTTTACGTGGTGTGGAAAGGCGTAGAACCAGGTGTGTACGACTCGTGGACAGATTGCCAGCTACAGATTAAAGGCTATAAGGGTGCGCTCTATAAATCGTTTGATACACGTGAAGAAGCAGAAAAGGCATTGGTTACCCCTCCGCACCATTACCTGCAGCCCCATAAAGAAACGGCAAACCAATCTCTTGAAAAACGCTTGCCTTCCGGTTTCGACCTGAATTGCCTTGCCGTAGATGCGGCATGCAGCGGTAATCCAGGCCCGATGGAATACCGGGGTGTGTACCTGTTGACGGGGCAGGAAATCTTTCACTTCGGTCCCGTCTATGGTACGAATAACATCGGCGAATTCCTTGCCATCGTACATGCCCTTGCTTTGTTAAAACAAAAGAACATCTCAATGCCTGTCTATTCGGATAGCCGGAACGCCTTGAGCTGGGTGAAGCAAAAGAAATGCAAAACCAAACTGGAGCGTACGGCAAAGACCGAAGAATTGTTTCGCCTGATAGAACGTGCCGAGAAATGGTTGCGTGAACATACATACAATACTCCCTTACACAAATGGGAAACCGAACTCTGGGGCGAGGTTCCTGCCGATTTCGGACGCAAATAGGGAATGAACTGACAAGTTTACAAAGGGGCAGGTTCGTTTTTGTGAGAAATTTCTGAAAGTGATGAAAAGCTTGTCAACGGAAATATTGCCAATTTAAAAAGAAGAACAAATGAAAAAAAGACTTGCTTATCTTACGGGCTTTTTTGCTTTGATGCTGCTATTTTTTATTATACAGAAGCCCGGCTTTATGTTTTATAATGATGCTGTAGGGCGAGGTATACCTATGCTTGATTATTTTAAAGTGATGTGGCACGGCATCAGCCTCGATGCAGCAACTACAGGATATCTTACTGCCCTGCCGTGGTTGGTAATCTGTATCAGCATTTGGTTCAAACATTTCCCGCTCCGGAATATAATCGTCATTTATTACATATTTATCAGCCTTATCGTAGCAACTATCTTTGTAGGCGACATGTGCCTGTATCCATTTTGGAATTTTAAACTCGATGCATCAGTATTCTTCTATTTGGAATCACCCAAAAATGCAGCTGCCAGTGTCTCCATAGGGTTTATCACTCTTCGCATATTAATCATACTTTTACTTGCCGGCATCATGTGCTGGGTATTGTATTATTTTACCCCCCGCTGCCTGCCCTATGTGCGGAAGAGACTCGCAGCTACATTAAGTACTCTTTTAATAGGAGGCTTACTTTTTCTCATTATACGAGGGGGCGTAAGTGAATCGACCAGCAATATCGGACAAGTATATTTCTGCAACGATGAATTTTTAAATCATTCAGCTGTCAATCCAGCTTTCAGCTTGCTGGCATCCATCAGCAAGACCAAAGACTATGCCAGCCAGTACGACTATTTCGATGAAGCAGAACGCAAAACCTTATTCGACGGGTTATATCCAACGAAAGGCAAGAATACAGTAGAATTGCTCAATACCCATCGTCCTAATATACTGATTATCCTGATGGAAGGATTCGGAGCTACCATGATAGAATCACTGGGTGGCACAAAAGGTGCCAGCCCGAATATTGACCGCCTGGCGAAAGAAGGCATTTGGTTTACACATTGCTATGCAAACAGTTTCCGTACCGACCGTGGAACCATTTGTGCTCTAAGCGGTTATCAAAGCTTTCCAGACCTGTCTGTCATGAAAATACCAGCCAAAAGCCGTACACTGCCATCCATTGCAGGAAAGCTGGTGAAAGAAGGTTATCATACCGATTTTTTGTATGGAGGAGACATCAATTTCACCAATATGAAAAGCTACCTGTTGCAAAGCGGTTACCAGAAACTGACCGCAGATGTCGATTTCCCGATGAATCAGCATCAAAATGCATGGGGAGTGAATGACGACATCACTTTCGACCACTTGTTTCAGATGCTGACAGAACGGCAGGAAACACCATGGCACACAACTTTCCTCACCCTGAGCAGCCATGAACCTTTCGAAGTGCCTTACCATCGTCTGCCAGAAGCAAAACCAAATGCTTTTGCTTTCACCGACCATTGTTTGGGAGAATTTGTCGAAAAACTGAAACAAACACCCATATGGAAAGATTTATTGATAATATGCCTGTCTGATCATGGATTTTATTATCCGGACAATAGTGGCCATGGACACGACGAGCGTATCCACCATATTCCGATGCTGTGGTTGGGAGGTTCTGTAAAACAACCGATGGTAATTGACTGCATCATGAACCAGACAGACCTTGCAGCGACATTATTGGCACAATTAGGCATTGATCATAGTGAATTCAACTTCAGCCGTAACGTCTTGGGAACGGAATATACATATCCTTTCGCCTACTGGAGTTTTGGTGGTGGTTATGCATTTGCCGACAGCACTGGAGTTACTGTAATGGACTTAAATGCAGACCGTCCGATGATAGAACGCCCATCATCCAACACCAACCGCATTTTGCGCGGAAAAGCCATCTTACAAAGTTCATACGATGACATAGGTGCACGCTGAATATCAGCTTCCACGCAGGAAAGGATTATCCGATTTCGGAAAGAAGACAGTCCTCTCCTGCGAGGCATATTCTTGTTGTTACGTTTGCCTGTACCCATAATATTCCTATTTGACTAATTCGAAAACAGTTTCATAATAATTGGTGCACTTGATAAAATAGAGTTTATGTAATTTAGATTTGTTATATATCGCGCATACGCGTACCTTTGC
>ERZ780218.1426-NODE-1426-length-15049-cov-4.972522_pt1 | contig 15049 bp, 14 predicted proteins | sample MGYA00510975_ERZ780218 | MGnify/ENA primary metagenome ERZ780218 (study PRJEB29588, sample SAMEA2152063) | human gut metagenome | biome: human gut; feature: human-associated habitat; material: faeces | place: Denmark | collected 2008/2010 ...
TGGACATGGATATGACCATGCAGGGAGAGACCATCGGCCTGAAGATGGAGATGACCGCAGAGGTTCACGATCCGGGCAAGACCGTTGAGGTGACGCTGCCGGATACGGTTGAGGTGGTATACAATGACCGCGCGGCAAACACACAGGAGGACGTGACCTGGGATGCAGAGCAGCTTGCTGCGATCGATACGGGCAAAGCGGGAAGCTACGAGGTGGCGGGAACGCTTGCTGACGGTACGGCAATGACGGCACAGGTTGAAGTGGAGATGGTGAATTACGTCTTAAATCCGAGCTTTGAGGATAAGGACACTTCGATGTGGAAGGTTTCCTACGAGGGAGAGAATAATCCGACCGATTTCCAGAACAAGGCGGATGATGCCTACACCGGAGATATCGCGTTTCATTTCTGGTCGGGAGATTCCGATATGAACTTTTCCATCGAGCAGGAATTTACGGATCTTGCGCCTGGAACCTATCAGCTTTCGGCGTACGCACAGGGCGGAGATATGTCAGCGGACGCTTCGATGGAATTGTATGCAGTGGCAGACGGTACGGAATGGACAGATCCGTTTATGATGACAACCTATGCCGACTGGCAGAATCCGACGGTCAGAGAAATTAAGGTGACGGACAGTACACTCACAATCGGCGTGCGCTTCAAGTGTAATGTGAAAAGCTGGGGAACGGTGGATGATGTGACCTTGAATCGTATTTCGGATTAAAAATATTGGAAGGAACGGGAGAAATTTGAACGGTGATTCCTCCTGCGAAAAAACGTCTGCGGAATGGAGAGGGAGATTCATATGATAAAATGTCTGTGTGTGGGACTTGGAGGAGCCGGTCGCGCCGCCGATGCCGTCGCGCCCCGTGCGCCCGCCGAGCAGGATGACCACATCACCCGGCGCGGGACGCTCGCGCACGACAATGCTCGCGGGCGCGGCGGCGACGACTGCGCCGCACTCAAGGCGCTTGGCGACATAGCCCTCGTGGTACAGCTCTGCGACGTGGCCGGTGGCGAGGCCGATCTGGTTGCCGTAGGAGGAGTAGCCCGCCGCGGCGGTCTGGGCGAGCTTGCGCTGCGGGAGCTTGCCTGAAAGCGTTTCGGCAAGCGCCTTTCTCGGGTCACCGCCGCCCGTCACACGCATTGCCTGATGGACATAGGCGCGGCCGGAGAGCGGGTCGCGGATGCAGCCGCCGATGCAGGTGGCCGCGCCGCCGAAGGGCTCGATCTCGGTGGGGTGGTTATGCGTTTCGTTTTTGAACATCAAAAGCCAGTCCTGCTCCTTGCCGTTCACCACGGCGGGCACATGAATGGAGCAGGCGTTGATCTCCTCGCTCTCGTCGAGCTCGGGGAGCAGACCGCGGACCTTGAGCGTCTTTGTGCCGATGGTCGCAATATCCATAAGCGTCTGCGGGCGCTGGGCGGCCTTCTCCGCGCCGTAGACCTCCTCGCGCGCGGCGAGATAGCGCGCATAGGCGCCCTTGACGGCGTCATCGTCGATGCGGATCTCGTCAAGGTGGGTGGAGAAGGTCGTGTGGCGGCAGTGGTCTGACCAGTAGGTATCGACCACGCGCAGCTCGGTCACGGTGGGGTCGCGGTGCTCGGTCTCGCGGAAATAGTCTTGCAGCGCCTTGAGGTCGGCGATATCCATGGCAAGCCCCATGGAGGAGAGCAGCGCGGAGAGCGCGGCCTCGTCCATGGCGGTAAAGCCCTCGACGGACGCAACGCACTTCGGCTCGGCAAGCTCCTCGGCGAGCGTTTCGGGCTTTGCAAGGCTCGCCTCGCGGCTTTCGACGGGGTTGATGACATAGCGCTTGACCGCCTCGACATCGGCATCCGTCAGCGTGCCATAGAGCGCGTAGAGCTTTGCCGTGCGCACGGTCGGGCGAGCGCCTTGGCTCAAAAGCTGGATGCACTGCGCTGCGCTGTCTGCGCGCTGGTCGAACTGACCGGGCAGGGGCTCGACGGCAAAGACCGCGCAGGCGTCCTGCGTGTCCGCCGCGTCGGACACAAGGTCCAACGGCGGCTCGGAGAACACGCTCCTGCAGGCATTTTCAAAGAGAGGGGCCTCGATCCCCTCTACATCATAGCGATTCCAGATACGCGCGGCGCGCAGGCCCTGCACGCCGAGAAAATCGCGGCAGTCCGTCAGCAGCGCCTCGCACTCGGGCGCGAGACCTTGCCGCTTTTCCACATAGGTCCGAAATACCATTTTATCCTCTCTCCTCCCGCGCCGCGAGCGCGGTTCTGCCGATGTCGCCGCGGCAGTATTTGTTGGCAAAAGCTACGCCCTCCGCTAGCCGGTACGCCTCCTCGACGGCGGCCCTCAGCGTGGGGGCGGCGGCGGTGATGCCGAGCACGCGCCCGCCCGCGGTCAGGAGCGTATCGCCGTCCTTTTTTGCGCCCGCGACATAGCAGTGCGCGGCGGCCTCCTCGCTCATCGTGATGGGAAAGCCGCTCTCATACTTTTTGGGGTAGCCCTCGGACGCGAGCACGACACAGCAGGCGGAACCGGTCGAAAATTCCACGCTCGCGTCCGCGAGCGTACCGTTCGTCGTCGCCTGCATGACGGTGAGCAGGTCGCTTTTGAGCAGCGGCAGCACCGCCTGCGTTTCGGGGTCGCCGAAGCGGCAGTTGTACTCCACGACCTTCGGGCCGCTCTTGGTGAGCATCAGCCCGAAGTAGAGGCAGCCGCGGAAGGGGCGGCCCTCCGCCTTCATCGCGCGGATCGTCGGCAGGAAGATATTCTCCATGCACTCCGCCGCAATCTCCTTTGTATAATACGGGTTCGGCGCGACCGCGCCCATGCCGCCGGTGTTGGGGCCTTTGTCGCCGTCGAGCGCGCGCTTGTGGTCCATGGAGGAGACCATCGGCACGAGCGCTTCGCCGTCGGTGAAGCTCAGCACCGAGACCTCGGGACCCTCCATATATTCCTCAATGACGACGCGCGCGCCGCTCTGACCGAAGGTCTTATCCTCGATCATCGCGCGCACGGCGGCCTTCGCCTCCTCGACTGTCTGCGCGACGACGACGCCCTTGCCGAGCGCGAGACCGTCCGCCTTGACGACGATGGGCGCGCCCTCGGCGTCGATGTAGGCGCAGGCGGAGGGTGCGTCGGTAAAGACGCGGTATTTTGCGGTGGGGATGCCGTATTTCTGCATCAGATCCTTTGCAAACGCCTTGCTCGCCTCGATGACGGCGGCCTTTTTGTCAGGGCCGAAGCAGGGGATGCCCGCCGCGCTCAGCGCGTCCACCGCGCCGAGTGCAAGGGGGTCGTCTGGCGCGACAACGGCATAATCAATGCCGTGCGCCTTGGCAAATTCGACCTGCGCGGGGATGTCCTTCGCGCCGATCTCACTGACGCAGACTGCGTCGGCGGCGATGCCGCCGTTGCCGGGCAGACAGTAAATTTTCTCGACCGCGGGATTTCCCTTCAGCTTTTTAATGATGGCGTGTTCGCGGCCGCCGCCGCCGATGACCATGAGCTTCATGGAGAAATTCCTCCTTGCTTAATGATGGAACAGGCGCATACCCGTGAACGCCATAGTGATGCCGTATTTGTTCGCCGTCTCGATGACATTGTCGTCGCGGATCGAGCCGCCCGGCTCGACGATGTAGGAAGCGCCGCTCTTGCGCGCGCGCTCGACATTGTCGCCGAAGGGGAAAAAGGCGTCCGAGCCGACGGTCACGCCGCGCTGCTGCGCGAGCCAAGCGCGCTTTTCCTCGCCCGTGAGCGCCTCGGGGCGCTCCTTAAAGATATGCTGCCACGCGCCGTCGGCGAGCACATCGTCGCACTCGTCAGAGAGGTAGACATCGATGGCGTTGTCGCGGTCGGGACGGCGGATGCCGTCCACGAACGAGAGAGCGAGCACCTTCGGATGGCGGCGGAGATACCAGTTGTCCGCCTTCTGTCCCGCCAGACGGGTGCAGTGGATGCGGCTTTGCTGGCCTGCGCCCACGCCGACGGTCTGAGCGTCCTTGACGTAGCAGACGGAGTTGGACTGGGTGTATTTGAGCGTGATGAGGGCAAGGAGCATATCGCGCTTCGCACTCTCGGGCAGGCCTTTATTTTCGGTGACGATGTTTTGGAGCAGGCTTTCATCGATTTTGCAGTCGTTGTGCCCCTGCTCGAAGGTGATGCCGAAAACATCCTTCTGCTCCAGCGGCGCGGGAACATAGGCGGGGTCAATCTGCACGACATTGTACCTGCCGCCCTTTTTCGTCTTTAAGATGGCAAGCGCCTCGTCGCTGTAGGCGGGGGCGATGATGCCGTCGGAGACCTCGTTTTTCAGATACGCGGCGGTGGCGGCGTCGCACTCGTCGGAGAGCGCCGCCCAGTCGCCGTAGGAGCAGAGGCGGTCCGCGCCGCGGGCGCGGATATAGGCACAGGCGATGGGGGAGAGCGCCGCGTCGGGCGCGACGAAATAGACCCTTTTGTCCACCTCGTCGAGCGGCAGGCCGAGCGCCGCGCCCGCGGGAGAGACATGCTTGAAGCTCGCCGCGGCAGGAAGGCCCGTCGCCTCCTTCAGCTCGCGCACGAGCTGCCACGAGTTGAAGGCGTCGAGCAGGTTGATGTAGCCGGGCTTGCCGTTGAGAACCGTAAAGGGAAGGGCTGCGCCGTTTTTCATGAAAACGCGCGCGGGCTTCTGGTTGGGGTTGCAGCCGTATTTGAGTTCCAGCTCGTTCATATCGTCCTCCTCAGTCGCCTAAGTTTTTGTTGAACAGCTTTACCTCGCCGTTCATGTTCGTATAAAGGGAGACCTTGTTGTCCGCGTTGAGCGCCGCCCAGACTTCTTCGGGCGAGGGGACGCTCGCCTCCATCGGCTCGCCCGCAAAGGTGGGCAGGGGGGTTCCGTCCCCCTGATAGGTGCTGATGAAATAGCCCTTGCCCTCGTCGCAGCCTTCGTAGCAGAAGAACTCGCGCAGGCAGCGTCCATCCTTACGCTTGAGGATGGACAGCTCGAAGGAACCGTCCTCGTGCATGATGGCGGAGATGCGCGGCGTCCAGTTTGGCTCGTCCGGCTCGTATTCGCGTGTCATGAGGCCGCGGCGAAAGTCGCCGTGCTCGCAGATGGTGTCGGTCTGGTCGCCGTTCGTCACGACGAGGTCGCGCCCCATCGTGCGCACGGGATGATAGATGATGAGGCTCGGGTCGGAGAGCTTGGCGGGGTCGTGCGCCTCGGTGCGGATGCCGTCCTCTGTCTTGACAAAGACGCGGTTGCGGCTGTTCTCGCTGCGCCCCATGATGAAATAATACACACAGCGGCGTCCGACAAGGATGCCGCGGCCGGGATAAGAGGTCGCCCTTAAAAACTCCAGAAAATCAGTCATTTTTCTGCTCCTTCTCTCTTACGATCTCTGCGCAGACGCGCTCTGCCGCAAGCGGCAGCAGCTGCCATTCCGCCTGCTCCATCACGCGCCGCTGTAACGTTTCGGGCGTGTCGTCCGGCGCGATCTCCACCGCCTTTTGCAGCAGGATCTCGCCGCCGTCGGGAATTTCGTTGACAAAGTGCACCGTCGCGCCCGTGACCTTCACGCCGCGCGCGAGCGCGGCCTCATGCACCCGCAGGCCATACATGCCCTTGCCGCAGAAGGCGGGGATCAGGGACGGATGGACATTCAGGATGCGCCGCGGCCACTGCTTTGTAAATTCTGCGCTGAGGATGACCGTAAAGCCTGCGAGGAGAATGAGGTCGATCTCCTGCTCGCGCAGCAGCACGGAAAGCTCGTTTTCAAACGGCTCCTGCCCACAGGAGGGCGAGAGCACGCGCGCCGCAACGCCCGCGTTTTCCGCCCGCGTGAGCGCATAGGCCCCCGCGCGGGAAGAAACGACCAGCACGATCTCGCCGTGCGGCATTTTTCCGTCACGCTGTGCGTCGAGCAGCGCCTGCAAATTCGTGCCGCCGCCGGAGACCAGCACGGCGATGCGGGCGGGTGTCAGCATAGCTCCACCTTTTCCTCGCCCAATACGATCTCACCGATGACGCCGGCCTCCTGACCGAGAGAATGCAGCGCGGCGAGCGCCTTGTCGGCGCTGTCCTTTGCAGCGACGAGCACCATGCCTGTGCCCATGTTGAAGGTGTTGAACATATCGCGCTCCGAGATGCCGCCCATGCGCGAGAGCAAGGGGAAGATCGGCGGGATGCGCAGCGTTTTCTTTTCAATCTTCGCGCACAGGCCGTCGGGGATGCAGCGCGGAATGTTCTCATAGAAGCCGCCGCCGGTGATGTGACTGATGCCGCGGATATCGGCGGCTTCGATGGCCGCTAACACAGGACGGACATAGATCTTTGTCGGGCGCAGCAGCTCCTCGCCCAGCGCGCAGCCCAGCTCACCGTAATACTGCCCGAGGTCGGCGTTCTCCACGTCGAACACCTTGCGCACGAGCGAGTAGCCGTTGGAGTGCAGCCCGCTGGAGGGCAGCGCGATGACCACATCTCCCGGCTGCATTTTGTTCTTGTCCAGAATTTTGTCACGGTCCACGACGCCCACGGCAAAGCCCGCAAGGTCATAGTCGTCCGGCTTCATCGTGCCGGGGTGCTCGGCGGTCTCGCCGCCGATGAGCGCACAGCCCGCGCGTACGCAGCCCTCGGATACGCCCGAGACCAGCGACACGACCTTTTCCGGGATGTTCTTGCCGATGGCGATGTAGTCAAGGAAGAACAGCGGCTTCGCCCCGCAGCAGATAATGTCGTTGACGCACATCGCCACGCAGTCGATGCCGACGGTGTCGTGCCGATCCATGAGCTGCGCGATGCGCTGTTTGGTGCCCACACCGTCCGTGCCGGAGACCAGCACCGGCTTTTCAAGCCCGTGCAGATCCAGCGAGAAAAGCCCGCCGAAGCCGCCGAGATCGGAGATCACATCGGCTGTGAGCGTGCGCTGCACATAGCGGTTCATCATTTTTACGCCCTGATAGCCCGCCTCGATGTCAACGCCGGCGGCCGCGTATGCTTCCGAGTGAGAGATGCCCATAATGTCATTCCTTTCCGGTCCAGCAGTAGGTGCAGACCTTGTCCCTGTCAATACCGATCGCCTCCAGCAGCCCGTCAAGGGACTGATAGGAGAGTGAATCAAAGCCAAACTGCGCGCAGATCTCATGTAGCAGGCATTTTCCGCGCTCGGTGCGGCTGTCGGCGTATTCCTCCAGATGCTTTTGGCCCTCGTTGCCCTCCAGCTCCTGCACCATGCGGCGCGCGAGCAGGTCCATGGCGCTGTTGCCGCGCGAAAAGTTCAGGTAGCGGCAGGGGTACATGATGGGCGGGCAGGCCGAGCGCATATGGACCTCCGCCGCGCCGGTGCTGTATAAAAAATCCACGGTCTCGCGCAGCTGCGTGCCGCGCACGATGGAGTCATCCACAAACAGCAGCTTCTTCCCCTCGATCAGATCCGGCACGGGGATCTGCTTCATGCGCGCTACTCTGCTGCGCACCTGCTGATCCTCGGGCATGAAGGAGCGCGGCCAGGTCGGGGTGTATTTCACAAAGGGACGCGCAAGGGGCTTGCCGCTGTGGTTGGCATAGCCCATGGCGTGCGGCACACCGGAATCCGGCACGCCGGCGACGAAATCCACCTCGGGCACGCCGCCGCGCTCCGCCTCATCCCGCGCCATGATCGCGCCGTTGCGATAGCGCATCAGCTCCACGTTCACACCCTCGTAGTTGGAGTTCGGGTAGCCGTAATAGGTCCACAAAAAGGCGCAGATCTTCATCTGCTTCCCTGCGGGAGAGAGTGTTTGGAAGCCCTTGGCGTTCAGCCGGACGATCTCCCGCGGCCCCAGCTCATAGGCATCCTGATAGTCGAGCTTATGATAGGCGAAGGACTCGAACGATACGCAGTAGCCGTCCTCGCGCTGCCCGATCAGCACAGGGAGGCGCCCCATGCTGTCACGCGCGGCGATCAGCTCTCCTTCCTCGGTCAAAATCAGGATCGTCATGGAGCCGTCGATGACCTCCTGCGCGTGGAGGATGCCGGAGACAAGGTTGTTTTCCTGATTGATGAGCGCGGCGGTCAGCTCGGTGACATTCACGCGGCCGCTGCTCAGCGTCAGAAATTGCTGGCCCTTGTCGGATAGATAAGCCTTCACCAGCTCGTCGGTGTTGTTGATGATGCCGACCGTCACGATGGCGTACAAGCCCAGATGGGAGCGCACGAGCAGCGGCTGGGGGTCGCTGTCGCTGATGCAGCCGAGCCCCGCGTGGCCGCGGAAGTCCGCGAGATCCCGCTCAAACTTCGTCCGAAAGGGCGTATTTTCAATGTTGTGTATCTGGCGCTGGAAGCCCTCCTTCTTGTCAAAGAGCACCATTCCGCCGCGGCGCGTGCCGAGGTGAGAATGATAGTCCGTGCCGAAGAAGACATCCAGCGCGACATCGCGGTCCGAGACCGCGCCGAAAAAGCCCCCCATTACGCAAAGAACAGCTCGGAGAGCGTCATGGGGTCGATGTACTTTCCGTCCCGATAGACGCGCATATTGCCGGAGGAGATCTCGTCGATCAGCATCACGCTGCCATCCGGCGCGTAGCCGTACTCAAACTTGATGTCATAGAGGACAAGGCCCTTTTCGCGCAGGTCATCCGCGACGATCTCGGTGATCTTCTGCGTCATGGCCTTGATATCGTCATACTGCTGCTCGGTCATCACGCCCAGCGCCACAAGACCGTCCTTCGTCACCAGCGGATCGCCCAGCGCGTCATTTTTGAAGGTCGTCTCCACATAGGCGGGCAGGTCGGCGCCCTCTTCAATGTACTCGCCGTAGCGGCGGCGGAAGCTCCCTACCGCCTTGAGGCGGCAGATGACCTCCAGCCCATGGCCGAAGACCTTCGCGGGCAGGACCTCCATCGTGGTCTCTTTCAGATCCGCGGAGACATAGTGCGTGCGGATGCCGGCTGCCTTGATCTTTTCAAAAAAGTGCTTGGTCATGCGCAGGTTGACATTGCCCACGCCCTCGATGGTCAGGCCCACGCTGTTCTCGCCGGGGTCAAACACGCCGTCCTTGCCCGTGCAGTCATCCTTGAACCTGAGCAGGTAGTTGCCGTTGTCCAGTGCGAATACATCCTTGGTCTTTCCGGTATATACGAGTTTCATTGCTTTCCGCTCTCCTTTTATTTCTTGAAGTGTATTCCTTATTTAATTTACTGATAAAGCACCCGAACCTCTTCGTCCGCGCGCAGCACGGCGTCCCGCTCCCGCTCCCGCGCCTCGTCCAGCTTTTGGGCGAGCTCCGCGTCGGAGACCGCCATGATCTGCACCGCCAGCAGCGCGGCGTTCTTCCCGCCGTCCACCGCCACCGTCGCCACCGGGATGCCGCTCGGCATCTGCACGGTGGAGAGCAGCGCGTCCATGCCGTCAAGCTTCGTCCCGCTGCACGGCACGCCGATCACCGGCAGCGTGGTGTTTGCCGCCATCGCACCGGCAAGATGCGCCGCCATGCCGGCGAACGCGAGGATAACAGAAAATCCGCCCTCCCGAGCCGACGCGGCAAATTCCCTTGCCTCATTCGGACAGCGGTGAGCGGATAATACGCGCACTTCCATCTGGACGCCGTAGTCTCGCAATACGCCTACGGCCTTCTCCGCGACGGGCAGATCACTCTTGCTGCCCATAACGATCGCAACCTTTCTCATCTGCGTTCCCTCCCTCAAACATAAAAATAGGCGCTCCGCTGCCCTTTGCAGTTGGAGTGCCCGGACGGTCGGCCTCTGAAACGCGCCGCCTCAGAGCGATGCTCCCTGCTCCCCCGTGGTAGCCCACATTCCGTCAGTTACAAGGGGCTCAACTTGAATTTAGTGTACCATACGCCCTGCTTTTCGTCCATTCCGCAAAAAGGAGAAAGAAGATAGAAAATCTTAGCTACATTTATATCGTTATGACAATTCATAAGATACACTTATATTGATCCTTGAAAAAACTTATCGTCAAAAAACCATTTTTTGTCTTGACAAGGCAATCCTCGCGTGGTATTCTATCAAAAATTTGAGGAAAGAGAGGCGATAGTCGTGACCGTGGTTTTGAAGGGTGCGCAGGTGTTCCGCCGAGGTGCTTTCAGCGGCGGTGATGTTTCCGTTTCCTTTGGGGATCGTGTTTTTTGCAAGGATATTGTTTTTCCTTCGTCCCTGAATGTTTCTTCCTTTACCATATTACCCGGTTTCGTTGATGTGCATGTACATCTTCGGGAGCCGGGTTTTTCTTATAAGGAGACCATCCGCACCGGTACGCTGGCGGCGGCCCACGGCGGCTATACCGCCGTATGCGCCATGCCGAATCTGAACCCAGTGCCGGACAGCATGGAGACGCTGCAAATGGAGCTGGACGCCATTCAAAAGGACGCCGTGATCCGCGTTCTGCCCTACGGGGCCATCACGAAAGGCGAGCAGGGCAGAGAACTGGCGGACTTAGACGCCATGGCCCCCTACGCGGTGGCCTTCTCCGACGACGGAAAGGGCGTTCAGAATCGTGATATGATGCGCCGCGCCATGCTGGAGGCCAAGCGCCTCGGCAAGCTGATCGTGGCCCACTGCGAGGACAATTCCCTGCTGCGGGGCGGCTACATCCATGACGGCGCCTATGCCCGCGCCCACGGACATCGGGGCATCTGCTCCGAGAGCGAGTGGCGGCCCATCCAGCGGGATCTGGAACTGGTGCGGGAGACGGGCTGCGCCTACCATGTCTGCCACATCTCCACGAAAGAGAGCGTGGCCCTGATCCGTCAGGCCAAGGCCGAGGGGCTGAACGTCACCTGCGAGACCGGCCCCCACTACCTGCTGCTGGACGATTCCTGCTTGCAGGAGGACGGCCGTTTCAAAATGAACCCGCCTCTCCGGGACAATGCCGACCGGGAGGCGCTGCTGGAGGGTCTGGCGGACGGCACCATCGACATGATCGCCACGGATCACGCCCCCCACAGCGCCGAGGAAAAGGGAAGGGGACTGGAAAAAAGCGCCATGGGCATCGTGGGACTGGAAACGGCCTTCCCGCTGCTCTACACCTATCTTGTAAAGCCCGGTGTCATTTCCATGGAACGGCTCATGGAGCTGCTCCACGATGCCCCCTGCCGCCGTTTCAACATCCCGGCGGACACCGGTTTTACCGTGTTCGACCTGAACGACAGCTACCGTGTCGACCCGGCGGACTTCCTCTCCATGGGTAAGGCAACGCCCTTTACAGGCTGGGAGGTTCAAGGCCGCTGCCTGTTGACGGCGATGGACGAAACGGCGGTCTGGTATGACGGAAACCGTCTGTTGAAAGGAGAATGACTGTGAAGCAAACAACCTTAACGGTAGTTGAAAACGCACGGCTGGCGGACGGCATCTACCGTCTGCGGCTGGCGGGGGACACCTCCGCCATCACCGCGCCGGGACAGTTCGTGAATCTGAAGCTCTCCGGCTTTTTTCTCCGCCGCCCCATCTCCGTGTGCGATTGGGAGAACGGAAAATTGACGCTTATTTATAAAGTCTTGGGCCACGGCACCGAGGCCATGACGGGCATGGCTGTCGGCACGGAGTTGGATGTGCTGACGGGCCTTGGCAACGGCTTTGACGTGTCCCGCGGCGGGGAACACCCCCTTCTGGTGGGCGGCGGCGTGGGGATCCCGCCGCTGTACGGCCTCGCCAAGCGGCTGACCGCACAAGGTAAGCGCGTCACCGCCGTTCTGGGCTTTAACCGGGCATCCGAGATCTTTTTAGCGGAGGAATTTCGGGCGCTGGGGGCGGAGGTCGTCATCGCCACCGCCGACGGCAGCGCCGGCATCCACGGCCTTGTGACCGATGGCATGGCCGCCGTGTCCGACTACACCTATCTCTACACCTGCGGCCCGGAGCCGATGCTCAAGGCGGTGTACGACGCTTGCAAGACCTCCGGCCAGTTCAGCTTTGAGGAGCGGATGGGCTGCGGTTTCGGGGCCTGCATGGGCTGCTCCTGCAAAACGAAATACGGCAATAAGCGGATCTGCAAGGACGGCCCCGTGCTGGAAAAGGAGGAGATCGTATGGTGAATACAAAAGTGACTCTCTGCGGTATTGAGATGGACAACCCCATTATCCCCGCCAGCGGCACCTTCGGCTTTGGCTATGAGTTTGCGGAGCTGTACGACATCAATATGCTGGGCACCTTCTCTTTCAAGGGCACGACCCGGGAGCTCCGCTTTGGAAACCCCACCCCCCGCATCGCGGAGTACGCGGGCGGCCTTCTGAACGCGGTGGGGCTGCAAAACCCCGGCGTGGACGCGGTGATCGAAACGGAGCTGCCAAAGCTCAAGCAGGTATTTCACAAGCCGGTGATGGCGAATGTCAGCGGCTTTTCCGTGGCGGAATACGCCGAGGTCTGCGAGAAGTTAGACGCGCAGGAGCAGGTGGGCTGGTTGGAGGTCAACATCTCCTGTCCCAACGTCCACGGCGGCGGGGCCGCCTTCGGCGCGGATCCCAAGTCCGCCGCCGAGGTGACGAAGGCTGTCCGGGCGGTGACGAAAAAGCCCATCATTTTGAAGTTGTCCCCCACGGCGGCCGACATCGCCGCCGTGGCAAGGGCCTGTGAGGACGTGGGGGCCGACGGCGTGAGCCTCATCAACACCCTGCCGGGGATGCGGATCGACCTGAAACGCCGCCGTCCGCTGCTGGCCAACACCACCGGCGGTATGTCCGGCCCGGGGATGTTCCCGCTGGCGGTGCGGATGGTGTATCAGGTCTACGAGGCAGTGTCCATCCCCATCGTGGGTATGGGCGGCGTCACCACGGCGGAGGACGTCATCGAGCTGATGCTGGCGGGCGCCGCTGCCGTCGGCGTGGGCGCGGCGAACCTTGTGGAGCCGTATGCCTGCAAGACCATTATCGAAGATCTGCCTGCCGTGATGGAACGGTACGGCATGGAAAATCTGACGGAGATCATAGGAGGAGCACATCATGGGTAAGGACGTTATCGTCGCGCTGGACTTTGACAGCAAGGAAAAGACACTGGCCTTTTTAGACCGTTTCACCGAGGAAAAGCCCTTTGTGAAGATCGGCATGGAGCTGTTTTACGCCGAAGGGCCTTCCATCGTCCGGGAGATTCGGGCACGGGGCCACAAGATCTTCCTGGATCTGAAGCTGCATGACATTCCCAACACCGTGAAAAAGGCCATGGCGGCATTGTCTGCGCTGGATGTGGACATCGTGAACCTCCACGCCGCCGGTACCGCCGCCATGATGACCGCCGCGCTGGAGGGCCTCATCCGGCCCGGCGGCACCCGCCCGCTGCTCATCGCCGTGACCCAGCTCACCTCTACCGATCAGGAGCGCATGGAACGGGAGCTGTGGATCGAAAAGCCGCTTGCCGAGGTGGTGATGCACTATGCCGAAAACGCCGCGCAGGCGGGACTGGACGGCGTGGTGTGCTCTCCGCTGGAGGCTGGGGCAGTCCACCAGCGCTGCGGCGAGAACTTCCTCACCGTGACCCCCGGTGTGCGCTTTGCCGACGGGGATGCGGGCGACCAGAAACGGGTCACCACGCCGGCCAAGGCCAAAGAACTTGGCTCCGACTACATCGTGGTGGGCCGTCCCATCACTCAGGCGGAGGATCCCGTGGCCGCCTACCGCCGCTGCCGAGAGGAGTTCGTGGGCTGATGCGCTGGGATACAGTTCTCTTTGACATGGACGGAACGCTGACCGACTCGCAGGAGGGCATCGTAAAATCGGTGAGCTATGCGCTCGAGCGCCTTGGCCGCGAGCTGCCGCCGCGAGATACGCTGACTGCCTTCATCGGTCCGCCGCTCCACGAGAGCTTTTCGGCGATTTGCGGCATGGACGAGGCGGAGACGGAGCGGGCGGTCTGCGAATTTCGCGATTACTTCGCCCGCCGCGGCTGGGCGGAGAATGTGCCCTACGAGGGAATGGCGGAGTTTCTTGCCGCGCTGCACGCGGCGGGGCTGCGTCTGATCGTCGCCACCTCGAAGCCTGAGAGCTTTGCATGCAAAATTTTAGAGCATTTTGCGCTGGAGCGTTATTTCGACCTCATCTGCGGCTCCCATCCGGAGGACAGGGCCAGCGCGGACAAGGCGAGCGTCGTGCGCACGGCGCTCACGCGCGCCGGCGTGACGGGACACGCCGTCATGGTCGGCGACCGCCGCCACGACATATACGGGGCGCATGCCAACGGCCTTGAGGCCATCGGCGTTCTCTACGGCTACGGAAGCCGCGAGGAGCTGAGCGCCGCCGGGGCGGACTTTCTGGCCGCCGATCTCGACGAGCTGAAAACAGCATTGCTTCAACAATAAAAAAACAGGGAGGAAAATGGACATGGACATCAGCAGCAAAATCGCACAGGGCCTGCTCTCCATCGGCGCGGTCTTTCTGCGCCCGCAGGAGCCGTTCACCTGGGCAAGCGGCATCAAAAGCCCGATCTATTGCGATAACCGCCTCATTCTCACCGCCCCCGCCGTGCGCGATACGGTCGAGCGCGCCATTGCGGACACGGTGCGCCGCGAGTTCCCGCAGGCGGAGGTTTTGATGGGCACCGCCACGGCGGGCATCGCCCACGCCGCCATCGCCGCGCATCTGCTCGGCCTGCCCATGGGCTATGTGCGCTCGGGCAGCAAGGACCACGGCAGAAAAAACCAGATCGAGGGCAGGCTCGAGGCGGGGCAGAGGGTCGTCGTGATCGAGGACCTCATCTCCACCGGCGGCAGCGAAACGCCGCAGCGTTCCAGCAGCCAGCGAAGCAGCGCGGACGCGTCCTCGGGGGCCGGAGCCGTTCCCAGATACAGGGCGCTGCCCTTTCCGTAGGGATGCTCGGTCAGCACAGGCCAGCCGTCCCGGTAAGTGCCGCGAAATACGCCCAGCACCTCCGCGCCCTCGGATTCCAGTGTTTCCTGCCAGAAGTGGCTTCGGATGGTCAGTTCCCCGATCCGCACCGGCGCGTCGGTCTGGCCGTCAAAGACCGGCTCCATCTCCACCACATGCATCCCGAAAAAGTCCGTCATGCCCACCGGGCTTTTTTCGAAAATGCCGCTGCCCCATTCATCCCTGCTGAACGCCATGGTCATGGCCAGCAAGTGCCCGCCCTTTTCGGCATAGTCCCGGCA
>ERZ780218.1428-NODE-1428-length-15007-cov-4.226324_pt1 | contig 15007 bp, 14 predicted proteins | sample MGYA00510975_ERZ780218 | MGnify/ENA primary metagenome ERZ780218 (study PRJEB29588, sample SAMEA2152063) | human gut metagenome | biome: human gut; feature: human-associated habitat; material: faeces | place: Denmark | collected 2008/2010 ...
GGAGGAGCGCAAAAATCAGATCGCCGGCACGCTCTCCGGCGGCGAGCAGCAGATGCTCGCGATGGGCCGCGCGCTCATGAGCAAGCCCAAGCTCCTCATGCTCGACGAGCCGTCCATGGGCCTCGCGCCCATTCTGGTCGAGCAGATCTTCGACATCATCCGCGAGCTGCACGCCGCGGGCACGACCATCCTGCTTGTGGAGCAGAACGCGCAGGCGGCGCTCTCCGTCGCCGACCGCGCCTATGTGCTCGAGACCGGCAAGATCTCGCTCACCGGCACCGGTGCGGAGCTGATGGCCAGCGACGCGGTGCGCAAGGCGTACCTCGGCGGCTGAGTCATTCAAAACCGAATCTCTTGACGCGGCGACGCGGTCCTGCTATCATAGGCATAAGATAGGGGGGCCGCGTTATGCAGTTTTATGAATTTGGCGACGCGCTTCGTCCGCTGGGCGAAAAAGCGCCGGAAAAATGGGAAAATGTACTGGCTCTGCTCGAGCCGTCGGAGCTTTCCGCGGTCACGCTGCCCGATACGCTTACGCCGCCGCTCACGTCGGACAGCGTGTACGGCTCGCAGTTGTGCGCGCTCCTGACCGATCAGAACGGCATCACCGGCCATATCCGCATCCCGGCGCGGGGCAGTCAGGCCGCCCGCCGCTTCACGTTTTCGTGGTCGCAGGGAAATGTGCTCATCGTCGATCACGACCGTGTGGTCGCGAACTGTCTCGACGCCATCCGCGCCATGCGTCCGCATAATGCCGACGGGGCGGATAATTTTCTTGCCGATCTGCTGCTCACGCTGGTGCGGGACGATCTTGCGGCGCTCGAGCAGCTTGAGGAGCGCATCACGAATCTGGAGCAGGAGGTTCTGGCCGACAACACGGACCGCTTCATCCACCGCATGAGCGCCATCCGCAAGGAGGTCAGCCGCGCGGACCGCTTCTACGCTCAGCTCGCCGATTTCGGTGCGTCGTTGCTGGAGGAGGCGGACGACCTCTTTGACAAGCGCTCTACCCGACGCATGAATTATTTTCTGCGCCGCGTGGAGGCGCTGAAAAATGAGACGGAGCGCCTGCGCGAATACGCCATGCAGGTGAGCGGCGAGTACCAGTCGCAGGTGGACATCGCGCAGAACCGCGTCATGCAGCTTTTGACCATCGTGACGACGATCTTCCTGCCGCTCTCGCTCATCGTCGGCTGGTACGGCATGAACTTCGATATGCCGGAGCTGAGCTGGGAGTACGGCTATCCCGTGGTCATCGTGCTGGCGGTGGTCATCGTCGCCGTGCTGATCCGCTACTTCAAGCGCAAGAAATGGTTTTAAGTTTTAAGGAAATAAGAAGGAAGTCCGCCGCGGCGGACTTCCTTCTTTGCCATAAGAGGAGCTTACAGGCTCTTCTCGTAGCTCTCGATCATCTTCTTGACCATCTGGCCGCCGACGGAACCGGCCTCGCGGGAGGTCAGGTCGCCGTTGTAGCCCTGCTTGAGGTTGACGCCGACCTCGCTGGCGGCTTCCATCTTGAACTTGTTCATGGCCGCGCGGGCCTCGGGAACGTTGAGCTTATTGGTATTCTTGCTGGACATAATGATTTTCTCCTTTTGTTTGAATGTTTGGTTGGGTTTGTTGCTTTTGGGTATCGCAAACATAGCTTTGCCGGATTTTTTGTCGGTATGCAAAGCGAAAGGAGGTAAGTTTTGTTAAAAAACGAGAAAAGGGTATTTCCCGGCGGCACGAGTTATGCTATCATAAAAAAACAACGGACCGACGTCGGAGGGGAAACGAGAGGAGAAGCGGATATGGAAAAGATCAAAAAGAATCTTGGCTTTGGCTTTATGCGCCTGCCGATGCAGGGAGAGGAGGTCGACCTTGCGCAGACGCAGCGGATGGTGGACGCCTTTCTGGCAGCCGGCTTCAACTATTTTGACACCGCCCACGGCTATCTGGACGGGAGGAGCGAAACGGCGCTGAAGGCCTGCCTGACGAGCCGCTATCCGCGTGAGGACTATGTTCTGACCAACAAGCTGACGGCGAACTTCTTCAAAACGGAGGCGGACATCCGCCCCTTTTTTGAAAGCCAGCTCGCCGCCTGCGGCGTGGACGATTTCGACTTCTATCTGATGCACGCGCAGAGCATGAAAAATTTTGAGCATTTCAAGGCCTGCCGCGCCTATGAAACGGCGTTTGCGCTCAGGGCCGAGGGCAAGGTGCGCCATGTCGGCATCTCGTTCCACGACAGCGCGGAGATGCTCGACCGCATCCTGACCGAATACCCGCAGCTCGAGGCCGTGCAGCTGCAATTCAACTATGTGGACTACGACGATCCCGCCGTGCAGAGCCGCAGGTGCTACGAGGTCTGCCGGAAGCACGGCAAGCCGGTCATCGTGATGGAGCCGGTCAAGGGCGGTAATCTCGCCGATCTGCCGGAGGACGCCGCAGCGGTGCTGGACGCCCTGCACGGCGGCAGCCCCGCCAGCTATGCCATCCGGTTTGCCGCGGGCTTCCCCGGTATGCTGATGGTGCTGTCCGGCATGAGCAGCATGGAGCAGATGCAGGACAACCTGAGCCACATGAAGGACTTTACGCCGCTGAACGATGCCGAGCGTACCGCCGTTTCCAAGGTGGTGGAGATCTTCCGCAAGCAGGATCTGATTCCCTGCACGTCCTGCCGCTACTGCACCGACGGCTGCCCGAAGCATATCTCCATCCCCGACCTGTTTGCCATCATGAACACGAAGCACACCCACCACGACTGGAACGCGGACTACTACTATGAGGATGTCCACACCGGGCCCGGCTCCCGCGCCTCGGACTGTATCCGCTGCGGCCAGTGCGAGCGCGTCTGCCCCCAGCACCTGCCCATAAGACAGCTGCTGCAGGATGTGGCGAAGGAGTTTGAGAAGGGGTAAAATAACATATCAGAAACAACGCCGCTTTCATTCGGAATTCTCCCGAATGAAGGCGGCGTTTGTTAATATGGCAAATGTATGTTGCACAACAGCATCATAAGACTGCAACATATAAACAAAAAAGGTCACTTGCAATCGCAAGTGACCTTGGTGCGCCGGAAGGGACTCGAACCCCCGACCTTCTGATTCGTAGTCAGACACTCTATCCAGCTGAGCTACCGGCGCATGCGAAACACACATAAACATACCTATGTATATTTAACGCTCAAATAATATACCACATTGCAAATAAAAATGCAAGAGTTTTTTTGCTTAAAACAGGTTAAGTTTTGCTTTTTGTTCCGCTTTCTTTCTTTTCTATGAATGTTTCCAGTATATCTCCTGCCATTTTGCAAAGCTCGGGGCAGGGGCGTTTTTTGTAATATTCCGGTGTGCGCGCATCGGGAACGGGAGAGGAGACTTTGCCGCTTGCAATGCCCAAAAGTTCCCGGCATACGATGGATCCGTTTTGCTTTTTGAATTCATTTGCCACTTCCTGCACCATGGCGTATACGCTGGCTTTGCCTTCATCTCCATACAGCGTGGAAAGCACATAGGTCATTCCGGATACGGTGCCGCAGACTTCCCGGAGCCTGCCCATTCCGGCGCCGAAACCGATCGTCTGCCTCTCAACCAGTGTGGGATCAAGCCTCATTTTATCGCAAAATGCAAGCGCAACAGACTGCGAACATCCCCTGCCTGTGCAGAAGTATTCTTTTGCTTTATCACCCCTGCTCATTTGGCGCAGTACCTCCGGTAGGTTCGTTTTGTTCCGGCAGCGGGGCAAAACGGGCAGTCAGATTTCGGTTTGAATCCACGCGGATTGTGTATCTTGTTGCGGACGCAACCTGCGCGCCCGTGTCATTATCATACCATCCGGTAAACTGATATCCGGTGTCCGGCGTGGCGGTCAGCGTTATCCTTTTTCCGGATTCAAAAGTTCCGTCTCCTGAAACGGAACCGTTGCCGTCAATATCAACGGAAATGGTATAACGCGCAACCGTTGTGGTTGTTGTGGTGCGCTCGGTTGTTGACTCCGTTGTAGATTCCGTTGTTCTTTCCGTTGTCCGGTTTCTTGTTGTTTTTTCCGTTTCCGTCTCGCTCAGATCGGAAGTAACGGTAACAGAGGGATTGGTTGTAGTTTCATCATCGTTATTTACCACGGCGGCAACGATGATGCCCACGATCATGGCAACCAGGATCACTGCCAGCACGATGATAATGATAATGCTTTTTTTGTTTTTTGCTTTTTCGTCTTCTGCGCTGTCTTCCTCATAGGCATCGGATTCATCAGGCTCATCCAGTTTGTGCGCGGGCTGGTTATCCGGATCATCCTCTTCCGGCACGATCTGATCATTGTCGTCAAACAAAGGGGATCCGCAGTTTTCGCATATGTATCTGCCTTCCTGATTATCAAAGCCGCAGTTTTTGCATCTCATATTTTACATACCTTTCTATAGATTTCAGTTTAACAAAGCAAGTATAACACAGAAAAAACAAAATAACAACTGCTTATTCTGTAAAAGAAATGATAATAATTTTTGCTAATTCCGTTTTTGGTATTGACTTTTTGTCGATTTTATAATAAATTAAAGTAGTAGCAAATTGATTATGCTTAGTTCGTACTGAAAGGGGTACCAAAGTAATGAAAAAAACAATTAAAGCAATTCTCTGTGTTGTTCTCGTTGCTGCTTTCGTGCTTTCGCTTGCAGGTTGTGCGAAATTAAATTACGTAACAAACGGAACGATACAGGCAATCAAAGAGGTTCAGGACGGCACTTGGAACCAGACCGATGAGGGCGAAGGCGAAGATGCCGGCGCTGCAACCACAATCGAACCGTTTGTTGCAGGTACATACGGCGGTATTGAGTTTGCTGATGAGGCTTCTGTTGTAAACTATTATGTTCAGGCATATAACAACACGAAATCTCAGACTGCAAATTACACCGATGCAGACGGCAATGCGGTTTCTTACTATGCGCTTCTTGGTGAAGAAGATCTTCAGATCGGTAAAGTTCTGATCGAAGGTCAGGAAAACTCCGTAATCAACAATCTTGTTCCCACCATTGTAGGCGGATTGTTCTCAAAGAGCACTTACGGTCTTCCTCCGTGCAACAACAGAGATCCGCTGCTTGATAACTCAAACGGTGACGCTTCCAATCCGGGTCAGTTTGATTTCAGACAGTCCTATTTCACACCGGAAGACTGCCAGGCTTGTAACGTAGTAGATAACGGAGACGGCACTATTACCATCACCATCCAGCCGAAAGAAGGCTCCATGTCCATGCGCGGCGAGGATTCCCAGGGCAGATTCTTTGAAGTTCTCGGCGATATCGGCGCTACGGTAGATTCTATTTCTCAGCTTTCTTGGGCAAGCGGCACAACTGCTGAAAACTGCCTTGTTAATTACTCCGGCGGTACCGGAACCATTAAAATAGATACGGCAACCAATACGGTTGTAGAGGCTGATTATCATATGGCCGTTCAGGTTTCCGTAAATCACGCAAACGTGCTTGTTATCAAAGACAAGAGCGCTTCTATCGATATTTCTTATGATATGCATTATCCTGCATCAGATGAGTATCTTATGGAAGCAAAAGGAATCACAAGAGCGTAAGCATATAAAGCATAATTTAATTTGAATGAAACCCAGGGCCGCCCGTTAGGGCGGCTCGTTTTTATGCCGTCATTCAGCATGAACGCCGCCCAAATAGATTTGGAAAGCACTTACAATACCATGGTTTTGTTAAAAGAAAATTCAATATATTCTTATTGAATAATACGGCACATTATGTTATGATTATCTCAATGCCGCGGGAATGCCGGGCATATATAAGGAACAGGAGAATAAATTATGAGCGAACAGATCCCCAATATGGATTATGATGCGGATGAAGTGATCAATGATTTCAAATCCAAATTCAAATGGCCCAAAAAAGAGGAAGTGGATGTTGTTGTTAAACCGGAAAAAGTGTGGCTCAGGCTGCTCATTTCCGCTGTATTAACGATCATTGCGGGCGGAATCGTTTATTATATGATGCTGCCGGCGCTGAATTTTAAAGATGTAAATATGTATATATTCATCATGGTTCTCATCGTGCTGTTTATGGTGTTTTTTGCGCTTGCCTGCAAGGCAAACAAAAAGATAGAGCGCCGCGAATATATTAAGAAAAAATCAAAGGTGCCGGTGATTATTGCAGCCGCGCTTGTTGTGGTCATGGCGATCGGCTGGCTCTGCGGTGCAACGATCTTTAGGGCATCCTCATATAACAAACTGATGCCGGTTACAACCAGCGAGTTTTCAACGGATTTTGAAAAACTCAGTGTGGACAGCGTTCCCCGTGTGGATGAATCCCGGGCGCTGACGCTTGCGGACCAGCAGCTTGGTTCTCTTTCCGAATATAAGAGCCAGTATGTGGTTTCAAATACCACTACGATGATCAATTATAATAACCGCCCGGTTCGTGTGGCATATCTGGAGTATGCAGATGTGTTCAAATGGTTCAATAATACCAAAGAGGGCGTTCCCGCTTATATGATTATTGATTTGATCTCGCAAAAGGTTACGGTTGTAAACTGTGTGGAGCAGTTTGGTTCCTGCATCCAGTACAGCCCCACGGAATTGTTTAATGAAAAACTGATCCGCCATATTCGTTTCCAGTATCCTACCGAACTTTTGGATACCCCGAATTTTGAGATCAGCGACGACGGGCATCCTTATTGGATTACCCCTGTGCTGGATAAAACCATCGGCCTTTTCGGCGGAACGGATGTAAAAGGCGCGATTATTACGGATGCACTCAACGGCGAAAGCGTGTATTATGATATTGAGCAAGTGCGTTCGGATGAATCCCTTCAGTGGATTGATGTGGTATATTCCGCAAACCTGCTGGTTCAGCAGTATGATTATTACGGCAAATTCCAAAACGGTTTCTGGAACTCCATCATTTTCCAGAATGATGTGAGCCAGGCGTCGCAGGGCAACGGTTATATCGCCATGAATGATGATGTGTGGATCTATACCGGCGTAACGTCTTCTGAATCCGATGCGTCAAATTTCGGCTTTATCCTCAGCAACCAGCGCACCAAGGAAACCAGATATTATGAAAACGGCGGCGCGATCGAGACCGCTGCCCAGCAGTCCGCGGAAGATGCGGTGCAGAATTACCAGTATGCCGCTACGTTCCCGATTCTTCTGGATATTGAGGGCCAGCCGACTTACTTTATGAGCCTTTACGGCTCCAGTAACACGGTCAAGGGCTATGCACTTGTTAACCTGGCGGATAAAACCATCGTCGGCACAGGCATCGTGGATGAGATGAAGAGTGATGCCAAAGCGCTTAACGCCGCGGTTGAAAACTATATTCAGGCGCTGAAAGATAAAAACATTATCGGCACAGATATCAATGTAGATGAATATCTTGTGGACGAGACGGACGAAGATGCCGGCGGCACGGCACAGGAAACGCCTGCCGAAAACGGTAACACAGCGGCGCCCTCCGCGCCGGCAGCGGACGGCTCCCAGGTAACCGGAGAGGTAACCTCCATTCTGACTTCCGTAAATAACGGAAACACATATTATTACCTGCAGATCAACGGCACCTATTATTATATCAGTGTTGCAGACTGTATGGATGTTCTGCTCGTTCAGACGGGTGATACGGTAACGGTTACCGTTGGAAGTGAGGCAGACGGCGTGTTCGTTTCGGCTGCGGATGTTACTGTTTAAAGTTTTGAAAATCAGATAGAAGTAATAAAACACCGCTTAAGTGCTGCGCTTAAGCGGTGTTTTTATATCATTCTTGTTTTATTCTGTATGGCTTTGTTATGCTTTTTTAAATATTATAAGTCATAACCGTTTGAAAGAACTGCGTGTTTAAGAATTGCCGGGAATAACCGGTTTCAAAGCCTGCCTTTTCAAAGGTTTCAATAAATCTTTTGGAAAAGGTTTCGTATACCAGCACAAAATTTTCTTCTTTGGCTTTCTTTTTACTTTCCTGAATGATTCGTTCTATCTCGCTTTCGGGCACTTCAGGCGCGGAATAGATCGTAAGAAGGCGCTTGCTCAATTGTTCCGGCACAACGATGTCAATAATGTTTTGCACCACTTCCATATGATTTAAAATGTTGTGGGAATATTTGTTCATTTTTAATGAAAATCCGTGCTTGCCGGGAAATTTGTATGGAAATGCGTTGGGATCTGTAAGTGTGGCGGCAATGTTTTTACTGCTCGTTTTTATCAGTTCGCCGCGCGAATCCCATTTTTCAAGATAATATTGAAAGTATTTTATAATAAAATCCGCCCGGTTTGCCTTAACAGGGCATAAAAACATAAAAAGCGGGTCCTTAATAAACAGCCGCGCATATTCGCCCGGAAGCGCGGAAAGATTCAGTTGTATCTTGTTGTTTTCCATATTGTCCTCTCAGTTCTTGTCTATCGAATACTATATTAATACATAGGATCATGCCATGCAATATTATCGGAAAAAATTAACAAAATATACAAAAAGATCTTGCTTTCTGTGTTTTACTGTCTAAAGGATAGCGGAGAGTTGTGCGAATTCCTGCATCGTGAAATTTTCCGCCCGGTCTTTTTCGTTTCTCCCGATCTCGGAAAGTGCCGCGCGCACCTGATCCTTTGGCAGATTCAGGGCGGACGAAAGGCTGTTTAGTGCCGTTTTTCGCCGTTGGGAAAATGCCGCTCTGATGATTCGGAAAAAACGCTCTTCATTTTCCGGTTGCACGGCGGGTCTTGTTCTGACGGATAGCCGGATCACTGCGCTGTCTACTTTCGGTTGCGGCATAAAGCTGCCGCGGCTTACTTCAAAAAGTTTTTCCGTTTCGGCATAATACTGCGCCGCAACGGTAAGCGCACCGCTTTCACGGGATCCGATCTCTGCACAGAGTCTGTCCGCAGCCTCTTTTTGCACCATAACTACAATCTCTCTTACCGGCAGCCTGCTTTCGATCAGTTTCATGATGATGGGCGAGGTAATATAATACGGCAGATTTGCGCATACTTTGATCTCTTTCATATCACGAAATTTTTCCTGCACAAGCGCGTTCAGATCTGTTTTCAGTGCGTCGCCTTTTACGATTTCCAGATTTGCGCAATCTGCAAGCGTTTCATGCAGTATCGGAAACAGGCGCTCGTCCAGTTCAATGCTGATCACTTTTCCGGCAACCGCGCACAGTTCTTTCGTCAGCACGCCGATGCCGGGGCCGATCTCCAGCACACCGGTTGTCTCATCTGCTCCAAGGCTTTGCGCCATGGCGGGGCATATGCTTTTATTTATGATGAAATTCTGCCCAAGTGATTTTGAAAACGTGAAACCATGCCTCATAAGCAGGTCTTTTATTTCTCTGTAGTTGCAAAGATCCATAAATGCCCCCGATACGGAATAGTAAACCTTTTGTGCATATGCATAAAAGGTTCATACTGCCTGATCCTGCTTTCCGGGATCACGGCATATTTTATCATAAAGCTCGTTTTTTTACAACCGCAAAATTTAACAGATAGCATCTTGATTTTAATTTTTTATAATGGTAGAATACATCTTACTGATTTTTCGCGCAGCGGTCTGTAATGATGCAGATCACGGGAATATTGTTTCGGAGGAATATATATGCTGAAAAAACTGGCATCCTATATGAAAGGGCTTTGGCACCTTGCGGCCATAAGCGCCCTTGGCATGATCATAGAAGCGATCTGCGAACTGTCGCTTCCGTCCATTGCCAGCCATATTTACAATATGGTAAGCACTACTTCGTCTCCGGAAGCAGTCCGAAAAGAGGTTATACTGTATGGTATAGGCATGTTTCTGCTTGCTCTGGTGGGCCTTGCAGGCGGCCTTGCTACCATGAAAGCGTCTTCTGTTTGCAGCCAGGATTTTGCGTTCCGGCTCAGGAATGACGTCTATAAAAAAATAAGCACGTTTTCTTTTAAAAATATAGATACCTTTTCAACGGCGTCTTTAACCACCAGGCTCACAAATGATATTACCATGCTGCAAATGGTGGTCATGATGGCGCTGCGTATTCTGGTTCGGGGACCGGCGCTATTGGTTGTGTCGGCGGCGTTTGCGGTTTCCATCAATCCAAAGATGAGCACGCTGCTGCTCTTTATTCTGCCCGTGCTGATCATTGTAGTGGTCTGCGTTTTGAAGTTCGGATTCCCGATGTTCCAGAAAATGCAGAAAAAGATAGACAACGTAAACCGGGTTGTTCAGGAAAACCTGATCGGCATGCGGGTTGTTAAGGCGTTTGTGCGTGAGGATCATGAAAAGGAAAAATTTAAAGCCGTTTCCGATGACCTTGCAGCGCAGGGCGCAAGGGCGTCCGGCCTTGTGGTTACCGTTATGCCCCTGATGATACTCGTGTTAAACGCGGTTGTGGTCTTTGTGTATTACAGGGGCGGCGTAGACGCCAGCAACGGCGTTATGGATGTAAGCCAGATTTCTGTTTTTGCCTCTTATATCATTCAGGTTTTGATGAATCTGATGATGATTTCCATGATGCTCCTTCAGCTGGCAAGGGGCAAGGCGTGCGGCGACCGAGTTGTGGAAGTTCTGAATACCAAGGTGGATATCACAAACGGCGAAAAGGATTACATCCCGGATGCCGCGCACGCAAAAGGTAAAGTGGAGTTTCGTCACGTGAATTTCAAATATGATTCTTCCGATGCGGGAGATGATATCCTGCACGATATTACCTTTACTGCCGAGGCAGGGCAGGTGATCGGTGTTGTGGGCGGCACCGGCTGCGGAAAATCCAGCCTTGTCAATTTGATTCCGCGCCTTTATGACGTCACCTGCGGTCAGGTGCTTGTTGACGGCGTGGATGTCCGCGATTATGATATCAAAGCGCTGCGGGATATGATCGGCGTTGTGCTGCAGAAAAATGTGCTTTTTAGCGGCACGATCAAGGATAATATCCGCTGGGGCAAGGCAGACGCAACGGATGAGGAGATAGAAGAGGCGTGCAGATATGCCCAGGCGCACGATTTTGTGCTGCGCCAGCCGCACGGCTATGATACGGATCTTTCTCAGGGCGGTCTGAACCTTTCAGGTGGCCAAAAACAGCGCCTTTGCATCGCGCGCGCCATGATCAAACACCCCAAGATACTGATCCTGGATGATTCTACTTCCGCCGTGGATACAGCTACAGAGGCGAAGATCAGAGACAGCTTTTATAACGAACTGAAAGATACTACTGTTTTTATCATCGCGCAGCGTGTTTCATCCGTTAAGGATGCGGATCAGATCATTGTTTTGGATGACGGCGAGATCAAAGGCATGGACACCCACGATAATCTGCTGAAAACGAATGAGATCTATCAGGAAATTTACCAGACACAACAGAAAGGGGTGAGCGAATAATGCCGGGGCCTATGGACAATAAACACGGCTACGCAAAACCCAAAAACGCCAAGAAAACATTCGGCAGAATTCTGAAATATATGGGCAAAAGCAAGATCTTTCTAATCGTTGTGTTTCTTTCGCTCATCTTAAGCACGGTTTGCCAGATCGGCGCCTCCTATTGGCTTCGCCCGATCCTGAATGGAATAGAGGAGTCTGTGCTTGCAGGCAATTTCATGACGCAGGGTATTAAAGAGCTCGTTAAAAATCTTGTGATCGTAGGCGCGCTTTACTGCGGAACCGCTCTGTTTTCATATATTCAGAGCCGTGTTATGGTCACGATCGCGTATAAAACAACAAACCTGATCAGAAAAGAACTGTTCAATCATATGCAGTCACTTCCGCTCAGGTATTTTGACAGCAAAACGCACGGTGAGATCATGAGCCGCTTTACAAACGATGTGGATAATGTGCAGATGATGCTGGAACAGTCTATGGTGCAGCTTGTTTCTTCTGCGTTTACATTTGTGGGCATCATCGTTATGATGATCTTTTTAAGTCCGCTGCTGTTCGGCATAGCGCTGATCTTTCTTGTAATCATGGTTATTGCCGTTACCAAGATCGGCAAGCAGTCCAGAAAATATTTCAGAGCGCAGCAAAAAGAGCTCGGTATCATGAACGGAAATATAGAAGAATCCGTTGAGGGCCTTAAAGTTGTTAAAGTTTTCAATCATGAAGAGAAGATTAACGAAGAGTTCTGCGCGTGCAACGAAAAGTTCAGAAAAGCGGCAACGAACGCCAACTTTTTTGCCGGCATTATGGGCCCCAGTTCAACGGGTATCAATAACGCAAGCTACGCCACGATTGCGCTTGCCGGCGGCCTGCTGGCGCTCACTTCCGGTATAGATATCGGCGCGTATTTTACTTTTTTGAGTTATTCCAAGCAGTTTACGCAGCCGATCAACCAAATCGCCAACCAGATGAACACGATCTTTTCGGCGCTTGCGGGCGCGGAGCGTGTTTTTGAGGTTATGGATATGGAGCCCGAAGTAGATGAGGGAACGGTCACGCTTGAAGAGAAGTATGAAAACGGAGAAAGAAAACTCTTTTGGAACGACGGCGGAAACCTTGTTCCCGTTGAGGGCAATGTGGTGTTTAAAGACGTCAACTTTTCCTACGTGCCGGAAAAACCTGTGCTTAAAGAAATTTCGCTTTACGCGAAAAGCGGGCAGAAGATCGCGTTTGTTGGTTCCACGGGTGCGGGAAAAACAACGATTACTAATTTAATCAATCGGTTCTATGATATTCAAGACGGAAAAATTCGATATGATGGAATTAATATTAATAAAATAAAAAAAGATGATTTGAGAAGATCACTTGGTATTGTTTTGCAAGATACTAATTTGTTTACAGGAACTGTGATGGAAAATATTAGATATGGTAGGCTTGATGCAACCGATGAAGAGGTTTATAAAGCTGCTAAGATAGCAAACGCCTATGATTTTATTACAAGACTACCCGAAGGATTCAATACAATGCTTACAGGTGATGGATCTAATCTCTCGCAAGGTCAAAGACAATTACTATCCATTGCTAGGGCAGCAATTGCAGATGCACCAGTTATGATTTTAGATGAAGCAACCTCATCAATAGATACAAGAACAGAAGCCCTAGTTCAAAGAGGAACTGATCAGTTAATGAAAGGAAGAACGGTTTTTGTAATTGCTCATCGTTTATCAACGGTTCAAAATAGTGATGCAATTATGGTTTTAGACCATGGAAGAATTATTGAAAGAGGCTCACATGAAAGTTTAATTGAACAAAAAGGTACTTATTATCAATTATATACAGGAGCTTTTGAACTAGAATAGGTTATACCAAAAAATAAATATTTTATTGTAATCTATCAATCTTCAGAAAGGAAATAAAGATGAAGAATAAAAAATTAATGAGTATCTTATTAGTTAGTGCAATCTTAGGAACTACTCTTGGAACAACAGCTGTGTCTGCAGCAGATGAAACATCTGTATCATTATGGACATGGTCTCCTATTACCCGTACAGCAGAAAAAATGATTGATGCATTTGAAAAAGCAAATCCGGATATTACAATTGACTATACAAATTATAATTATAATCCGGAATACTTACAGGCACTTTCTGCGGCATCTGCATCTGATAATCTTGCTGATATCGTAGGTCTTCAGCCTGGATCGCTGATTGACCTGAGTGATTATGCGAAAGCAGAATGGGGTGACGATTGGACTTCTGTTTATGATAATGTAACACAGAGCCAGCTTCAGCTCGGAAATAAAGATGGTGATGATGGACATTATATTCTTCCTATTGAAACACAGGATATTTATGTAGAATATAACAAAACTTTATTTGAGCAGCTTGGATTAAAGGTTCCTACTACATATGATGAACTGGTAGAAGTATCAAAAACTCTGAGAGATAATGGATATGCACCTTTATTCTTCGGCGGTGCTGATGGATGGCAGCATGTTAATCTTCTTCTTATGTGTACATCCCAGATTAGTGACACACTGTTTGATGAATGTCAGAATGGCGAAAAAGCATGGACTTGTGATGAAATGAAACAAGCTATGACAAACTATAAAAAACTGTTTGATGATGGTGTAATGCAGGATGGCTCTTTATCATCTACAAGTTACAGCGATGGCACCACCTTATTCCTGGCAGGCCAGGCAGGTATGATGCTTCTTGGCTCCTGGTGGGCACAGGAATATACAAGTGAAGATGTATCTGATGCAGTTGCAAATTGGGATTACGATTATTTCTATCTGCCGGCTCTTGAAGAAGGACTTTCTGATTCAAAGGCTATTGGCGGCGTTGATTTTGGTTATGGTATTACAAAGAACTGCGAGAATCCAGATTTAGCATGGAAAGCTCTTGTGAGTTTTGCAACAGGTGAAGGCGCACAGGAAATTGCAAATGATATGAATAACCATTTATCTTATCCGAATATTGAGCCGGATACAAGCGCAATGGTAGAGAGAGATGGACTTCAGAATGTAGTTGATGAATTCAACCGTTCCGGTAAAGATATCGCAGCTGGTCTTGTAAACCAGAGAATTGCAGAGCCTACTATTGAAACAGCAATACAGGAAGCCATGCAGGGACTTATAGGCGGAACATATTCTGTTGATGAAGCTACACAGCATATTCAGGATGCGCAGGGTGCATTATAATCAGTATCTTTAAATGATATTGTATAACAGTCTATATTGCAGAGAGGACCGTTTTTCGGTTCTCTCTCTTAAAAAGAGGAGAAGCCTATGACAGATTTAGCAAAAGTTCAGAAGAAAAAACGAAAAATAAATGTAGCTGGATATTTATTTATTCTTCCGGCAATGCTCTTCTTCTGCTTATATATTTTATACCCGATTTTCTTTATAGTAAAGAACAGCCTGCTTAAATGGGCAACTCTGAGCAATATGGAATTTGTAGGGTTGGAAAACTTTATCAAGGTATTTCAGGATAGCACATTCTGGGTAACAATGAAAAATTCAATTCTCTGGATTGTAGTTACAGTGCCTGTTCAGGCAATTCTTGGATTTTTTCTGGCATATGCAATTGAAGAACGTATTAAAAGTAAAAAAGCAGATGGAAAAGGAGATAAGGGAGATCATTCCAGAGAAAAGGCCGGGAGATTTTAACCAGGCGCTGATGGAGCTTGGGGCGA
>ERZ780218.1432-NODE-1432-length-14969-cov-140.250771_pt1 | contig 14969 bp, 10 predicted proteins | sample MGYA00510975_ERZ780218 | MGnify/ENA primary metagenome ERZ780218 (study PRJEB29588, sample SAMEA2152063) | human gut metagenome | biome: human gut; feature: human-associated habitat; material: faeces | place: Denmark | collected 2008/2010 ...
GCCTCAAAAACTCATCCCAAATCATCGCACGATAAATTCAAAACAGCTTCTCAATTTAAACTAAATATCTTATGAAAAGAATTTCTTTGATTGTGATGTTCCTGATAGGAACGTGTATGGTTCATGCCCAGCATATCACCGGCTCGTGGCATGGCGATTTGAACGCAGGTTCTCAGAAACTCGGCATCGTTTTCCATTTCGAAAAAGACCCGGCTGGAAAAGATGTGGTGAAGATGGACGTACCGGCACAAGGTGCCAAGAATGTTCCCGTAAAGGTGGACTGGCTTGCCGATGATTCCGTAAGCCTGCAGGTGCCGGTAATCAATGTGGTTTATACCGGAAAGTGGAAGGAGGGAACGGTGGAAGGCACTTTTGTCCAGCACGGGATGTCCTTTCCTTTGAATCTGACAACAGGAGAACAGGATGCTCCTGCTCGTCCGCAGGAGCCTAAGGGAAGTCTGGAATATAAGACCGAAGAAGTGAGCTTCTCCAACGATGCAGCCGGTGCCACGCTTTCAGGCACATTGACCTGTCCGGCAGGTTATTCCGAAGGCAAGAAAGTGCCGGTGGTATTGATGGTGACCGGAAGCGGTGCGCAAAACCGGGATGAAGAAGTGTTCGGGCACAAGCCCTTTCTGGTCATAGCCGATTATCTGGCAAAGAATGGCATCGCTTCCTTGCGGTATGACGACCGGGGCGTAGGGCGTTCTACAGGAAACGTCAAAGGAGCCACTTCAAGAGATTTTGCGGATGATGCGGCAGCCGGCATTGCGTGGCTGAAGGACAGCCGCCGGTTCGGCAAGGTAGGTGTGCTGGGGCATAGCGAAGGCGGAATGATTGCTTTCATGCTGGGTGCCGATAGCGTTGCCGACTTTATCGTCAGCATGGCAGGACCGGGAATCAAAGGCGACAGCTTGCTGGCAGAGCAGCAGAATGCCCAGTTGCGGCTTTACGGCAAGCCGGCAAACCGGACCGTAAAGCAGGTGCGTGAAGAAATGAAGCTGCAGCCCAAGAATGCCTGGCTGGACTATTTCGCTGATTACAACCCGGCATCCGACATTATGAATACCACTGTGCCTGTAATGGCTATCAACGGCACCCACGACATGCAGGTGCTGGCGGAAAGCAATTTGGGGGCAATCAGGAAATACTTGGTGAACGGAAACAGACAGAATTTGATTAAAGAATATCCCGAACTGAACCATCTGTTCCAGCATTGCCAGCTTGCTACGTCATTGGATTATTACCGCATAGAAGAGACTTGCGCTCCGGAAGTGCTGAAAGACATTGCGGACTGGATAAATGCACTCCGATAAACGGAACGCAGAGGTGCAGGAGTGCTTCTGCGTTCGGCTATGATACGGAGAATCACTCGGCGTTCTGTTTCAGCCATTCCATACGCCGCATGTCGGGCAGGTGTTTTACCTGGAAGTGCTCGAATGTCACGTTGAAGCCTTCGCCGTCGGGGCAGGCACCCATTACGCCTACCATCATCGGGGTGTTGTCTGCCATCCAGGCATTGCGCATCATGGTGTAGGTCTGGTCATCGAACGAGTAGAACACTTCTACGGCATCTTTGCGGCGTATTGCTTTAATCCATACGTAGGGTACAGGCTTGTCGAGCGAGATGACGCTCCAGTCGCTCGTGTGGTGTGTGACCACGGTACTCAGGTTGAATTTCCCGTCCACGAACTCGATTCCTGCCTTGATGTAGTTTTCCTTGTCGATGCGGAGCATCAGCCCTGCCTGGTCGAAGCGCACCTTGTAGTCTCCTGTAATCTTGACTTTCACTTCAAACTCGCCTCCGTAGGTGGCATAATAAAACGGTGCATCATCGACGGTGAATCCGTAGTGCGAGATGCGCCAGTAGTCGGTGTGCGGAGTGACCGACATTGTCAATGCTTTGTTTTCAATTTTCCATTGCTCCGGTTCGTTGAACCATTGCATTTTCTCCAGTGTCTGTGCCTGGCAGGTCAATGCAGCCAGCACGAAAAGTGTGCAGAAGATTGTTCTCATATCGGTTTTGAATGAATATAATGTTTACCTTTGCAAAGGTAAGGCTTCCGGCTGGGAGACGCAATGCTTATTAATAACTATTTTTTTCTTGCAATGGACACGCAACAAGAACTCGACCGCACGCTGCAAAGGCAAGATTTCGGATCACCGGCAGAATATTTTAGAAAAGTTGCATGTCGGCAATTCCATCCGCGCACTGGATGTGGCGAGAGAGTTGCATTTGTTGTAAGAGGTTGTTTTGATTTTTCCGATAAGTTTGCTTGGCAGATACGAACCAATATATGATTGAACGGTTCAGTATCTGTTCCAAGTTGTCTTCTTTTTATGTTCTCCAATTGAAAACCGTACGGTTTCCATATCGAGAACGTACGGTTTTCAATTGGAGAACGTACGGTTTTGATATGGAAACCATAAAAGAATGATGCCTGGATTGATAATATAATCCAATTCCAATTGGAAATCCCAATTATTTTAATGGCTTTTGGAATTTGATTATAATGCCCATAACATTATTCTTGGATTAATTCAAAACAGCTTCTAAGTGTTTGGCGATACATCCCGTTTGTCGGTTTGAATTGAAAAAAGAAAGAGAGGCAATCCTCAATACGAGATTGAGAACGCCTCTCTTATCTTAGGTAAGCATTTGGTTATTAATTGTCTGGCTTAGAGATCCCAGAATCACTTTTTAACAGTAACAGGGAATGTCTTAGTCATCTTCAAGCCCCAAACATCTTCTACAGTCATCTTCACGTTGATGGTAGCCTTGCCGTCAACCAAATCAGAATCACTGATGTTAGATACAGTTTTGATTACACCTGTTGCAGCATCAATTGAACCGTATTTCTTACCGTCGTTGTCGGCGATAGCGAAGGTTACGTTCTTGATTTCGTTAGCTCTCGGAGTAGCAGCTGGTTTGAACGTATAGTGATCGGTATAAGCGGCTGCGTCTTTGTAGCTGTCGAAGAGTGCTTTTAAGGTCTTTTGAGTAGAATTCAAGTTTTCATCCTTGATGATTTGGTCGTAAGTACCCTTGTCTGGATTGTAAACATAGATAGTACCTACTACCTTGTTAATGATGTCTTGCCAGCCCATCAAAGTAGACGTCTTAGCATTTTGAGAACTAACTTTGATGTAGAAGTGGTCATTAGCTGTCAAGCTGGTATAATCGTCGATGGTCATGCCAAAGTCAATCAAATCGTCCTTGCTGATTTCGATAGGTTTGCCTTCTGCATTGACAACATAACCGCCATTGGTAGCATATTTACTATAATTATTAATCTTCTTCGGTGTTCCGTCAACAGCGAACAACTGTAAGGTCTTATCTATGTTGATACCGGCGGCATAAGTTGCACTGATACCAGCTGTCACATCGATAGTCTTGCCGAATACGCCAGCCATCTTCGTGTCATCAATCTTGATGTTCGAACCGTCAGCAGTATAAACGGCACTCAGAACCTTAACTTTGAAGTCGTATTCGATTTCATTTGCAGTATTGCCGAACAGATAGAATGTACCGCGGATGTTACGTTCCTTGTTCATGTGGTTCTTGCCTTCATTGCCAAATGCAACGCCTTCAATAGGAATTTCGATGTCGTTGCCGTTTACCCAATTTTCAGAACCCCAAGCTTGAGAACCGTCTGATTCTAACCAGTTCGTGTAGTCAAGGTCTTCATAGCCAACCAATGTAGCGATGTTAGAAACTTTACGAACAACGCCTTCATCTATGCCATAAGAAACTTGTGTACCGTTAACTTTACCTACAACCTGCAGAGTCTTTCCGTCTTCTGTATAAGCTGTTGCCAAAGCGAACAAGTCTTCAACTTTCGGATTAGTAACTTCCATAGAAGTTTCGGTCTTGTAGATTACAGTTGTACCATTGGCAGCTTCCAATACAACTTTGTAATCACCCGGAATTACATCTGCAGACGGCAATACGAACTGGAATGCATCCGCATTCGAGTAGTTGGCCGATGTACCGTCAGCTTTCACTACCTGAACGGCATATGGACCGTATTCTACTTCATCTTTGTCTACCAAAGTAATAGTCGGACCAGCCGCAATAAAGTTATTAAGTTGAGTAGCGGTTGTGAATCCAAGTTCTTCGATATCCCACTTGATGATTTGTCCGATTCGTGAATCGCTGCTGCTTACAGCCTTAGTAGACAATGTGATGTTCTTTTCAGACAACTGTCCGGTAGAAGCGATAGTCTGAGCAACATAGATTGTAAATGTTTGGCTGTCAGCAGAACCGTTCAGACCAAGTGCTGTAACTTTAACGGTTACAGGAATCGTCGTGTCATTGCCTGGATTAGCGACAACCAGTTTATGACCGTCAACGATTGACAAACCGTATTTCTCAACCTGCAGCTGGTTTGCCAACTCAATGATGTATTTGCCTTCATATTCATTTTCGAAGTTAATAGGAGCTGTTGCCGTAGGCTCGTTGCTGACCGGAGCCAACAAATCGATTTCAGCAGCCAGTTCAGGATTATCACCTCGATAAATAATGACATTATTTCTTACTACTGTGTTAGAAATAGTATATGCAAACGGAGTTTTAACCACTTTGCCATTGGCATTTTCTACAACAAGTGCGGTAGCGCTCTTCGTTTCAGCATACTTACCGTCTTCATTCATTTCTTGATTAACCTGCAGCGTCCACAAGCAGTCATCTTCACTGGCAGATCTACTCATTACACCCCAATAATCAACATTCCATTCACCAGAAATGCCTTTAGTCGGGTTAGACAAAGTAATATCTTCTACTACACCATCTTTCAACGTTTGCAAGCTGAACTTAAATCCATCTGCTAAGTCAATAGAAGCCGGAGTTACCAATACAGGCAATTCGGCACCTTGTTTCAGCAAAGTTTCTTTTTCAATCTCACCGATTTCGGGGAATGCTTTCAGCAAAGCCTGATAGTTTTTACTGGTAGTTGTCGGATTCCATTCTGCAGTTTCCACTTCAACTTTTACAACAGCAGCCGGAGCTTCCACTGTATAAGCGTCCGAAGTAGTAGGCAACAGGTAAGCTGTTCCGTCTACGTTCAGTTCGATGAAACCATCTTTTTCTACTACATAGATTTGGGTAGAGCCAGCGTATACGCCTGAGTCAACAGCCTTGTATTCGCTTGTAGCTTCATCCCATTCCCAAACAAACCAGTTGCCTGTTTCCTTGTCGATGTAAGGAGACTTGCCCGGTTCGCCGGCTTCACCTGCAGGACCTTGTTCGCCAGCTTCGCCAGCAGGACCTTGCTCACCAGCAGGACCTTGTTCGCCTTGGTCACCCTTGTCACCTTTTTCACCTTTAGCGCAAACGCCGGTGTCTACACCGTCAATGATCCAGTTATTGGTAGTGGGGTCAAGCGTGATGACAGTACCCGGTTTTCCGTCTTCACCGTTGATGCCGGTGATGTTCTGTGTGGTACCGTCGTTCATGGTTACAGTGAAACCGTTTTCAATAGGAGTAACCGATGATACCCACTTGCCTTCGCCTACCAGCTTCTGCAAGGCTGCGATTGCATCCTTGTTAGAAGTGATTTGCTGTTGCAGGTTATTGATGTCATCATCATAATCCTTACAAGAGGTAAAAGTTCCTGCCGAAGCGAACAATAACGCTCCGAACAGCAGTGCACTTAAATACTTTTTTCTCATAACAAATAAAATTTAATTTATAAATTAAAAAACTCAAATCGTTCTAACTCAGGTCTTTGCAAGTCCTGCTTTACCTTTTGTATCTGCCTGTTTCCACTCAGGCTTGTAACCGCGCCGGCTACTGACGGATTGTTTGTAAACAGCTGATTTATAGGAAGGTATTCGAATTGCATTAAGGTTCGTTAACTAAATGTGCCGGATATGTGCCGGTTTTGTAGTCAGAAAATTGCGCTAAAACGGGCATAAAAAGATGTATAAACAGCCTTAATGGAAATGTTTGGGACTATATTTTGTCACGAAAAATAGACATTAATAAAGTTTAACTTATCCTTTTTGAATGTTCCGAAGATGGCTTCTTTTGAACCATGCGCTGTATGAAATTGTACATTTTGTATATGCCATGTAGTAGAGACGATGTGCACATCGTCTCTACAGAAACAGTGCGAAATGTTCAATGAACTGATTATTTTATGGAAAGAATACACATTATCTGATTGAATTTAAAGAATTATTTCCGTAATCGCTTGTGTTATCTCAATAAATCTTCTAATTTTGCATCGTGTAACAGACCGTACTGGAGGATATTTTAGTTCAAACAATTAAATAATTTAAATTCAATCATTTATGTGGTTAAGTAATTCATCTATTGGAAGGAAAGTGGTGATGAGCGTAACAGGTATCGCCCTTGTCCTGTTTCTTACATTTCACATGTTGATGAACCTTGTTGCACTGTTTTCGGCGGAAGGTTATAACACAGTATGTGAATTCTTGGGTACTAACTGGTACGCTTTGATAGGTACCTTGGCGTTAGCTGCCTTGTTTGTAATTCACATCGTTTACGCTTTCTGGCTGACGATGTTGAACCGTGCCGCACGTGGTAACGAACGTTATGCGGTGAGTGCAAAGCCTAAAACTGTGGAATGGGCTTCTCAGAACATGTTGGCTTTGGGTGTGATTGTCATCCTGGGCTTGCTGTTGCACTTGTTCAACTTCTGGTACAACATGATGTTTGCCGAATTGATAGGCAATCCGATGATGGGCGGTCTGGAAGCAACCGACGGTTACGGTTACATTGTGCAGACTTTCTCTAATCCGGTATTCTTCGTTCTGTACATCGTTTGGTTGTGCGCTTTGTGGTTCCACTTGACTCATGGTTTCTGGAGCTCTATGCAGACATTAGGCTGGAACAACACCATCTGGATCAACCGTTGGAAGTGCATCTCTAACATTTATTCTACGATTATCGTGCTGGGCTTCATGCTGGTTGCGGTAGTATTTTTTGTGAAGAATTTATAATGTAGGCACTAGGTTACAGGTACTAGGTACTAGGTTACAGATACTTTATATTAAGGATGAAAAAACCTAGTCAACTAGTCAACTAGTTCCTAGTCAACTAAAAAAGAAAACAATTATGGCTAATATACTCGACTCTAAAATTCCTGAAGGTCCGATAGCTGAAAAATGGACCAACTATAAAGCTCACCAGAAACTGGTGAACCCCGCCAACAAACGTCGTTTGGATATCATCGTGGTAGGAACAGGTCTTGCAGGTGCTTCTGCAGCCGCTTCTTTGGGCGAAATGGGCTTCCGTGTGTTTAACTTCTGTATTCAGGATTCTCCGCGCCGCGCTCACTCTATCGCTGCTCAAGGTGGTATCAATGCTGCAAAGAATTATCAGAACGATGGCGACTCTGTATATCGTCTGTTTTATGATACTGTAAAAGGTGGTGACTATCGTGCACGTGAGGCAAACGTTTATCGTTTGGCTGAAGTTTCGAACAACATCATCGACCAATGCGTGGCTCAGGGTGTACCTTTCGCACGCGAATATGGAGGTCTGCTGGCAAACCGTTCGTTCGGTGGAGCACAGGTGTCACGTACATTCTATGCCAAAGGACAGACCGGACAGCAGTTGCTGTTGGGCGCTTACTCGGCATTGAGCCGTCAGGTAGGTGCAGGCACAGTCAAGCTGTACACTCGCTATGAAATGGAAGATGTGGTAATCATCGACGGCCGTGCCCGCGGTATCATTGCCAAGAATCTGGTAACCGGTAAACTGGAACGTTTTGCTGCACATGCTGTGGTTATCGCTACCGGTGGTTACGGTAATACTTACTTCTTGTCTACCAATGCGATGGCATGTAACTGCTCGGCTGCAATGGCTTGCTACCGTAAAGGTGCGTTCTTCGCTAATCCGGCATACGTGCAGATTCACCCGACTTGTATTCCGGTACACGGCGACAAGCAGTCTAAGTTGACTTTGATGTCTGAATCGTTGCGTAACGACGGACGTATCTGGGTTCCGAAGAAGCTGGAAGATGCCAAGGCTTTGCAGGCTGGTACCAAGAAAGGCAGTGACATTCCGGAAGAAGACCGTGACTATTACCTGGAACGCCGTTATCCGGCATTCGGTAACTTGGTTCCGCGTGACGTTGCCAGCCGTGCGGCTAAGGAACGTTGCGACCACGGTTTCGGTGTTAACAATACCGGCTTGGCTGTATTCCTCGACTTCTCTGAAAGTATCGAACGTCTGGGATTGGATGTAGTGCGCCAGCGTTACGGAAACCTCTTCGATATGTACGAAGAAATCACCGATGTGAACCCGGGCAAATTGGCAAACGAAATCAACGGCGTGAAATATTACAACCCGATGATGATTTATCCGGCTATCCACTACACCATGGGTGGTATCTGGGTAGACTACGAATTGCAGACTACCATCAAGGGTCTGTTTGCTATCGGCGAATGTAACTTCTCCGACCACGGTGCAAACCGTTTGGGTGCTTCTGCCCTGATGCAAGGTTTGGCAGACGGTTATTTCGTATTGCCTTACACCATCCAGAACTATCTGGCAGACCAAATCACTGTTCCCCGCTTCTCTACCGACTTGCCGGAATTTGAGGAAGCAGAAAAGGCTGTCCAGGCTAAGATTGACCACCTGATGGGAATCCAGGGCAAACGCTCGGTAGACTCTATCCACAAGGAATTGGGCCACATCATGTGGGAATACGTAGGTATGGGACGTACCGAAGCCGGACTGAAGACTGCTCTTGCGAAGCTGAAAGATATCCGCAAGGAATTCGAAACCAACTTGTTCATTCCGGGCAAGAAAGAAGGTCTGAACGTAGAATTGGATAAGGCAATCCGCTTGAACGACTTCATCACCATGGGTGAACTGATTGCATACGACGCATTGAACCGTAACGAATCGTGCGGTGGTCACTTCCGTGAAGAATATCAAACTGAAGAAGGCGAAGCCAAACGTGATGACCAGAACTACTTCTACGTATCTTGCTGGGAATATCAAGGCTCGGATGATAAAGCTCCGGTTCTCTACAAAGAGCCGTTAGTATACGAAGCCATTAAGGTACAGACTCGTAACTACAAGAGCTAATCTGTGAAGTTAAACAATTAAAGATTCTAAGTAAAATGGACAAAAATATATCATTTACGCTGAAAATTTGGCGTCAGAACGGACCGAAGGAAAAAGGTCATTTCGATACATTCCAGATGAAAGATATCCCGGGCGATACTTCGTTCCTGGAAATGCTGGATATCTTGAACGAGCAGTTGGTTGAGGCTGGTAAAGAACCGGTAGTATTCGATCACGATTGCCGTGAAGGTATCTGCGGTATGTGTTCTCTGTATATTAACGGACATCCGCACGGACCTGCAACAGGTGCTACTACCTGCCAGCTCTATATGCGCCGTTTCCACGATGGCGATGTCATTACCGTTGAACCGTGGCGTTCGGCTGGTTTCCCGGTTATCAAAGACTTGATGGTAGACCGTACGGCTTACGACAAGATTATGCAGGCTGGTGGTTTCATCAGTGTACGTACAGGCGCTCCTCAGGATGCCAATGCTATCCTGATTCCGAAACAAGTGGCTGACGAAGCGATGGATGCTGCTTCTTGTATCGGTTGTGGCGCATGTGTAGCTGCTTGTAAGAACGGTTCGGCAATGCTGTTCGTATCAGCAAAGGTTAGCCAGCTGAATCTGTTGCCGCAAGGTAAACCGGAAGCTTTGCGCCGTGCGAAAGCCATGATTGCCAAGATGGACGAACTGGGCTTCGGTAACTGTACCAATACCCGTGCTTGTGAAGCCGAATGTCCTAAGAACGTTTCAATCAGCAACATCGCTCGTTTGAACCGCGACTTTATCAAGGCAAAACTGAAAGACTGATGATTTTTAGGTGCCAGAGGCTAGGTGACTAGTTGACTAGGTACTAGGTGACTAGGTACTAGATACTAGGTACCAGGCACTGAATATTTGGCGGGTTGACAAGTTGATAAGGATTTAAATCCAAGTCTTCTTGTCAACTCGTTTTTTATGAATGTCCGGGAGCTATGTAAAAGAATTTTAAACTATTTGTAATATCCTTGTATAATGTTGGAAGAATCAAGCTGAATGACTATATTTGCAAAGTGATTTTTTTCATAGTATTAGATTTAAGGTTAACAAGGTTGGGAGAAAGCGTTCTCCCATTTTTTTTGTTCTTGGGAACAGTTTCTGAATATCTGCAAAATCTCAATGGTATGAAAAGGAGTTAGAAGAAGTTATGCTCGCTTCGCTCACAGGAGTTAAAGGACAATAGTTCTGTTAGGATTTTCATTAGTAAAAGTATGGGCTTCTCACTCCCTTTAACTCCCTGGAATAACTCCTTATCTTGAGAAGCTGTTTTGAATTTCTCCAAAAAGTTTTTCTTGGCTTGATGTATCTGTTTTCGTGTGTGCTTTGGGCGATTTTTTGGTCCTTTTCGCTCCTGTTCTTCGTCAGATAGCCCGCTATCTTCCTCATCACAGAAGCGAAAATGCCTCAAAAACTCATCCCAAATCATCGCACGATAAATTCAACACAGCTTCTGAAATTATCCGTTATTTTACAACTTGTTAATTTGCCCCTCCCTATTCGTTAATGTGTTTTAAAAATTAAGCACTCGTATCTTAAATATATTTGTATTTAGTAATTAATTGCGTAAGCATTCGATAAACTACAGTCATTAAATATCTATATAATGATAGCGACTGTTACTATTGGATTCATAGTGACAGTCGCTATAGTTTTGTTGAACCTGTATGTTGACGTTGTGGTTAGTTGGCGGATTCTACAGTTTGTTTGGTCAACAGGCTCTCCGGATGTTGCAGTTTCCATTTGTGCGGAAGAAGGTTAAGCAGTTCCTCATCAGCGGACTTCTTATGATACGGCATTTGGGCAATGATATCCTTCAGGTAATCCCTTGGGTTCACATCGTGTGCCTTGCAGGTGGCCAGCAGGGAACAGATTACAGACATGTTAACGGCAGCCTCGTGATTACCGCAGAAGAGATAGTTCTTGCGCCCCAAAGCAATTGGCCGGATGGCATTTTCCGCCAGGTTGTTGTCCAAAAGCAGGCGTCCGTCCTCCAGGCATCTCATCATGTTGTCCCACCGGGTATAGGCATACGAGACAGCTTTGCCGATTAGCGATTGGGGACTGTATTTGATGCCTTCCGTTTCCATCCACGTCTTCATGGCCTCCATGATTGGGCGTGTCAGTTCCCGGCGTTTCGCTTTGCGTCCGTCGGACGACAAGCCCGCCTTATCGCAGCAGTGCTCAATCCTGTACATGTGCTGTATCTGGGCCAGCCCATATTCGGCTTCCTTTTTGTTTTCACCCAAGGCATGCTCAAAATCACGACGGATATGCGCCATGCAATTGACCAGCCGCACGTCGGGGTTGGTCTTGAAGGCTGTCTCATAGCCTGCAAAACCGTCGCATTGAAGGTATCCTTTGAAGCGGTATTGGCTTGCCAGTGATTCGATGACCGATCCGGACCGGGATCCCATGTCATAATGGAAGATGACCAGTTTTTCCATGACAGACCTGACCATCCAGAGGTATTCCCTTTCCGCCTTGTGCTTTCCTCTGTTGATGACCGGGATGGTGGTCTCGTCCGCCTGCACATAGTCGCAAGAGAAAACCTCTTTCTTAAGCGACTCATACAGGGGCTTCAGCAGTTCTACCGTCTTCTTGAACCATCCGTCCAGCGTGCTTTCCGTAAGGCCTTTCAGCCCGAGATGCCTGTATTGCCGTATCTGACGGTAGAACGGGACGTGGTATTCATACTTCTGAAGCAGTATCTCGGCAAGCAGGCTGGTATCAGCGATGCACTTGTCAACAGGCATCAGCGGCATGGGGGCAATCTCCACCCCTTTCTGTCCAGCCGGAGGAAGCATGGTGCTGTCCTTGAGTGCATATTTGGGACGGATGGTTTCCTTGACGTAAAGCATCCCCGGCTTGTGTTTGACGACTTTTGTTATCTCTTCGCCTATTCTACGGTATAAAGACAGGTCAACACCTGTCGGTTCTATTGTCTCGGTCTCCAGTACGGGTAAGTCCTCTATCATTTTTAGGTTCTGACGATTCTGCTTCCGTACTTCCGCCGATTCCTTTTCAATCTTCCCAACGGCTTCGTCGCGCTTTTCTTCCGCCTGATGTTGGAGTCCGGCAAACTCGTCTGCAAAAAGATCGGGGATATTAGGGTCATATGCGCGAAGCTTCTCCGATTTACGACCAAAGAGCTGACGGTTCAGCCATGCGACCTGAGCCGTCAACTCTTTGATACGTTCCTGCAGATCTTTAATCTGCTCTGACTGTTCTTTATTGGTGGCAGACAACGAAGCGACAGTGGCATTCAGCCCTTCTATCGTCTTGAGTAATATAGCTTTTTCATCCATTGCCTGTCTCTTTTTTACTGATGTAAAGATACTAATTATTAATGGATTATACAATAATATCAGCACTTTTTTCAATAAAAAACATGTCATACATGGTACTCCTTACGCTCTGTCCTTAACCGCCGGAGCCTCTGCCCCGGGCTTTCCTGAATGCCCTCGACCATCATTACCAGGTCACGCCATTCCATGGAATAACTTTTTGACTCAGGATCGTATTTGGGCAGTTTGAAGCGACCGGCTTCCAGACGTTTCACATACATCACCATGCCTCCATCTTCTGCATGAAGCAATTTCATGAGTTTGCGGCTGGAGCCGATGAAGATGAAGACATCACCGTTCTTCACTTCACTGTTCATCTTTTCATGTACCACTCCGCACAACGAACTGATACCTTTGCGCATATCTGTAATGCCGGGACACAGGAAGTAGCGCATCGTGTCGTTCAAGTTAAACATGGCCCTCCTGCAGACTTTGGTTCAACACTTCCATCAACAGCTTCTCTGAGCCGTTTCCAAAGTGGGCACGGAGTCCGTTGGGAAACAACAAGGACACGCCGTAAGGAGCCTGTTCGTCCAAGGACAATTCTGCTGTTGGCCGTTTGATATTGATCGGAGCCAGCTCTTGTTTGATACTGTCTTTCTCGGCAGAGTATTTCTTTTGCCAATAGTGATAGGTGGAATAACTCACTCCTATCTGTCGTAGGTACGACTTCAATGACAGGCCGCTTTGTTGCACCTGCATTTCTAATTCTTCAAATCCAGTTCTGTTCATTGCTATTCGGTTTGATTGTTATGCGGGGGCAAAATTACAATCAAGCCATAGGACATGCAATGTGTATTTCTTAGAATGCTTACTATTCGGAGCAATTTCTATATTTATATAACGCCTTTCTTGTATTTGGCGTGTTCTTGATTGAAGTTGCTCTTACCTTTATGGATATGGCATGTGTGTACAGCCAGAAGAGAATCAAAGGACAGGTGTTTTGGGTATTGTTCCGGCTGTTTTTGATTATACCATTGGTCTTGGCATTATCTGCTGTTTACTATAAATGTCCAAGCAATTGGCTTTTGCTTTTTATAATTGTCACCATGTCGTGGCTGAAATGGGAAATTGTTCATTTAGGGAATAACATGGAAAAGTTTGTCATCAGTCTGGAAAGATTGAATATTGTTGCAAACAGATTATGATATGGATGCTGCTACATATATATTAATAGGAGTGCTTTGTCTGACTATCCTCTATTTCGGATGGCTGGTATAAGTAAGTGTGCAAAATTAAATGATATTGCCAGAAACACAGATTTTCGCGGATTAGCGCAGATTATTGTAATTTACGATTTGACAATTTGCTATCTACTATTTGAGCTTTAAATCGTACTTCGTAAATCGGAAAATAGTAAATTAAAAGAATCCGCGAAAATCTGTGTTAATCCTGTGTTTCTGAGCAGACACATTATATAAACTAATTCTCAACATCTACTTATCTGATATGCAAGATTCGGTCGGGACGTGCTGCTTCACGGGCAGAATCACGGCTGGCAAGGTATCTTGCCGTTTCGGCGGGTACAGATACGGAGGGAAAAAGCAAAGAAGCTGTTACGGTTTCGGTAGAAACCACTCATTTTTATGCCCCTGACGGAACAGAAATCGATGCTTCACAATACGATCCATTCGTTGTATCGGGAAACTCTATGAGCCTTTGTGGGATATATGATAAGGATTTATTGCTCGTTGCAAAAGGATTCGAGAGCAGCCAATTGACAGATTTGCCTAAAATTGCAGTTATCAAACGGCGTAATGCCAAGCCCGATGAAATCCAATACAAAGTGCGCCGTGCATGGAAAACGTGTCTGATAACGGATGATTTGCAAGCTGTCATAAGGGAAGTGCTGGCTTCTGCCGCTTTCAAGAAATTGCAAGCAGCGGAAGAATGTCCCGATAAAGACGTGTTGATAACCGATTTCTTTGAAACCCGTCTGAAAAGCTACAAGACATATTATCCGGATTGCGATAGGGAACAATCGGATTTTCACCGGATTGTCATTTCTACAACGCTGCATACAGACATAAACGAAGTGCGTTTCTCCATCCATCCGCTGAAAGATGTTAAGGGGATTGTGGCATATTCGTTTACAGTGCCGCTTCCTTCCGCATAAGACAAACCACCGCAATGGGAAGCATAATGATTAGAGTTTATGTATAGTCAAAAGTAAGTGAAATGCGAATAATTCGTTTAAAAGTTGTATCTTTACGGCATGGAAATGCAGTTGTCGACATCAGAAATAGAAAATTTACGTAAACTTCAACGGAATCTAGCCGGAAGTTCCGACTATGCCCGTGTGACTTGCATTCTGATGTTGGGCATGGGCAATTCTCCTTCCTTCGTGGCTTCATGCCTTGGAATAGACGTTTCCACCGTATACCGTTACCGTTCCGCTTATTTGCACGGCGGTGCCGATGAACTTCTGGAAACCCGCCACAAAGGTTATTGGGGGCTTCTTGACAGCAGACAGTTGTCCGCCTTGCGCAAGGAACTTCGTGAGCATATCTATACGGATGCCAAGAGTGTGGCAGAGTGGAT
>ERZ780218.1434-NODE-1434-length-14934-cov-109.788494_pt1 | contig 14934 bp, 8 predicted proteins | sample MGYA00510975_ERZ780218 | MGnify/ENA primary metagenome ERZ780218 (study PRJEB29588, sample SAMEA2152063) | human gut metagenome | biome: human gut; feature: human-associated habitat; material: faeces | place: Denmark | collected 2008/2010 ...
GCCTCAAAAACTCATCCCAAATCATCGCACGATAAATTCAAAACAGCTTCTAAGAGCCTGTTTTGAAATTCCACAAAAGTTTAATGAATGTCCGCATTAGGCAAAATGCGGACATTCATATTGGCTGTTTTGAATGACAGGCTTTGTGTGTTTGTGCATGCCTGCCAGCAGCCGGTATATACCCCTGAAAAATGAATATATACTTCATCCGCGTTTGAATATATCTTCATCCGCAGTTGAATATATACTTCATCCGCGTTTGAATATATACTTCATCTGCGAATGCAGTACTACTGCGTTTTCAACTTTATGAATGTCCTCATTTTGCCAAATTGCCTGTTTGCGGACATTCACTTTCAACTTCTTTATAGTCAGAAGCTGTTTTGAATTTCTCCAAAAAGTTTTTCTTGGCTTGATGTATCCGTTTTCGTGTGTGCTTTGGGCGATTTTTTGGTCCTTTCCGCTCCTGTTCTTCGTCAGATAGCCCGCTATCTTCCTCATCACAGAAGCGGAAATGCCTCAAAAACTCATCCCAAATCATCGCACGATAAATTCAAAACAGCTTCTCAATCAGAAATAAAATGCGAAAAAACATTTGTCATGCTGAATGAAGTGAAGCATCTCAGATGCGCCCACGTGGATGTCTACGAGATCCTTCACGTTCGTTCCCTTAGATGACAATACATCAAGAATTTTTCGCAAACCAATTTTGTTCTACTCTAACTCCTTTAACTTCTTTAACTCCTCTAACTCCTTTAACTCCTCTAACTCCTTTAACTCCTCTAACTCCTTTAACTCCTCTAACTCCTTTAACTCCTTTAACTCCTCTAACTCCTCTAACTCCTCTAACTCCTCTAACTTCTTTAACTCCTTTAACTCCTCTAACTCCTTTAACTTCTTTAACTCCTTCACCTCCTCTAACTCCTCTAACTCCTTCATCTCCTCTAACACCTTCACCTCCTTTAACCTCCTTAAATTTTTCCATTTTCTTCTCTTTTAATGAACTCTGATACATGCTTTACAACATAAATGTACGGTTTCTGATAAAAAATGTAATGTTCGGGCTAGTCGATGTAACATGCGTGATAATATATGTAACATAGGGAATAATCATTTTCAGACAGATTTTCTACATTTGCAATTGTGAGAATATATAATTATTATTAACTAAACATTATCAAGTTTATGAAAAGCACAATTCATTTAAAGCTTTCAAGGCTGTTGTTTTACCATGGATTATTTTGATGCTGATACGGTAATTGTTACCGTTTAATCTTCCATCTTTCTTCTTATATATTAAGGTAAGAGAGGTGTAAGCAGAGAGAAACATTTGAAAAACATTTTAATTTACTAACATGATGAAAAACATAAGACAACAGTTCTTGATGAAACATTCCCCAGAATGGAGGAAAGTTTTGCAGGTAAGAGGAATCTTGTTCTTCTTATTGTTATGCTGCAGTCTGACAGCGACTGCACAGGGAAAGTTTGTCGTTTCGGGAAAGGTGCTCGACAACAACGATGAGCCGTTAATCGGAGCGACAATCGCACTGAAAGGAAACACCAGCGTAGGTACGGTAGCCGACTTTGACGGTAATTTCACCTTAGAGCTACCTGAAAAGAACGCCACGCTGACCGTTTCTTACATAGGCTTCCTGTCACAAGACGTGGAAGTGAAAGGCCGCAACATGATTGTCATCCGGATGCGCGAAGACTCCGAGATGCTGGATGAAGTCGTAGTCGTAGGTTACGGCCAGCAGAAAAAGGAATCCGTAGTGGGTGCCATCACCCAGACCAAAGGCGAAGTGCTGCAACGTGCCGGTGGTGTATCCGACATCGGTGCAGCCTTGACCGGTAACCTGCCGGGTGTGACTACCACAGCCAGCTCGGGTCTGCCGGGTGAAGAAGAGCCGCAGATAGTTATCCGTGGCTCCAGTTCGTGGAACAACAGTTCACCGCTGGTATTAGTAGACGGCATCGAACGCCCGATGAGTTCGGTCGACATCAACTCCGTAGAATCTATTTCGGTTTTGAAAGACGCATCGGCTACCGCCGTTTACGGTGTGAAAGGTGCGAACGGCGTTATCTTGATTACTACCAAACGCGGTCAGGAAGGCAAGGCACAAATCGACGTATCGGCACAGGCAACCATGAAAGTACCCTCGAAATTGCCGAACAAATTGGATTCGTATGATGCATTGCGCATGCGCAACATCGCTATTGAACATGAGTTAGCTTTGTCGAATGCTATGGGGACTGGTGCATGGGACTACATCACCCCGATGTCTGTTATTAATAAGTATCGCTATCCGGCAAATCTGGAAGAATACGAACGCTACCCGAACGTAGATTGGCAAGACGTCATTTTCAAAGATTATACCATGTCTTACAATGCCAGTCTGAACGTCAGCGGCGGTACCAAATTCGTAAGATACTTCGTTGGTGCGGACTTCCTCCACGAAGGCGACTTGTTCAATGTCATGGACAACGGACGTGGTTACAGCGGAGGATTCGGATACAACCGTATCAATGTCCGCAGCAACTTGGACTTTTCTTTAACCAAGACCACTACTTTGAAGGTCAACATCGCTGGTTCGAATGGAGCTAAGAAAACTCCGTGGGGATATACAAATTCAGGCGACTGGGCTATCGCACAATACTGGGCTGGAGCCTACGGTACACCGCCCGATGTATTCCTGCCGCAATATTCAGACGGAAGTTGGGGATATTATCCCAATGTTTCCAACGTTTCCAACTCCGCAGCCAACTTGGCTTTAGCCGGAAGAATGAATACCACCACTACCCGCATCAACACCGACTTTACGTTGGAACAAGACTTGAGCTTTATCACCCAAGGCTTGCGTGCCCGTGCCATGGTGTCGTGGGACAATGTATTTGTGGAAATCAATCGCGGTATCAACGACTTATACCATGATTCTGTCACGAAATGGATTGACCCGGAAACAGGAATTGTTTACCTTGACCCTACACTCTACAATGACGATAAATTCGACCCGAGCAAAAATCCAATTATGTGGACCACCAGCGGCGGTGAAGTAGACAACAATGCGACTCAACGCAACATGAATTACCAAGTGCAGTTGGACTGGGCACGCGAATTCGGCGACCACAATGTAACCGCCATGGGCTTGTTCAGCCGTCAGGAAACCGCTACCGGTAGTATTATCCCGAATCGTCGTGAAGACTGGGCGTTCCGTACTACCTATAATTATGCCAACAAGTATTTCTTCGAATACAACGGCGCTTACAACGGTTCCGAAAAATTCTCTCCCGAATACCGTTTTGCCTTCTTCAACTCAGGCGCTATCGGCTGGATGATTTCAGAAGAAAAGTTCATGGGCTTCTCCAAGAAGTGGCTGGATATGTTGAAAATCCGTGCTTCATACGGTGAAATCGGTGACGATAACGTAACCGACCGCTGGCTGTACCTGTCCCAATGGGGAGTAGGTGGAGGAACCAACGGAGCTACCCCCATGGCATTGAATCAAGCCATCAGTCCTTACACCTGGTACCGGGAAACAACCGTAGGTAATCCGGACATCCATTGGGAAACCGTGAAAAAATTCAACCTTGGTATCGACTACTCGTTCCTGAACGGTCTGTTTGCCGGTACGGTAGAAGTCTTCCGCGACAAGCGTACCGATGTCATCGTGACTTCAGATGACCGTGCCGTTCCCTTCTACTTCGGTATGGATGCCCCGGCAGCTAACTTAGGTAAAGTAAAGACCCACGGTTACGAATTAGAACTCCGTGTCAACAAGGTATTTGCCAACGAGATGCGTTTATGGGGTAACTTCAACATGACCCATGCAGTCAACGAAGTTATCCAACGGGATGACCCCTTATTGCAACCTGCTTACCAAAAAAAAGCCGGTTTCAGCATTGAACAGAACCGTGCCTGGATTGACGCCGGATTTATGGGAAACTACGACCAAATTTACGGTAGCCCGGCACGCGACACCGACGAAGAAAAGCACAAACTGCCGGGTGACTATTACATTGTCGACTTCAATGCCGATGGTGTAGTTGACGCACAAGACAATGCCCCCTACGGTTATTCCAACACCCCGCAGAACACTTACAGTGCAACGGTGGGTTTTGAATGGAAAGGATTCAGTGCCTTTGTACAATTCTATGGCGTAACCAACGTGACCCGCGACGTTACCCTGACTAGCTTCGCCAACCGATTGAACACAGTATATGACCAAGGCAATTGGTGGTCGAAGACTGAAGGAGACCCCGAAGTAGTTGTACCTCGTTTCACGACTACTCCAAGTTACAATACAGGCACACAGAACCTGTACGACGGTTCGTTTATCCGTTTGAAAAATGCCGAAATCGCTTATACCTTCGATGGCGGTTGGGTACAAAAATTGGGTATCCGCAACCTGAAAGTATTCTTGAACGGTAACAACCTGTGGGTATGGACCCGGATGCCGGACGACCGTGAATCGAACTTCGCCGGAGGCGGCAACCAAGGTGCTTACCCGACCATGAAGCGTTTCAATTTAGGTATTAAGTTCACATTATAAAGACAGCGACGTATGAAACAACGATATAAAACCTTACTATATAGCAGCTTGTTCACACTGGCATTGGGCACCACTGCCTGCGAGGATTACTTGGACAAGAATCCGGATTCGACAGTAGATGCAGCCACAGCCTTCCAGAACTTCAACAATTTTCAAGGCTTCGTGGAAGAAATCTACAACTGCATTCCCGATAAAGAGAACTGCTACTGGACTACCACCTTCAACTGGGGAGACGATGAAATCCTAAATACCGAAGGTGACTGGCACATGACCCATCAAGTAGACTTGGGAAACTTTTGGGGCTGGCAAGCTGGCAGATTAGGACAAGAAGGTTGCTGGATGGACGGCAATAACAATGACCCGACCTCTAATGACCGTATGGCTCACCATTTATGGGGACATGCATGGTACTGCATCCGCAAATGCAATCTTGGTCTGACAAATTTAGGCAACATGGTAGGCACGCAAGAAGAGCGCGACCTGATTGCCGGACAGTTGTATTTCTTCCGTGCCTGGTGGCATTTCGAACTGATGGCATATCTGGGCGGACTGCCTTACATCGACCAAGTACTGGAATCGGAAGGCTTGAGCCTACCTCGTCTCAGTTTCCAAGAAGCGGCAGACAAAGCAGCAGCAGACTTCCGCCAAGCAGCCGACCTGCTTCCGATTGACTGGGAAGACACTTCAGCCGGTATGCACACCCCCAACCAAAACGATTTGCGTATCAACAAAATCATGGCATTGGGCTATTTGGGCAAGACCTATCTGTGGGCAGGCAGCCCGTTGATGGAGAACGGTGCACAAACCGGAGGAGCCCTCACTTATAATTATAATAATGAGTATTGCCAGAAAGCAGCCGAAGCCTTTGGCGAATTGCTGAACCTGGTAGAAAGCGGGCAGACTCAATATGCACTAGCACAGTATGAATACGACGATGTTTACAACCATGAACGCTCAGCCAGTGCAACGTCTTGCTTCGATGACATCTTCTACACCATGAACCAAGGCTGGGAACAACCCGGTTCGGTAGAAGCTATCTTCCGTGGTCCGGCATTCGGTATCAACACCGCAGCCTTCAGAGCCGCAACAACTTACGGTCCTAAAATGAACAATGTCGTAGACGGAGATAATATCATTCACCAACCTACAGCCAATTATGTCAATCTGTACGGTATGGCAAACGGTTACCCATTGGATGACCCTCGTAGCGGTTTTGACCCCACTCATCCATTCCGTGACCGTGACCCACGCTTCTACCATGATATTGTTTTTGACGGTTTCCAATACATCAATGGGTATGTAAGCGGTGATATTGCTGCCTACCAATATTGCCAACTCCATACAGGCGGAAACATGCGAAGCGATTTGAACGGTAGCCGAACCGGATACTTTATCCAGAAATTAGCGCCTCATACCGTCAATACCATTGACAGAGCTCACGATTATAGCCGCAGTCTGCAAGTGTATGTACCTTATATGCGTTTGGGTGATATTTACCTGATGTATGCCGAAGCCTGTGCTGCCATCAACGGAGCGACCGGTAAAGCAAACAACTGTTCCCTGACTGCCGAAGATGCCATCAACCGTCTGCGTGACCGCGTAGGTATGGCACATGTACCGGCAGACTTTACCGGAAACAAAGAAACGTTCATGGACGAAGTGCGCCGCGAACGTGCTGTAGAATTGTCATTCGAAGGCTTCCGTTTCTGTGACCTCCAGCGTTGGCTGTTGCTGACCGAAGAACCGTATACCATAAAGACCAGTCAAGAGTTTAAGCGTGTGGAAAGTGCCGAATGGTTTACCGAAAACGACCCGAGAGATGCAAGAGTTGACAACTGGCGCGAAGAAGTGCTTGTCACCCGCCAATTCTCTTCCAAGCATTACTGGTTCCCGCTGAAGACCGATGATACCTACCTGTATGAAGGTCTTGACCAAAATCCGGGCTGGTAATTGTAACAGCAGAAAAATGTAGAACATTAAAAGAAGAAACAAATGAAAGTAAAAGATACACGATTCATTTTATTTGCCGCTGCCTTAGGGTTGCTTCCTGCTTACCAAAGCATCGGAGCACAAACCGCAGAAGCAAATGAGACTGACTCGCTTCAGGCAGCAGAACCGTCGGTGCAGGTAGCATTCCGCAAAGTAGCACAAGACGACCTGTTGGGAGGCGTTTCAGTGATTGACATGGAGCAAGTGAACGACAAGAACTATACCACCTATAGTTTGGACAACCTGCAAGGCTATGTAGGCGGTTGGAATGGAAACTCTTTATGGGGCATGGACGGTGACAATGCCGGTTACTTGGTTTTGGTAGACGGAGTACCCCGTGATGCCAACAACGTATTGCCTACTGAAATCGAACAGATTACCTTCCTAAAAAGTGCTTCTGCAGTAGTGCTTTACGGGAGCCGGGCATCGAAAGGAGTCATTTATATTACGACCAAACGTGGTAAATACCAAGAGAAACTGCAAATTGATGTACGCGCCAATACGGGATTTTATGTACCGAAAGGCTATCCCAAGTACTTGGGTTCAGCAGAATACATGACCCTGTATAACGAAGCCCGTGCCAATGACGGGCTGGATCCGCTGTATAGTGAAGCAGACATTTACAACTACGGTTCGGGCATCAATCCTTACCGCTACCCAAGTCTGGACTATTATTCATCGGACTACCTGAAGAAAACATACAACCGCAGCGACGTGACTGCCGAAATTTCGGGCGGTAACAAACGGGCGCGTTTCTACTCGAATGTAGGCTACTACCGTCAAAACGACATCTTTAACTTCGGTGAAGCAGACAAAAACTTCACCAGCCGTCTGAATATCCGCGGTAACGTGGACGTCACTATCAACGAGGACATTACAGCCTACGCCAATGCGAATGCCACGTTCTACGATGTGCGCTCGGGACGTACTACTTACGAAACCGCGGAAGGAGAAACATACGATTACTGGACTGAAGCAGCCAGCATGCGTCCCAACCGGTTTGCACCGCTGATTCCGTTAAGCTACATTGACCCGAATGCATTTTCGGTTCATGACTTAATGGGTGTAAACAGCAATATCTTCGACGGGATGTTCCTTGGCGGAAGCCAGATTGACAACCGCAACATCTTTGCCGACTACTATGCTGCCGGTTACAATAAATACACCAGCCGCCAGTTCCAGTTCGACACGGGTATTGACTTCGACCTGCACAAGCTGCTGAAAGGGCTTTCGTTCCACTTCCAGTTTGCGGTGGACTATGCCACAAGTTACAATACGTCGTTCAACAACACCTACCGCATCTATACACCGACTTGGTCGAGCTACAACGGCGCAGATGTCATTACCGGTGCTGGATACGAAGGTACTGATGAAAAAACGGGTGTGCAGAACATCAGCGGCAGTACCGATAACCAGACCATTGCCCTGTCTGCTCATTTTGACTACAACACTACCATCAACAAGGCGCATAATCTATCTGCCATGCTGTTGGTAAACGGGTACCAGCAAACCAATTCTACGGTGTACCACCGCACCAGCAATGCCAACTTAGGCATCCAGTTGGGCTACAACTACTTAGGCAAATATTATGCCGAATTCAGCGGAGCAGCTGTTCATTCAGCCAAATTAGCAGAAGGACATCGCAATGCCTTCTCGCCGGCATTGACCCTTGCCTGGAAACTGCATCAGGAAGACTTCCTGAAAAACTCACCGGTGGTGGACGAATTGATGTTGGGCGTATCGGGAAGTATCCTGCATCAGGACATTGATTTGGCAGAGTACTACATGTACGAAGCCAACTTCAACCAATCCAATGGAGCGTGGTGGAACTGGCAAGAAGGCGTAAACCGACAATCCGTAAATTCTTTACGCGGAGCCAATGAAGAACTGACTTTCATCAAACGGAAAGAACTGACCGTCAGCCTCCGTACTTCGTTGTGGGATCGCTTGATTACAGCTGATGCCAACTTCTTTGTCAATTCGACAGACGGTTTGCCTATCCAGCCGAGCACCATTTACCCGAGTTATTTCTCGACCGATTATCCTAATCCGGTAGCTTCGTTTGTTCCATATGTGAACTTCAACAACAACAAACGGGTCGGATTTGACTTTGCAGTAAACTTCAATAAAAAAGTAGGCGAAGCAGACCTTTCGTTAGGCGTTACCGGAACCTACTACAAAACGGAAGCTACCCAACGGGACGAGAACTATGCCTACGATTACCAAAACCGTACCGGTAAACCGGTAGATGGTTTATGGGGACTGGAATGCGAAGGATTCTTCCAAAACGAGAATGACATTGCTAACTCGCCCACCCAGAACTTCGGTGGTACGGTACGTCCGGGTGACCTGAAATACAAGGACCAAAACGGTGACGGCGTGATTGATACCAACGACGAAGTCTACTTGGGACGTGGCGGCTGGTACGGTTCTCCGTTTACCTTGGGTATTAACTTTACGGCAAAATGGCGGAACTTCACACTATTTGCTTTAGGCACAGCCGGATTTGGTGGTCATGACTTCAAGAGAGATTCATACTATTGGGTATACGGCGACGGCAAGTATTCGGAAGTAGTTCGCGGACGTTGGACACCGGAAACTGCTGCTACAGCAACTTATCCGCGTCTGACTACACTAGACGGCAACAACAACTTCCGGAACTCTACGTTCTGGCTCTACAAGACCAACCGCTTTGATTTGGCTAAATTACAGTTGACCTACGATTTCCCGAAACGCCTGCTGCAAAAGACCTTCTTGAAAGAGGCAGCCATTTACATCAGCGGTTCGAACCTGCTGACCATTGCCAAAGAGCGTGAACTGATGGAAAGAAATGTCGGTACTGCCCCGCAGACCCGTTTCTACAATTTAGGTGTCAAAATTGCTTTTTAATCAATTAACGAAATAAGAAGTATGAAAAATATCATTAAACTTTTAGCACTGCTCCCATTATTTGCGACAATGGCATGTGATGACCTGTTCGAACCTGCCATTGAAAACAACCGGGACTTGGATGCCATGTATTCAGACGCTGATTATGCCTTAGGCGTATTGGGGAATGGCTACATATTACTTCCGTACAACACTTCGCCGACCAGCGATGTGGCAACAGACGATGCCGTATCGAACGACAACAGCAATACCTGGCGTGCGATGGCAACCGGAGCCTGGACGGCACAGAATGACCCCGCTTCCCAATGGAAGAACTGCTACAATGCCATTCAGTACCTAAACCTGTTTTTGGAAAGAGTGGAGAGTGTTCCTTTCGCTATGGAAACAAATATCCAAACCCTGTTTGTAGATAGCTACAGCGGAGAAGCCTACGGACTGCGTGCCGTTTACATGTATTATTTGTTAAGGGCACATGGAGGAATAGGCACAGACGGTCAATTATTGGGAGTGCCTATCAAAACCGCCTCGGAAAGTCCGGAGTCTGACTTCAGCCAACCGCGCGACACGTATGCGGCTTGCATTGAACAGATTCTTTCGGATTGCGACAAAGCCATCGAATTATTACCGTTGGACTACAAAGACGGTCATACCGAGAGCGAAATTCCGCAAAAATACTTAGATTTAGGCATCAACGTCGACCAATACGACCGTGTAAACGGAGTATACCGTGCCGGACGTATCAGCGGCAGAATCGTAGAGGCAATCCGTGCACAAGTTACCCTGATGGCTGCCAGCCCGGCTTTTGCCGAATCCGGAATCACATGGGAAGAAGCTGCCAACAGTGCCGGAACAGTACTGCAACGCATTGACGGCATCAACGGAATCGATGCAGACGGTTATACCTGGTATTGCAACACCTCGGAAATCGAAGGCTTAGGAAACGGTTCGAATCCCCAAGAAATTATTTGGAGAGCAGGTTATAGCGACAGCAATACCTTGGAAGGCGATAATTTCCCGCCGAGCCTGTACGGCAATGGACGTGTCAATCCTACGCAAAACCTGGTAGACGCTTTCCCCATGGCAAACGGTTATCCCATTGATAACAGCAACTCAGATTATAATGCGAATGACCCGTATGCAAACCGAGACCCACGTTTGGCAACTTACATCATCACCAACGGAAGCACAGCCGGAAGCACAACGATTACCACCGGTTCGTATGGAACAAACAACGATGCAATCAACCGGGAGTCGGGACACTCTACCCGCACCGGCTACTACATGCGTAAACATTTGCGTTTCGACTGTAACTTAGACCCGAACTACAACACCCAGCAACGTCACTATTCTGCCCGTATCCGCTATACGGAAATCTTCTTAGACTATGCAGAAGCAGCCAACGAAGCTTGGGGACCCAAAGGAACCGGTTCGTTCGGATTCAGTGCCTACGATGTGATTAAAGCCATCCGTACCCGTGCCGGAGTAGGTGTAGATAACGGTGACCCTTATCTGGAAGCATGCGCAAACAGCCAAGACCAAATGCGTGAACTGATCCGCAACGAACGCCGTCTGGAACTCTGTTTCGAGAACATCCGTTTCTATGATTTGCGTCGTTGGAATGCCGACCTGACCGAAGCAGCCCAAGGCGTTAACATCAGCCGTGGTACAGGTGGAGCATTGACTTACACACCGATTCAAGTGGAAGAAAGAAATTACCGTCCGTATATGAATTATGGTCCGATTCCATACAACGATGTATTGAACTTCGGTTTCATTCAGAATCAAGGATGGTAAAATCACAAAAGTAACATTCAAGACTAAAACAGAATCAATATGAAAAAAACGAATTTATATTCTATACTGATGGCAGGAATTGTTGCAACAAGCATTTCTTCTTGTAAGAACGGCGATGCGGAATTCCCGAACTATGACCATTCTGCCGTTTACTTTGCACACCAGACTCCGGTGCGTACCTTGGTAATGGGAGAAGATACGTACGACACTTCACTTGACAACGCCCACAAATGCAAAATTTATGCCACGATGGGCGGAGCCTACGGGGGAAGCGGTTCAACGGTAATCGACATTATGGTAGATGATGAGCTTTGCGACAACTTGTATTTTGCCGATGGCGTCACTCCGGTGCAACCAATGCCTTCGAATTACTACAGCCTGTCTTCGGAACAGATTACCCTGAACGAGTTTAATAACCTGATGGGAGCGGTAGAAGTCACCTTTACCGATGCCTTTTTCGAAGATCCGGGAGCGTTGACCAATACCTATGTCATCCCCTTGCGCATGACACACGTAGCCAATGCAGACTCTATTCTGTTAGGAGTTCCCAAAGAGCCCAATGCCCCCTGGACCAATGCAGACATGTGGGATACTGCCCCTAAAAATTATGTCTTGTATTGTGTGAAATACATCAACAAATGGGATGCGGAATACTTGCGTCGGGGAGTTGACCAAATTACAGAAGGAGGCAATACCACCACCAACATCCGCCACGAAGTATATATTGAAGATGATGAAGTATGCAGCGTAACGACCAAAGACTTGCATACAGCTATCTTCCCAGTATCAACAACTGTAGGAAAAGAGACCTTAACCTGCGATCTGATACTGACTTTTAACGACAACGATGAATGTACAATTACTTCGGGAACGGAAGGTTTCGAAGCCAGCGGAACCGGCAAATTTGTCATTGACGGTGACAAAGCCAGTTGGGGTAATGAAGAAGACCGCAATGCGCTTTATTTAGATTACAACATCGACTTCGGAACCAAGCAATACGTTACAAAAGATACATTGGTGGTTCAAACCCGTGGCGTTGCTTACGAAGAATTTAGTACTGTATATAAAGAATAAATAAATGCCCGCATGGGCAGGTTGCAGACATTCATATAAGTTAATCGCTTTAAACCAGAAAATTATGAAATATACAAATAAAATATTACTGGGAGCACTTGCCGTAGGCGCATTGTCGGGCTGTACAGACGACAGCATGTTGCCATACGATGTAGGAGCTAAGCCCGAGAGCCTTTCCCAGTATGAATACTTAAACAATTACGATGTACTGAAAAGCTACGTAGACCGTACGGAGAATCCCAATTTCAAATTGGGTATTGCTCTGGCAGCTACAGACTATATCAACGGAGACCAAGTCTATAGTTTGGCTTGTTCCAACTTCGATGAAATGACGGCGGGGAATGAAATGAAATACGCATCGATTGTCAGCGATGATGGAACAATGAATTTCTCTACCGTAACCAGTTTTATTGATGCTGCCCGTCAGGCAGGTATGACTATCTACGGTCATACCCTTGCTTGGCATTCGCAACAGAATCTAAATTATCTGAACAGTCTGATTGCACCGACCGTTATCCCTGGGACAGCAGGAAACGGAGGCTACTGCCTAATACTGAAAAATGCAACGGCAGGGACTAATATTTGGGACGCACAGACATGGTATCAGCTTTCAACCCCATTGCAAAGCGGAACAACCTATACGCTTAGCTTTATGGCAAGAGCTTCGGAAGCTTACAACGATGCTCAAATCTATATGCAATGTTCAGATGGTGGTAACCAAGAATATCCGGGTGGCTTCAGTGTAGGTCCTGAATGGCAACAATGTACACTCTCACTTACACCAACAGGTGCAACAGTAGATAAAATCGCTTTCAACTTTGGTACAGCAGCCATTGAAATCTACATTGATGATATTTCCTTAACGGCTTCTGGCTCTACTGAAAGTTTGATACCAAATGGTGATTTTGAATCTGGAAGCATTACAGGATGGACAGGATGGACACCTGGGAATTTTGAAACAATCTCTGAAGATGGTGAAGGTTATAGTACCAGTGGCGGTGGTCCAACTTATGATGAAAGTGTCATTACTTCTTCTGACTTTGAAAGCGGTATCGGAAGTTGGGGAGGCTGGGGAGGTTCAGCTACCCGCGGACAATCGGCACAAGGAGGTGGTTATGAAAGTGACTACTCATTCGAAATCGTTAACCCGACAGCTTCCGCTAATGCCTGGGATGTCCAAGTGGCATGGGACTTCGCAGCTCCATTGGTACAGGGCGGTACTTACCGGCTGAACATGATGATTAAAGGTTCGGTAGAAGGCAGCATTACCGCAGGCTTGCAACGCAAATCTGATTACGCAGGCGCAGGTGACTTCCCCGCTATTCCTATCTCTACCGAATGGGAAGAATATACTGCCGAAATTACTGTAGGCGGTGATGGAGCTGATTGTGCAGACCGTTTCTTATTCAATATAGGTAATTATGCAGGAACGATTAACATTGACAACATCACATTATGTTATTTGAATCCAGAAGGAGGAGGCGGTGATCAAACCATCGAAATGACCCCCGAAGAAAAGAAAGACACCTTGACTTGGGCCATGGACAACTGGATTAAAGGCATGATGGAAGCTTGCGGCGGCTATGTCACCACTTGGGAAGCTGCAAACGAAACCGTATCGGGAGCAGACACAGACGGTGACGGCTGGTACGACCTGCAGTCGGCAACCAACGGTGACCCGGAAACCAACTTCTACTGGCAAGACTACCTGGGCAACGAAGACTATGTGCCTATCGTGACCAAGGCGGCTGAAAAATATTTTGCCGAATATGGAGGCAACCCGGCAGACCTGAAACTCTTCATCAACGACTACAACCTGGAATCGTGGTGGGACGGCAACCAGAAGCTGAAGAGCCTTATCCACTGGATAGAAGTATGGGAAGCTAACGGAGCCAAGATTGACGGTATCGGTACGCAGATGCACGTCAGCTACATCCTGAACGAGGCAGACCAGAAAGCCCAGGAAGATGCTATCGTGAATATGTTCCAACTGATGGCGGCAACCGGCAAGCTCATCAAGATTTCGGAATTGGATATGGGCATTGTAGAAAAAGCCTTCGGCGAAGGCATCAAAACTGAAAATGTAACCTTCGAACAACAATTGAAGATGGCAGAGTTCTACCAGTTCATCATCGAAAAATATTTCGAGATTATTCCGGCAGCGCAACGGTATGGCATTACGCAATGGTGCATAACGGACAGCCCGGCTGAATCTGGCTGGAGAGGTGGTGAACCTGTAGGACTTTGGGACTTGAACTATAGCCGCAAACCTGCTTATGGCGGTTTCGCTAATGGTTTGGCTGGCGAAGTAATTGCTGAACCTTCTGCTTCTGTAAGCAATGAATGATACTTTGCATGGAACGGAAAAAGTAGATGTGTGCGTCTTTTTTCATAGCCGTGATAGTATAATTTAATTGATTCGGTTCTCTCGGCAGCGGAATTACCTGTTAAAGGATAATTCCGCTGCTTTTTATAGTAGAACAATATTGGTTTATAAAAATGTTCAAGATAACAATTCCCGTTATAATCGAATGGGCTTCCGCAGGAAATGAGTACTCAGAATGACATTACTTTTTAATTGTCGTTTTTTAGAAGCTGTTTTGAATTTATCGTGCGATGATTTGGGATGAGTTTTTGA
>ERZ780218.1435-NODE-1435-length-14933-cov-2.752319_pt1 | contig 14933 bp, 17 predicted proteins | sample MGYA00510975_ERZ780218 | MGnify/ENA primary metagenome ERZ780218 (study PRJEB29588, sample SAMEA2152063) | human gut metagenome | biome: human gut; feature: human-associated habitat; material: faeces | place: Denmark | collected 2008/2010 ...
ATTCAGCACAAGGAGATCCACATGTTCTATCCCAAAACATCGGTGGGTTATAAATTCCTATATATCCAAATTCCCCACTCCGCTCAGACAGTATAGTATTGATAAAGTCTCGTACTGTATACTCCTTTTCTAACAATACTTTATATCCGCATGTGCAATCTCCTGATACAGGAGTTGATTGAATAAATCTAAGCATCTTTGATTCTCCCATTCTCTTATATTTTCGATAGCCGATATAAGTCTTTCCTGTCTTCTTCGCACCATATCCGCTCGCCTTCGGATGAGTTCATTCACTCCCGTCTTTCGCTTTCGCAATGATCTCCATTTCTTACGTTCCATGCAGTTGCGGCGCGTTTTCTTTCGTCATCTGTTATATCAATGCATCCGCTTTCTTTAAGCTCTACTGTCACATCATATGTCTCTGGGAGCTGCGCGGAACAATTTAAGCATTGAATTGTGAAAATAATTACAACACCACATATTGGGTATATATAATCTTTGACGACAAATGCCGCCTCTTTGCCACAAAATGGGCACGGCTTTAATTCAATCCCATCAGCATTGGAATGGCCTGCATTTTCACGAGATAAGTTATTGAAGAGTCCTCTCAGTTCCGACGGCGTCCGCGCTGCTCGTGCACACATCGCAATAATCTCCCGCGCCTGTTCAAGCACGCTCTCCGTATGTGTATTTCCTCGCTTCTCATGATTCTTTATCGCGCACTCTATCTCCATCAGTGTCTTTTCTATTTCCCTTTCCATCTTTGCTCTCCTTTCTAACCCTTTTCCTTGATTTCATCTTTCTTGCTTTCTCAATTTGCACTTTCCGTTCCATAATCCCTCCGTGCATCTTCATCCAGTTATTTGATATCGACATACCCGTGGCCAATGTCAGTAATAACCGTGGAGTTACTCTGGCCTGAAATTCCATCGTGATTTCTTTCGGAATTTCCACGCTTTGCCCTATCTTTTCTGTTTTTGATAATTGTGCCGGTTTTACAGGGAAGTCTAATTCTGCTATATCGCCGATCTTCCGGCCGTCTACATATAGTGCCCCGCTCATTTTGTCGTACCTCTCAATCTTACCGGAAGGACCAAAGCCTTCATATCGGAGTCTTCCGCCTGGACGATCATCGGAGCCGAAGGAGAGGAAAAATTCAAAGTTATATTCTCACAAGTGAAGGCCTTTATTGTTTCCAGAACCAGCCGGGAGTCGAACCCGATACGGATCGGCTTCTCGATCGGGCTCTTGAGCATGATTTTCTCACGATAATTTGTCACTTTATCCTGAAGGATCACATTGATCTCCTCTCCATCAATATCAAACTCAGCGGGAACACTTTCATCCGTACACATCTTCGCTCTTGTCATGGCGCCTATGAGTTCTTCTCTGTTCACAATAGCGTAATTCTCCATATTCACGAACATCTTCTGGTACGGAACATATTTGCCATCACGTATCCTTGTGCGGATCAAATATGTATCAGTCTTGAAAATCGCTCCATTGGCATCATATGAAAGCGTTATATCGTCGTCCATGCCCATTGAAGTGAGTTTCTTTGCCGCTGTTTTAGGAACGATCAGTTTAAGCCCGGAAACACCAGAAATGGCATTGATCTGGTCCCAACACATGACATGGCCGTCCGTGGCCGCAAGGTTCAGATTGTCGCCTTCGCCTTCGAGATATATCCCTTCAAGCTCCGGCCGGCCCGGGGATTTGTCTGCTGCTGCATAAAGCGCATGTGATACCGCCTCCATCAAAAGCGCTCCCGGAAGGACAATCCCCTCCTCTTTGCCGGTTTCTGTTTTATCGTACATAAAGCTTTCCGCCGGGAATGACTGGTAACTGTTTTTAATTTTCTCCATCTGGATGGTCACCACATCTTTATCATCACAGGTGATCTCCACATCACCCTCCGGTAGATTTTTTATCAGGTCAAACGCTTTCATCGGAATGATAAATGATTCGTCCTCCGCGCCCTCTAATTTGACCTGTATCGTCATTTCTCCATTTGCAGCTGTTGCATAACCTTCTTTGACTAAAACGCCTCCAAGAGCGGGAATTTGCGGATTTTTCTGCACAACGCTCTTTACTTTGTCAATAGCTCTAACCAGCTCATACTTTTTTAACTTCATGATCTGTCTCCTTCCCGAAGTTCTATCCCATCTAAAAATCTTAGAACTCCATTTGAATACTTGATTTTATATGCTTCGAGATCCTCCCTGTTCATGTACTTGTGCCCGTAGATCTTTTTCATGTCACGGAATACCACCCATGGAACACGGTAAAAATCATCCAATCCTATTGAAACTACCAGAAAGCACATCGCTCCAAGTTTCATGTATCTCTCAAAGCAGCTCTCCTGTTCTTCTGTAACTACGTCTCTCATGATCTTCTCTTTATCCGTATGCTTTGCGTCGAACAGTACCATAGTCGCATCCATCAGGATTCCCTTGAAATCCGGCTGTGCCTGTTTCGCAAAGCAACAGATAAATTGTCCTCTTTTCCGGTCATACGGTTTCAGCACTCTCATCGGCTCCGGGGTTTTCTCTATGACGGAAATCCCCTTTTCCTCATAAAATTGGCAAGCGGCGCTGATCATGCCCTCAAAATATTCTCCTGATACTCTGGACCGGCTCCCGACCAATGCCCTACTGTATGTATCCATTCTCTTTTGCCACCTTCAGTAATTTATTGATCGTAACGGCTCCTATCCCCGGAATTTTGGATGTCTGCAGTTCTGCAAGGAAATCATTTGTACTTTTCCCGCTGCGTACTGACTTCTTTCCGCTGTTAAAGCCCTCGCTTCTGGCTTTCTCAACCCGATCCTCCACATAGTGTACAAGCTGTTCATCCGTCATCTTCCGCATCTTTACTGCCTTTTCGTGGATACGAACTTCATCTTCTGTTCTTCTGCAGTTCCGTTTACTCTTCCCCATGTCTGCTCCTTTCTATTCGTCCTCCAGCCCTTCGAGCGGAGGAACTTTTACTCCATGTTCTTTGCACCACTTTACGAAACACGGTTTGCACATATATGCAAAGGCGTTTGTCTTCCCGCCTCTTTTGGTTCGTGCCGTGATGGATACCATCCTGTTTTTCTCCTGCTGTTTGTGGCATTCCGCACATTCTCCCATCAGCTTCGCAAGGATTTTCTCGCTCTTTTTCCTTACAAGGAGCTGATCCGGGAACTCCCGCTTCATGGAATCTTCTCCAACAATATCAATAAGACTGTCTTTCATAAATACCGGTGTTTTTTCCTTCTCTGCCGCTTCAACGATCTTCCGGATCCACTCCGGATCCGGAATGACCTTCCCTTTTCTCCGGCCCGTCTCTGCGCCGATGATTACCCAGTCCACCTGACGGAACAAAATGTTATGCTTCTCGGGAAGAACGTCTTCCAGAATCGGTTCTATGCTCACAAATGTGTTGCGCCGCGCCGGCAGGAAGTTAAACTTATGCATTTCCTCTTCCCGTGTGATCGATGTTCCGTAAAACATATTCGCCCCGCCGGGAAGCATATCCAAATCCGCATACCTCTCTGTGTTTTTCGTGAGGAACAGATAGTTATGCTGTGGATGCTCCGCACAACACCGGAACACATCGTTGATCCAGGCGTCCGGCACCCAGTCTCCGAACAGATCCGCCATGGCTCCAACGAAAATGTTCTGGCCCATCTTCAATTTATCCAGAGTGCAGAAGCGATACCTGTGCATCGTCGGTTCAAACCCGAAAGGATATATGATCTGTTTTCCGTTTTCCCCTATGAAAGGCTCGTCCAATACATAACCGCCTTCATCTTTCCGGTATTTGTCAGTCTTCCTTATGTTCAGCTTTACATTCCCGGAAAATCTAAGGCTCATCGTTCTGGCGTAGCAATACTCGCATCCGTGCCGGCACCCGGTTACGATATTCAGCGTGTGATCGCAATATTCTATACGGCTTTTATTCACGATTTTCACCTCCATGTATCCTTTTATGACATTCATTACATAACAATTGTCCGTTCCCGACATCCAAGGCTCTTGAAAAATCTTGATGAAGACTTACTATATGGTGTGCTTCAAGACCGTCTTCCGCTCCGCACATCTCACATTTACCGTCTGCTTTTTGATAGACCGCTTTTACCCATGCCAAATATTCTTTACTTCTTCGGAATTTTCTGATCTTTTCCGTTATCCCGCCTTTCCAGTTGGGATTGTCCTTGCCTCGTCTTGTCTCAGACATTCTCCTTTTAGTTTCGTCAGAGTGATGTTTTCCGGTCATAGAACCAGGTTTCCCTTTTCTTGCCTCAACAGATTTCCTTATAGACTCTTCTCTCTTCTTTTCCCCTGTCATTCCGTGCATTCGAATACCATATTTACACATCCAATAGTGAATTGTCCTTGCATGGCATCCCGCAACTTCGGCCATTGCGTATATGCTTCTCAACTCATCGTATTTTCTCTGCAGCCATGCTTTGTCCTGATAAACTGGTCGGTTCATAATCCTTCGCCTCCTCCATTCTCGGCAGCTTGTCCAGAAGATTGCATGTTTCTTCTAAAGCCTCTCTTCTGTAATCCGAATATCCATAATTATCTTTTATCCTAATCAGGATCTCTACGATTTCTCCAATCTTCATCTATTCCACCTCCCAATATTCAACTGTGTATTCCATCTGTGGTTTTGGTTTATTTTCAGTTCCCGGAGCTATGCGTCTTCCAATCTTCACCGCATATCCGGCTTTGGCCAATATCGATACCAACTGCAGTCTGTCTTCTTCGCTCCACTGTGCAGAACCTTTCCGGATACTCCTGATTATGTTCGTGGCCATATTATCCGCACCTCCTAAGTCCTTTGCCTTTGTCCTTTTCTATGGTTTCCAACATTTTCTTTTTAAAAGCCTCGGTGAACGCTTTTACCTCTGGCGGCATTCCGCAGTTTCGGGATCCCCGGCACTGCACAATATCATTATCTTTCCACTCCATCGTGAAATACGGTTTATCCGGTTCCTGCTCCTTCCGGATGAAGAAAATATTCGTTTCCCCTCTGGCCACTCTGTCAACATAGGTACCAACGCAATGATGCAGGGCGGCCCCTTCCGCCTTAATATCCTCCGCACTGGCAGGAACAACCAGGAGAAGTCCTTTTCCCTTGACTTGAAAGGCGTTTTGAACATCCTTGTTCTCTCCCAGGATTTCTTCCAGAGCACGTTTTGTCTGCTCCATCCGTTTCTTTGCTTCGCGTTCTCTCTCCGCACGCTTCTTTGCTTCGATTTTATCTAGGTTTTCTTGATATTCTTTTGCAGTCCGATCGTGAACCTTCTTGAAGTTATTCGGCATATAAATAAACATATCGTCCAGATCGTAACCCAGCTCTTTGCACCATTTCAGATACTCAAGCCAATCCTTTGCCATGTTTCGCTTTCTCTCAATCCGCGGATCTTCCCTCTCTCGGTAACGCATGTAGGAATACCTCCAACACTCTCCCGATTCTCCGATCGGATATTTTTCACTTTCCCTCGTAATGTATTTCATAATCTTGTGGAGTGTAGCTTTCCTGTTCGCCTGCTTCAGGAGTTCCGTGTTGCAGGTAAACGTCTCGTAATATTCCTTTAACTGTTCAGGCTTGAACTGCAGTCCGATTTCCTGCGCCACTTGCAAAAGGCGAAGTTCGTAATGGTCTCCATCAATCGCCTGGAGCAACTTGGTATTCACTTTGTTCAGCCCCAAAATCTCATATATGGTGGATCCTTTTTCCCGGATTTTCCCTACCATATTTCCTGAATATCGGCAATTTATAATGTCTTTCGCCAACCTGTTCAGTCCCATTTTGCAGATCCACTCCAACTTGGGGAACTGTATGTACTTTGAGATTGCATCCTCATACCGCAAAGCTACTGTTGGCATATTCCCTGACAGCACTTCTAATGCCGAATATTTCATCGGGGTATGCTCCCATGCCGCCGGAAGATTGCCCGGATATAAAATACATTCCATACAGGCTATTCTTCCCTGATCAGGACACCATCGGCACTCCCCGCGCTGCTTATATACTCCCCACTCATAGGATTCATATTTTGGCTTTCCTTTCGGAAATGTATATATTGCCCTGCTATATTCGAATATATCCTGTTCAATCCGGCTTTTATCGATCGTGAACTCCACATATTTATCGCTCCGTATTCTCCGATCTGCCCGAAAATATCGAAGGGCGAATCCCTTTTCCATTGGATCTACATACAAGAACCAACGTTCATCGGATATCTGTCCCGGCATCTTCCCCCTTGCCTTAATCGTTACACGGCTTCCGCAGAAAGGACATATCCCCTTTTCATTGTTTCGAAGTCTGATATCTTTTCTCTTAACCGTTCCGATTTTCTTACAGTGCGTGCATTCGCATACAGCCTCGCCTTTCTTCTCCTCTTTGTAGATCAGGTACCGGCTGAAGCTCATTCCAGTCTCCCATACCCAGTCTTCAAATTCTTTGGGTGGCTCTTTGATCGGATTCATCACTGTGTCTATCTTGTCAGTCTCTTTTTTATGCCGCTCCGCAAGCTTTCGATCAAGAATCTCCTGTTGGAATCTATAAACTGCTGTCCATGGTAAATATTCATCATCCGAGTTTACATATTCCTTAAAAAAGTCTTTGATGGTCTTTACTTCTTCGTCAGATCTTATATGTACGTTTACTTTATATCGACTTCTTTTCAACTCTGGATCCCACAAATACTCTGTAAAGCTAAAATTCCACATTCCGGCGAACGATGCCGTATACCACTTTGTCTTTGACGTTTTCAAATCCTGTGTGATATAATCCTCATGTGACAGAAATGTCCTAAACTCTGCTTCTGTATTTCCGCCAGCCAGGCTTTTTATTCTAAAGAAATTCAGAAGCAGAATCTTTTTATCTTCAATCAATTCCGCCGTAACCATGTGATTCATGCTTTCCAGTTGTTTTGCATCATTAATCATCCTTTGCGTTGCACACGGTCGCGGTATTTTTGACAACTTTCTCTTATCCACTTTTATCGCCTCCTAGAGCAAATCAAACAATGACATCTGGCCTTCCGGCTCTTTATTCTTCGGAGCTCTGTCGTTCTTTTTCTCCGGCTCCACAGTTTTCTTTTCTCTGTCATCCTTTTTACCGTCAGTTTTCTTTTTCTGTTTTCCGGATCCAGTTTTTTTCTTCGCCGCTTCTGCTTTCCGTTTTGCTTCCTGTTCCTTACGCTCTTTCTCCTTTTTTTCCTCAAGTGCTTTGTCATCCAAACGGAAGTAATCCTCCGCCCATTCATATACCAGATCGTCGCGCACAACCGCGCAATTTCCTTCAGCCCGTTTCCGCGCCTGACCACGGATGTAAGCAAAACATTTAAGCCATGTTTTATGATCCTGAATAATATCTTCTGCCATTCCGGGATCCTCTTCGCATCTCTTAAGCAAATGAGTAATAATCGGATCTGCAAAATCCTTGTCCTTAGCCTGTTTCAGTTCCTCTTCCAACTTCTGCTTTGCTTTAGCCAATACGTCTCCGGCATTCGCCTTTTTTGCAGTCTCCACTTCTTCCGGAGTCGGAGCCGGAATATTTCCGGTAACGGCATCAGCAAGTGATGCAGTCCCCATTTCCACAAATGAAGAATCCTCTTCGTTCTCCTCTTCCTCGCCCCGATCAGATTCATACTCCCTCTTCAACCGATCATTTGTCACATCAAACAGTGTGTTTCCATCAGCATCATAGAATACCGTGACCGCATCCCTTTTGAGAATTTTGTACTCTTTTTCCCGAATCGTAACCTGGCATTCTTTCTGGTCGCTTGAATATCCACTCTCCAGATACTTTTTAACCACTTCATTCCATGGCCAACCGTAGGTGTTTTCGTCTTTCTGTTCAGTTGTAAAATGCCTTACATTTTCTCCCATCTTTTCTCCTCCTTATCGTTAAAATCAAAAAACATGTAAAACCGTTCTCTTCCCCGCTCTGCTTCCCTGTATTCATTCCATCCAGCTTTCCCAAGTAAGAAAAATAACCGCCGATGGGCCCATGGACCTATCCTGAACATTGGCATAATCCACAATTCCTGTCCTTCTCTCTCTTGCGGGAAAAGCACATGTCCTGTTACGGGATTTGTCAGCGTGTCTCCGATGCAAATATATCCGGCGCATCCAAGCAGCGAAAGCTGTATGTAGCACATCATTCCCGCCACCCGGTCAACATCCTGGCCCACGAACACAACATGGTTCTGAAAATTATATTTTGACAACTTCATCTCACTTACGGTAGCAATCAGTGTTGCGCCCGCCCCGCAGGCAGGATCGCAAACACTTATATATCCCCTTTGCTCTATCTGCTCATCCACATCGCCCGTAACAATATTTGACATTGCCTTGCATACGCAATAGGGTGTGAAAAATTGTCCTTTCCAATGATTTCCAAGCTCCAATTCCATGAACAATTCTCCGAGGAAATCCTGTTCCGGGTTTCTTTCGAGCGCTTCGACGATTACTGCCATGCACTGTGCCGGCTTATCTACACCGCCAAGGCGCTCTGCACATTGTTTGTACTCCCTCTCCCTCTCCAAATATCGAACGCCCGCCTTGTCCGGATCTGTGGAATTCGCCAGAGAGCACGCTATCATGCTAATGAGATCTGCCCAAACCTGCCACGCACTCCGGCTGTAGCACATTTCCCGAAAGACTTTTAAGAATTCCTGCTTTGTTCCCTGTATCTCTTGCACTTCTTTCTTCGCCTTCATCGCAATCCCTTCTCCCTCATGAGCCGATCTATAAATTCAGGAGTTGATACATTTCTTGCAGAGTCTGGTTCTTTGCCCTCGATTTTCGGCGTTTTCTTCTCCTGTTCCCTGCAGCTAAGCATGTACTCTGATTTCTTTTGCAGTACAAGCTCCGGAAGTCGGCTGTCATTGATCTTGCGCTGCACAATAGCGTCATAAATCTTGAAGAAATGTGCCCGGTTCGCAACCGGATTATCTCCCAGGCATAATTCCCTGAATCCCATCCGTTCCACAGCTTCCCTTGTCGGACCAGACAGGCTTTCCACAGCCTCGTCCGACCGGTAATATCCGTATTTCTGGATCGCACGCTGCACATCACCCCAGGCTTCTCCGGCATCTTTTATTTGTGGCGATGTATACTCCGCGCATTTCGCTCTTATTTCTGCAATCTGCGGGGGATACGTCTGTGTTGCGATCAGCTCTTGAAGTGCCGTCTCGCAGATCTTGAAGTCGATATCTCCAAGCATTCGGTACCACAACTGAATACTGTACTTATCAGGCATGATGTTAAACGTCGGATACGCACTTTTGATAGCAGCTCTTATCACATCAAACTCCTGTGGTGTCATATTAATTTCTACCTCCATACCAATCGGCTGTAGATTCCATGTACTGTCCGGTTGTCATTCGGCGATTGTCCGGCGCCGCAGATCTCATGGCCGGTGCTTTGTCCTGTGCCCGTCCAAGCCAACCGGTAATGAACCGCTTGATCCCACGCTCTGTCTTCCGATTTTTCGGATTGCTGTCAAGCCACGCATACATCTTGCGGAATTCCTGTTCCACATCAACAGCAGGATACAGTTGGCGAAGAGAATTAAGGTAATTGATCGTAACATCGAAAGAGTCAGATCCCGTCACAAGGGGAAGGGATATGAATACGTTCTGCTCGGAGGTTATTACCTCCGGGCATATAGTATCTTTCTCTTTATCTTTATCTTTCTCTATCTCTTTCTCTATCTCTATCTCTACGTCACCTATGCGTAACTGTCGCGTCACTTCGCTGTCACATAGTGACGCTTTCTTTTCCCGCATCCTCCGCATGCGTTCTGCACTTGCGCTTTCAGACCCCACCATTTTATCGCATTCCGTTAGGCGGTATTCCGTTTCATCAACCAACTCCATTAAGCACTGCCGGATCAGGAAAAGAACCGTTACCTTGACGTTCTCGGAATCCTCATCGAGTTCCAATGCCAGCTCTTCGTAGAAGTCGTCTTCCACCCCTTCAAAATAGATTTTCCCGTCCTGCTTCATGGCGATAAGCAGCATCTTGAGGTAGATAATCGTATATGTATCCCCGCCGGCGATCTTTCTGAGTTTCTTAATCGGCTTCTGCCGGAAGAATCCCTCCGGCAGTTTCAGCCAATAGTATCGTTTTCCCATTCAGCTATCCTCCTAGTAAATTACTTTTGAGCCATCGTCTGTTTTAATGACCGTGATGCTCTGGCTAAACCTTGCTTTCATGGCGTCATCATGTGTGATAGCCATAATCTTGACGTCAGGATATCTGTGGCGTATTGTTTCGAGCGAATCCACGTAGGCCTGTGCTCCATCATCATCCAAAAACGGAGGCTCATCGATGAACAGCATTCCAAGCTGAATTCCGGCCGCAGTAGCCTTAATCTCTGAAAGGGCAAGGATCACAGCCAGAGAAGCTTTAACCTTTTCTCCTCCGCTCTTTGATGCGTACGGCAAGGTAGTCTTTCCGTATTCAGCTATCAGCACATCCAGAGTGGCTTTATCTCCATCCTTGCCTTTTACAGTCCGCTCCATGACGAACTCAACTCCCATAGTTCCGCCGGTCATCTGGCCAAGAATATTGTTTGCCGTATCCGTGATGTGAGGGATAATGTTCCTAACGATCTGATGCGGAACCCCGTCCTGACTGAACGCCTGTTTCAGCACATCATAATGCGATGCCAACTCCGCCTCTTTGGAGATTTCTATTTTCAGTTCATCCATTTCTTTTCGGATCTTCATCACATCTTCCGAGCGCTGAATCAGGATACCTTTTTGAAGCTGAAGCTCCGAAGCTCTTTTCTCAAGATCCGCTTTCTTCTTCTCCAGCTCATGTAAGTGTTCTTCTTTTCCCTGTGGGATGCCGGAGAGCAGCTCCTGCTTCTGCAAGAAGTCCGAAAATATTTTCGTCCATTCATCGTTTTTCCGGCTTTCCCGTTCCTTCAGGTCTGACCGCTTCTCTTCCAAGTGTTTTTTTCGTTCTTCGTAGACCGGAATATTTGTTTCCTGATCTGCGTATATCCGAAGCTCGTCAACGGTTCTCTTAGCTTCCTCATATTTTTTAACGGATTCCAACAGTCCGTGAACGGTTTCCGTTATCTTCTGGCTTTCTATTTTGACCGTAGAGACATTTTCCATGCATGAGCCTATTGTTTTATCATTAGACTCTTTTTCGCCTTCCAAACGGGCACGCAGCGCCTTCTTTTGTTCCGCCTCCTCTTTCTTTTTCTGGAACAACTCAAGCTCAGAAATTTCCTCCAAAACTTTCCGCTCTTCTTCCGGCGAGTACCCAATCTCTGACATTTCCTTTTTCTTAGCTCCTGCATATGCAGCGTAATCTTCCTTGGCAATGCGGATGGCCTCCTGCATCGAAGCAATATCTTTTTCGACCTGTGCGATTTTTCCTACATCCTCTCTCGCTTTCTCGAGAAACCGGCATGTGGCATTCGCGATATCCGGGCATCCGGAGTCTTCCATGAAAGCCTGCTGTTTCTTATATGCCGCAAGATCGGCCTCTGCAAGTTTGAGCTGCGTAGAAATCTGATGTACAGATTCCGTGACTTCCGCATGTTTCTGATTCACCTCGGACGAAATTGCAGCACAGCGGTCCTTTTTCTCCCGAACGGCCGTGAGTTCTTTCCTCTTTTCCTCCAGTTCAGCAAGCTTCTTGTCGATCAGCGCTACATCGGCATCCTCAATCTCCAAAAGCTGCTCCTCTATCCTGCGGTTTTGTGCCTGAGTGGTATTGATGATGTTCTCATAGCGTTGAATCTGGGATTCCTTCTCTTCCAAAGATCTTTTTCCAGATTCATACTCTGCCACCACCGGGGCAAGATCCGTTACCATAGTTACTGCTCTCTGATACTCCTGTGATTTTTCACGTACCATGTCAGCATTTCGGAGGAAAAGCTCGCAAGATTCGATTTCGCGCTGTATTCCTTCTGCTTCTGTCCTTGTTTTTTCCAGTTCTTCTTTTGCTTTCTCGGATGATTCTTTGAGGCGATCTACTTCTTTCACCGCTTCAAGGTACCCGCTCACCTGTTCTTTGCATACCTCAATATCCTGATCGGTCATCTTGCGGATGTCCGACAATTCCCCTATCTCTTTCTCGAGACTTTCCAGCTCTTTATCGGGATCTCCTTTCTCGGAAATAAACTCAGCTTTAACTTTCACCGCTTCTTTTTTGGACATCAGATTTCTTTTTGTATCAGCAAGCCGCTTCTTCGCATCCTGCTCCATAACGCCATATACGGACAGCCCCAGGAGATTTCCGAGTATCGTCATCCTGTCTTCCTTTTTCGCCTGCAGGAATAATCCATACTGGTCCTGCATGATCAGTGCGCAGCTCCGGAATGTCATAGAGTCCATACCGAGGATTTTTTCGATTTCAGCCTGCGTGTCCTTGATGCGCTCAGCCGATAAATTGATCCATTCCTCCCCATCTTTCTGTGATATGTTCAGCGTTGCTCTGCCTGATTTCGTCCTGGTCCTCACAATACGGAATCTCTTTTCTCCAATGTCGAAAATAAATTCAATAGATCCACTCCTCGCATCTTCACTCCCGCGGATCCACGCCTTATTGTCTCCCTCTCTGGTTTCCTCGTAGAGGCAATCGACAATTGCGTCCATAAACAAACTGCTCTTTCCGGCACCGTTCACACCATTAATGGAGCAAAACGAAACGTCCGAGAAATCAAAGGTCTCCTCTTTGTAGTTTCTATAATTTTTCACTGATATCGAAACCGGTCGGAGCACACCGTGATTTTCCGCTATCGATTCCGATTTCAGTGCCGCCGCAATGATCGGCTCCCCAAGCTCCACAACTTTGTCAGCATTTTTTACGCATTTTTCAGACAACCATTTTTTCAGATTGACGAGCGGGTCGCTTTCTTCCGACAGCAGCCCTCTGTTTGCTATTTCCACCATGCTCTCTGCTTCTATGTCAGCCACATAAAACGCTCCCATGTCATAGAGATCCGACTGCAGCACTGGGATATTAAGCGCCTTTTTCTGTTCACTTGTGCAACTGTATTTGATTCGAACAATCTTGTCCGATACAAGATCCGGATATTTTTCATTCATCAGGAAAATTTTCCCTTCCCGTAAATAGGACTCCACATCCTCCTGAGTCCATGTAACCGTCTGAAATTCTCTGAACGGAGTCTCATATCGGTGTCCGGATTTCAGTTTTCCTCTTTCAAATTCATGGATCCAGAAGCCTCTGCTCTGCCCCTCATCATTGAAGTTCATGGCGTTAATAGCTCCGGAATAGAACACATTATCCAGACCTTCAAGAATTTGAGGTCTGTGTATATGCCCTAGAAGTACCGCAGAGTATCCGGCGGTCTGCAGAGCCTCCCTCGGAATTACCGGTTCAAAGTTTGAAAAGAAAGACGTCTGTCCAGATTCCATGTTGCATCCGGGTACTGTATAATGTGCCATTAAAATCTTGGGTGTCATATCTGGTAGGATATTTGTGTTTGAGCATTGAGCCCTTAATCCCATAACCATATCTGATATATACTTGGTCCATGTCAGATTCTCTTCCTCTGCAGATAACCCTGGAAACTTTGACCGAAACTCCTGCTTATCAAACCCGGGAATGCATGCAATGTCTGCGATCGGTGTTGAGATAACCTGCGGCGTGGTAATCACTGCAACTTTCTTGTTCTTTTCAAGCATCTTCGTCAGCACCCGGAACTGATTTTTCCCATCGTGATTAGGAGTTCCTCTCATAACAACTACGAATTTACTACATTCTGAAAGTCCTTCGATAATATCAACTGCCGCAAGCATTTCATCTGAATATCTTTCCGGTCCAACTTGTTCCTGATGGAATATGTCCCCACTGATGCAAACGAGGTCTGGACGCTCATCTTTTGCTATAGATACCATGTATTTTAAGCAGTTAATTGTGTCCAAAGATCTTAAATTAATCCCATCCTCAGTAGGCCCCTTAAACTTTCCAATGTGCCAATCTGCTGTATGTAAAATCTTCATCCTATTTTCCTCGCTTCCTCTGTTAATTTTCTAAGCTGCGGGAAGAGCAGGTCGAACTGATCTCCCGGCACCCCGCAAAAGCTGATGCCTGAACCTTCCCACTTCTCTCCGACAATCAGGACATTCCCAAGAATCGGGTCATAGAGCCATGATGCCACGAGATTTTCCGGGAGTTCATGATAATGCCCGTCTTCGTCTATCAGCATGCTTACACAATTTCCTCTTTGCCTCGATCCGCAAAGCTCGCTGTACAGACGCTTCGGCATAACATGCTCATACAATTCGCACTTCGGACCGATGTGGTTTCTCAATGCCTGATTCTGTTCCCCGAAGCTCCCCTCCGGAAAGTCGTGTACTGAAATCTGGTTTTCCGTAGTAATCTTGATCATTTTCATTATCGGTTTCCTCCTCTCTGGCATTTGACACACAGTGGACGCCCGTATTTATTCAGCGAGTATTCGTATACTTTCTCAGTGATTACAGCCCCGCATCCGTCGCAGGAATATCCTTCATTCTCCTGCGGAGCCGGCGGTTCTTTCGTATCCGGTACATTCGGAATTTCTTCCGGGATATCCGGAATATCATCATCCGGAGCATCACTCTGGAATGCCGGGTTATTTGCAAACGCTTCTGCATCAAAAGTTTCTTCGCTGTCAAACTCAACCTTTCTGACCGGCAGTGCCGCTGCACCAAACATATTGTTTACCGAGCTGATTCCCTGCGCGAGCATCGCCTGACGTACCGTCGGATCTGAATAATCCGGAGAGAAAACCACGGTCGGGATGGCAAAATTCTTTTTCAGCTCCTCTTTCGTATATGTTCCCTTGACTCCGAGAAGCGCCCGGATCACTCTGAGTTTTGCTCCCGTGATCGCCTTTTCTGCCCAGGTCTTTTTAAGAAGCGCCATGTTCACCATAACTGACCTCTCGAT
>ERZ780218.1446-NODE-1446-length-14844-cov-3.435594_pt1 | contig 14844 bp, 15 predicted proteins | sample MGYA00510975_ERZ780218 | MGnify/ENA primary metagenome ERZ780218 (study PRJEB29588, sample SAMEA2152063) | human gut metagenome | biome: human gut; feature: human-associated habitat; material: faeces | place: Denmark | collected 2008/2010 ...
AAACACTCTCCTTTAGGAGAGTCCAAGCATAGCGCATTGGGCGCATCTTTTCGGCTCATTTGCCGAAAAGTAGTTGCCTAAAGGCAAATATTTTTTCTTACCAAAAGAATTGTAAAAGTCTATAAATTTGTCTGGATATTGAAATCTCTTTGTGATAGTGTTGTGGTTGCAGAAAGGAGATTGATAATATGCCTAAACTAATTGATTTTTTCAATGTAGCTGAGCTCATTTCTGTTGAAAAATTATCAGATATGAGTGATGAAAAAATGGAATTGGCGTAAGGATTATGTTGGCTATCAATGTGAATTATTCATATTAGAAAGTGAAGAAGAAAACAAAGGAAAAAGATATATTTACTTCACTGAACACCACGATTATCTTAAAACAGGTTATGGTGCCTACTCAATAGACGATGATATTATCACAATGAAAACTAAAAACAGCATTTACAAATTCAAAATCATATACAAGTGAGGTGAAATTTATGTATGAACTTTATGACAAAAACGGTAAATTCCTATGTTACCGAATGACTAAAAGAATTAGAAATGACAAAGGTGAATACGATGTACTGACTGCAAGGTCTAAAAAATCTGAAAAGGATTGCCGTAAGGTTATGGATAGCAAAATCCGTGACTACTACATTCAAAAAGAGCAAGAAAAAGCCAAAGGCGTTTATCCTGAAATGTTATTCAAAGATTTTGCTGAAAACTGGTATGAACTTAACATTAAAAATGCAAATATCAGCGATACAACTAAAAGTGATTACAAGTATTATCTATTCAGTAATATCATTCCATACTTTGAAAAATTCAAACTATGTGACATTACTGAAGATGACTGTCAGAGATTTATGAATACATATGTTGGTTACAGTAAAGCTAATGTATCAAAGATTAGAATGACACTTCGTAGAGTATTGAGAAAAGCCTTAAAACAAAAGCTGATACCAAGCAATCCTGCAGAAGATATTGTGTTACCTCAAGTTACTGAAGGTCATCGCAGACCGATTACAGACGAAGAAAGAGCAATGATAATCGAAACTGCAAAAACACATTATGCAGGAACAATGGTATTAACTATGCTCTACTGTGGATTAAGACCAATAGAAATCCGTAGAATGACTTGGGATTGGATAGATTTTGATAACAGTATACTGACAGTTGGCAAATCAAAAACAAAGGCAGGAACAGGCCGAAAGATACCTATTCCTCCACAACTAAAGACAGCACTACTTGAGCATAAGATGAAACACCAAAATGATGAATATGTATTTGTAAGAGTTAAGAACAACAAATTACCTATGGATGAAAACGCATTCTACCACGCTTGGCACAATTTCAAAAGACAAATGGATATTGCAAACGGTGCTAAGGTATACAGAAACCAAATTGTTGAATCCACCCTATCCCCAGACCTCGAGCCATACTTGTTAAGACACACCTTCTGCACGGACTGCCAGGCGGCGGGCGTGCCAATCAATGTGGCAAAAGAACTCATGGGGCATAGCGATATATCCGTGACGGCGAAGATCTACACACATATGGTAGACGAAGTGTTTGAGCAAAACAGAAAAAGATTAGAACAATATGCCGAACAAAAACAAAGACTAACAACAATATAGTACAAAAAATAACACACAAAATGTAAATTACTTGCATATTTGTACTATGTAATGTTAAACTTGTTTCAACGATAATAATAAAGTATAATCGTTTTATGAATTTGTTTAAAGAGGTTATGACTTATGTACAAAATCAATAGAGACAGTAAACAAACAGAAAAGATACAAGAAGTCACATTCGAGTCATTGGGAATAACAGAGAGATACGATATCCAAGAATGGGTTGCTAAAGACCCAAGCATTTTAGAATATGATAGTGAATTATTAATCATACAAAAAGAATTTGATGGATTTGAGGATACAAATAGAAGATTGGACTTATTAGCTTTGGACTCAAACGGTAATTTGGTAATAATTGAGAACAAGCGTGATGATACGGGCACGGATGTTACTTGGCAAGCTATTAATTATGCGTCTTTTTGTTCCACGCTTACTAAACAAGAAATTATATCAATATACAGAGATTATCTATTACGATACGAAAATAAGAGTTATAGTGATGATGAAACAGAGCAAATAATTGATGACTTTTTAGATAATAAAAGCATAGCATATCCTACAGATACACAAAGAATAATTCTTGTTGCCCATAATTTTAGAAAAGAGGTTTTATCTGCTGTTCAATGGCTAAATAATAACGGACTTGATATAACTTGTATTCGTTTTACACCTTATAAATTTAATGATAATTTACTACTTGATGTAGACAGAATTCTTCCACAGGAAGAGATAAAAGACTACACCTTAAAAATGGCAGCAAAAGTTGCAGACAAAAAATCACAGAATGCAGAACAAAGCAAATCACAGCAAAGGAATTTAAGATTTTGGAAATATTTTTCAAATAAGTTCAATGCAAATGGAACAGTATTTGAAAATGTTAACTCTTGGGACACAACAAAAGATCATTGGAAAAATGTTTCTGCTAAATTTGGAAAAAGTCTTCAGTACAGTTTTGTTATTACTCAGGACAAAGTTCAGCTTGAATTTTATATAGGCAGTTCAGACAAAGAATATAACAAAAAAGTATTTGACTTTTATTATAGCCATAAGCAAGAAATTGAAAAAGCACTTTCAAATTATACAATTATTTGGGAAAGACTTGACCAAAAGAAAGCTTCAAGAATTGCTTTGGTTAACAATGAAGTTAAGCCGTCTGATAATAGCTCTTGGGATGATATTTCCGATTTCTTTATTAGCGCATTGTCTGATTTTGTTCCTGTTATATCTAAAAGTGAATATAAAAAAGAAATTACCAAAATAAACTAATAATAACTTTAAAGATGAGTTCATTTATAAATGAACTCATCTTTATTTTTTATATAAAAAAACAGTAGAATTTAAAGTATTTTACTGGTCTCGTGGGCATCTCTGAAATGTATTACATATTTAATCAGCAAACAAGATTTAGGCATAAAAAAGGCTTGAAAACTGATGTTTTCAAGCCTGTGGGTATTCACTACAAAAAAGATATATGTTTGAAGGTATTTATTGTTGATTTTAATTTCTCCTAGCAAACAAATAAACACAGTAAATAAAATTGATTCATTAATGTGTTAGTAATCAATAGATCACTATATCATAATCTTCAGCAATCATTTCATAATATGCATTTTTCATTTCTTCTATGGCTTTGAATTTATTATTGCTTTGCTCATATTCAGAATAAGCCGATGCAAGTTCAGGATGTTTTTCTATGCATTCACCCGACAAAACCTCTTCCGTAACCATATTACTGAATGCTGTATGCATCGCTGCTTGCTTTGAACGGCGCATACTTATTTCTATTACATCTTCAAGAGAAATTCCATATTTATTTCGACAATATTCGTCTGTCAGTTCTGGATCATTTCTCATCGCTTGTTCTATTTGGTTGTTTGAAGAAGTTATGCTTGGATCAATTTGCAAATTATTTTTAATTCCATAATCATATATAATGTAATACTCAACAAGTTCGTCTATAGTATGTTTTTCTCCATCAATACCAAAGGAATCCATATCTATTTGTGTGATTTCATGGCCGTTTACTGTTGCAAGTATTTTTGGGTCGTCAATGCTTTTCATTTGATAATCAATTTGCTCTTTTAATGAAGAAGAATCTGTTGTTGTTTCAACAGAAGTAGAAAGATCTTCATTATTTGTGTCATTTAATTCACAACCACAAAATAATATTGCTATTATTAAACATATTATAATGGATGATAATGTTTTGGTATTTTTAATTATATTAACCATTATATGTGTCTCCTTCGTTCCATGTTAGTTGTATAGTAAATGAACCCTTGGTTAAAAAGTTTCTCCCATACCCCGCACAATGCAAATCATACAACTCGGTTTCATTAACATACTCCAAAACAACAACTTGTGGGTTATCTCCAACTGTCTCTATATCAATATATAAGGGGAATAATTGGGGATCTTCTCCTGGTCCAGCCCAATCATAATAATCCCTTATATCAAATGTTAGATCCATTGTATAGGTATTTTCTTTTCTGTACTTGTATCCAAAGATTTATAATATGAAATTAATATCACATCAAAAACTAAGGAAACTATTAGCCCTATTATAGATATAGTAAACAATGCACTTGAGTGTTCCAATGAAAATACAGCATTGCCGAGCAAGCCAACAACAGCAGACAATACAGTAGGCAGCACTGCCCTTACAAGTTTTTTCTTAAAAAACGCCATAAAAATTAACCAAACCCATATAACATCATAATTATAGGTTAATTTTAACATATTAAAATATAAATTACAACAAATTGTGACAAAATAGTTATTATCATGTATATGTCAACTAATACTGCTAAAATAATTAATTCGAACCCTTCTCCTATTATTTGCGTAAAAATAAGATTATTTGATTTGGTCTCCTCATTGGACTCAAATTAGCAACTATAAGGTTAACAGCTGCATGCTTTATCGAAGTTTAATACTTAAAATTTAAGGTTCATTTCCTTACATTTTTATAAATAACAATAAAAACATCTAAAATTTTGTAAATAAATATTCTGCATGCAAGCAATAAAAAAAGCCCGATAAATCGGGCTTTTTCAGCGTTATATCTTTTTTGGTAACGCTTTATGGCAGAGGTATGAGAACCTGCCTTGCAAATGCAAGGCAGAACCTCGGCGTTCGGGCATTAAAATGCCCTCGGCTAAAGGATTCTTCGAATCCTTTTACAATTTTACAAAAAGAAAAAGAACACTGCGCGAGTGTTCTTTTTCTTTTGTCTATCCACTACAAAAAAGATGTTTTTAAGTTTTTAATTATAGGATTCGAACTTTTAATTTTTAAGTTAGATTAATTTAAATATTTTCCAACGCCACAACTTAAGGAAAAATTTAAAACTTATACTTCTCAAAATCCGATACAAAAAGATTTTAAATATATTAATACTGAAATGCAAAACTATCAGGCGTCAGGAGTTCCGATATATGTTGCAAAGTAATTAATGGGATACTGTGATATATCTGTAAAGGCAAAGATCTACACTCATATGGTAGATGAAGTATTCGAGCAGAACAGAAAACGCTTAGCCAAGTATGCTAATCAAAAAGCAGTAGATGAATAAAAACAAAAGGGCAGGGATACGGTAAGATTTACAGTATCCCTGCCAAAATTCAACCAATTACTGCTTTTTGCAGATTGTTGTAAGGGTTAATATTTTATTTTATATTTTTTGATATTCTGCAAATATAAATAACGGCAAGTCTGCATTTTATGCGCCCCATCATAACTTTTGGGTTCTTCTATATGTTTTAATACAAATTCGTGTTTCGATAAAAGATTCAGATAATATAAAAATGGACGATAAAAATGTAATGTTTTGCCCCAAAAATTATTTTCAAAATTATAGAAGTTTAAGTATCTTTCTGTTTTTTCCATAGTAATTTCTCTACCTCTCATCAATTATTCAATATAACAACAATACACTATTATTTTACTATAGGAGTTACTGTAATAAAATTGCAAAAGCCGATTTTACATTTTCGTAAAACCGACTCTTAAACTACATTACATATTTTATTGATAACTCATTTAACTCGTTGATAACCTTTTCATTTCTCAACTTTCTTGCCACAGGCATAAAGATAGAAAGTGTTTCTTTTGCCTTTCTCTTTTTCTCACTTTCTTCCATGTATTCTATGGTTCGCATATTATGAAGTCGCTCCGCAATTTTTATAATAGCGCATTCTTCATCTTCTAGACCGTCTTTCTCAATATCATAATCTCTTAATCGTATAAGGATTTGTGCAACATCTTTTGGCAGAGATTTCTTTATATCATCTATCGAAACATCAGTTTTTCTAAACACATCGCAAAACATCCCTGCATAGACTACATTTGCTTCTGTTCCTATTTGAACAAGTAACAATGATACATTTAACAAATGCGTAATATACTCATCTCCTGAATATCTTTTTTTATTTGCATATGACTTCTTACAGAAATTATAGACTATTCCCAACTCTGTAGTATCCAATTTATTTTCTATCATTTTTCGTTCTAATAATTCAAATAATTCTTCCTTTAACATATGTTCATCGGTCTTTTCATAAAAAGCATAATTACTCATATCACTACCTCCTAAATGAATGATTTCTAGATTCATCGCATACAAGAGAGACGGAGAAAAGCCATAATAGTTTTTAAAAGCTTTAATGAATCCACTGTGAGATTCCCATCCATATTCAATCGCCACATCAAGAATTTTATTTCCTTGCAAAATATCTTCTGACGCACATATAACTTTTCTTTCCTTAACATATTCCATAACAGAAATATTCATTTCCTGTTTAAATATTCTTGAAAAGTAAAACTTTGAATAACCTACATAATCTGCAATTTCCCCAATGCTTAATTTTTTCTTTAAATTTTTCTCAATATAAACAAGGCTCTCTGTTATTATTCCCTTTTTATCCATCCGTTTTCCTCTTGCAATCTAATGATATAAATAAAATACTATATTTGCTGGAATTATGCTTTTCCAATATTGCTCAAAATACAATTAAACTTTTTATTCACTATACATTCTTTTGTATTATTCCATTATGGCAGAGAAGGCAGTAGAATTCATTCTGCATTACTCCACTAACTTCTTCTTTCATCAATATCTTTATCAACTTCTATTTTCTCTGCCCTTGCAGCCACTTTACCATTTAACGACTCATCTGTTTCTTCTACAGCTCCGACAAACAATTCTGTATCAACATTATCAACAGTAAAAGCCATATTCATATTCGGATTTCCAACATTAGCATCATCGTATTTAAGAATAGCCATAAAAACACCTTGCGTATGTATTTTCTGATGTATTTTATCATCACAGTCTGAAGTTGTTTGAAGAATTTTTTGATAGAAATCCGATAATCGTTTCACATCTTTCGTCAAAAGACATATTCCTGAAAAAATATAGTATTCCTCTTTATTTCCAATTTTTCAATCTGTTTAAACAAATTAATTATATAATAATAAAAAATTCAACACAATATTAGTTTGTATTTTGATAGCAAAATGTGGTATGTATTGTGCTGCGGAAGCGCATTTTCCGATAGTCGCAAAACCAGTAGGTAAAGGCAAGTAATTGAAAAATTTCTTGCCTTTATCTCTCAAAAGTCTCTCACCTAAACGCTCCTGGTCGCTCTCGTTCGGTTTTGAAAATTTGAAATTTATAGGCCTCTGAAATTCTCTCAAAAAACTCAACAAAACAAAAAAGAAAAAATCGCCCTTAAATCAACAGCAGATTGAGGGCGATTTCGGACAATTTAAGGCAATTTCACAAAAGAGAAAGGATGGTGAGGTTTCCTCACCATCCTTTTTAAATGCATATAGAAATTAAACCATTATTAGTATTTGAATATTATCTCGCCGACTTGAGAAGTGTTGTATTCTCCGATTTAAATGACTCCAAACACTTAGAATAATCTATTTTATCCCAACGCTCTTTTATAATTCCTTTAAAACCGTATTCATTACCTAAGGCAGTTAAACTTTCGTTAATCTTGCTTGTAATATAATAATACATGTTTTGTCTTAATTCTTTTAGCTTGGCGTTTCTATATAATAAATAGCATTCGCTGAAAAGAGGGTTATTTGAGTTTCGGAAATACCAGTACAGGTCTTTACAAACAGATAACTGATTATAATTATATGCGTCTATGTATTTATCCCAAACAAATCCGTTTTTTTCACTATTTAACACTAATTGAACATTCGGAGATTCAATTTTATCAATTTTTTTGAGGATTCTCTTTACTCGAAGTTTAGAAATACCGATATCAGATGTTTTAAAAACAACAATATTATTCTTTTGGACTTTTCTTTTTTGATTATTGTCATTTGGCGATTCTTTAACAATGTATGAGTTGCATCTGTTCTTAACACAATTTGAATCCAAGACCTGTAAATCCAAACCAATTAATATATTTTGGGGATTTCGTGTTTCAAGTATTTCCAAATATGCAACTCCATTTATAATTAATTCTTCCGTTATTCCACTCAGAAGTTTATCAAATGTGTAACGGAAAAAACCATAATCGCTATTAGTTAGTAACTCTTTAAGATTATTATTATCAACAACATAATATGGATCATCAAAGCGACCAATTGCCGAAAAAGTTATACTATAACTTTGACAAAAGTCTTCCATAAGCATATGATTATTAACACTAAAGGTTTTTTCTTTATTCTTCATTTAAGTTGTTCTCCCAATTATAACGACTGTGGTACTTTTTATCTTCATCTAAATACTTGTTTAAACAAACAACACAAAATACTTCTTCAGTATTGGATAAACCACGCCATTCAAAGCTAGTTCTACAAAAACTATTAATAATATTGCTATCCGATTTTATTTCAACATTTCCAAATCCAGCATCTACATACTCGACAAAGTTATTCTTCTTTATCGATTCTGTTATAAGCATTTCCCATGAGGTATGAAGAACATCTCGGTTTCCTATCCCAACAAATATTTTTTGAAGTTGATTTAAGAGTTCGGCCCATTTTTCAATTGTTTCTTTGGACTTTGGTGTTTTTGAAACAAATTCTTCAATACTTAAGTTTACACACTCTTTCCAACGAGAATCTTTAGCAAACTCTCCAAAAAGTATAGCAAGTCCAGAAAGAATAGAGTATTCAAGCATTGGTTGTGCAAAAGCTTGAAGCACGCCGGACTGCAAATGTGGTTCTTTTATTTTAACCAAATCATAACGTATATATTCTTGATATAATAATACAAGCGGCAAAAATCCGTCATAAGCAGATTTGAACTCATCGAAATTATTCTTTGCAATCGTTTCAACGATAATAGTACATATTATATTATAGTAATATCCTAAATAGTCAGGAACACTTTTCCTGTTTGACCATTTATCAACTGCAACTTTTGTTACTACATCTCTAAATCTCTTTGGCAGGGTATAGTATAAAGCAGATACTTGTTTTTTGTATTCTTCAAATGGTACAGTTTTCCAAACAATAGTTTTTTCCTTGTGTTTAGCGAGTAATTCGTTAAACACATCGGATAAATCGTTAATTAAAATATCGCTTTTGGATTTTAATTCCGGTATTTTAGAGAAAGATAAACAAGCAGCTTCATTCATTTCGTGATCTTGTAATAAAACTAATTCTTTATCAATGTATCCAATATATTTAAACAACGCAGAAATGCTATCACCAAGAATACTATGTATTGCCTCCGATATGAATTGTTCAATGTACCAATCTGCTGTAATAATCTTTTTTTCAATTTTCAGTTCTGTTTCTAAACATTTTTTCAGTTTTTGCAGTTTTATATTATTAAAGAATAAATTGTATTTGTTGTTATTTCTTTTACCAATAATATCTTTCAAATACTCCTCTTTGATTTTTGCTATATCAATTTCCGCAACGAGTTTGCGCAAATTGATAGTAATATCCATATAGCATATTATCAGTAACTCAAATATTCCTGTTATTTCATTATTATCAGATGCTTTCCTTTTTTGGATTTTGTTGTTCAATAAATCAAAAATCGTAATTATATGATTAACATACAAATTCACATCATTATTTACAATATAGTATTTACTGCTTTCAGACAGAAGCAATAAGTATTTGTATAAACAGTCGTATTTAGAATCATTAATAAATTTATTTATACACAGTATATTTATTGAAAACAGTCTGTCTTCAAACCAACTATAATTTTTTGTCCTTTCATTTCTAATCATTGTGCCTGTATCCAATGCATTTGTGATCTCTGAATAAGAAGCGTTATACCACTGCCTATATTCTTCTTTTTCTTCAAACCAGAACGATTCACGTGAGAGATTGGGCTTAATTTCTTGGTAAATATTCATAAGGTATATGTTTTTGCATAAAAAATCACACATATAAGTGTCTTGTTGAGGGGGAATATTAATATTAAAACCAGAAATTTCTCTTAAACGCTCAAGTCCGTTAGAAGATATTTTCCTTAAATGATTTTGAATGTTACTGTCATTATAATATAGTTTATTCTTAGATAAACTTTTGAAAATATGATTTATTCTCGAATAAACCAAATCCGCAATTGTAAATGTATTAGATAGACGTAAAGAACGGTTTCCATTAATGCTAAAGGCGACAATTATATAAATTGTGGCAAATATAATTGCTACTATCAAAACAATTCCAGGTTCTATTATATCTATTATTACTCCGAATATGGTCAATAAATCGAATATTAAATAACCGGTTATTTGAGCGATGCTCTTGTTCGAAATAATATCACTGGCAAATAATTCTGATAGTTTAATTGGTGCATTAGTATATATTGATGCATATACAGATGAAATGTTAGCGCAGTACAAACCTAAAATAACGCCTACAATACCCAACCCCGCATACATAAAGTCAAGTAAGTATTGCTTGGTTTGTACATCCAAAAAAAAAGGATATTTAGAAATAACCACATTATTAATTATTACTATGGGTACTAAAAAAATTAATCCTACAAATAATCTCTTTATTATTCCTTTAATTACAAATCTTGTGGAGTATGAAACATCTTTTTGCACGCTCCACTTTTCATTTGTTTTGTATATTTTGCTGATAAAGAAAAATCTAATAGTATTTGATACTTTTAACACTTTCCAGTATAACTCTTTGTTCATAATATTATGTTCCTCTATAGTATTCTGTTTTGTTTGAGATTCTAATTATTAGTATAAAACTTAGTATAAACTTTATTATATCACAACTCAGCAAATCTAACAATTACAAAAAAACACTTGACTTTAAATACTTTAGTTTGTAAGATAAAAGCCAAGCGTTCTACTTAAGTTGTTGCAGTGTTATATTAATAAACTCTTTGAATTATAAAGTAACCAACAGTCACTCAAGAGTCACTCAAAGAACCGCCGAGAGCCGCTGTGATCCGCTCGCGGCGTTGTGTGCTTTTAGTGCATTTTATGGTCTCAAAGAGTCACTTAAAGTCACTTAAAACGGAAAAATCCGTCTGCTTTGGCAGGCGGATTTTGGCATTTTTACGGCGTTTACGGGGATTTTGAGCAAAAAGCAAGGACTATCCTGAAGGATAGTCCTCTCTTTGGCAGAGGTATAAGGATTCGAACCTTAAATGACGGAGCCAGAGGATAGCAATCTTTTTTCAAAACCATCTGCTTAAGATATTTTTCAGACTTTGCGTCTCTCTAAAATCTCTCAGAATTTTATTTTTGTTTTGAATAGCAAATTCGTATGAAAAATTGCGAACATTACACTGAGGTGTATTAAGAAACTCTAAATCTGCATTATCTTTTACAGTAGGGTAGTGCATCATTTGATGACGAAGAATATAAAAGCTTATTCAATCGGATTTAAGCTGAATGCCGGTCTCATATAATCTATTGAACTTCTGCTTAGACCGTATTGTGCGGCGATTTTTTCCCAATTGGAATTTACAATACCGATAATCTCATTAGCGTATTCTATCGCTTCTTGTTCTTTAAGATTATAATATGATGCAGATTTAATGGCTAAATCAGCAGAAACTCTATTATCATTTGCATCAACATTTAATGATAATTCATATCCGAACGGAACAGGATTTACATCATATAACGGCGACAACACCCATCCGGATTTCGTTAGAATAAATCCATGATTTCTTAAATGGTCATCCGTATTGTTAACCGCCATATTAAATACAATTCGTTTCCATAATTCGACAATATCTTGTTTAGGATTTGCTCCATATGATTTAAGAAATGAAACAATGTCTAAATAGCTGCTTCCGTCATCTGCATTTGCTCCGTCTGTTTTGCCAAGCATAGTCATTGCAGAAGAAAAATGAATTCTTTTTTTACCGTCTCTGTCAAAGCGTTTTACTAAAAAAGTACTGCCTAATTTAGAAAATGTTTCAAGTTTCGACTCAGGCACATTAAGACCGCACAATTTTGCTAAATCATGAGTGACTTTTTCCCAAGCACCAATATTACATTCATCATTCTTTGACGGAAACTTGGCTATCCAAAGACTGCCGTCAGGTGCTTCAATATTTGCCTTTGGTCGTGCACCGCCGAGTGATGAACCGGGTTTTATCAGTTGTTTTAGCCATTTATCATTTAAAAAATCTTCATCAATTTCATAATTTCGTGAAGCTTCTTCAAGCGTTCTCAGTGTTGTCCATGGCGGTGCCGCCACATCAGAGTCATTAGATAAAAACTCCCCGTCCTTATCAGTTTTAAATCGCAAAGCACCCATTCGTGTTTCGTCATAAACACCAAGTAAATAATCGCTTGTGTGAAGCTCTCGTGGCTTTCTTTTTTCTCTGTCGGCTTGAATTCTTTCTCGCCTATTTATCAAAGCTCTGCCCCATCTGTCAGGACAAGAATCGGCAAAAACACCAAACTCATTATTTGACGGAAATTGTCTGCCTGAATAAAAGAAAATATCGGGGTCAAGCTGATAAGAGAATTTCGTTTCTTTCAACCATTCGTCAGAATATTCAAATGAATAATGCTCATTTCTTTTTGCGGTGTTAACAAACAAAGTGCCCATAAATCTCGACTCAGAAGAACTGAAACATTCATAAACATAAATTTCCATAATTTATTTCTCCTTGTTTGAAGCTCTTTTTTTAGTTGAAATATTCAAATCTTGAAGTTTTCTGCCAAACTCATCATCTTTTGCAACTTTTAGCAAATCTCTGTCCATATTATTAAGTGCGTGAAGAACGGCAGCGTAATTTCCTATTGCAACAGACGGACTGCCTTTTTCAATATTCCAAAGAGTTGCTCTGCTGATATTCGCTCTTTCGGCAACTAACTCAGCTGATAAATCTCTTCTCAAGCGAGCCATTTTAATTTGTTCGCCCATCGTTTCTAATATTTCCATAGTTTGAGGTAATAATTCAATGGATTTCTTTCCCATAACATCGCTCCTTATGTTTAATATTATAAACACAAAATGGAATAATGTCAATATTATTAAACATAGTTTCTGATTTTATGATGTGATTATGCTCTTTATACAAAATTATAAATAATAGCATTTTGCTGTTTAATATCACCTTGTGTGCCGATTGTTGACTATTTTCTAAGCGAATCAGATAAACAGACGAACTGCTGATGTTTCTGCATATTTGACGCATTTGTAGCCGCTGTATGGACATTAATGCTTTACATTACGCATAGCACAGTTTCTATCATCAAATGGATATTGCCAATGACGTAACATATAAAGAAATCGGATTGTAAAATTAACACTCGCAGATGTTCTTGAACCATACTTACCCCGCCACATATTCTACACCGATTATTTGGCTGCAGGCGTACCGCTGAATGTTGCAAAAAAGTATTTGCTGATGGATATCTTTGCATTTCTAATGGATAAACAATATGAAAAGGCAAAAATTAAAGGGAATGCATAAAAACAGGCTGAAAGTAAAACTTTCAGCCTTGTGGCAGAGATATACGATCTGTCAAGTCACGGTAGTATTTGCTTCGCAAATTTCCATCTTAAAAATTCGAAAAAAATATTACGGATTTATTTGCATTATAAACCCGTAATATTGATTCGAGTCTTAGATGACGTAGTCAGAGAAAACGGATTGCTTTCCGAAACCCACCGTTTTAAGCCAAATTTCAGAGTTTGAATCTCTCAAAAATCTCTTGCTTACTGCGTTTTGAATGTTGAAAATCTTTAAAATAATATTGTAGCCCTTTTATATAGAGAATCCTTATTTCTATCCACTATGGCACACGAATAATTAGTCTCTCAAAAATCTCATATTCATTAACTTTTAATGATTAGATAAGTACCATCGGAAACAGGGTGCGCAAATTGAAAAAGCATAATTTTAGTACCCTTTCAGTTGCCATTTTCGCGAATATGAAAATATGAAATACAAGAAAACAATGTTTTGAGATTATTCTTAAATAAGAACCGTTTTCCGAGTTTTGCATATACACATATTTACATTCAAAACCTCCGACTATTTACTAATAACCATTGTCTTGATTTCAGGACGGATTATAAAAAATTCAAACTAAAATATAAAAAATATAGTTAAAACACTGTATAGGAATCCCCTTTTCCGGCTATAAGTGAAGGGACTTTTTATATACTCTTTACAAAATATCGGATAGGAGTGATTCAAATTACAAGTTATGATTACAGAAGCAAGCCTTTGTTTCTGCGTAATCAGTTTAACGGAGTTGGCATGTTTTCCATGCCACTGATCAAGAAACAGGAGGTGCGGCTTGAAGATTTTGTACTGATAGGTTATGATAAGATTAATCAAAGCAATGAAACAGGCAAAACGGTACATTTCTTTCTTGATGATTAAGCTGCCGGGAATCGAACACAATATGGTTTTAAGCGGCTGCTTTCCAGGCGTTCAGCGTTAAAAATCTCGGTATACGGCAGTATACCTGCGATTTTATGCCTTGCCCGCTCAAAAATCAGCTCGCTTAAAACTGCGCGGCACTGAAAATGGTGGCGGCGTGGATGGATTTTTGCTTTTGAGACGGCAGATGTGCTGTCGCCCATCAACGGCGAAAAAGTGAAAAGGCGCCGCGATGACGCATTTTCAGCATATCGGGTTCGACTCCCGTCAGCTTTTCGTTTTGAAAGTATCTACAAAAATCCAGATGATAAAATAGAGCGTCTGAAGAAATTCAACGCTGTTTTATCACCAGATTTCAGTATGTATACGGAAATGCCTGTTGCACTTCAACTCTACAACTGTTTTC